>Ga0058702_10000102_pt1 | contig 73182 bp, 65 predicted proteins | sample AgamicOrSfe_FD_83781 | JGI IMG/M metagenome (GOLD analysis project Ga0058702, IMG submission 83781) | Agave microbial communities from Guanajuato, Mexico - Or.Sf.e | ecosystem: Host-associated > Plants > Phyllosphere > Phylloplane/Leaf | place: Guanajuato, Mexico | collected 2012-05-30 | reverse complement strand
ATCCACCTCCGGAGCCTCGGTCATTTCCTCTGTCTTGACAGCTTCCTCCTCCTGCTTTGCAGGCAAGATCAATTCCTCCTCATCTCCGACTGTAAATTTTCGCTCGCTGACATGGTTCGCCTCATCTGCTTGCGCTGATTCCCTGTCGAATCCTTCGGCGGTCCACACTTTGTCGGCGAAATTGCCACGTTTCTGGCCCTCGGTGTGAGTGTATGTGCAACGTGGGTTGAGGCAAGGATTGTAGCGGCATGCGATTGTCGAGTGTGAGAATTTGCAGCCCGAGTCCTTCGTTGGGCAGTCGGCGCCGTTACGGCATGGTGGTGTTGTTGGGTGGCGGAAAGGGCAGGATGGGTTTGTGCCTGTGACTCTCAGTATGTGATTTGCTCGTAGCTTAAAAATATACTTACAATTCGGGTAAAACTTGCAGTCCACCGATGAACCCAGATGCTGTCGTCTTTGTGCCGGACTTGGATGGCTGGCAACGCACTTCTTGTTCTGGCACGCTGGTCCGTAAGAGCATTTGTCGGTCACGTCGATGGTAATGCCCGGAGGTGCTGCAGGACTCTGATGTGCGTATGGACACGTGGCGGATGTGCAAGAGAGCTGGAACTTGCAAGGAATCTGTGACTGATCACCCTTCTCTCCATCATCTCCAGCAGCCCCATCGGTTTCCATGTCCTCGCCGTTCTGGTCTTGCTGCTTCTTGAAGTGGCCATTCTGCTTCTTGCGGTCGACTCGGTCGAATAGACTCTTGCCCGCTTGTTGGTTTCCGAAGAATGCTGGGTTGATCGCAGGCTGGTTCGCTTGTCCATTTGGTCCAAGTATTTGTGCCATCATCCGTGACTGCTCTTCCAGCATCTTGAAAAGCGCCATCTGTTGCGTCGGCGAAACTCCGTTCATCATGTTCTGTGTCATCTGCGGGTTCATTCCCTGTCCTCTTCCCACCATGTTCTGCATGCGGTTCGCCATTCCACCTCGAGGTCCCCTTGGTGGTTCGCGGTTGCGCTGTATCCTGCCAGCTCCAGCCGCGCCTTTTATGTGATGTAACGACTGCTCTCCAGATCTGTCCATGGCATTCCTCATCTGACCGAGCATTCTCCTGTCACGACCTCTCGGGTTGGCCTGACCATTTCGCATCGACTTCGGTCCCGTGGGTACGCCGCTGATTTGACCGTCTGAGCCATCCGTCATCGTCGCATCCATGGTTGCGTCGCCCATCTCAGTATTGCCATCCCCCGTCGTACCGGATGTGTTTATTTGCTGTCCCGGTGCCGGTCCACCGTTCAGCTGCGCATTTAGCGAATGGATCTGCTCGAACAGCCAGCGCGAAAACTCGACGGCGCTCTCGTCGCCAGGTTGTAAACTCAGAAGATCGCTTGCCAGCTCGTTTGCGACTTGCTCTTGTGTCTTGGGGTTTGAAAGCATGAGGACGATGTATTCTGAAAGTGCCGAATCGTCGCCTCCTCCTGAACTCCATCCTTGCTCGGCGAGCTTTGGTTGAATCACATTCTGAAGAGCCTCAGCTAGTGGCGATCCTGATGGGACCTCTACCGCATCCATGGTGAGATTATGCGCCGTGAACAAATTAATTGAAGGTCGAGGTTGGGTGAGGATTGGCGCAAGTGGTCGCGTGGGCTTGTACAAAGCGGGTTGAAAGATCGTCGAAGCGTCTAGAAAAGGTCGCGTGATCTCGAAAACGTGTGAAAGGTGTGAGATCGAGGAGGAGTCAGTCTGGTAAACGACAATGCTAAAGGTAGCCACAGAAATCTATCGACCTGCAAGCGGCCGGATGTCGTGCCAAGCCGCGGGAGGCAACCACCGGCGGACGCTTCCGCTTCGGGTTAAGCGCAGGGCTCTCATGCTAAATGGTACTTGTATCTTGGCTTTTCACCTTTGTTCTATCTACAGTATCTCCAGTATGTTCTGTTGTCTTCAACACTCTGCAGGTACGGTCTGATCATGGCATTGCAATGTCGATTGTGCACCTATGATCGTACATGAATCTGGTCAGACGTGCTATGTTTGTGATGCTACGCCTAATCCAAATAGCAGGTACCACCTTTGACGCGCCCTAGTCGCGTTAATGGAAAGAGCGCTGCCTAGACTCGTACGGTCCTGGCAGACATCTCTCGACATCTCCTTCGCGACAGCGACAGCGACATCGCCAGCGATATGGCTAGCGGCCAGGACAGAATTATGGAGGTTCCTTAGCGCTTCGATTTGTTCGCTCAATCATGTAGAGAATCAATTGGAGTACACGGTATCATCTGCACATAAACTGAAGAATCTATTGAGGGTATCATCCATGTATCGAGGGTATCAATCCAGATCTTCCGGTCTCTTAGGAGGAGTTGGCCTCTCATCTCCTCTTTTTGACCTATCACCACCATTCGCATGTACACTCAAACTGTTTCGGATAAGATTGTGTGTACTGTTGCGACGAACACCGTCCTCATAATCGTCAATCTGCCTGTCGCTCGTGTCCAGCACGGGTTCTTCGGCCTTGATCTGCTCTGCTGCCTCTCTTTTCGAACTCTGACGCATCTGGTTGATCTTCATGTAGTTGTAAGCTGCAATGCTTGAAATAGTGACGAGCAAGCCCGAAAGGTTGACCGGTGTGAGTTTGTCTCCAAACACGAGAGCGCCGGTCGAGATTGTGAGAACCTCCTTGAAGATTCCACAGACGCTCAAAGTGACAACGCTTGTGCGTTTGAGTAAGGCAAATTCCGCCGCGGTCATGAGGAATGCCAAGAGTCCAGGAAACATGAGAATCGCTACAGCCAGAGAATGTCCTCGTGCTTCGACCAAGCGACCAACTCCAGTGATGAAGTTCCCTGCGCCCTCGACAGGGAAGGCGATGATAAGGAGCGTGAAGAACATGACTGGAGCAATAAAGAAGATCGAAGAGAACGGGTTGCTCGTAGCCGGGTTTCGTAGAAGCAGGATCTGCGTCAAACTCCATCTGAAACCAGAAAAGAAAGAAGCCGACATGATGAGGACAAATCCTAGAACGCTGAAAGCTGTTTCTCCCGCGACCATCAACACCACACCGACAGCCATGGTCAAAATGACTGCGGCTATTTTCCAAGATGGCTTCTCGAGTCGGAAGAGAAAGGCAAAGACCAGGACAAATCCTAAGACGGACGACTTGCACATGGTGTAGAATGTGAGTGAGATGAACATCAAAGACATGTTACCGAGTCCGATATCCAGACCTGTAGCAGCTCCGCAAGGTGCGATCCTTGTCAAGTAGAACAGCTTCGTCATGATGGGCTTCTTCGGCTGATCGCTAGTCGTATTATCTGATTGTCCGACTTGAGCATACCGATGCTCTTCAGCGGAAGCATCAGGAGCCTTTGGGCGAAACGAGGGAACAAAATATAGCACTAGTCCAGCTAGGCAGAATTGAATGATCATGTGGAAGCTGGTGAAGAAGAGCGGAAAGTGAAAGTCGACGTTGTCTTTCGACAAGACCCATTTGTTGAACTGCAGGCTGTCAGGAGAGGTCCGAGAGTGCCGTGGAAATAGACTTACCACAGAGATGCTGATAGAAAAGGTGTACCACAACGCAATCAGTGCGCCATTGACGGTAGCCTTTCTCCAGAAGGACTGCACCGCAATCTTTTCCTCGAGTGCTTTGGCATCAACGCCGTTCGCTATCCTTTCATCAAGCAGTGTATTCCTCCTCTTCCGCTGTGTTCGTTGCTTCTTATCGCCATTTGTGAGTCCAGTCTCTTCATCGTCATCCAGATTATCATCGGACAGCATCTCGTTCATCTCCCAATCTAGGCTCGAATCCCGAGTCGCCGTGGCCGCATGCCCGTTTCCCTGATCTCTTTCTTCGTCACCGTTGACGCCATGAGCGTGGCTTGTCGCGGCACTTCCTACTGAAGCAATTCCAGACTGAATGTCACTGCCGAGTAACTGCGCAACTGAGGCGCTACGCCGGCGCGCATGTTTCGTGCCAGGCTGACCATTTTCCATTCTTGTGAAAGTGATGCAGATCCGAACTCAGCATCGTCCGGTGTTGTTTAACAGCCAGACCTGGCCCTGACGCAACTCGTTGTAAGGGGTCCGGTTGGACCACGGTCCGTGCCTCATTCGGAAGCTTAATTCTTCGGTATCACAATTCTAATCGCAACACACACTTCCAGGTGAGGACACAATAATATCAAGTCGTCGTATAACAAAGTTGTGTATTGTCAGTTTATCGAATGCGCTCGAATTCGAGATAGCGTGATATTCAGTCAGCTTTTAGGCGCTGTAGATCTGCCAAACCACCAGATCTGCCGAGCATCGAGCTTTGGCAGCGTGAGACTGCACTCCCTCAGGCACAATGAATTATTCTCGACTGATCGCATATGTTAATTGGGTAGTATGAGCAATAAATGTGAACGATCTCAAGCCTTGGGGAGATCCAAAGTTACCTTATCCTTTCGCTGCGGCCACTTGAGAGGTAATACGGTACGATAATGTATGAACTAGGAACCTCGGCAACTTCACGTCTGGGGTATTAATGCCGAGTCAACACCTCCAGTCTGCGCCAGATACCAACCACACTCGTTATCACGCACCTGGCTCTCTGGCATCCACAGCAAGCGCCTACCCGTTCTACGTTATCGTGTTCACGATGTCCAAATCTATCACGGCCAAAGAGGTCCAGGAGCACAACACTGTCGACAAGGGCCTGTACATCATCATCGACAACGGTGTATACGAGATGGCTGGATTCGTGGATGAGCATCCTGGCGGCGCGAAGATCCTGAAAAGAGTCGGTGGAAAAGATGCCTCAAAGCAGTTCTGGAAGGTGAGAGACCCTTTCTTAGACATCTTCGCATATGAAACTGACGGAGGGCAGTACCACAACGAGCATGTACTCAAGAAGTACCAAGGGAAACTGAAGATTGGCGAGCTGAAGGAGGAGGCCAAGCTGTAGAAGCAGCGGGTGTTATGTGCGACCCGATATCGAAGGGCTTGGATGACAAGGAACACTGGCTTGTATCTCAATGCCAATTAGATCGTCTATGGGTATTCTATCGTGGTCCTACAACTCATCATGCACCTCAGGACGTCCACTGTCCTTGCCCAGATCTACGCCATGCTTTTTCCTGTACTTTTCCCATGTTGACCAGAACTCCTTCTCCATGCTCTTCTCCATCTGATCTGGCAAGACGACCGTGTACTCGATCAAGAGATTACCGAACTCAGGCCCGGTCTCGTGATGGTGGATCGGCATACCTTCGCCGCTGACAGACTCGACAGCGCCAGGCTGGACAACCTCTCCTCTTTTCCTGGAAAGCCTGACAACATGGCCATCAAGATGTGTGAGGTTGCGCGTCCAGTCTCCCATCCATGCCTCCCTCAAACTCAACATCTCCTTCCAGTAGAGATCATTGCCCTTTCGTCGGAAGAAGTTGCCGTCCACGCGATCGTACTTTTCGCTTCCATCACCAATCTTTGGCTCCATCTCTTGCAGTGTGATTATAAGATCTCCAGCCACCCAGTCCGGACTCTCATCTCCCTCATTCTCAAACACCACACGTGACCCTCTTGCTGCACCCTTCTCGATCACAAGCGTGTGTGTCTCAGTCTCCCTGACCACTCGCGATCCGCTGCAGACCTTGCACTTGTGCTTGATAGTGCTGCCCTTGCCGCCGCAAACATCGCACTGCATCTGCATCTGCTGGAAGATACCCGGCGCCAATTGCGCCTTCTGTATGATCATTCCGTTGCCATTACAGCGTCCACATTTTTCTGTCTTGCCATCTTCAGACCCAGATCCCTCGCATGAAGAGCAAATCGCTTGCTTCTCGACGCCAATGTCGTGCTCGGCGCCATTGTAAAAGTCTCGCAGCGGTACCTGTACTCTTGCATCCATGTTTGGACCCTTGCGCTCTCCGCCGTGGAAGTGTCCTCCACCACCGAAGAAGCGGCTAAAGAGGTCGAATGGGTTCTGCTGCGGTCTTGCGCCTCCACCTTGTTTATGCTGTTGTACTCCTTCATGGCCGTATTGGTCGTAGATTTTCCGTAGCTCTGCATCGCTGAGCGCTTCGTATGCGTCTGCTATCTCGACAAACTTCTTCGCGACTGTCTCATCTCCAGGATTCTTGTCTGGATGGTACTTTTTGGACAAGCCACGGTAGGCCTTTTTGAGCTCGCGGTCGGTGGCATCTTTCTTGATTCCAAGTAATTTGTAATAGTCTTCCGCTGCCAGTACCAGAAAGGGCACCAAGCAGAGAAGAGTGAGCGTAGTAAACCACAACATCGTGCTTGGTGCTCGAGTCCAAGAGCCTCGTCGATGACAGGTTACAGTGAAAGAAATTCGGTTGGATTATGTAGGTCTTACCGAGACATCACAACTGTGTGGCTCTGACAGAACAATCTCAGAAAACCTTTGAGTTTGAAAACGAGACAATGGTTCTGCATGCCGGAGAAAGATTACCATGATTATTGTTCTATGGTCAAGCTGTCCACTTCGGATTCGCGGGCCGAAGCCAGGCAACATACAACGCCAGATCCCGCCTTTCTAGAACACTGTGTACAGCATCAGCCGTTTATTGTTTGACGACTTCTATTGTATTTTTCTAGATCACGACTAAGGTATCTAATGCTCCTACGTTTACAAAGACGCTCGAGGAATACAGCGTGACAATTATTTGGTCACCGACTTATTACATGCTCCAGACACGAGAGCAAGCCGTGCTCGTAAATACGCTCCGTGGCTGGTACCGGTATGCAATATTCATAGGTCATAAGTTTCATGGCTGTCTTCTGATATCAAACACTTCACCTTCACCCAACACATCAACACATAGCAGTTCACCTCGGCTCGAAATCCTGCTCTTGCAAGGCTTGACCTGATCAGGTATACGTAATCAAATCTCCCAGCGCACGTGAAGGGGTCACAGCTCCACCGAGCTTCCACCACCGTATAAGTACAGCGCTTCCCTCCAAAACTTTGTGACATTTCCACATGCGGCCCGCGCTGGAGACAACGGACTTTACCCACCGTCTTGTCTGGGAAGGTCAGTGTCGCGACAGGAACGCTGTCCTCTTTGGGCCGGCATCAACATGTTCCCAACTCCCCTCCTGGCACTGGGAGGGCGGTGTGTGGGCGTTTGTGGGTGTTGCGCCAGAAAACCCCTCAAAGCGATCAGGAGGGTGATGGTTGCCTTGGCGTTTTTGGGTGTCCGCTAGTGGTGTCCGCGCAATAACCCTCGAATTTTGGAACTTGGCCTCTGGTCACTCTTTTTCACTGTCTTCCCGGCCTTCACTGGAGCGCTGGGAAATGGAGAAGAAGCAAGATTTTGACCTGTTTAGACTTTGATTCTTTGCCAGGATGATTACCAGCCCATTCTCATCTATGACCACGGCCCGCCAGTGTGCGGCGTCTCTTCTCATCTGCTTCTCTCAGTATCTGCGCACTGAGCTGAAGACTAGGGGCCAAATGCGAGATTCGGTTGATCTCAACAACGACATCCTCTATGATTCGATCCATCGATTCCGGTGCTGGTAACAGTGCAGCCAGTGGAGGACACATGGTCGCTCCCATAACGAGTAGTGTCTGGGAGACGATACTGAGGGCTCCTTGCCAAAGGTAGGGCAGGTGACCTGCTTGACTGCAGCTAGATTAGCACTTTCCTAGAAGATTTACACTTCAACCTACTGTTCCGAAACACGCTCGATCTGCCGAATGCATGCTTCCAAGCACTTCTTACAGTTCTCCGAGACGACAGGGTCCAGCGCCGCGCTCTCGTCTGATAGTACTGCTTGTATGTATGGTCGGAAGATAATCGTGCGACAGGCAAAGTATCGAAGGCGAAGAACTGTCTGCACGAAGCTGTCGGTCGGCATACTGGATCTCGGAAACTGGACTGCCGCTGGAAGACCGTCATACCACTGCGTTAGCTGTCGATCAAGCTCCTGCACTAATGGCTCTACCGCGCTGATATTCGTTACGCTAGAAGTCTTGGTGTATATAAGGTGCGAGACGCGATTGAGAAGCCTTCGAAGAGCGATTTCTGCGAGAAAGTACCACAGTTCGTCGCGACCGGCAGCTTCCATGCCTGTCTTTTCGAATCCCATCGGTAAGTTCGTAGCCTCCTCGAAGTTGACAATTCCAGAGTGTGGCAGATCAAGCTCCGCGAGGAGATCGCTTTCGAAAAGAAGAGTATTCCAGAATAAGCGTTCATATGTCTCCTTCACCTGAGAATCAGGCGGTGTAGGGATGCTCGACAACAGCTGTAGCTTCATAGAGGCATTCATAAGCAGATTCCAAGCCTCCACTGGCCTGACCAGATAGAACAAATATGCAGCTGCAAGTACGTGACATTGTATCGAAAGCATGTCATTCCGAGTGACAAGGCCAGGTAAAGTCTTCCAAGCTGCGGCAAAATATGTGAGTCCCGGGGCCTGATAGTTAGGACTCCTGTTTGTTTGGGCGACACTCCCAGAGAGTGCTGCGCAACCTAAAGCGATGACAAGCAATACCATACAACTCTCTGCGCCCTCCCGGAATCCATACGCAGCTGCGGTGCGATAGTGATCATTCCAGGTATACGGATTGACACAAGCGTACCAAACGTTGGCCTGCTCGAAAAATGCATGCACGAAGAGCGAGGTTTCTGACATGTCAGGCTGTGGGTCGGTCGGTAGACGCAGTGGTACGCGTGAGAGCTCCAGTTGTAAAAGCGTCTGCGGGCTGCAAGGTCGAGATATCAGATCGCGAATGACTGGCCATTGCAGTAAATGCAAAGCCGGGGTCGTATGTATTTTGGGCATAGTAGAGATGTTCTGGCCACCATTTGGCCACGTTCCAAGACCATTGAGTGGGAACGGTACTGTACCCTGGGTACCACTCAAGAATCTCACTCGATCATCAAGCGTGCCGTTACTGGCGGTAGGGGAAAAAGCAGAGGACGGGGCCGGTCTCGAGTTCTTGGTCGTCAAGGTCGAATGCAACATTCCTTCTATCCGATTCAACTGTTCGAGGATCATCTTATCTCCAGCGTCGAGCTTGACACCAGGCTCCCGATAGATGCATTCCGCATTCAACTCTCGACAAAGTCGACATTTGGCTGCCATGACTTAGAAACTCTTGCGACAATTGCGTCTTGATATACTCACGCTTGTTACCGTCACATCGAGACTTGCGACTCCTACATATCTCACACTGCTTCGAGTCAGTCTCGTCATGTCGCAAAACTTATGAGATGATGTACTTACTGCGATGGTCGCTCTCCTTCGAGGATAGTCAGGAGTATCGGGCGAAAATTGTCTTTTCTGCGACTGGTGATCGTCCTGACGCTCCACGATTGGGCTTTGCAGTTCCGGCGCAATGGCAGAATAGTCATGGTTGTCCGAGACGCGTTGACGCTTGTTCGGGGGCTCAATCTGGCCCTCGAAGCTCTGCTCAGATCTGTCCATGGCGTGCGAATGGTTACTGTAGCGGGTCTGCTACTTGGGGTCGAGTACGCGTGATAGAGTTTCAAGGACGGACTTCGCAAGATCAATGCCTGGTTGCATATGCCACGAGGAAGCTCATTCCTTCAAGAGATGTCGCGCGTGCTTATGAGCTGCCTCCAGTTTCTTGAGGAGGACGGCACCGTCTGAAGGCGACGATCAAAGCAGTGGCTGTCGGCTAATGAGTCGAGTTTTAAAGATAATGGTTGTATGATCACCAATGCGCTCCAATCGGAAGGAGCAGATTACCCGCCCGCAGAAGTCGGGGGTCTCTTGCCGATCAGTCCTCCATTCGGATCATAGTCCGGGGTAGAGGAAAAAGTCTCAAGGTCTCCAAAAGATTTCCTTGCACGGCGCAGTGCTTATCATTGTATATCTTCGAGCATATTCAGTCATGCCTAAGCGCAACCACGAAGATGCCGTTGCCGTAAATGGCACGACAGAATTTGAACCCACCACGAAGAAGGTGAAGAAGGACAAGAAGGAGAAAAAGGAAAAGAAACGCAAGGCAGATTCCGAAGCCGAGGGAGACGATGGAGTAAGCACAGACGACCAAAAGAAGAAGCAAGAGAAGCAACGCAGGAAAGAAGAGAAGAGGGCTGCGAAAGCTGCTGCTACTGCTTCGGAGGACGCTCCAGCAGATGCCCCTGCCGACAAGGATGCTGAGAAGGCGGCCAAGAAAGCACTGAAGCGTGCGAAGAAGGAGGCAGAGCAGGGAAAAGAGACCACTACCGAGAAGACTTCGAACAAGTCTACGGAATCTAGCAACGGACATTCAAAGGCACCGACAACAACTTCTCAATCGTCCTCAGGCTACACCGAAGACCCTGCTCTGACCGCGCTTCCCCAATCCGAAATCGACGCCTTCATCGCTGAGAAGATGATCACTGTTACCGACTCACGGACCGGCAGTGCTCCCGTTCGACCTATCACTTCATTCAAGTACCTCCCGATCACCGACGACGCGCAGCGCGCTCCTTTCAAGAACTACACTACACCCACGCCCATTCAAGCTGCTGTATGGCCCTACTTGCTGAGCGGAAGAGACGTCATTGGTGTCGCCGAGACTGGATCAGGAAAGACTATGGCGTTCGGTGTCCCTTGCATTAGGTTCATCTCGTCCTTGCCAAAGGAACGCAACCCTACTATTAAAGCTTGCATCGTCTCACCAACTCGCGAGCTTGCCCTCCAGATCCATGAACAGCTCGAGAAGCTCGCAGCCCCTGCTGGACTGAAAGTTGCCTGTGTTTACGGAGGTGTGAACAAAGATCAGCAGCGAATGACCCTTGAGGGCGTGAGCGCGATCGTCGCAACGCCCGGAAGACTGAAAGATTACATTCAGGAAGGTTCTATCGATCTGTCCAACGTCAGATACATGGTCCTCGACGAGGCAGACCGCATGCTTGACAAGGGTTTCGAAGAAGACATCAAGACAATCGTATCGACGACAGCTTCAACTGGTCGCCAGACGCTCATGTTCACTGCCACCTGGCCGCCATCGGTTCGCGAGCTTGCAGAAACATTCATGAGGACACCCGTTCGGGTCAATATTGGCGACAACCCAACTGGAGAGTTGCGTGCAAACATAAGGATTGAGCAGCAAGTTGAGGTCATGGACCCAATGGCCAAGAACGATCGTCTGTTGGCGCTGTTGAGACAGTACCAATCCGGTAAGAACAAGGAAGACCGCATCCTTGTATTTTGCCTCTACAAGAAGGAGGCTACTCGTATCGAAGGGTTCATTCGCTCGCGTGGCTTCAATGTCGGTGGTATTCACGGTGACCTGAGTCAGCAGCAGCGTACTGCAAGCTTGGAGGCATTCAAATTGGGCAAAGTGCCTTGCTTGGTTGCCACTGATGTCGCTGCTCGTGGTCTCGACATCCCAGCGGTCAAGGTCGTCATCAATGTGACCTTCCCGTTGACCGTAAGTCTGCCGCTTTACATGTATTGATCCAAGATACTGACACCGCACAGGTTGAGGACTATGTCCACCGTATCGGTCGAACTGGTCGTGCTGGTCAGACTGGTATCGCTGTCACATTCTTTACCGAACACGAAAAAGCCTTAGCTGGTGCATTGATCAATGTTCTGAAAGGCGCCAGCCAACCCGTACCTGAAGACTTGCTGAAGTTCGGTACGACTGTCAAGAAGAAGGCGCATGATGCGTATGGTGCATTCTACAAAGACCCCAGTGAGATGAAGAAGGCGACCAAGATCACTTTCGACTAGCGCAGCCATGTAACGGAGTGCTGATAGACAATGGCGTTGGTATATACTGGACCATGATTACCTTAAAGATAGGGAGACGGTTTTGTGTGATAGAACTGATAAAATCTTCACAGCCTAAACATCATGAACGCTTCGTCAATGCATTGTTTGTTTGGGAGATATTAGGTTTACGAGCTCTATACATATTACAATCATCGTGTATGGTGGTTTCTCCAGCTTAACGACAGTTGCTATCAATTAGGGCTCGTTTTTAGTGCGACGTTCATTGAAGCTGTCAAATTTCCACCCACAGCGATCAGGGTCTTGCCATACCTTGCCGTCCTCGGACAGTAAACCTTCCACGTATTCCGGCATTGCCACTTTTAAATTCGTACAATCACAATCCTGAAGCGGTCAATACCACAAAGCGACAACGAGAAATCATGTGTCACGCCGCGACTTGCGGTGCCTGCAGTAAGTGGATATTCCTTCCTTTTGATGGCTGGGATGCGATCCTATGAAGGGATTTACCGGTGAAGCACCGACATCCACTGTATCCATGTTCATGCCACTCAACAAATCGGACATCAAGATCAACAGCTCATCTCGAATCCACAGAAAAACAGACATGGTTTGGATGCGGTGCCCACGTCCCATCGGTCATGGATTCGATACCTACACCACAGTGGTGTGCGTGTGAGCCTCGAGTCGAGAAGCAGGGCAAGAACTATCCACCAGTGAGTCGGTCCGCTGAAACGACGTCTATTATTCGTGTACTGATCGATCGCGATAGGGAGGTAATGATGAGATCTTGTGGGGGGAACATATGAGAGGCTAACATTGTGGATAGCGAGCATGACTGGCATGATCAAAGGCATGTTTGGCTGGTAGGACGTCGGCCAGTACTTGGCGTATTCACTCGTAAATTCATGTCGTTGGATGAAATTGAGCTGTTCATCGAATCGTGTTGGTATGGCCGTCGCAGCCGCCGCGGATATCCTAATACAACCACAAACCATGATTAGGTTGGCGGTGTCTTCAAAGTATTGCCCTCATTTTGCCGGTTCGAACGGTATGGAGCAACCACCAACAGCACGACTCTGCGATTTATTTGACCGCTCAGCTGCTCCAGCTGCTCCAGCAAAGACCAGGACCGGCTCAGTCCGCAATCTGTCAACGTCGCATCGTAGAGCATTGTAGAGTTGGCGGTGCCCTGCGTCATCGCCAACGGTCAATCGAAAAATAAGGTACATGTAGACAGTATATCGGGGTGCTTCCAAGTGATCAAGTCATCGATGTGTCTCAACACTGAATCACTTCTCCAACTGAATCAATTCTCCAAGCCATCAGCTGTTCCAACCGTTGGTTTGCACTGTAGCATGCGCGTGACCGTGACATTTGCCCCAGGTCGGTGAGCGCTTGAATCGGAAGATTGCCGAAGAAGATTGATTTAAACTCTGGTTCTTTTGAGTCGCCAAGTCTGCCTACATCGTGGCAGTGTACAACTCTCCAATATTTCGTACCTCACAGCAGTGGAAAGTGTCTAAAGATAGATATGGACGTCATGATCGCACCCTCTCGGTCGCGTACCTGCATCATGTGGCATCGTATCGCATGGCTCTATTGATAATTGATGCAGCTTTACGAGCTGACTGCAACCTGTTGGGCTCTTTTCTTTTGACAGTTCGACCTCGTGACACGGCATAGGAACCGTGTAGGCTGCTCAATCTGCATAATGTTACTCCCCGTGCGGCTCATTACAAAGCTAAGCTACTGACGGGGATTATCCGTCTTCCGATCATCTGCCGTCAATTCAAAAAAGGCAAAAAAACCATACCTCGAAATTTTCATAAGCCAGGCTGAGCATGCTGGAAGCTCTGCCTAGAGCGAGTTTAGCGAAGACTCTATCTCTCATTACGCAGCATCATGTAGGCGGCCGCCACCTTGATCTTGATGCAAAGTGCTGGGAAGATATCTTCTGCCCGTCTTCCGCGTGGAAGCGGAGCTGCAAGGTAGGAACTGCCGCCACAGATCACCAACGTTTGGCCTGGGGACCACCCAGAAAGAGACATTCTCCACTCCTTTCTGTACCAGCTTCATGCTGGCGAGTCAGATCTGCGCTACTGCGCTCGTATGCTTAGGCTACCCGCTTGGCGACTCACAATACGAGACCCACGCTGCCGCACAGGTCGTCAATAGTGGATATTGGAGGCTAGAGACCACAGATTGAGCCGAAACCCGTCGCGGTGGCCCACTGCTATATTACTTGAGGTTCGTCTTCCCAAACAGCTCTCCATTCCTCATTCAGACTCTATCTTCCCCTCTCCTCGACAAATCTACCTCGACGACACCGACAACCCATCACATCTCATCATGCCATCCACACAAACACTCCTCTCTGCCCTCTTGGCCGCCTCCGTTGCTGTCAACGCTCTTCCTTATGAGGAGAAGCGCGCTCTTGGTGACGAAGTCACGGCCACGATCGATGGTCAGGTAGTCTCATGGCAGAATGACTGGTCAGGCGAGGCTGCTGCCACCAGCGTCCCTGCGTCTGTCGTCAACTCTGTTCAGACTACCGCCGCAACCCCAGCTCCCACCGCTGCAGCCTCCACCACTGGCAACTACATCACAGCCACGATCGACGGTGTCGTCGTTTCTTGGATCAACAACTGGCCTCCACCAACCTCTACCGGTGCTGCTGCTACCCCTACTTCCGCCTCTTTCTGCAAGGACGTTCACTTGTTCCTCGCCAAGGGTAACAACGAGCCATACCCAGGACGCCAGGGCGCGCTCGCCGATGCCGTCTGCAGCGGTCTCCCAAGCTGTGACTACGAGAACATCATGTACTACAACCCAGTTGGCTACGACTACTGCGCTGGTGTCACCGAGGGTGACACCAACGGTCACAACCAGATCGTCGCGTACGCACAGAGCTGCCCAAATGCCAAGTTGGTCTTGTCTGGATACTCACAGGGAACCAACGTCATTGGAGACATTCTCGGTGGTGGTGGAGGATCTTTCGGTGTGCAGAAGTGCATCATTGGCGACTCTCCAGCTCTCTCCCCAACCACCTCCCCTGGTAACCAGATTGCTGCTGTTACCTTGTTCGGTAACACGCGCCACGTTGCGAACCAGACCTATAACGTGCTCAACGGATCTGCCTACGACACCGACAACCCTCGCTACCCAGACCAGCTCGCGCGCATGAACATGTTCTCCAGCATGATCCGCGACTACTGTGACGAGACCGACCCAGTCTGCGCCCTTGAGGGTCCAGGTCCTTTCGTCATTGAGAACCACCTCAACTACTTCGACCGCTACACTAACGATGCGGCGGCCTGGATCCAGGGCAAGTTGAGCGCTTAAGCGAGTGGCTCTTGTCGTGGTTGCGAGAACAGACGTCGGCATCTGGATAGCGATACCCCCTTTCTTCTCTGTAAATATTGATGCAAGCATAGCATGTCTGGATAAATCTTAAGTTTAATGATAATACATTCCTTTTTTAAAAAATTCAAACAATCTGTCAAACAGTGAACTATCCATCATACTATATCACTTGATTTTCGAAATCAATAGTCCCAGTCTCGGGGAGGAAGCTCCGCCTCATGCATTCCTCCGCGGCGGTCAATCGCAATCTCTTTGTATGGGAATTGTTTCGGCTCGTCCGTGCACCAAGCGACGAACGACGTTCTCGAGTCAACGTCCAACAAACCGCCTTTGCAACAAGACCACTAAATCATACTACCACTGAGAGTTTACAACAGCAATAACCAGATACTATAAACACTTGTGTTATGGATTCTTTGTCGGGCCAGAAGCACAGCTACTGTGGGTCCCTGTCTGTACCTGTCTGTACCTGCGTCTGTTGAGTGTTGAATATGGGTCTTTTTATTAGCACGACATTCCGGTGCCGCTTATCCTGGACCCCCGATTCTTTGGAGCATTTTCATGTCCATTCTAACAAGGTTCAACACACACGTGTGATAGTCCATGTATTCGTCAAAGCCGCCTCGACAGTCCATTATCCCCCCAGATGTTCCGTAGGCCCTGATTATTGACTGAATTTGTAGGCGAGATCACGTGATGCCTGTCCTTACACGAGACACCTCGAGGATTGAACTAAATGGACTTAGGCTGTCTTGACGACGTGTACATATGTGTCGTTGGCCCAGTCATCAGTCGACTTCCTTCTGTAGAAATACATACAAATAAACTGTAGTGCAATCACTCGTCGTAGAGCGATATATCCGGCTCGATCGAGGAAGTCAATGCCTTATACGAGTGACAGTACATGTAACCTACCATATGATGTTGTTCGTCTCATCGAAAGAGCTAAGGGTAAGGTACCTTACTGTTCGTGTGGACATACATCCGGACGTCATCGCAATCGGTCAGAGTTTGTGAACTGTCGCATTGGAAGCCCTTACGCACTTCCTTGATGACGATGCTGGTTCGTGGTTGTATATAATACCACTGCACAACATTCGACCAATCGAGTAAACGTTCAGGATTGCAAGCACTCTTGACAGATGTCATGTGCTCACAAGTGCAGATGGCCGTGCTGATATCGATGCCGGTTGCTTAAAAGGCGTCCCGCCAAAATTGGGGAGCCGAGCTGACTGGCTTGAAGTCCAGTGGCTTCACGACGCCGCCAAAACGTAATGCTCTCACAAGCAAACCAAAACTAATTAACTACCAGCCCTCCACCACATTCAGGTGTGTACAATGTGACATCGGACAATTACCAGCACATGGCCGAACCCCGCCAGGATCGAGACCTATCAACCAAGGTTCTGCTGTTATCGGAGCCAAAGGTAAGCAGGATATCTTGGACTTACGGCCCGGTGATCGCATCTTGCAGCAGCCGCAAACTCACGGCTAGGTATGTAAGAGCAGGCATCAGATGTGAGATGGCTGGGCTTCTTCCTTCAATACACAAATTCTTCTCTAAGCCGCCCATTTATTCAAGCCTTCCCTTTGTCAGACACCAACGCTCCCACAGACATCTAACCATTTCGCAATGCTGTTCAGGAAAAAGCGTAACGTGCTGCTCAAGAAGAGTCGAGATGCTGTTCAGCAAGAAGATTCCCATAATTCGCAGCAGCCATACAATCGACCAGACCAAGACGTCAATGCCGTGCCGTCGATTCCTCTTCGCTCTCCTGCTCGCAGTAGGCCACAATCATGCACTTCGATGATCAGCATATCGACTGAGTCGTCACTCGCATCAGATCACCTCCACAGACACTCTCAGTATGTGCCTGGCTTGAGAAAGAAGTACTCGCCAACATGCGAGACCTTACGAGAGCTTCGTGCCAAACAGTCTGAAGCCGCGCTTCGAAATGCTTATGAGGCACAGACGCTGGCGTATTTGAGCGACAGTTACAAGCCGCAATCATTTCCCTCAAGGACACAGAAAGTCACATGGTCAGGCTCAGAGTCATCTGCTGAAGACGACATTCCCGAAGAAGGAGAAGAAGAGGAAGTTGAATCGCCAGCTGTCGGCACTCGAGGCTGGTGGACCTCTTCGATTTACAGCCCGTCCCCAGGGAAGGGATGGCCTCTACCAGGATGATTCCCCTAACTCTCATTGTCCAGGGCTTTGAGGAAGAGTGATGACGCGTGGTGACCAGTCGCGCAGTCGTGGTCACGTATTTACATTGTACGACATTATATCGATATGCGCGCAACAAGCAATAATGGCACGAAGCATGCTGGATCGACAGGTACAGATTCAGATCGTCAGAGGCTGGGAACAAGAAGGGGTCGACGTTAGTGGATGGACGCGGCTTTTCGTCATAGGACAGTGTGCCCCACCTTCGAAGCCGCACTGTTGCGGTGCCCGAGACGCCCGCCAGCTGGCCCGGCATTATTCGACCATGACTACTGGAATGATTTATCAGCATTCAGCAAAATTGTTTAGAGCTCCCCATTCTACTGTCAGAACATCGCTCATTCAATCGTTCTCGAGAAACAGAACACAAACTTCGAGCATCTGGAAGAACAAGGCATACACACAGTCACGAACCATGGCCACTATGCGAGCAGTCGGTATGTCGATGTGCTTACAATTGTTGCTGCGACATAGCTGATTAGCTGGATGTAGATATCAAAGGAGGCAAGGGTCCTGCCACCTCCATGTTCCATACCGACATGCCACGCCCCAAGCCAACACACACCCAAGCACTTGTTCGCGTCAAAGCGTTCGGCCTCAACCGCATGGACCTTCTGCAAAGAGAAGGCATGTACCCGGTCCCACCTCAGGCGCCATCAACACTTGGTGTCGAGTTCAGCGGCGTTGTCGAGGAGCTCGCCAGTGAAAGCGAAAGTGGATTCAAAAAGGGAGATGCAGTCTTCGGACTGGCCTACGGAGGAGCATACGCCGAGTACATCGCCGTGAGCACACACATGCTCATCCACAAACCAGATGAGCTCAGCTGGGAGCAATGTGCAGGTATCCCAGAGACCTGGATCACCGCTACACAAGCCATGTATCTCGTCACTGGCTTCAAGCCTGGCCAGAGCATCCTCTGGCATGCTGGTGCAAGCTCGGTCAGTATCGCCGGTCAGCAGTTGGCAAAGGGCGATGGTGCTAGCGCAGTGTATGCTACAGCAAGGTCAGACGACAAGGTCGACTTTTGCGTCAACAAGCTCGGCGCAACAGCTGCATTCAACACCGAGAAGGGCGACTGGGCCGAAGAGCTCCTGAAGAAGACGGACGGTAAAGGTGTAGACATCATTGTTGACTTTGTCGGCGCCCCATACTTTGACCAGAACCTTCGCGCGGCCGCCATGGATGGTCGCATCGTCAACCTGGGAGTCATGGGCGGCGCAAAGCTCAAGGGTGGTGAGGACATTAGCGCCTTTGTCAGGAAGAGAGTCCGGTTCGAGGGCAGCACCCTCAGAAGCCGAGACGAGGACTACCAAGGCAAGTTGAGGAACCAATTGGTCGAGCATGCGCTGCCAAAGTTCAAGGATGGCACCTTCAACATCTACATTGAGAAAGTGTTTGACTGGGAACAGATTGTGGAAGCGCACCAGCTCATGGAGAGCAACAAGACCAAGGGCAAGCTTATCTGCACCATTCCTTGGTAGACTTACGATTGGTAAATATTAGCAATACATATATTCACGGCAATCGACTCTGACCAGTTCACATGAAGCACTTGTGACGACTTACGGCGACTACATGTAAAGCTGAGCCGATAATGTAAATCGGAGCTAAGCTGCTTAGGTCCGGCGCGACGCAGAGTTGGAGTCGATTGGGGAAAGCGCACTGACTGTTGTGAAGCGTAAACAAAGCCAGAAAGCCGCACTGCGCCATCCACAGTTTGTACCATACTAAAAATCGTTCATCTGCTACCTTATACCGTACCGCACTTATCACATCCGCAACGTTGTACTGATTACGTTCATTCGCACGTTTTGCTCTTTTACACATCCTCAGTTTGAGTACCAGAGCATACGGCAGTGCTGGCACGCTTGCGATCCATGTACACAGCAGAAACAATGCCATTGTCGACCATCCAGTAATCTCATTCATCGCAACACCTAGCGTTCATTCCACACACAGGAGCAGCGAAGGCAATCTTTCGCGATGCCTTCCTTCGACAGAGAAGCTTCTCGCGATCGAGAATCCCGACATCAACATTCCTCTTCCGAATCAGGAAGAATGTCCATTCCCATGTAAGTCGGGCAAGGTCCACGACTTGTTTCATTATGCTCTCGCAAGGCCATGGGACTGACCAAGTATTTTACCAAACCTAGGTGGGATAGCTCTGATCCTGATCGTGCCCCTCCTCCATTACCAATTCCTCCTGGATCACCCAGTTTACAGACTCGGCCAAATGTCTCTTCTAACATACAGGCTGCGGCCAACAAGCTCAGCGAGCGCGCTCGCGAGAGCTTCACCGGCAACTACACTCAGAACCTCTCACCCTCATCATCACCAGAAAAGTCGCTCATCAAGGGAGCGCAACACAGGCGCATGCAGTCTTCGAATGCCAATGGCAAAGACTTGAAGAGTTATCTCGAGACCATGCGATCGGGGTCGCCAGAAAGATCTTTGTCAACTAGCGATGATTATTTCACAAGCGGCAATGGACCCAGCACACCAACGCCGATGCCGACCAGAGATCCGCTGAAGGACGCGCCGGCACTCAAGCCTACCACACGATCGCCTCCCAAGCCTATCATTGGCGAGAACACCCCACCATCTGCGACCATGAGGGCATTACAGGCCATGTCTGGAGATACACCACTGATCGATATTACCAATGGCGGATCAAGGTCAGGTGGAGATTTCAGTGAGCTGTCATCACAGCTGAACAAACTCACCTCGATCGCTACTGGACTCCAGACGGAAATGGCACAGCTGAGCCGGAGGAGCAAGGACAATGCCGCAGACCTGATCCATCTCAAAGAAGCCACAAAGACTCGCGACGACGACATTCGTCAGAACCTACGTAACTTGGTCACGAGCCCCTCAATAGCCGGAGGCGCTTCCCCGACACTCAATCGTTCAGGATTCGCTTATGGCCTTGGTCTCCTCGACAGCAAAGCCTACAGCTCACCACCGCCGATGCCACGAGTGGCAAGTCATAATAGTCTTCTTGACAGGGACATGGGCAGCCCGAACCCATATTCCGTTGAAGGTGCAGCCAGCATTGCCATGTTGGAGAAGATCATTCGTGAGATGAACACAAAGGATGGACAGGAACGTCTTCTCTCTAACCTTTCAGAGCTCATGAACAGCTCGAGGCAAGAAAACACCGAAATCAAGAAGAAGGTCTCAGAGCTTGCCGAGTTCATCAAGGACAAGTCTGACAACCACGCCTTGATCAAAAGTGATCCTGCTGTTTTGTCTCGACCAGCCGACGGCGGCGATCCTGCGTCACCAGCAAACCCCGAGGCTCAGAAGCTTCTTTCCAAAATAAAGGACAGCGTTTCAAGCAATGGTGGACTTACTGCCGAGGTGAAAGCCCTTATTAGGGAGCTTCGCGGCGAGATATTGGGCATGGGTCGTGAACTTGGTCGCAAACTGGATCAGGTCGACATGTCCACATCAAATGTCCAACCACCAGAGGATCCGGAGGCGACCAAAGCTAGCATGCAGCGCATTGTCCAAGAAAGCATGGCTGAGCTCTGTCAACACTTGGAGCGTACCATCCAAGAGAGCGCTCAGCAATCTTCAGCACTGGTCCAGGCCCAACCTGGCACGAATCCAGAGGAGGTTTACAACGCGGTGAAGCATGCCCTGTCAGAACAAGACTCGGCCCTTGTCAAAGCTAGCCAAGCTGCAGGTCTGGATAAGCAGGAGATTCTTCAAGCCGTCAAGACAGCATGTGAGGATTTCAAGCCAGAAATTGAACTTCAGCAATTCGGTCTGGAACGCGAAGAGATTCTGGAAGTCCTGAAAGAAGGCTTACACGACTACCAAGCCTCCAGAGATATTCCTCAAGCATCTGCCATCGGCCGAGAGGAGATCATTGGTGCCATACACGAGGCTCTCTCTGGACTCAGCATTCCACAACCCACCATGGACACAGACGCTATTAAAGCAGAGCTCCTCTCATCTATCAAACAAGGCCTCGACGAATATAAATCTGGCGCATCGCCCGCAATCGACAACGAAGCAGCCCGCGAGGCTATTCACCACGCCATCAAGACTGGTCTTGAGGAGCACGGTGATAGTACCTCCCGTGTCATGGAGATCAGCCGCGACGATCTCTTCGAGGCTGTCAAAGCCGGCCTCGATGGCTCGAGCATTCCATTTGGCGGGTTCGGTGAGCAGGTCTTGCAACAGCTTCACGAATTAGTCGACGGCATGAAGATGGAGTTTAGACAATACTCAGCGGCCAACGGCAGGGACACAGAACAAGTCTTGGATGCCGTCAAGGATGGTCTGGAATCTCTTCGTTCACAAGTCGAATCATATGTTGATCGTGCACAAGATGTCACTGGAAAGGACGAGATCGTCGATGTCGTCAGAAGCGGTCTCGAGCAGCTCCGAGCTGATACGCAGGCGTACTGCGCAGAGGGTCCAACGAGAGGACACAATGAAATGCTCGACTACATCCGCTCAGAGTTCGAACATCTTCACGAGACTATCGGCAGTCAACCAATGGAGAGATCGGTCAACGGTGGTCTCATGAGCGACAAGTCTGACATCCTCGCCGCTATTGATGCTATGAGGTCAGACCTCGGCGCTCCTCGTTCTCTCAACGAAGAAGGCAATGAAGAGGTCATGGAAGCTATGAAGGAAGAGTTCCTGCAGCTCAAGGAGGACATTCTTGGCGGCTCTGCTGCTCACAAGGCCGAGATCATCGAGACCCTACAGGATAGTTTGGATTCATTGCACAACAAGCTCGGCTCTGTCGGCGCTGTCGACGGAGCAAACCCCGGAGATGTCAGTTCGCTCAAGGATGAGCTTTCGCACTTGCGGGATACTATCGCCACCACCTTGATCAAGTCTGGAGCCGCTGCTGACAAGGATGAGATTCTGGAAGCAGTTCGCGAGGCGGTATCTGGCATGCCAAATCAACCTACCTCGGATGCTGTTCCCACGGAACTCCTGGAGGCCGTTCGTGGCGAGTTTGAAAACCTCAAGGGATCTCTTTCCGGTGGCCTTCCCCCTGGCGGATCACGTGCCGATGTTGAAGAGATCCTTGACACTGTACGCCTGGGTTTGGACGATCTTCGATCTCACGTCGATAAGAAGATGGAGAATCCAGAACAGCACATTCTCGGCGGCGAGATCATGGACACACTCAATGAGAGTCTGGACAATCTTCGCTCTGACATCACAAAGTCTTTGGAAAAGCCTGTCGACATGACTGTCAACTACGAGATCCTCGACACATTAAAGGAAGGCCTTGCATCATTGAAGGCTGACTTCGAGACACTTGTCAGTGGTGGCAAATCGATATCGCCAAAGGGCGGAGAGATCGTGCTTGCTGAAGGTGCTGTGGTAGGAGAGTCTGCGCGAGGCGTGTCGGAGGATGTTCCGGATGCCACTCCGAGTCAAACGCACGCTGGCAATCTGAAACGCAGTGATCTCGAAGGCGTTGAGGTCTTGCTAGCTCAAATCCAAATCAAGATGGAGGCAATGGACCAGAACGTGCAAGAAATCCCAAGAGATGCTACCGCGCCGACATTCGACCCAGCTGCAACCGGTACTGCTATGAAACAGGATCTGGAAGGGATGGAGGCGATGCTCAAAGAGCTCCAGACCACAGTCGTTGAGATTGCTGCCAGGGAAAAGGCTGAGGTGGAAAACGCTGTGACAAAGGCTGACACCGATGCCATCGAGACACTTCTTCGGAACACCAAGGACCGCATCGATGAAATGGTTCTGCCCGATGCAACAACTGCTGTTACACAAGACAATCTCGCTGCTGTGGAGGCGGTCGTTCAGTCTGGCAATGACGCCTTGGATGCTCTTGCTAGCAGATTCGAGGAGACGGCAGCAACCAAGAACGACATTGCTGTCGTCGAGGGCCTTGCTCAAGATCTCAAGACTGCTCTGGATGAGCTGAAAGAGAACATGCCAAAGGTCGACGAAGAGGTCGCAGAGCCTACCAAGGCCGCCCTGGACGCTCTTGGTGTGATCTGTACAGAGATAAAGACCCGTGTCAATGAGATGGAACTTCCAGATATCGAGAGTCTGCCACAAAAGGCCGACGTTGAGCAGATCCAGGGCCTGATCAATGACTTCCGCGAAAGCCACGACAAGTTTACCGAGCAATACAACAACGACATCGGTGTCACAGCGAAGATCTTTGACGATCGTCGACAGGACAGCGAGAACATCGTCGTACAGATGGGAGAGATCAAAGCCTTGGTTGAAGAGTTCAAAGAGGAGTCTCTTGCAAAGAAGTCGGATGACGAATCCGTTGCCGCTTCCCACATGGACAAGGTCAACGAAGCTCTGGACGAGATCAAAGAAAGGGTCGAAGGCAGTCCCGCGGCTGTTGGCGACTTGAAAGCTCTCATCGAGACCGTCAAGACCGAGTTCGAGAGGACTCATGCCTCGCTGGGCGCAATGCAAACAGAGGTTTCCGAGCACGCCAATACCATGGGTGAAAAGCACGGTGAACAAAAAGATCTGATCATTGCCGGCCTGGGTGAGAAGATCGATCCTCACTTCGAAGCTTTATCTGCCAAGTACGAAGAAGCTCAAAAGGCAGCCGAGGAGGCGAAGCTCGCAGTTGAGGAAAAGGCTGCAGCGCAGCAGGCCGTCTTGGACAGTACGAAGGAGATGGCTGATGAGCTCAAGCTCTCCATCGACACACTCGGCACTGCTTTGACTGGCTCTGTCGCTACTCTCACTGAGGCCGCTGAGAAGATGGGCCAGGACTCGAGTACGGTTTTTGACAAGATGGAGGAGGTATCTACCAGGCTTGGTGATAATCATTTAGATATCAAGGTCGAGCACCAGGTTACCCGTGACGAGATTGCTAAAGCAGTAGAAGGCATCACCAGCCTGCAGAGCGATTTGACTGAGAATCACCCCAAGTTCCTGGTCTCGCTTCAAGAGCTCCATGCTCTTGTGTCTGCACATTACGAGCACGCTCAGAAGTCTTCGGAGGAGCACGGCGCCGCCATCCGAGGTATCTCTGACGCACAGACAGAGGCTTTCAAGACCCATGGTGAAAAGTTCGATGCTCTCTCCGCCTTGCCTACTCTCACAGCTTCTGCAGGAGGGGAAGGAGTCGAGTCCAGACTGACCGACGCTGCTTTGCATGAGAAACTCGACAAGATCTTGGAGCAGTCCTCGGGATCTGGCTCCCAGGCTCGCGAGCAGATTGAGAAAATCTTCGAGGTGGCTTCGACATCTGACAGTGCCATCCACGAGAAGCTTGATAAGCTGCTGGACCCCGAAAGCAGACTGGTCGACAGCACACCCCAGCTCGAACGCTTGAATGCGATCCACAACCAGGTCATGACCTCTGCTGCTGAGATCACCGCTTTCGTGGCTCTGCAAAAAAGAGAGATTACCGATGGTCGTGAGTCGAAAGAGCACGAGGCAGAGGAAGTCGCCTTGTTGTTGGAGCGCAGGTTAGCACAGAAGGATACCATCGAGTCAGAGATTACCAACCTCAACGGCGAAAAAGACACTCTCAGGACAGCGGTCGAAGCTCTGAGGGCCGAGAGAGAGGCCCTAGCCACTAAAAAAGCTCGTCTCAACGCCGATGTTTCTGCTCTGAACACGGCGCTTGCGATTCGCAAGGAGGAGCTGCATGCCATGAACGCCCGTGCCGATGGACTCGAGCGTCGCATCGTTGAAGGTCTTATGGACCAGTCTCGCGCTCTGCTCCTGGCAAGGTCGGTCAAATCCGCTAGACCGTCTTCGCCGAAGAAGCCAAAAGGTCGCGATCTCCGGATCCCAAGCGATGTTTCAGCCAACACTGTCACTTCGAGTGTGCCGATTCTGCAACAGAATCATGCCTTGGCCATGAAGTCTGTTCGTCCTGCAATCCGCAGAGAAGGTGCTGCTGCCAACACTGCAGAACGTCGTATCATGTCTCTCGGCCAGATCAGTCGCAACGTCCCATCTGGTGGTCACAACACTTCTACTACACCAAGCTTGATCGGTAGACCTGGTATCCTCAAGCGTAGCCACTCCGTCAAGACCAACAACAGCGTACCTAGGAAGTCGTCTTGGAACACCATGTCTAGCGGAGCTCGCAACTTCTCCCCAATCACCCCGACTGAAGAAGTCGACAAGGAGAATATTGATGACACGTTGAGTGAGATTAGCGAGGAGAACGCGTCTCGTCCTGGTAGTCGCGGGACCTACGGCACTTACGATGATAGAAGAACCAGCGCTAGCTACACGAACACCGAGTCAGGCATGACTTATGGAACCGGTAGCTACGCCGATGGCATCACGCCCGGTCTGTCCGAGGATGGAACTTACGGTACTGGAAGCTACATGACCGGCTCCGAGCTCGATCGAAGGACCAGTCTTGGGTCGAACCTGGCAAGCATGATCGCCGGTGCCGTCCGCGAGCAGATCGGCGAAGAAGACGAGGGCATGAGCGAGACAGAGACCAAATCCGCACCACGTGCCGGAAGCGTGGTCGCCAACGTTCATGAAGACGAAGATGAAGATGTGGGTGAAGATGAAGATGACGCGGACTTTGTTGAGGCAGAAGAGACTGCTCTCATTCAGTCATCCGAAGGCAAAGAGTTGCAGCTTGTGACTGACGTCCAACAACCTCAGACTCATGACTTTGCCTTGAGTCCAGCCGAGGAGAAGCACAAACATGGCTTCTACGCACCGCCCTCTGATAGTGGATTGGGGTCGGATTTGCCAACGGCTGCGCTCGAGGGTGCTGAGCATGGAGGATTTTTCGAAGGAGGAAGTGCCGGCACTGGACGTGACTGAGGTCGAAGTGCGGCTGTGATTGGGATTGTTGTGGTTGGAGATGAAGGGAACCTGCTGGATTGTGGTTTATTCATGAGATACGATTTTGATTGAGCGTTTTCGTTTCTTTGCAGTCCTTGTTGTGGATAGGAATTCTTCTGGGAAGGACACTGAGAGATCGTACGCGCTGGCAGATTTTAATGAACATTCTCTCCTTTTACAAATACTCCGTCTTCTGAGCGTCGTATCCATGCCGTTACTTCACCGTGATTTAGCAGTAAGTCGGATGTACTGCCCAGGCTAGTTTCATGACTTACTATCATGCGATGAGTACTACTCGATAGACCTCTGCAATTCAGATGTGAAACGGTATACTGACCTTCCCCACATGGCGCATCTGCCCCGCATGTGTCGTCACCTTGGAGAGCAGCATTGATAATCAAAACATGCTCTACCAATTTCCAGGACAGGCATACTTCCTATTGACATGATCAATTCGTCTCTCTTACCTATCCAATCTTCCATCCGATCACGAGCCTTCAGACCAGCAAGTCTGTTAATCCGTTCATTGTCAACAGCCACAAGATCAGCAGTCCTACAATCATCGAGCTCAAGGACACAGACATCAGTCACAGCTAGATCTCCTCTCAGCTCCCGACAATCAAAGGCTCAATCAATTCAACAGTTCCAATCGGTCTCTTACCGCAAGATGTCGACATCAACCTTCCCACCACCCTCGATCCAACCCCTCATCAACGACCTAGCAACCCACCTCAAAGATAACTCGCAGACCCTAGCTCTAGCCGAGACAGCAACAGGCGGTTTGGTGAGCTCATCGCTTCTTTCAGTCCCCGGTGCATCAAAGATATACCGCGGCGGCCTGACACTCTACACCCTCGAATCACGGACAAACTACGCCGGCTGGACGCAGGAGAACATCTCCAATTACAAGGGGCCGACGACTGAGATCGTGAGTGGACTGGGCAAGAAAGTCAGAGGTGATCTGGGCGCTACATGGGTGCTGGCGGAGAGCGGAACGGCTGGGCCGACGGGCGGGAACACGAGGAACAGGACGCCGGGGTATGTTGCGTTGGCTGTAGTTGGGGAGAATGGTGTTTGGACCAAGGAGGTTGAGACGGGGACTCAGGATCGGGTTGAGAATATGCTGAGGTTCGCGGAGGAGGGAATTAAGTTCTTGATACAGGTCGTGAAGGGTGAGATCAAGCCCGATGCGGAGGGACAAGGAGAGAAGTTGTAGAGCTACTTGAAGATTGGCTTAGAGAGCTAGGAAGGTGAAGTCTTCTCGGGCTGTAACAATAAAGTGCTCTCTACCCCACGCTACTCACCATCTTGCGATCCGAGGCGCCGACTGTTGCTTGAATCTCCTCCTCAACAACCATACTCGTCTCTTGGGTTTCTTTCCATCCTGGTCGTCGATATCGGTATCGTACGACCGCAAGCGTCTGAGCGTCTCTTCCTGCTCTTCTCTCCGCTGCATCCATTCCGAATCTCTCGATTCCGGAATGCTTTGCCAAGGCGCCATGACCACGGATATGGCGTAAACCACCCCCGGAAGATATCCCATAATCCATAGTACTGTGGCCAGAGTGACTTCTTTCCAGCATTTTCCACGTATAGTCCTCTGCACAGCCAAGGGCGGTATCACGACTGCGAGAAAAGCCAGCCCAATCTTCCGCTCCTTGCTCATGTATCTGTGCCGAGTGTACGATCGTTTGCGAGGAGGCATCGATCCGAGGTCAAGCTCATTGAAGACTCTGACATGGTTGTCGAGCTCGATCTGGGTAGGGGGCGATACGGGGCGAACGATGGGTACTGTTATGGTGGACGGCAATGGGTTGTTTGAGCTTGCATCAGGATTCGTTGAGACAGCACTGATTTGCGGCTCGAGGCTCAGTTGCGGAAAGTCCTCCACATCACTTTCGTCCGAATGTGGTTCAAAGCTTTTTACCGACGCCTCGGATTTGATGGTTGACAGAGGATCAAATTTGGCTTTGCGAGCTGGCCTGTCGCCGCTGTCCGAAGAGCTGGAGCGTCTGGAACGATTCAAGCTTCGAGAGGATCCGCTGCTTCGGCGAGTATCCATGGAATGAAGTGAAGCAAGACTGCGACGACGTGGTGCGGCCTGGCCGCGATCAGACGAAGAGGGTGCGGCATTGGATCGCCTCGCGGGGATCTTTGGAGATGACAGGAGTGTCAGTGGCTGGGCTTGTGTGCTCGCTGGAGCTTTTACTTCCGTATTCTGCTTTTTCTCTTCAATGGGTTTCGGAGAAGTCGTTGCAGGTATCTGCGCATCTTCATTGGAGCTTGGACTAAAGGGTCGAGGGACTTGTGTGCCCGGAAGAGTCATGGACTGTGTGTTGCTAGGACTGGCAGCTTCTGATGCTGGTGGACTGGAGGGCATAGTGCTGATCGCGTCGAGGCGCAGGAGATGTGTAGGTGTGTACCAGAAAATGAATACGAAAGAATGACGCGGTGGGCATGAGTCTCACGACGCGTCTCTGGAGGCCAGCGATGAAAATACGATACAAGACGATCCGATGTTGACCTGCGATTAAGCGACTGCATTGGGGATTGATTGACTTGGAAGTACAGCTCCGGGCTCAGCTTTGCTCTTTCCTCAATGCACGAAGAGCCGTTTTGCAGCCCGAGGAAAGAGCCTTCCTCTGTGTCTTGCCTACCACAATCTCCGACTGTGAAACAACGGACTCGATGAAATAGCGTAACCCGCTGACCATCTCAGGGACTTCGTGGGCTTTTGAGATGATCTCATCCAGCGATTGTTCCCATTTCCCACCTTCAGCAGATGTCAAGATAACAGTCGTCATCAGGATCTCCAAAAACGTAGTGGTCTTTGGCTGCAGATACGCAAAGTTCAAATTCTTGAAGACTGTGACCGACAGAGCACCACCGCTAATCATTGACGCAAACATCTTTGCTAGGTTCAAAATCTTACGCATGTCGAGACCTTCTTCGTTGTCGTCATCGTCTTCATCGTCAGCAGCATCTCGCTCGCCCATCTGCTTGAACAAATCCCACAGGGCGAACTGAAAGGACATCCTCAACTTTCGGTCATCACACAGTCTCTTGGCGATCAGAGTGTAGTATGGGTTGAAGGTGGCCTCGGCTCCAGTACAGTGAATGAGGACTCGAGGAATCTCAAGCATCTGAGCCTTTTTCAGGCTCAACTTCAGGAGACGAACATTGGCGTCCTTGTAATCTGTGGCAGACATGATACTGATGAAGATGGCCCTTCTGATGTCCGTGTTCATCCTCTGCTCTCGAGCCAATTCGAGCAGGTCAGCCGTGGCGTCATCTGCAGAGACTTGCTCGGCCCGCGAAGAGGATCTTCTGTTCGGCTTCTCGTCGTTACTGGCCATCTTCGTGGGGTCGTGATAACTTGCACCGACCAGCCACCATTTGCCTTTCTTCTCGGTGTTCCGAATATCGTCAAGCGTGATACGCAGAGGCTCATTTGCTCGCAAATTTCGAGTGTTCAACGTTCCCAGAGTCTTCTTCATGCGGGTTGTGTGCTCCGATGCTACAGCAGAAGCAGCAAGACCGGTCTTCATCCGATTGTTCTTCAAGTCGTTGATGGTCTCGATCATGAACTTTTGACGTACGGACAAATTTGCTTCACCGACTTTGGCGGTGTTCTTTTGAATGTGCAACACAATCTCCTTGAGCGCAGACGGATCATCTTGACGCAAGGATGCACCAGATACCCGGATTACCCTCAGTAACAGCTCGGTACTCTCCTCAGTAATATCCTGTATGAAGGCACGGATGTAGTCGAACATGATACCAGGTCCAATCACTTGGAAGTTGTAGAGTTCAGCAAGCAGCGACACCAAATTGTTCGCCTGCTTCCCGGATGCTGGGTCGTTCAAGCACCGGTCCATGTCATCTGTCACCCGCTCAATTACTTGTGCTCCGAAGTCCGGACCAATGACCTTGTAAATGGCTGCCATGAAACCTGCGTGCAGGATCAAGAACGTATCCATAAGGCTTGCCTTGTCGGATATGGAGGTGACCAGGATATCGATCAGACTGGAAGTTACGTGCTGCCTTGGGTTGTCCTGGTAGAACTTCTCGACCACTTGCAAGATGGAAAGCATGTTTGCTTCCGAGAGACGGTTGATCTGACCTTGAACTTGGCGCTGCAAGCGCTTCACCTCTTCATCTTCCGAGGCACTGGCTTTTCGAAGAGACGGTGGCACATACTTGCCGGCTGGTATCTGTGGTCCAGCGGTCTGTACACCAGTGGTGCCAGGAAGATATGGGTTCTCGCGGACCTTTGGCTTGCTCGGTTCTTCATCTTCGTCTTCATCAAACCCTCCAAAATCATCGTCGCCGCCATCGATGTCCTCAGAGTCTTCGTCTTCGTCGTCGTCCTCATCTTGATCCTCATCCACTCCCTTGCCAATGGTGTCCAGATCAAGATTCATATCATCATCAGAGTCTCCGTTTAGCGCAGCCTCCAGTTCCGAGTCGCCCTCCAGCTCACCATCCTCGTCCTCATCTTCCTCATCGCTTTCGTCCAGCAGATCGCTACCAAGCTCGTCGTCTTCGTCACCGGTGCTCTCGTCGTCGCTGGTTTGCTCCTTCACATCTGCAACATCGACACTACGCGCGACCTTCCTGCGCTTCTGATTCAACCACTCCTCATCCTCGGCCAACTTCCTCTTGCTTGGCTTCTCATCTTCGACCGCGTCGTCGATGTCGCCAAGTAGGTCATCTAGGGCATCTCCCTCCTTGCCCTTCTTCTTCTTGCTCTTGATTCCTAGCTTCTTCTCCAGAGCTGCGATCTCGGCGTCATCTTGGGCCAGACGATCCCTTACAGTCCTGGACATACGCGGGACTTCAGCGTCCTTTACGGCGTCAAATTCCTCGTCAAGTTCTGGCTCCTGGCGGGCGTCTTTTTTCAGTATCGATTTGACTGGCTTGCTGTCTTCGGCTTTCTTCAGTCGCTTGGTGGCAGGAGGGAGAGGCGGCGGCGGTGACGGCTCTTCATCGTCCTCGTCGGACTCCTCATCGGCCAGATCTTCATGCGCCTGGAACGTGAGTGCTCTAGGCTGAGTTCTCGAGAGTTTCTTCTGCTTCCGATGGTCTTTTCTTGCTTGCTTGCGAGTCGGCGCATTCCATTTATTCTTGCCGTTTACCGCACCTGAGGAGGGTCAGAAGGGGCATTTTCACCCAGACTTCAAAGACTGACCTATCTTATTGAGTAGCTCTTTCGGCAGCGTCGGCCCACCAAACACTTTGGGCTTCGGCATTTGGTAAGGAGTAAATTAAACTGAGTCCGAATGGCCGCAAACTCGAGTCGAGAAAAAGTTGTCGGCAAACCTGCCTTGCATTTCCCCGCAATTGATCGCGACCAGGCCCCACACTGATGGACTTCCAACCTCAAAATAACCTCTGCGACGACATCACTAGATCACGTACACTATTCAGAAATAATGGCGAGCGCACATTTGAGTCACGAGGAGGTATGCAAACATTGAAAGACCGGGCGAGCGGAGATGCGCTAACAACGATAGTTCTTCACGAAATTGACATCCCTCTTGGAGTCACGCGCAAAGCGAGGTCATGGCAGCATCTTCTTAACACAAAAACGACGTACGTTGCAAGCGCGTGGACCTATGTGCAGCATCTAATTTTCCGCAGTCACATACGACACCGCAGCTTCATCACCTCCAACGGCGCAAAAAGTCGCAGACGACCCCCTCTGGGACACACATCCACCGAACCCGTTACCGGTGATCATTAGAGCGACGGATGGTGAATCGCAATCGAAAGACCGCAAGAAGAACGCGCATAAAATCAAGTTGAGTACTGTAGTCCAGCCGGATGAGTTGGAAGGGTTCTTTGCGCGGTATGCCGATGTCTGCAAGGCGGGGATGGGCGCGTTGAAGAAGAGGGACAGGAGTAAGAGGAAGAAGGCAAAGAAGGGCAAGGGTGAGAAGAAATGAGCGGACGGATTTGGTTTGACCTATCAGAGAAAGAGCTGTGGGCCGAGAAGCCATGCGCCGATGAGACGCGGACGACTACCACCCATGTCGGGTCGAGCTCTGAAAAGCAGCACTTGCGATGACACGAATGTTCGAAACTACCAGTCCTTGGGAGATATCCGCAAGATCAGTGCAACATCGTGTGGCGACGATTTACAGAGGCATAACAGATCGACGTCGGACATGTAATCTATCTTCTACCGAATCTTCCTCTGCCTTTCGCCTTGGAATTCTTGTTCTTGATCTTCAGCTTGCAGTAATTCGCGTGAGCCGCGGCACTGATCTTGCGGACGGCCTTCTTGATAGGCCCAGCGCCATCTTTCTGCTGAACCTGCGAATCTGGCTTCTTGGTCTTGGGTTTTGTCGAGGCATTAAACTCGTCGTCGCTGTCTTCGTCAAGCTCGCCTGCATCGAACTCCACGTCGGAGCCTACTTCCTCCGGCAGTTGCGTCTCATGTACGATTTGCGACTCGGAAGTCGCCTGATGTGACTCCGCTGCTTTCGGCCGCGGCGCCGGACGCATGATTACACGTCTCGTGGTCCTCTTCTGTCCCTTTTTCTTCCATACTCGGCGCGGCTGACCGTTCGCGTCTAGACCGTCATTGGCGTCGTCGTCTTCCTCTTCGTCTGAATCGATCTCGCCATCTGGACCCAAGGGCATCTCGATCTGGCTATCTTCTACCAGTATTTCCGGGGCCTGGGGCTTCACTATCGTCGACGGTCTGACGGGTGGCCCACCTCCTGCCTCCTCTTCTTCCATCTCCCGCATCATTGCGAGGTCTTCGTCTGCTTCGTCCTCTTCTTGCTGTTTGAGGTTTCGGATGATGGCGCTTAGACTTCGTACGAGACCTCTTTTCTTGAAGGGTGGCTCTCTGAGGCCCAGAGATGACGGTTCGTTAACCTCTGTGAGCGCGCCAAGTCTGGAGTTGAATGGCTCTAAATTAATGCGCCTGAGGAACGCCGGTGTTTCCGCAGACCCTCGTGCTCCTGACGGTGTGGCCTGTTCTTCATCCCTCTTTCTCTTCAAAGGTGTCGCGAATGCATCGAGTAGAAATCGCTTCCCGCTTGACGCAGGCGTCCTGCTCAGACGGGCGTTCTCGGCGTCTGGAGATTGTATAATGATGTTTCTGTCACCTTTGCTCGGAGTCGCAGCTATGTTGGCGTCTATGGACGAGAGAGGATCGCGTGGTTTCGAGGGTGTCGCGGAAAAGGAATCGAACAATCCGAGGATTTGTCCATCTTTCTGCGGAGTAGGTCCGAGTCGCTGCCGGATAGCTTGCGGTGTGGGAGATGGCTCGCGTGCCTGTGGAGGTTGTTCTGGAGATCTGAAGGAAAGCTTCTGAGTACGCTTGGTTGGAGTCGCGGCGATAGATTGTGGAAGAGTATCAGGGCGTTGCTTTGATGGACTCGAAGTGTGCTGCGCATAACTCGTCCTTTTGTTCGGGCTTCGATGGACTGTCTGTCTCGGCCTTCGAAGCTGGTCGTAGTCTTTGTACTTTGCAGCTGAACAACGTCAGTGGACATGATCTAGATTCAAGATAAGTCAAGTATATCGAACCTATAGCAGGATCACGTTTTATGTCCTCTCTTCCTGCTTTGCGGCCTCCATTCTGCGCGGCGAAACTCTTCTCCCAGACCTTGAGCTCCTGCCTCAGAAGGGAGATCTGCTCATCGAGTGACATTACTATTATTATCGTAGGAAATCGTGCGTGCAAAGCGACGATGTTGAGATTCTGGATGGTTATTAATGCAGGATTTGGCGGGCGAACGCGTTCGTTTCGCGTTTCGCGTCGCTGATATAGGCACTGACGTAGTGTCAGGCATCTCAACCACTGCATCACATCAGTCAACTCATCACATCACATCACATCACATTACTGGGCACGATTTCATGTTTATTCGTTGAAGGACGAAATTACAAGACCTAGCGATGCAGCACTGCCGATACTTTTACCCTGGCACTCTTTCGCGCAGTCAAGCACCGCATTGATTCTGTCACACGATCACGTGTAGCGTGTAAAGTCGAAGTACGTCTGGCTACAGGTAAAGCGGTTCCAACTCCGCATCACTTCTCTCGAGCGCCGTCAACATTAGGGCGTGTTCGATAAGGCAACAGCTGTTGCTGTTAAAGGTCGGGCCGGCATGTAGTAGTGGTTGAATCTAGTAGTAAATTAGCTGAAGTTTAGATTAAATAAACACTTACCTTAGACTATTCGATTAGCTGTTTATGAAGCTATTGCTATTACTATGATTACCGCTTTAGGAACTAGACAAGGTGTTGATGAATTTGCTATTAAACGTGATGTAGAACGTACCTTACCTTGTCTATACTGCTACTACTACTACTCCTATACTACTACTACTGACATGTCTGCTTCCTCTAGTGACTCTAAGTAGCTACTTAAGCTTAAAGACCTCGCTACTAACGAGGCTGCTACTAAAGGCCCTTAGCTGTACTACTATATATATGCTATAGACTTCATCTAGCATGTACTAGACGACGCTTAGAGGCTACGCTAGATAACGCGCCTTAAGCTATAGACGTTTAAGGCGCTCCTCTACTATCTTAAGGCTAAAGGCCTTAAGGAGAGCTACTACGCTAGTAGTAGCTCAATAGCTAAGAAGCTCCTTATCTTCCTATACGTCGCCACTATTAGCTCCTCCTACTGCTATACTAGAACTATATACTACTACTTAATCTCTACTATTAACTAGCACTTCTATAAGGTCCTCTAATTACTACTAAAGCTATATAACAAAGTCGTCTAGCTACTAAGTTCTGCTATTCTAGAGAAGATCTAGACTACTAAGTTTAGTGCCTTCGAAGGCTATATTAGTACGCTCAATAGCATGCACGTGCTAGCGTACATCGAGGTGCTAGAGGTCGCTACTATCTAGCAGAATCGTAAAGGAGTACTATTATAGAATGTGTTAGTAGCCATTAACTTTAATAGGAATTTCACTTACCTATATACTAGCTTTAAAGGCTTAGCTTATAATATAAGGGTATTAAATGCTATAAAAGAGAAGGGGGGCCTACCTATGCTAGATGGCTACTACTACCTTAGTAATGCTAGCTATAGTAATAAGACCTACCTAATAACGCTATTCTATAGCGTAAGGTATTACCTCTAAGAGTAGGCTACTAGTAATGGCTCGCTATAGACATCTTAAGAGCTATATAAGCTTAAGTATAGCAAGCTCTAGAACGCGGTCGAAAGGGCGTTTAGCCTATTAAAGCAGCGCTAGCGTGTGCTAAGGGTGCCCTTTAAGGGCTTGATTAAATTATAGGTATTACTAGTATATAGATTAGCAGTAGTTTACAACTTTATTAACAGAAACGATTTAGAGGCTATAGAAGCTATAGAAGATGAAGGATACTTATCTATAGATAATAAGCCTATAGCACCTACTTTTAGTATGCCGCTCGTAAGCGACTCTACAATAGATTAGAAGCGCGATGAGGTTATAGCAGCGCTTTAGCGTAAGTATAGGTAATTAAATAGAAGAAGAAGGTTAATTCAAGGTATAATAAAAGCTTCAAAATTCGTCTAAGTCTAATTACTATGCCTCTACATTATTAATGTTAGATCGATAGGAATACTTCTATATATAGTTAAAAAAGTCTAGGGCTGCGCTTCTGAAATCTAGGGCTATATAGAAATTAACCATATCTAATAGGTAGTCAGATTCTGCCAGACCCTGCATTTCTATTATTAACTACCTTCTCGTTTTATTAATTTATCACCTTATCGTCGTACTCTACTACTTAAAGGCAGAAGCGTATAATACGCTACTACTACGGCCTTATGCTCTTAAGGAACAGGCTATATAGCCTTTACTTCTAGATCTAGATGACAACTACGATTAAATCGTTATCTAGTAAATAGTCAAATTCTCTTTAAAGGCGATAAAGAGCCTTCTCCCTTAGATCTTTAACTAGCTGCTAGTAAGCAGTTCCTTACTAGACCTTCCCTTTCGCTACTAGAGTAACCCTAATAACACTAATGTCATCTTCGCTAGTCTATAGCTCGCTACTCTATAGCGTAGGTAGGTCCCCTTCCTTAGTTCTAGATGTTTAATAACCTTCTCCTAGTTCTACTAGCATATACGCGTAGTTACTAGTCGTAAAGTAACTAGCCTATAGCTAGTAGTATAGCTCACTATATGTAAAAGGCTTTAACATGAATTTCCGCGCCTTTCGATGGCTCTAGAAGTATATGTCGAGAACTCCTAGATCTACTATTAGCTACCCTTAGCTATTAAAGCTACTAATAGCGCTATTACTAAAGCCGCTCTAACTATAGAGCGCTATCTATTTACGCTAATTATCCTTAATTAAATTTAACTTATTCTATGCCTTCTCTTTATTAATTTTGATCTATAGCTATAGATCCTCATCTACTACCTTTAGCACCCTTATAACGATGACTATCTAGTCTAGCGACTTTAAGCTACTATTAGCACTATAGCTAGCCTTAGTAGCCTTAATCATACCCTAGAGGAGCGCCTACTCTATTACACTAGTCTAGTAGATTATGTCCCTAGATCTATTAGCTAGAGTAGTAGTAGCGCTTAGGGTTATCGAGACCCCTTAGAGCATGCTAAGGGTTATTAAGGGCCTATAGAAGAAGGAGCTTACTAGGGTTTTAGCATATAGCGCAAGGTCGTTAATAAGAGCTAGATCGAGGGAGCTAGTAGAGAGGAATAATGGTAGTAGGGGGCAGTATCTAGCAAGGGTTTAGGGCACTAGTAATAGTATAGGCATCTACTAGATGCTACTATCATATAGCGTAGCTCTAGAGGGCGTCTAGCTATTACTAGGGAAGGAGGAGAACATACTAAGGGGTAGTAGTGGTAGTGGTAGTATAGTAGTATATAACGAGGTACGTTTAGTAGTATATAAAGGACATTACTAATCTAGTTATAGATACTTAACGAAAAACATGTCTTAAGGCGTTAAATAATTAAGGGTCTGTTAATGGCCTTAATAGGTTTAGATTAAGGTAGCTAATAGTTTATAGACAGAGTTTTCATATCTAAAAGCCTACTTAATTAATAGGCGCGATCTAGTAATAATAGCGGCATAATAAACAGCTTTCAAGAACACCTCTATGAAGCTATTTAACATAGGTAAGTTAACACCTCCTTTAGGAACGGCTACTAACTATATACAGTAATAACAGTAACAGGGTGTTGCCTTATCGAACACGCCCTTAGTCTGCGCAGCTCCGATCCTGCATATAGCGCCATCTCAGGGGTGCAAGACGCGCAGTTTGCGGAGCAATATATCGGCATCAAAGCGACCCGGGGGCTTTTGACAGGTTGGAGAAGCTAATCCTCCACCTGGAAAACCCCCTGGCGAACTCGTTTTGTACAGTACCATATGTTCCCGCCGGCAACACCGCAAACTGGCTGCGGTTCTTTGGCATGCTCAGACGCTGCCGGATTGAAGAAGCAAGGACGACGCTGAGCCCTGTGCAAGAGTTCGACAGCGCCCGAACCCAAGGGGGAAAATGCCATTTTCAAACACAAGATCGCTCGTGCACGCCAATATATATGGTGGACGGCGTTTTGAGAGATATGATCTACGATGCATATATTACACAGCCTCCTGCAGCCGCGGTCACACGCACGTTTCTCATGACTGCACAATTTGACAACGACTCAGACTTATCTCTCGGCGTGTTGCCATCTTACGATTACAGACCCATTCCATGGAACGCTTACTCATGCCTGTTCGCACGCAAGACGAACACTGTAATGTGGCGTCTGTTGCCGAGGCAGATCCTACGACGTTGACCTGAAGGACTGTTAGTTTTCGTCCACTTCCTGAGCGAGCGTTGTCGTAGATCCTATTCGAAGCACGGAGGCAGCGCTGCAACAACGGCGACGAGAAATCAAGTCAGGGCTCCAACGTTTGCTCGCTTGCTGACGAACAGGACTGGCGATGGATGCTTTTCGTACCTGAACGTGAAGGATGCGATTGGTCGCGCGAAAAAGAGCTTGGATGTACGCCGTTGAGCTGTACCCACTAGTTTTTCTCATTCATGTTTCATCCTGCCACCAGATATTCAGCTAAGCATTCCAGAGCCCTCACCAACTATGGCTGAACGCTGTCAGCTTTCTAGAAGAAGAGATGCTCACCAGCAACTAGTCCGTTTTGCAGTCACAGGAGGAAAAGGAGATCCTGCGTAAACACGCGCAAGTCCAGATTCAAGACTGCATGAGTTGTGGCTGCTTTTCAGCTTGTGCCAGCCGTGCACGCGATTAGATTATGGAGCAGTGGATACCTGCATTGTTCTTGGATTGTTCTGGCGTCAAACACCCCACGGGTCGTGTTGCCGGTCGTGTCAGGAGTACATACTCTGTGCATTAGTTCTGTGAAGCTGTTTGACAAGCAAGTCAAGAATGCCGAGGGACAACATGATACGCTTATAGCCCTGAAATGCTTCGAAATTCATCTAATGTAAATCGTACGAATGGGAGCCCCTCGCTGCAGACAATAGATTGCACACACCAGCGTGAATTCCTTTCGTCTGTCCTGCCGTTGCGCTACTGGCATTCCACCATCTGCCATCTGCCATCGCCAGCTGCCTTTTGCCCGTTCGCTGCACACTCAATTGAACGACTTTATTTCTGCACACTTCATCGCAATCTTCATCGCAGTTACCGTGTCACTATCCTTGCGTCTTGCTACAGTATCCTGCCGCAGTGGAGACTCAGCGCGTACAGATCCGCGGCAGCGCACCCGAATTCGATCCTTCCCCTGCGATTTTCTGCAGGTACGCCCGTCAGCCACGCCATACTCGCATCCTTCATCCCTGTCTGGCATTGCTTGCGCGTGTTCGCCAGGCCCCGATCGACAACAACTCACGATAATCTGTGGCGCCTTACCAGTGGTTTTCCGGAAATCATTGGAATCGGGACGTCAGTTAACGCAGCAATACCTACGACCGGCGTCGCGTGCCAATCGTCACAGGGCGCACGTGAGCGACGACTAGCAGTCTCAAAATCGCGAGACCTTTAGCACCACCGCGGCACAGAGGAACTTTCTACCGCACCAGTAACAGCCATGGCACCACCATCAAGGGCGTCGAGCGCCTCCTCCAATTCATTTCTGCCTGGTCTGGGTCGCAATGACACAAGGACATCAAGAGAAGGAGGAATGCGATCGGCAAGGCAGTCGAAGCGCATGTCGGTCACTGCCTTGTACTTGTCTATGAATGCAAACCAGAGGGATCTTGAGATTGAAGATGACCTCGCAAAGGGTACGCGCATCCGACACGCAACGAGGGAATACACTTAACAACTCTACAGCCCAGAAGATCCTCCGAGACCTCAAAACCAAAATCTCCTCGCAATCCAAGAAGAACTTTGTTTTAGAAAAGGACGTCAGATACCTGGATTCAAGAATCGCATTGCTCGTGCAGAACCGCATGGCGCAGGAAGAGGTTAGTACAATAACAAGGGAAGTGACAAGGGGTCGTGATGGACTAACGCACCGCAGCGCAACGAAGTGGCAGAAACGCTGGACATGTCCCTCGAACTGACCGAAGGTACTTTCCCAAACGACGAAAAGACTCAGAGATATGGCAACTTGTTGTTCTTGCTTCAATCAGAGCCCAAACACATTGCGCACTTGTGTCGTCTGGTCACCATGTCAGAGATCGATCAGCTGCTTCAGACAGTCATGTTCACCATCTACGGAAACCAGTACGACAGTCGCGAAGAGCATCTGCTGCTCACCATGTTTCAGGTACGACAGAAGACAGAAGACAACCCGAGCAAACCAAGAAGCTAACGTAATTCAGTCTGTTTTGACATATCAGTTCGACAACACGGCCGATTACTCTTCCCTTTTGCGCGCAAACACACCCGTCTCTCGCATGATGACTACATATACTCGCAGAGGTCCAGGTCAGAGCTATCTCCAGAAAGTGCTGTCCGAGGAGATCAACAGTCTTTGCTCGATTAAGGATCTCGATCTTGAAATTAACCCCCTAAGAGTTTATACCCACATGATTGAACAAATAGAAGCCAGCGGTAGTCCACTACCAGACAACCTCGAGAAGGGTATCACGGTTGAAGAGGCGGCGCAGAATCGCGAGGTTCAAAAGGTGATAGCACCGAGAGTTGAGACTCTGATGAAGTTGGCCAATCAATTCCTGGACGTCATCGTTGGTGGCATCAATGAGGTTCCATACGGTATCCGCTGGATCTGCAAACAGATCCGGAGTTTGTCCAAGAGAAAGTACCCGGACGCCCACGACGACACCATAGTCACGCTTATCGGAGGTTTCTTCTTCTTGCGTTTCATCAACCCAGCCATTGTCACTCCTCGCTCATACATGTTGATCGAGTCTCAACCGGCCGACCACCCAAAGCGAACACTGACATATGTAAGTGCTCTTTTCTGCTGCAAAAATGCAAAAATGCTTTTACTAATTACTCCAGATTGCCAAAATGTTGCAAAATGTTGCCAACAAGCCTTCCTACGCCAAGGAGCCGTACATGGCTTCTCTAGCGCCGTTCATCTATGAGAACAAAGCCAGGATTAACAAGTTTCTGATGGACCTTTGTGAGGTCCAAGACTTTTACGAGAGTCTCGAAATGGACAACTATGTGGCTTTGTCCAAGAAAGACCTCGAGCTCTCCATCTCTCTGAACGAAGTCTACGCCATCCACGCCCTTCTCGAAAACCATCAATCAACCTTGACCAAAGACGAGAGCTCCCATCTGAACCAACTTCTCGGTGAGCTCGGTCACGCACCATCACAGCTACCACGCAAGGAGAATCGCGCGATTAACCTTCCCCTGTTCAGCAGATGGGAGACTGCCCTGGATGACTTGACCGCTGCTCTGGATATCACCGAAGAGGAGGTCTATTTCATGGAAGCCAAATCGACATTTGTCATGATCATGCGTACTCTTCCGAGGAATGCCGTCGTCACTCGTCGACCGTTGCGCTTGGACAGGATTGCAGAGGCTGCAGCTACCACCAAAAACGACTCTGTCATGGTCCGCAAAGGTATACGTGCCATGGAATTGCTGACTCAGTTGGCGGAGATGGGCGCAATCGACAAGTCTGACCACTATGCTGCTCTCAGAGACGAAATCGAGCAGGAGCTGCACCATCTTGGCTCGCTCAAGGAAAAGGTCCTGGTCGAGACGACGAAGCTGGGCGAAGTCTACGAAACGATTTTGGACCACAACAACTACCTCAATGGCCAGCTGGAGACCTACAAGTCGTATCTGCACAACGTCCGTGGACAGGCAGAAGGACAATCGAAACGGTCACAGCAATCGAAGATGCTTGGTCCATACAAATTGACACATGCGCAAGCCGAAAAAGACGGCCTCCTTGTCAGAAGTAACATTCCAGCGAATCGTCAAGCCGGAACATACTTCAACATGACCAGTCCAAGTCCTGGTACCTTTATCATTTCTCTCTGGTACAAGGGTAGAAACCGTGGGATTTTCGAGCTCGATCTCAAACTCGATGATCTACTGGAGATGCAGAAGGATGGAAACGACGAGCTTGATCTGGACTACATCACTCTTCATGTACCCAGACTGCTGGCGATTCTCAACAAGAAGTTTGCTCGCAAAAGGGGCTGGTAGATGGATGTTTGACCAACATCCATCGTAACGGCATTCGAGATTTTTGGCAAAAAGCATCACTTAAGCACATGATTGATACAAGACGCTAGATTGGCGCATGCGATGGGCATTTGATCGGATTTGAGATACCCTGGGGTGGAGTATAGGACTGTTGGATTGACCGAGCGATTGGATTTGGAGTTTGGCGAGATTGTCGACTTGTTTCTTGTCTTTTACACGCGGTACGCTTGATCGTTGCATCGCTGCGATGACGGTCCGACGGGCAGAGTTGATGTGCTCTGTCGGATGAGACATGCACTGTAAGCGGGTAAGAGCATCGCATCAATTGGCAATGTAGTTGTAAGCAAGACAAACATGTACGATTAGCAATGCATCAAAGGGAGTTCTGACTGAATTGACACGATTGTCTATGAATTAATTGTTTGTGTAGAGGGCGCAGCATCCGTGACAGTGTCCATGTAGGCAGACGATCAACAATCCAATGCTGTTTCGGGTCATGTCGCTTGCCGATCTTAACCTTGATGATGGTTGAGTCACATGTGACTGCCTCCGTGCAACCTCCGACTATCATCGCTCCTGCATCTTCCCTGTCTTACAACAACTACACTTCATGGGATCCAATTGCCCCGATCAAAACATCTCACAAGGCACACTTTGATTCATCTCTCTTGTTCACGTCTTGATTCGAGCTCTTGTGAGACCATATCGCCTATCGTCGTGATCCAGCCCCGCACTACCGATCTCCATACTACGACTACAACGACAACGACAACAGTCATGTCATCCTCCATCGCCATTCCAAAACGCAAGTCACGCTTCGAGCCTGCTTACGGTGGAAGCAGCGTTGCATCCTCATCTTCTGCAACTTCTCCATCTTCATACTCTGAGCCAAGCATCAACTCGCCGGCACCTTCATCATCATCCGTCTCACGCATAGCCTCAAATATGGCATCCCCACCTCCACCGAGCACTGTCTCGCGATATGCTGAGAGACGACCATCTCTGCTCGGTACGTCATCACAAGACCGAGATCAAAAGACACCAATGCTGACAACAACTAACAGGCACGTCCGTCTCCAAGTCTGAATACACCGTGATCAATGTCGCTGGTCCTGATGGGCCTCCAAGACTGGTACGTACTACAGCACAATAGATAGCAGGGCCGTATATCTGATCGTTAAATAGATTACTTGTGTCAAAGCATCTCAAGGCTTCGACTGGAACCAGGGTGAGTCTTTACCCACCGCTTAGCCTCGGCTCAAGCACTTGCTAATCTCGTACAGACATCTTCCTCCCATCTTACATGGACTATGATTCATCGGATCTCGAGAGAAAGCCAGACCCAGTCCAAGACATCATCTTGACCGACGAAGAGGCTGCTGCCCTGCTGCCTCAATAAAAGTACGGATGCTAAGGCATGGGGATATGACGGGATATGAATCAAGGCATTTCATGAAAACGAACACGACACATCTCTAGGGAGTACTCAGATTGATGGATTACGGCGTTAGCTGCTTCAGCGCAGCGGATTGGGCGTTCATAGAGGATCAATCAAGGCATGGGTAATGCTTGCGGCACGAATCCGTAGATCAGTAGCCTCAACTAAAACAAGCGCTTACGGAATATCAAGCATCGCATTTCATCTGTGGGAAGACATCAAAGTGCTAATCTGTCGAGATCAAGCATGTCGTTTCAAGATCATACACCTTCCATGTGGGTGCAGGTAAGGAGGGAGGGAAGCATCTTCGACACCGCCGCATGATCCAAGGTTGACACCGCTCCGCCCTCCCCGCAATCCTCAGGCACCAAGCGGGTCCCTGATACGTCAGATGACGGCTAGCTCCGTTTCGGCAACACTTTGCCGAACATCGGTTTCAGCCCTGCGAGCTGCGAAGCATCAACAAACATACAGAATTCTGATTGATCATTCATCACGATTGACGACAACCACAATATCACAAGAGTTAGACACTGGACTCTAGCCCCCAGCGAACCTAGAATCCTCAAACGCGACAATTACCAGTTCACGACCAGAGAGAGAAACCCATCGAACCACAGGATTGCGATACCGCCACGAAACACGCGTTTTCTATACAACGAGGCTTTTGAAGCGCGTCTATGTTGACGCAGTGACATTTCGACCTGCCATACACATTTTTGCACACACTGCTCCATCACAGTCACCGATAATGGACTCGACACACCGCAAAATCGAGCTCCAATCGCCCGCCGACCTGTCATACCTCATCTCCAACACATCTCTCGCGGCGCGCCAACGGTTAGATACACATTTTCCTCCTTCATCGAATCCCGAGGCTGGCGCACCAGCAAACGGAGTAGGAGCGGCGAATGGGGGAACAGGCAAAGAGGAATTCGATTTGCGCAAAAGAGTAGAAGAGTTGGTTCAAGCGTATATCGAGGAAGTATACAAAGGCGTCAAGGGAAATGTCAGCATCAACGGACTAGAAGGACGTGAGTTGGAGAGGGTTGGCGAGACGGAAGGTATGTTCTCAGTCGCGAAGCCAATTCACACATAGTGCGCGTAACTGATATATCTTGTCGCAGAGATCGAGCCATTCGACCACAAACTTGCATCGCGTGTCCAAGCCGCATCGGCACAGATTGAGGACCTCACACTCACCCTCGCGAACCTGCGCCGTACAGCGCCGGCGGAAGCAGCAAAGGCTTTCCAAACGTCCTCGGAGACACAATCAAGAGCTTGGGAGGAGAGGTTTAGGGAAGCAGAGGAGCGAACTATGCGCGAGGCAAAGGAGACGGAACTCGATGTTGGCGGACTGGACAGGGTTGCTGAGATGGAGGAGACGTGGGAGAGGGGTTTGGGCAACTTGGTCACCGTCAAGGCAGATATTGGGGCCACGGTTGCGCGATTGGAGAGGGCGAAGGAGGTGGTGGGATATCTCGAAGGGACGAAGTAAAAGTGCGTGCACGAGTGGTCAGGGTACGAACTGCGTCGTGACTTGGATTGGGCTTCTTTGTTTGATTTTGGATGGATACCCTTTGTGTTTGCGATTAAGTAACGGATTTGGAGATGAACCTATAGTACCTCTATATTCCTTCGATGATCGGAAATCCGCATCAGCTACTTCCACGTTCGCCAACTGCTCACCCTTTGAATCCTTGACTGCAACACGGGAAGACCTGGCGATGGTAGTGACATGCCTTGTCACCTACCTTCTCCTCCTCATCGACGATGTCCTTATCGATGTTGTAAGAAGCGCGCTGGTCATGCTGTACACTTTACAAGAAACGGACCTCGAAACTGTGTGCCTCACTACCATAGAAATAGTGAGCGATCGAGGGGCGAACGGCGATCGAGGTCTCTATAGTCATCAGCGATCTGGCTCAAGTCATCGTCGACAGATGGAACGCGGCGTGGTTTAGTGCTGATACTGCTGCAGTAGCTGACCGCTGTATCCTCGAAACCAGACACGTCGATGGCGATGGCGATATCGGTGAGTCTGACTCTGGTTTTAGAACTGAGCCGTAGACTGAGCAATTCGATTTTATGATCAAGATTCAAGCAAGGTGTGATCTACGATTCAGCTGATGCTCAGGCTCTTTGATCGAGGCAAGATGCCGGAGATGTGCCTTGGAACTCACCTGATCCATGTCGTTCACAAAGCGTGCTGTAGCCGACGGAGCTCAATCCGGCGCCACCTACTACAGTACTACGCAAGGCTCCATCGCCGAGCGAGAGCTTCCGCAACCGCGTGCTGCGTCGCTAGCTAGCCGGAACATCGGTTGCACAATGCGACGAACACGACGTGAAACTCCGACAGAGGCGTTCACGCGGCGTCGACATATGTGGGCGATCGAACGCGGATCGAGGATGGTTATAACGAACTGCTCCCTCCAAGAACGCGTCCTTCGGAGCTTGTGACGCTGACCGGAGGTGTGGCCGGTTGCCCTCTGCTCGCCGGCAGGTTCCTCAAGTCGTGGTCGTTGTCGATCGCATCGGCGTGCTTGATACTTGAGCTTAACATCTTTCGTGACTGGTAGGGATACAGCCTTGCATAAAGTAAAACTTTGCCCTGGACCTGGACATCTTTCGTGACTGGTAAGGATACAGCACTGCATAAAGTAAAACTTGCCCTTACCTATACCATGATATATTTATGAATCGGGGACCTGGGCGGCTGGAACCCTGCATCGGAGTGTGCTGCCTTCCTTGTAAGCGCTTAACAGCCATGTGTTGCATGTGATCGACCAGTTCATCGGCGATATATGAGGTATGTGTTTGCGGGTGAGTGCAGTCAGAGGATTGTACAGTAATAATAGACCTGGAGTACAGATACTTGTACCTGAGCAGTACCGTAAGGTAGCGACCCAGACACGTTGCAGCGTACGAATTTACCTCGTACATGTAGTAATATTTCGCAAAACGGTCTTCTGCTCATGCGAAACAGTTTGACAGCTCGTTAAACAAAATGTGGCGTTTGTTAGTTAGGCACGATGAGGAGACAAATAGGCGATGAGCGTGTCAGCGCCATGAAAAGGCGTGTATTAGGAATCATTGTGGCTTGCTCGATTAGAGAGTGAAAGTGAGCCTCATCGTCGATGGAGCTTTGATAGAGGCAGAACCTTGCAGGATCAGGGTCCAAATAGTGCTGTAGGGAAAGAGATGACGGGCCAAAATACGAGACTTTGAGATCTAGAATCGGAAAAAGGCAAGAGTTGTTGCACGATTTGATGGCCAGACCCGCCAAGACTTCACCGGGGCACGTCATCCGATTCCGATCTCGACTTCAGTACAGAGGACGCAGCGATCGCACTTTCCATTGAAGGATGCGCAGGCTCAGGCACAATGCGCGCTGCCGAACCCAGCCAATCTGCAGCACATCTCGTCGTCACACAAACACTGCTTGTCGTGGCCCAACTAATCGAAATCGACACGCCCTCCCAGATCGACCGTTCCTCACGAACCACGTCGATCTCAGGCCAACGAACGCTCTCCATCGACGGTCCCTTGGTTGCACCCTACGTCTGTCTTGTTGCTTGCCCTATCGGCCACCACTCCGTGCTCGATTGCTCTCTCGATCGACCCTGGTCCCTGCGATTACTGTAGTTGACGCCTGTTTGGAATCGCTTCTGGGCAGTTCATCTAGACAGCCCTTGTCGTCCCCTACCAATTAAGTTTACTGCTTGCCTGGATCTCAAATCGACATCGGATCAGTTAGTCCTTTGTTGCCGTCTATTCCATTGGTCACTGTACGACCTCCCACCTGGTCACCACTTCTGCTGTGCATACCACATCTCACATCTCACATCTCACACCACACACTTCACGACATACACCACTGCTGTTTGACGCACTATACGGCTTTGTCTTCCTACGTCCAATGGGGAATCACAATTCACACGACTCGACTTATTCACTCTCGACATAAGTCTGTACCATCCCGTATCGACCATTAACCGCCTCAATATCACGACGAAATCGTCCACTATGTCTTCCCAAACGAAAGCACAATACCTGCAACCACACCCACGTCGTCCTCCGGCTCACAGATCTGTCTCGCTCCGACACTCTCCAAGCCCTCTGATTAAATCAGTGGCTCAGCCCAAATCGAACGTTGTCAACTCAGAGTACACCGAGCTCTCGTCTGGAGGAAGTGGCTCCTCGCCATCAAGCCTCAAGCCTTTGATTGGCAAGGACGACTCCGGCGAAAGTAGTAATGCTGACAAGTGGTTCGAAAAGTCAAACAACAATGCTTCGCCAAACAGCACTGGATATCCAGAGAGTGAGCGGCGATGCCCCTCCTTTACCTATGCCTCCTCAACTAACCTTTCCGTAGATTCACCACCGTTTTTTATCCACAACTCGTCCTCGGGAGAAACTCCTGGAGATCAGCGTCGTACATCCTTGAACCAGCCAGACGTGGGCAACGACCCCATGCGAAGCAACATAATCCGTTTTGGCACGGACAACAGCAGTACCGAAGACTTCCGCGGTGTCATCGACGATTTAACCATCGAGAACAAGAAGTTGAAGCGCAAACTGAAGACTTATGAGAAGCTACAAGACTCGCATCTAAAGGATGAAAAGCTGTTCGAGGTTAGAGTACACGGTCTGCCGGTTGCCAAAAAGAGGGAGCTAGAAGATATGCTTCGTAAGTTCGCCATGGGGCTGAGCGGTCAATCAGCCAGCGAACTCGCTGCCAACCTGTACGCGTCCGCTCCTTCGGGCCTCATCCCTCAAAAGTCTGGCTCTTCGCGTGCTTCGAACCAGAACACCGACTCGGCATATGCTTCCGCTTCCGCTTCCGGTCAGGGTTCCTCAGGATCAGACATGCACAAGAACAAGTTTGTTGGTAAATCTCGACAGAACATCCAGTCCTACCTTCATGATATTCCAGAGGGTCTTCTACCACAGCACGCCGCTGCTATGACAGAAAAGGCAAGGAAGAAGCTCGTCGTTCGCAGACTCGAACAGATCTTTGCTGGCAAGGGCGCCGCTGGATTTGGACACCAACAGCCACTACAACAGCAGGAGGTTTCTCACATGGCTGCCCGAGCCGATCGTGCATATGGAGAGAAGGGACTAGTCCTCCACGATGAAGGAAGTCGTGAAGCCCGCATCATGCAGGCCGAGAAAGAAGCCCAGCTCGAAGCCAATGACAGCAACGATGAAATCACACAACATTTAGACCCCGCCTCCATGGTTAACGAGACCGACTTCGCCAATACCAAGGGAAATGACCAGCGCCCGACTAGACCGTTGGATCTAGACCCTCATAGGGCTCAGGTTCCGGCTGACAACATTCAATACATCCGCCACTTGGGCTTTTCACCTCCCGGCATTGATGCGATGGAACCACAAGCCGACGGCCATGGCTGGATCTATATTAACATACTGGCCAACATGGCGCAGCTCCACACCGTCAACGTCACATCGGACTTCATCAAGAAATCCATCCAGGACTACAGCAAGAAGTTTGAGCTATCAGCGGATGGTCGCAAGGTTCGATGGACGGGCGGAAAGAATGTCACCAAGGGTAGCAGCGACGGCGCCGACACCCCTTCCGTTGGTGCTGATGGTTCACTCGCCGTCTCTTCCGAACGTGGAAGTCCTAGAAAGCGAATCAAGTTGTCTCGTAACGGTGACAGTTCGGGTAGTGAGAACCTCTCCAGGAGTGCCGTGCGAGCTCAGACTGATTCTCGGTTTTCTTACACCCCGCTGTTCCACCATCGTAGCAGCAATGACAGCTCGATGTCTACGAGCGACGAGGAAGACACCAACGAATCTTCGATGCCACTAGTGCAGGGCGATTCTTCCGGTATGACAAGCTCCGGCATCCGAACCAACTCGAACAAGAAGAGTCGCAGACGTGAAGCTGGGCCAATGATTTTCTACAACAATGCTAGGTTCTGCACCGATCTAAGTGGCGACACTAAGACTGAGGAGGCTATGATGTACAATGCTCACCTCTACCACAACGTTACTACACAAGCAGTCGGTGCCGAGATAGAGGTCCAGCCCGCGACCAGTCCGGCAAGCGAAACACGTGGACGTCTCAACAACCTCGTCGCCCTGCCAGACGCCATGGACCTTGATGATAATCCTATTCCATCTGAAGATGAGTTGTCTTTCCCACCACAGAGTCCTCTGTCCAACCAAGCCGGCAAAAGCCGTACGACTTATGAGCTTGAGGCGTCTGGCATTGGTGGTGTGTACCCGGCCGACAACTTCGCGATCAATGTCGAGAGTATGCATGCACGTCTGGATAATAACACCGCTCCGGAGACTGTCCGTGAGGGTGTTCCTGACCGCTATCCCGAAAGGATTGCGCGTCTATTGGCCGACCAGTCCGGCGGACGTAAAAGACGGTCTGCATTCCACAAGCAGATTATTACTACTGCGCATCAGCAGTTGCCACCATCAGAGCTTCCAAACGCGTTTTGCTTCATGCCCGCCGACGGCGACACTTCTATCGACGATGACAGCTATGACCGGGATGATATGTCTATCTCGGCAGGCTCGCAAGCCAGCGATGCCCCTTCTGCTGCCCCCCAGCCTATCGCTATGGACTTTACCTCCGACTCAGAAGAGGATGAAGATTTTGACGACGCGAGCTCCGAGGGCTCTCTTGACCTCTTGGCAACTGCCCGCGAGATTGATCCAGAAGCGATTCGCCGAAGAGAGCTTGAATACGACGCCAACATGGCCGAGCGTCTCGCAGAAGAGATTCCAGCCGGCAGCAGTGCTGCCACAGCAGGCGGTGGATCAGGTTTCAACAGTCCGGCCAGCAACCCTCCTACTGAAGACAACGAGCTGGCGCGAAAGATGCGCAGAGAACAAAGGAGAGCGCAGAGGGCCGAGAGCAAGCCAAGCTTGAAGAGGAACATGACCAGCGACAGCATGGTCGTTAATGGCAGGCAGGATGACGACAGCATGGAGCCGGAAGAGTAATGGCTACTAATGACTATACGAAGACCGAACACCCTTTTCCAGATTGGGATGATAGACAGTGGTAGTCTGATGAGTTTTCACCTTGTTTGGCGCAAAGTTAGAAAGATTCTGGATGATACCCCAATTGTTATTAGTCAATGGATTATCTGTTTTCGTATTCAACTTGAAGTCTCCTTGTTTGATCGACTTGCCAATGTGTCTTGTACATGTGTATGCTGTCAATGTCGCTTGATCGGTTTCCGTACATTAGAATGCCTCACGTGACCATTTCCCCGGATTCAAGTCCCGCGAAGGACGCTCGAAAGTTTCCAGATCGCCGAGCACAAGTCGAATCTCAAACATCGTTGACATCTTAGGATTACGACTCAATCATGGCAAGAGCAAGACCACTCGGAGACCAGCTGGTCAAACTGATAGTCGGAGCCGGTCAGGCCTCGCCCTCGCCGCCGGTCGGTCCAGCACTCGGTAGTAAGGGTGTCAAGAGTATGGACTTCTGCAAGGTGAATTCGAATCAACCACTGCTTCTGAAAACACCACTGACCGTTCGCTCAGGAGTTCAACGCGAGAACAGCACACTACAATCCAGGCACACCCATCCCTGCGCTCGTCGTAGTTCGCCCAGACCGATCGTTCACATTCACACTCCGCACACCACCAACCGCAACTCTCCTCCTCGCAGCCGCCGGCGTCTCTGCGACGAAGAATAAAATCCGCGGTGCGGGCAACACGGCTGGTCCGAAGACGCTCACTTCTCTGTCATCAGCGGCCGGATCTTTGAAAGAAGGAGAGTCAGAGACCGCCATTGCGGCTGCCATGGCGGCGAAAGGAAAGGAAAGCGGAAAGGGCGATCAGCCTGGTAAGACCAGTATTGGTACCGTGGGGAGGATCAGTCTGAAACATGTGTATGAGATTGCGAAGATCAAGCAGCAGGAGGACAGGCTGAAGGGGCTGGGGCTCGAGGGTTTGGTGAAGAGCGTGGTTGCGCAGGCGGGCAGTATGGGGGTTGTGGTCGTGCCTTGAGACTCGGCTGTGGTTATTCGATTCGCGGAACATCAGACGATCGGGCTCTCCTTCCGGAGTGGGGCTACAGACCGAAGGACTCGAATGATCGAGAAATAGAGCGAGGTGGTTCATCGAAAGGGCGGTCGAAACAGCCCTCTGAGATTAAGGTCTTCGACGACGCGCGGGCTATTTTCGCGCACACGCATCCGAAGATATGATCTTACTGGTGGCAACGACAGGTCAGTGTCGAGATGAGTCTTTGATCAAGATCAGGCTATGCATATACCCACACACCTGAATGATCATGTAATATAGCTCAAATGTACGATATACTATCAACGTACGATTACTGGTATGAAGAATACTAGTGGCATCGCATAGGTGTTATCACGTCAAGTAATTACTGAAGTGACTATGAAACACCTTCGAGAGCTGTGAGACGTAGATTCATTGGCCCGCCCAAGTTGGAATATAGTCGAAGTGTCGAGTCGGCGGACGCGACACTTGGATATGTGATTCGTCGCGCATCTGCGTCTATCATCTTTCAATAACCACTTCCACATCATGCGCTCAGCAACCTTGCGAGCCATAAGTGGGTGGACTGATGCGATCACATGTATGCGTGCTTATGAACGACGATTATTAAGTATCTTCCGAATCGACGCACCCAGACTAAGAACTGGGCCGAGGACGTTCTCAACATGGGAGGGCACGACCAGGCAAACAACAACGAGTCAGCACCGCCGCACAGCGAGATCTCCCATTATCACCAAGACTTTTGAGAACAGCTCGCGAAGTCTTCACATACACACCCGGCCTGGATTCAGACCTGGCGAGGAACCGGGTCAACACGAACCACAACAGCATCATGTGGATATAGACTCCAAACACGGAGACATTACAGTGATTGATTTCACAGCCGATCATGTCGAAACGCTAAGATACTCAAGCAATGAGATTCGAGATCTTCTGTCGAAAGAACCGGCACAAAAGGCCTCATGCCGCTGGATCTGCATGGACGGGATCAACCAAGACAGTATCGTAGCGTTGGCAAAGGCCAAAAAGATTCATCCTCTTGCAGTCGAGGACATCCTAAGCCACCATGAGAGAACAAAGGTCGACTTCTTCCCGACCCATCTGCACGCGATATTGCCTCTGCAGAAGTTGATATCGATCGCCTCGAGCACAGACAGAGTGCCTCCAGTGACTGCTGAACCTCTCATGAGCTCAACTCCACCTTCTATCGTAACGCTCCAGCAGAGACGCAGCCCTGGAGCCAAAGAGCGAACCAGGTACATGGAGAAGATCTCACCGCTGTCACGTCGCAACCTCGCAGTCAGTGTCGAGCAGGTCTCTATCTTCATGATGGACGACAACACTGTCATCTCTATCTTCGAGCGATCGGCCCTCGACGTGCTTCGTCCGTTGGCTGGACGCTTGCATCAGGAGGGCACCATCTTGCGGAAGTCTGCAGATGCATCATTGCTGTTCCAAGCCATTTGTGATACCATTGTCGATCTAGCCATACCGATTACAGGTGCTTACAACGAGAGTATTGCAGACCTGGAGTACGAGGTGCTCACTAGGCCGGACATGCGGCTGCCTCACCGTCTATATGCCTTGTCGAGCGAGATCAACCAGCTACAGTTGGGAATGCGACCAATCGCCCAGCTCGTGGGTTCACTCAGAGACCATCCCAGCCACCTCGCTGTCAGCCAGGGACATGCTGCAGGCGCCATACCACCGCCTCCATCTCATCACAGCCATGCTGCAACGAGTACGGCCACGATCTCGCCGGTAGCTCAAATGTACTTCCGAGACGTCGAAGATCATCTCATTCTCATCGTCACTTCTCTGGATGCTATGAATCTGCAAACCGAGAACCTGACGACATTGATTTACAACCAGCTGGGCACTTCACAGAACGAGTCAATCAATCGGTTGACACTGACGACGATATTCTTCTTGCCGCTCTCGTTTTTGACCGGATACTTTGGAATGAATTTCGATACCATGTGGACCGTCGAGAACCATAGTGAGCTTTTCTTCTGGAGTATAGCGGTTCCGGTCACGTTTGTAACGAGCTGGCTGTTGAGTAGGTGGTTGAAAAAGGCCACTGCTTTGAAGAGAAATATCATGAGATAATTACAATTGTTAGCATTCAGATACCAAAACATGCGTTTCACGATCCAACGTCAGCGTATAATTATTTCGAAAACACATATTAATCGCGTGCAAACAGAAGGAGAAAAGCTCGTGGCAGCCTCGTGCTTGTCTCCATCTGTCCTGGTTTGGGAAGGAACGTCATCGCCTAGTCAGTCCACCCAGTTCCAAGCAACGCGACCCATTTCACCTATGAGCATTGACACGTTCCATCGAACTTATTATTACATGGTCCGATTAATTATCAACATGCCTTCTTCCTTTTTGGATCCGGCGATTTCCTGAAGTCATCACGCGTTGCTAAACTCCTGCGACCTGCATCACTGTTGCACCCTTTCTTTCCCTCCGGGACATTTATTTCCAGCAGTTCCGCGTCATGTCGACGACTTCTGCACGACGACCTCCATTGGAGTCCCAAGATACCTTTGATGCGCCCCATCTATCTGGGCAGATAGGCAAGGACGGAGTGGCTCACCTCCAAGCTGATGCATCTACCGGTACCGCTGCACCTACCGCTACTATTCCATCACTGTCTGACAGCAAAGCCGTGCTCAATGATGATGAATCGGCTAACACCTCCGCCGACGAGGCAGTGACCGATGAGGACATAGAAGACTACGACTCCATCAAGATCGATCCCGATACAATCATACATGGCAGCCGTGGAGGTAGTCTGGACTATCGCAGGGCTTCGTCTGGAGCCAAGCTCAAGGCACCAGAGCCAAGAGGTCACATCAGAAGGCAGTCAGATCCTGGCAATGACAAAGACGACGGACTTGCACGCCGCCGTAGCGTTCAGGTCACATTGAAAAAGACGGGCAAAAAGGGTAAATACATACTGACCGCCGACGATCCCGAGATTCGAGAAATTCTGAGTAGAGGCATTGCAAGAGAAGAGGCAGCCGCAAGAGACGCCGCACGATCACGGACACGGATTAGGGATCTGGTCTTTACGAGGCAGTTTACCACCTTTGATCGTCAAAATCCTGCCAGCTCCCAATCGCCCTTCCACGGGTTCTTCACCTTGTTCTGGCTGGCCATGGTCCTCATGTTCGTCAAAGTCTCTGCTGGAAACTGGAGAACCTATGGTAGTATCCTAGGTAGGAACGAGATCATGGAGATGATGTTTCAAAGAGATGTGCTGGTCTTGGGATTAACAGATATCGCCATGTTGTCGTCGACCATGTTCGGCTACATTCTGCAAAACATCATATTCAAGGGGTACGTGTCTTGGAGCAAGTCGGGTTGGATCATTCAGAACGTCTGGCAGTCCTGTTTCCTCGCGTCAATCGTCTATTGGACGTACTACCGCGATTGGCCGTGGACGCACACGATTTTCATGATTCTCCCACGATTGTCTTTCTCATGAAGCAGCACAGTTACGCCTTCTACAACGGCTATCTATCTGGTGTCTACCGTAGACGAAGCCTACTCCAGCGTAAGTTGAAGCAACTGAGAGCAATGGAGCCAGTGGAACAACATGGGGAGAGCCACAATGCACCCATCGTTAGCAAATCCTCATCCGTGGATTTTGCCAACGGCAAGGCCTCGTCGACACACAATTTGGCGAAACGACCATCGATTGGCGTCCGTACCTCGACGAACCTCAGTACCGAAACGTCTGATGTTGCCAATGTCGCATCAGCCATCGAGTCTGGGCAATCGCTTGATAGCGACCAGATGCAGGCATTCGAGAGAGTCATAGATGCCGAGATTGAAAGTCTAAACACTGAGTTGAAGGGCAAGTGCGTCAAAGGCGACAACTCGTACCCAAAGAATCTTACCTTTACCAACTTTGTCGAGTGGTCATGGCTGCCGACATTGGTTTACGAACTGGAGTACCCACGTCAAGAGCGCATCAACTGGTGGTACGTCGCAGAGAAGACGGCCGCTACATTCGGAACTATCGGCGTCATGATGGTTATCTCACAAGCATACATCTACCCGCCAGTAGCGGAGACCGTGCGGATGAAGGAGGCTGGCATGTCATTGCAGGAGAGAGCATTTGAGCTTCCATGGATTGTCGGTGACATGCTGTTTCCACTTCTGCTGGAGCAGCTGTTGTCGTGGTATGTCATTTGGGTATGTGTTCCAATGATCTCGGCTCTGATATGTTGAACTAACCAATACTAGGAATGCGTGCTCAACGTGCTCGCCGAAGTCACTCGCTTCGCTGACCGCGGCTTCTACGGCGACTGGTGGAACAGTGTCTCCTGGGACCAATACGCTCGCGATTGGAACAGACCAGTGCACAACTTTCTGCTCCGCCACGTCTACCACTCGTCCATCTCCACCTTCCATCTTTCGAAATCATCGGCCACATTCGTGACGTTCTTGCTATCCGCTTTGGTGCACGAGCTGATCATGGCGTGCCTTTTCAAGAAGGTCAGAGGCTATCTTTTCACAATGCAGCTGCTGCAAATCCCACTCGTCACCCTGTCACGATCGAAGTACCTCAAAGGCAGGGACCTTTTGGGAAACGTTGTCTTCTGGATTGGACTATTCGTTGGGCCGAGTGTTTTGACGAGCTTTTACTTGCTTATTTAGAGAACCTGATACCCTGCTGTGAAAGCATAGACTGTATATTTACACCAAATTGGAATTCCACTTGTACTATGTTTCGTGCATGTGGTGCTTATTTGAAAACTGTCGTGACTGTATGCCGTAAAGAAACCCTTCAAGGTCATGCATGACTCGCTGTCTTTATCGATTAGGAATCCACGACTCACTCTGTGCGACGTCAGGCGCAAAGGAAACTTTGGCGGACGACCAGGTCAGACAATTACAACAACAGCTCACACGACCTTTGAGCTGTAATTTCGCGACATCTTTTTGCTCCTTTCTCAGAGACATTTGTTTGTCTTCTGTAATGCGTGCTGGCTTTACCAACGCCTTGAGAACTGTTACATCCTTCAGATCTGCAAGACCCGCGCTTCTCTTTAAAAGCGGACTACACTACCATACCCACACCTACCGGCATCGAGGCCCAATTCCTGCTGTGACCTCTTCGTACTCTCGCCTTTTAGCACACGTACAGTCACGACAAATACATATCGCCAAAACTTCGAACATGAATTTCCCCGAGGAATCTGGGATGAAGCGCAAGGATCCGCCTTCGATGAACGGAGGGAGACCGAGCAAGCACTCCAAGTTGAACGGCGATATTGACATGGAAGATTCACCGCCTCGCGACGGCGTGCTAGGGAAAGAGTTTGAGGACGATGCGGACGAAGACCTTTCCACACTCTCAACAGGACCGGTGGTAGCCACACAGGATACGGCTGAATGGCAAGCCACGATTGAGAAGGTCATTCCGAAGGTTGTCTCGATTCACTTCTGCCAGACGGCGCCTTTCGACACCGAAGGAGCTTTGGCTAGCGAGGCGACAGGCTTCATTGTGGACTCCGAGAAGGGCTACATCATGACAAATAGGCACGTTGTTGGCCCTGGCCCGTTCACCGGCAGGATCCTCCTCGACAACCATGAAGAGGTCGATGTCTACCCTGTCTACCGCGACCCAGTACATGACTTTGGCATACTTCGGTTCGACCCCAAGGCGATCAAGTACATGTCGGTATCACATCTCCAACCGCGACCAGACCTTGCCAAGGTCGGAGCTGAGATCAGGGTCATAGGTAATGACAGTGGTGAGAAGCTCTCGGTACTTTCCGGAATTATCTCGAGATTGGATCGTAACGCGCCGGAATATGAAGGATATTGTGATTTCAATGTTTGGTAAATACTATAAATGGAAGGACGAGAGCTCATGCTAATCGTATGCAGCTACATACAGGCTGCGGCCTCCGCATCCGGTGGCTCAAGCGGTTCACCAGTGGTCGAGCTGTCAGGAAACGTTGTGGCGCTGCAGGCGGGAGGACGATCGGACGGCGCGGCAACCGACTACTTCCTTCCCTTGGACCGACCGTGGCGAGCACTCGAGTGTATCAAGAGGGGAGAGCCAGTCACTCGAGGCACAATTCAGACACAATGGTTGTTGAAGCCTTTCGACGAAGCTAGGAGGCTTGGCTTGCCGACCAACTGGGAATCCGAAGTTCGCGCCAAATTTCCCAAAGAGACTGGCATGTTGGTTGCCGAAGTTGTTTTGCCGCAAGGTCCTGCTCATACCAAGATCGAAGAAGGTGATGTTCTGATCAAAGTCAATGGCGAGTTCTTGACGCAATTCACCAAGCTGGACGAGATTCTTGATGAAAATGTTGGAAGCGAGGTGAAACTTCTCTTAAATCGAGGCGGCATTGATCAAGAAATAATAGTCACAATCGGCGACTTGCACTCTATTACACCTGATAGATTTGTCAATGTTGCTGGTGCTTCATTTCATGACCTGTCTTATCAACAGGCTAGATATCATGCCGTGAGCATAAAGGGCAACGGAGTGTACTGCGCGTCGTCCTCGAGCACATTCAGGGTAGAAGTCGGGACGCTGATTCAGACCGTTGACAACAAACCGACTCCTGATCTTGCCTCTTTCATCGAGGTAATGAAGGACATACCAGATCGCAAGCGGGTTGTCGTCACTTACAAGAACCTGAAAGACATGCATACTTTATCCACCGGCATTTTCTACATCGACAGACATTGGCACTCAAAGATGACTATGGCCATACGAAACGATACTACTGGTCTCTGGGATTACAAGAAGCTTTTTGGCCCACTTCCACCAGAAAAACCTACGCCTAGCACTGGCAGTTTCAGTAAGATGAAAGGCTATGCGAACCAGGCGGCCGTGGATGTGATCCGCAGCTTTGTTCGTGTCTCGGTCACGATACCCTTGAAGCTCGACGGATACCCCTGGAGCAACCCGTATTCCGGATGGGGACTGGTGGTCGACGCCGAGGCTGGTCTGGTTATTACGTCTCGCGCCATTGTTCCCTCTGATCTTTCAGATGTGTCCATAACCATTGCGGACTCGATCATAGTAGATGCCAAGGTTGTTTTCCTACATCCACTACAGAATTACGCGATCATCCAGTACGACCCACAACTCGTGCAGGCACCCGTCAAATCTGCCACGTTGGCCACAAAACCGATCAAGCAGGGCGAAGAGACCATCTTCTTCGGATTCAACCAGAACCAGACTCCCGTGGCTGTCAACACAGCTGTCAGCGAGGTCAGCTCTGTCACCATTCCGGCCAGCGCGACTATGCCAAGGTATCGAGCTGTCAATCTTGATGCAGTCTGTGTGGAGAACCAGATTTCCGAACGCTGCGGAAGCGGTGTGCTCGTAGACAAGGACGGCACTGTTCAAGCGTTGTGGCTTACATATGTCGGCGACAGAAGAGACGGAAAGGACAGTGTTTACAGACTTGGAATGGCTACTCCGGCTCTATTGCCGGTGCTGGAACAGATCAAAAGCGGGAAGAAACCGAACCTTCACATTCTCAACCTGGAGACGCATCCACTGCAAATGTTCGAGGCGCGCATCCGAGGCGTACCTGACGAGTGGGTCCAGCGAGTACATTCCGAGTCTGACAAGCACCAACTCTTCATGGTCCGGAAACTTGACGCGGACAACCCTGAGAACGGCTTCCAGGAGGGCGATATCATTTTGACTCTCAATGGTCAGCTTGTCACAAGTGTGGCAGACTTTGATGTAATGTATAATGCCGACGTCCTGGATGCCGTTATCGTTCGCAAGAAAACTCAGATGGAATTGGAGGTTCCAACAGTCCTCACCACAGATCTCGAGACGGACCGGGCGGTCATGTTCTGTGGAGCCATCATCCAGGCGCCTCACCACGCAGTGCGCCAACAGATCTCGAAACTCCACTCGAAGGTGTATTGCGGCGGAAGGGTACAGGGTAGCCCTGCGTACATGTACGGCCTGGCACCAACCAACTTCATTACGCACGTCAATGGAGTCTCGACACAGAATCTCGACGAGTTTGTTGCGGAAGCCAGCAAGATCCCCGACAACACCTACTTCCGACTCAAGCTCATGACTTTTGACAATCTGCCATGGGTCATTACCATGAAGAAGAACGAACACTATTTCCCGATGCAGGAGTTCATCAGGGACGCAAGCGTTCGTGAAGGATGGAAACGCATCACCTACGAGGATGGCAAGGCCAAGGAAGACGAGGGCGATATACCAGACGGCGCCGAAGAAGCGCAAGCTGTGGTGGAAACTATGGAGTGAACACCAGCTGGTTATTATGAGTGCATGAGTGTATAGATATTGGTATAGAAATAGACCTTCGACACGGAGAGCGATTAGCCTTCGGATAACAAATACACCCACGGCTTGCTCCATGGGCCGACTCTTCCCGGATGGATCGAAGTTGTTCTCCGAAATGCCGCGAGTGAAGATGAAGTCCAGTGGCGGGCGGCGTTATTCTCGGAGCGGTTCCGTTGTGTTTGCGGCCGACCGTCGTTGGCACGAAAACATGCGGCGCCGATCAAAGAACGTTTGGCAGCTTCATTCGTTCAATCAGCAATCGTTACAGCTATCCACCCCTTCTTCCTTCACTCCGACTAATATCTACCGAGCCCTTGCTCGTCTACCTCCCGTCATGTTCAAGCACGTCGTCCCAAAGACCTCGACGAGGCAGCTGCTTCGCCCAGGTTCTCAAGCAAATGGTGCCTTTCGCGCATCGCCTTCCACATTCTACCTTGTTGATCGGTTACAACAACGACGAGGATATGCCACTCCAACTGGTACGGAATGAATCAATCGAGCGCCGACGGCCACAGCTGACAATGTTTCAGAGGAGAGAGATCTTGTCATCGTCGGTGGTGGTGTTGCCGGATACGTCGCCGCCATCAAGGCCGGTCAAGCTGGTCTCAAGGTACAACGAGCTCATCGCATTACAACTCGACTGCCGGATAATATCTGACTTATCTTCCTCCACAGGTTGCTTGCATAGAAAAGCGTGGCTCTCTTGGCGGCACATGTTTGAACGTCGGCTGCATTCCTTCAAAGTCCCTCCTTAACAACTCCCACCTCTACCACCAAATTCTTCACGACACAAAGAACCGCGGTATCGATGTCGGCGAGGTGAAGCTCAACTTGGCACAAATGATGAAGGCCAAGGAGACCTCCGTATCTGGTTTGACAAAGGGTATTGAATTCCTCTTCAAGAAGAACAACGTCGAGTACATCAAGGGCACTGGCGCATTCGCCGATGAGCACACGGTTGCGGTCAACCTCATTGATGGAGGCGAGACTACCGTCCGCGGCAAGAACATCATCATCGCTACTGGTTCAGAAGTCACACCTTTCCCTGGCCTCGAGATCGACGAGAAGAAGGTCATCACATCGACTGGCGCTATCGCTTTGACGGAGGTCCCAAAGAAGATGGTTGTCATTGGTGGTGGTATCATTGGTCTTGAGATGGGTTCCGTCTGGAGCAGATTGGGCTCTGAGGTTACCGTTGTCGAGTTCCTTGGTCAGATTGGTGGCCCAGGTATGGACCAGGAGATTTCAAAGAACATCCAAAAGACTCTCGGAAAGCAAGGCATCAAGTTCAAGCTCAACACCAAGGTCACCGCTGGTGAGTCTGGTGCGGATGGTGTGAAGATCCAGGTCGAGGCCGCCAAGGGTGGAAAGGAGGAGACTGTAAGTCAATTGGGCTGATCACTAAGCTACTGGACACTGACAGAATCTCCAGCTTGACGCCGACGTTGTCCTCGTTGCCATTGGTCGTCGCCCATACACCGCCGGTCTCGGTCTTGAGAACATTGGCCTCGAAACTGACAAACGCGGCCGCATCGTCATCGACCAAGAATACCGCACCAAGATCCCACACATTCGCGTCATCGGTGACTGCACATTCGGCCCTATGCTCGCACACAAGGCTGAGGAGGAAGCCGTCGCAGCCATCGAATTCATCACCAAGAACTACGGTCACGTCAACTACAACGCCATCCCATCGGTCATGTACACACACCCAGAAGTCGCGTGGGTCGGCCAGAACGAGCAGGAACTCAAGGAACAGGGCATCAAGTACAAGACCGGCTCATTCCCATTCAGCGCCAACAGCAGAGCCAAGACCAACCTCGACACCGACGGTATGGTCAAGTTCCTCGCTGACGCCGAGACCGACCGCATCCTTGGTATCCACATCGTTGGTCCAAACGCCGGTGAGATGATCGCTGAGGGTACCCTCGCGCTCGAGTACGGTGCTTCGTCTGAGGACGTCGCGAGGACGTGTCATGCCCACCCTACGCTTGCTGAGGCGTTCAAGGAGGCGGCTATGGCGACACATGGCCAGGCTGTGCACTACTAGAGACATCATTGCGGGGCTGGATTGCGAGTCGTTGGTCTTGTGCATATCAGGTGTAAAATATCCTAAATTCGTTTTCTGACTTCTACCACCATGTCTTACTATATGACGCATTGATGTAGGTCTATAGACTCGGGGTGCTACCTTAAAGGCAAGCCGTCGGCCTACTCACGCAGGAATGATGCACGTAAGGCGTAGATTGAAAGTAGTTTTTGATGAGCTATCTACTCTGCTAGGCTCATCGTGTTCACAAACTAAGGTATGCAACGACCCATGTAGCGAGGGTACAAGCAGCAATCGCGCACGGTGTGCTGTTTGCACAACCACGCCAAGAAGCGCTCCAGACCCAATCCATATCCACCGTGAGGACTGCTTCCGTACCTTCTCTGATCGGTGTACCAGTAGTAAGGCGCTGGGTCGATACCCTCACGCTTGTACGCGGCCATCAACTCGTCGTAGTCGTCCATGCGCATACTTCCACCCACAATCTCGCCCACACCTGGCATCAAGCAGTCAACAGACTCGGTGACGCGCGGGTCCTCCTTGTCCTTTTGCATGTAGAAAGCCTTGATCTCGACGGGGAAATGCGTCAGGAAGATGGGTCTGTTGATGATGTCGGTCATGCGGCGCTCGGCGGCCTCTGCGATGTCGTCGCCGAATTGATGGGGCTGGCCTTCTTCGTTGGGGATGTCGTGTTCGCGCAGCCAGTCGATGGCTTCGGCGTACTTCATGCGTTTGAAAGGACGCTCTGGCATCTGGAATTCGGGGTTCAGGTCGCGGATGTACTTTGCGATGACAGGGTCGGCCATGGTGACTTCGAGGACGCGGCACATGACTAGCTCGAGGTGGGAGAGGAGGTCGTCGAAGGTGATGAAGTCGAGCTCGGCCTCAACGTGCGTGTACTCGGAAAGATGGCGACGGGTCAGGGACTTTTCGGCGCGGAAGGATTTCTCAATGCAGTAGACGTCACCCATGGATGGAATGCAGGTCTCGAGGTACAGTTGCGAAGATTGAGTCAAGTAAGCTTGCTCGCCGTAGTAGTCGAATGAGAAAAGTGTTGCTCCACCTTCGACCTGGGTTTGCACGAGGGCCGGGGGCGAGACTTTGCGGCAGCGGGTTTCGCGGTAGACTTGGTGAAAGGCAAACTCAACTGCGTCGCGGACGAACATGACAGCAGAAGCAGTCTCACCACGAAGAGTCAAGTGGCGCATGTCGAGCAGTGTTTGGGCGTCACCCTTAGCTTGGACCTTGTTGGTGATGGCATCCTCTCCACCTGGGGCCTTCCAGCCAGCGTGAATCTTGAAGTAGTCGGCGTGCAGTTCGCGGTTGTCCGGGGCGTGTGCTCCTGGAGGTACCTCCCACAGCTCACCAACAATCTCCATGGAAGTCTCGCGAGTGAGAGTGAGCGCATCGTAGGTCTTTGTCAGATCGCCGGTCAAAACGCACTGCATGAAACCGTACCCGTCGCGCAGGGTGATGAAGTTGACGCCCTTTTGCTTTCGCTCGCGGTGGACGCGACCGAAGATACGGACACGAGTACCTCTGTTGGGTGCGCTGTAGTCGACATCCTTGGTCCTCTCACCACTTCCGAGCTTGACGACCTTGGGATCTTTCTCGTCGAGCTTGATTTTGATAGCTTTTGGTAGGCTTGTATCCTCAACGATCTGGATCTTCTTGGCCTCTTCCAACACCTTTTGTCTCTCCTCTTCCTCCTTCTGTTGCCTTATCACAAGCTCCTTCTCTTTGGCGGCCTTCTTCTTTTGTTGATCAGCGTAGTTGACGGCCTTTTTCATGGCAGCTTTGGCCGGAGGCTTCCAATCGTTGGCGACATCTGCAGTTGTGCCATCTGGGATTGGTTCTTCTTCGCGCTTCCTGACCAGATAATCCACGGCGTCGCCATGCTGTGCGTATGCTTGCAGGAAGCTCTTCAATGGTGATTCTCTGGTTCCTGGCGCTGTCTCGGAGCCGGTCTCCTCGTCAATGTAGATCGTCTCTTTTCCAGAGTCTGCCATTGTGTTTATAGTGTATTGAGTTTACTCAGGCAGTGCCAATGGTGGAGAGGAGCAATGTGTAGATTAATATCCCACCAAGTCATTGATATCGCGTGCGTGAGTCATGGTGTGGGGTCACAATTCACACCGCTGGATTCAGCCGTTTTCAGACTTCAATCAAACAATCGCGTCGCACTCTACGTTAGATAACTGATTGGTCCGTACCACATCGTTGTAATCGACTGGATCGAAGTATTTCATCGTTCCTCCTCGATTTTGGAATGCCTCAATGCACAAGGCAGCCTCAAACATGTTAGCTTTCGCTCGGCAGAAGCACCATCCAAGGGAGTGCATAGTCGGTCCACGCTTCTGGGATCGATGAAGTACAGCAAGCTGATGAATTCTCTGAACAATGAGGACGAGAGTACTGTCAACGAGTATCTTCAGATTGCCTTTGTCGGTTCTGAACCTGCTTTCCATCCAGGTGGAACACAGGCATTATCGTTGACAGCAGATTGATCAGAGATATACTGGAGGAGTAATTTCTCAAGTGAAGTGAAGCAAAGGTAAGGTACACTTCGAGTTCACCTACCTCCACGGTTCTAAGCCTGCGTGCCATTCAAGGTTCTGCAATGGGAATGTGTCATTGCCCCGTCCTGAAAGTGGCTGCACTCGTTCTTCGTCCCAACCTCCGTTGAATCGCTTCTTCTGGCAATCACTTTCTTCATACCACAACCTCTTCACCATTTCTTACCCTTTTCAATGGCGGGAAATCTCTACGGTGTCGGCGCAGTACCGTGCTGCGTTGCCTTTACCCTTCTCTCTCTGCTCTTCGTCTGCGCTCGATTGAGCACTCGCTTGCTCTTGGTGAAAAGCGCCGGTCTGGAGGAATTACTCATCCTTGTGGCCTGGGTTTTCTCGCTGCTACTCACTATCGACGTTGTCATGCGTACGTCTTCCGCACCTTGCGGAAGTATGTAGACAGCTGGCTTACACTATCCATAGAAACTCGTTACGGCCTTGGAAGACATATCAATGAGGTTTCGCCCCAAGATCTCGAAAGCTTTTTCAAATACTTCTGGTTCAGCTTCTGGATCTATAACATCACCCTTACCACCATCAAGCTTTCTATCCTCGCTCAATATAAGCGCATTTTCATTACGGAATGGTTTCAGAAGGTGGTGAGGATCATGATCGGAGTGATCTGCGCCTATGGAGTGACGACGTTGTTCGACTGCGTCTTCATCTGCACACCTGTATCGTTCTACTGGACAAGAACTGGAAACGGACATTGCATTAACCAATGGGCAATGTTCTATGCCAATGCAGGTACGCAACCTCACCACTCGTCAATTCCGAATCATGGCTCAAAGATATCAGTGCTCAACATCCTGACAGATCTCATGATCATTCTTCTACCTATGCCCGTACTCAAGAGCTTGCAAGTTCGCAAGAAGCACAAGATTGTGCTGATGGCGATCTTTGCGATCGGTGGCTTGTAAGTACAGGCACCCCGTGACATAGTGGAAAGCTGAGGCATTTGGGTCGCCCTACAGCGCTCCTTCTCCATTGTGCCAACGCAATGTACGTTACTAACGTGCTCAGCGTCTGCATCATCTCTGCCCTGCGACTTTGGCTTCTCTACGAGGCACAGCACAACACCGATTTGACCGACATGAACGTCCATCCAGTGACTTGGAGCTCTCTTGAGGCGAACCTGGCAATCATTACATCAAGTCTGCCTACACTGAAGCCCTTACTATTGCGTGTCTTTCCTCGCTTTGGTTCTTCGACAAATTCTCGGACTGCATCAAACCAACGCCAATCGCAGGAGCATCGTATGACAGCACTAGACCCAAGCACATTCATCAGATCACTGCCAGTCTCCCGTAGTGTTAGAACCCTCGGTATCAACAAGAGCACAAGGAGTGAAGATGAGGCTTGGGGGACCATCCTTGAGGAGGGTACCTATCATGGTCCAGCATACCATACTGAGGTTGCAGCACGCCGCGACAGCGTGAGACACACGCCACCGGGCAAGATCCACGTTGCGACAACTCGGACAGTTGTACATGATGATTCTGCAACATACTTGAGAGATGAGATGGACGGTGTTATGGCAAGTTCAGCTTATGGTCGAAGAGGCTCATGGTGAATAGGAACTTTAGCGCGAGCTAAGTGCGGGACATTGGGGATACTGATGGGCGAATTATATCAAAATGCTGAGTACATCGAGTAGCGAGCTCGGCTACAGGCTCTGTCACCTCAAGTGAGTAGCCCGTTGGAATTGCCATATGGCCCGTCCGAATATCTTCTACCATGAGTTTTCAAGATCCACATACTATTCAGAGACTTAGAAGCGGTAACCAGAAGTATGCACAAGACTCAGCAATGTTCTGATTTCGCGTGCAAGCGTAAGTGATTGTATACGAATCACGTGCAAGTGACGTCGAGGAATTAGGAGCCGCAAGGCAATTTACGCGTTGATGCTGCGACGCGTAAATTGTCGCGTTCTATCTGATAACCCCACGCTGCCTAATCCCAAACACATCTTCTTCGCCGCACACCGATCATCTCTCAAAGGCCTTACCTTTAGTCGTCATCTCCTCCTCGCAACCCGATATTCCCAGCAAGCCGAACAATCATGGGTGATCCAGCATCCGCAATCACGGTGGGCTGCCTTCGCAGAATCTTCGCCGGCGAAAATGTGGTCGACCCGGTCGTTCAGTGTGTGCAGATCAAGCCGATGCAGAGTCAGCAGAGTGGTACGGAAAGATTCAGACTGGTCTTCCAGGATACCGTTCACTTCATCCAAAGCATGCTTGGCCAGCGTAAGTCAAACAGCATCTCCTGATCACAACCATACTAACTCTACGAAAGAGCTCAATTACATGGTTACCGAAGACAAGCTCAAGAAGGGCGCCATGTGTAGGCTAAAGACATTTCAGTCCAACCAAGTCAAGGACAAGCCGTAAGTCCATCAAGCACTTGCGAACCTATACAAGACTGACTTTCCCTCAGAATTCTGGTCATTCTCGCGATCGAGGTCTTGGAAGAGTATGGAACATGCGAGAAGATCGGTCAACCAGTCGGTTTGGACGTGACAAAGACAGAGACACAAGAGGAGACCAAGCCACAGCCAGGCAACATTGCCAGTACCGGCTTCTACGGAAACAAGCCTCAACAGCAACAGGCGCAGCAACAAAATCAACCAAAGTCGCTGCCATCCCGCAGCAATGGTGTTAAGGACTCCAGTCATGGGAACCTGTATCCGATCGAAGCACTCTCGCCGTACGCTCATCGCTGGACCATAAAAGCGCGCGTCAGCCAGAAGGCAGCCATCAAAACTTGGCACAATGCAAAAGGAGAGGGCAAACTCTTCAGCGTCACCTTCTTGGACGAGAGCGGCGAAATTAGAGCCACTGGCTTTAACGAGAGCGTTGACCAATGGTACGAGATGTTGCAGGAAGGCTCCGTATACTACATCTCGGCGCCGTGCAGAGTTCAATTGGCCAAAAAGCAATTCTCAAATGTCAACAACGACTACGAGCTCACATTCGAGAGGGACACGGTCATCGAGAAAGCGGAGGACACTGAGGGTGTGCCGCAGGTCAGGTACAACTTTACCACCCTCAAAGAGCTGGAAACCGTGGATAAGGACACAACGATTGACTGCATCGGAATCCTTCAGAACGTTGGCGAGGTCAGCGAGATCGTGTCAAAGACGACTTCAAAACCATTCAGCAAGCGCGATCTCACCTTGGCCGACGACACCGGCTACAGCGTCAAGTTGACAGTGTGGGGCAATACTGCACAAACTTTCGACACGCAAACAGAGTCCGTGATTGCATTCAAGGGCGTCAAGGTCTCTGATTTTGGCGGCAGGAGTCTGTCATTGCTCTCATCCGGTACCATGAACGTTGATCCCGATATCGACGAGGCACACAAGCTTAAGGGATGGTACGATGCACAAGGTCGCAACGAGCAGTTCCAATCGCACGCTTCAACCATTGGTGCTGCCACCAGCGGTGGTAAACAGGACCAGACCAAGACTATCGCTTCGATTCGAGACGAGAACCTTGGCATGAGTGAGAACGCTGATTATTTCGTGCTCAAGGCTACCATCATTTACGTACGTCAGGAGAACGTGGCTTACCCAGCGTGCTTGAATGAAGGCTGCAACAAGAAGGTCATCGAGATTGACCCTGGAGTCTGGAGCTGTGAAAAGTGTGGAGTCTCTCATCCAAAGCCGGAATACCGATACATCATGTCTATCAATGTTAGCGACCATACCGGCATGCTTTGGTTGAGCTGCTTCGATGAAGTAGGCCGCCTCGTAATGGGCATGCCCGGGGACGAACTCATGGCTGCAAAGGAAGAGGGCGACGAGGCCAAAGTCAACCGCTACTTTCAAGACGCCAACTGCAAGACTTTCATGTTCAGATGCAGGGCAAAGATGGACACCTTCCAGGACCAACAGAGGTAAGTTGGTGCGGTGCGGTGCGAATCAAACATCAAGGCGCTAACAATTCTGCAGAGTCCGATACCAAGTAATGTCGGCAACCCCAGTGAATTATGTCACCGAGGCGAAGAAGCTGGCAGAGATGATCAAGCAATACGACCTGAACTCCGATAGTCTGTTCGTCTGAGGTATGGATAAGGTTATGATGGTTCGCGACTCCGAGTATGATTCCCATGGTGCATGGCATATAATAATGATATGAGACACGGTGGTGGAGAACACAGTCAATAGGGTTTGGCATCTTCAAATGTATAAATTATTCCGATTCCCATTCCCATGTTTCACGTTGTTTTACTTGCAATTATCTACCAAGGCACTGAAATCCAAGAGTCGACAGTCGGGTGATGTTGATCGTAACGGGAGAACTGGGAAGTCAATAAATGACGTACATGGTTGTAAATTCCTAAACGGGCGGAAGGTGCGAACAAGAAAGTCGTCAAGAGGCAAGGGCACGCGATTTCCGGAAGGTGAAGGGCCACATCAGGTTCCAATTGTTTCAACCAGATATTCCACGTCTATTCGATAATCAAGCCTTTTCCACTTCCATCAACGACCTCTACTACTTTTATACAGTACCCCTGCAAAATGCCGACGCTGCTGCAATATCACCTGACAGTATAACATCGGAGCAATATCTTACCCAATCGGCGGGATTCCAACTTGACGTCCTGCATTGTTGACGTCAGAAAGGCGTCCGCGTCTTCGAAGGAAAATGGATCCATACGCGCCTCGCGCACACCTCAAGAAGGCAGAACTTGCCGAAAAGACGAACAGGACCAATTCCGTATCAGAAGATCCAATGAGTTCTAATTCCGGCAAGCTGGAACCATTGTTCGGCATCCTTTCCATCAAATATGCCTTCAGTATCTCACTCATCCTCCTCTTTGCTGCTTTCCACTGGCCCGTACGATGGTGCTTCAGTGGCAGTCCAATTTTGACCTTTGTTCTTCTGCTCGGAGCAGAGAATGGAACCAGAGTCCTTCAGTTCATCCCTCTTTGGTTGATGATCAGTGTCATTCAGATTAGCTACGTTTTGGCTGCAACAAGTTGGCTCTTCTACTGGATCTTTGTAGCCGCGTGCTACCCAACCATTGGCTTCGTTTGCCTTTATCAATTCGAGACTGCTTCCAGATTCGCCCGTCACCAATTGAGGAGGATACTCAGAGAGCTCAAATTCACAAAGGATGTCATTGCATTCTTCGATCTCCCGGCTCTGGAGATTGATGTTGATGTCGAAGGTCTGATGGTCATCAGAGGTTTCACCTTTTCCATCTCATCTCTCACTGTTATTGCGCATGGCGTTGAAGTCGGTGTCAAATTCTCGGATGATCTCGAGGTTGCCTTTGTCGTTGACACCGTTACCGTCAAACTGTTTCGAAGAGTTGACATCAGTGATGTCTTTGCTTCTGTCAAAGGAGGCGAATACGAGATGGCATTCAGGGAGCTTGGTCCGAGGAGCAAAGACGACACTGGTCATTCTTTGATGACGAAAGATACACCTTTACTGTTAGCGGCACACAAGGCAGTCCGCAAGCCATCGGATGACCCTAAAGTGGCCATGACCGATGAGATGACTGACGGCCACGCGCCGGAGAATGTCTCGGTCAAAGACGCTCTGAAAAAGACAAAACGAATATACGCCGACGATCAAGAAGCAGCTACAGACTACCACAAAATGCTCAAACAGATCGAAGAGACCAGCCCCATCACAATTGCTACACGAGAAGCCTATGAGAGGTTGGCGGCAAAGGAGGACAGCCCGGAGCCTACGGTTGCAGAAGACGAGAACAACATGCGTGCAGCCATTTGCGCTCGCCTTCAGAACGTGCCGACCATACCGCATCCGCCAAAGCGAAGCGTTCGCGTCTCAACCCTCAAAACGCTCGATGGCTATAACATTCGTAAACAACTCCATCGCTTCCCAATGTTGTTGAGGGCACAGTTGCAGATCATCTCATACTTTCACCCCGTGTTTTGCTCGTCCATTACAGCGGGTGGCAGTGGCGAATGGATACAAGCTCAGCTCGCCACACATATTTTCAAGAACAGACCCGAAGACGACAGCGCTGTCAAAAACTTGCGGAAGCGTATGTCAGCATGGGTCGAAGACGCCAACTTTGTCTTTGAGACCACTCAATTCGCTGGCGTTGGCTACGTTCCTTTCAATACTCAATACGATATTCTCTCGACACTTACCTTCGACGACATAATGGTCTATCGCACCGTGAGCAAGTCGGCCGACATCGACCGGATTGTACGAGTGGGGGGAGCAGATGCGAGGGTGACGATCCCGACATACTTGCTGCCTCATCATGAGCACCTGCTCCCTGCAGCACCGACAGCCGCTGATAAGAAAGCCAAGCAACGTGAGGTGGATGAAGCAGACGACGGACCTAAAACGGTACAAGCAGAGTTTGAGCTTAACCAGACAGTCGAAGATGAAACGTCGATGATGGTCTCGGCACATCTTCGTCTCCCGACCTTCTTCGACCAGCAGCTGCTCGATTTCATCGCCGCTCTGGTAAAAGCGACCAAGTTGATCGAGATAGAGAGCGATGGTCCGTCACTTGACTCGGTCGACTGGAAGGTCTGGCATCACCTCAAGCGCCACTCCACAGCATCATCGAACGGCTCGATTGCCTCTGACGCCGAATCGGAAGACGGCGTCGACCCGCCCGACGCGCCAACTCATAGCAGTCCAACAAAAACGATCACCGGATTCAGGGGTATTAGCAAGGCACTCCGCACGGAAATGAAGACTGGTATTCAGAGAGCGGCTGTCGATGTTGCGGCCAATGATCGCTGGATTGCAAAGTTGGTGGGCAAGGTCACCAAGAAACTCGAGACGATGAGGGGTGATCTCGGTTATACTGGTGACGTCCCGATCAAGCTAAAGGTCTATCGTGACCAAGCTGAAAGCTTGGGTAAGATATTGCCATGAAGAGGTGTGGCATATCTTGGTTACGAAGAACATCATATCTGTCAGTTTCAGGACGTACTACGAGCAGGCTGAGAGCTCGGTCAGGGATTGCCTGGACAGAGGGGACTTTGCTAGTGATACCAGGAACGGGAACCCGATCATGAGTTATGGCGTTGAAAGAATGCCTTTTCCCGTGAACAATCAGATCATTTTCAATCATATTCCATTGATGGCATGTAGTCTAACCCGTTTATATTCTGCAGCCGTGTAACGTACAGTATGTGTGATTCCCAGTGACCGGAGGATTCGGTAGTGGCTGACTCTTCTCCTCTACTGCTCGATATCTAAGAAACCCTGACCTCAGCGGCCTTCCTCAGGCGGTTCATGACCGCAGCCGCGACATCGTCTCCCTCCTTCGAATCATCAATGCCTTCCACGTAGATGACATCGACATCCTTCCGGTCCAGTTCCCGCAGCGTGCTGAAAAGTCCTCTCGCAATACCAGCCGTATCAGGACCAAGCTTGACGTCCCAGATCTGTACACCGCCCATGCCCCAATCATCGCCAGGAATACTGAGTCGGTGCATCTGCTGTTTCGTGACCGTGTTCGTCTCCTTGAGCAGCACATCCAGCGGCGACTGGCCCTTCGACGTCTTCGCCGAAGAACCAGCATGTGTCTCCGCCACGGTCTTGTCAAGACTCCCGAAGACCCTCGTTCCAGCTTTACTGCCCTCGCCCTCCTCGTGCTTCTCCACCTTCTTCGTCTTGACCATACTCCACGTCCTCGTTCGAACCAACCCGACTTTCCTCCCCTCGTTCACCAGATCCTCGACCGCCGGCGCCGCGGCCCAGGCCTCGAACAGCACGACCCGCGCCTTGGGACTGTAGTGTCTGTACTTCATCCCCGGCGCGCGCGGCACCCCGCCCTTGGCGCTAGTATCAGCATACGCCTTGACCACGCCCTCCCATCCCCGCACCTGGCGTAATTGCGCTATACTCACTCCGCCCGGCCGCAGGACAGCCGGGGGCGAGCACAAGCCGTCGACGACGGTGCTCTCGACGCCGACATCGCAGGGTCCGCCGTCTAGGATCGTCTCGATCCGGCCGCTCAGGTCGTGCAGGACGTGTTCTGCGGCAGTGGGGCTGGGTTTCGTGCTTGCGTTTGCGCTCGGCGCGGCGATGGGTCGGTCGGCGGTTTTGATCAGGGCCAGCGCGAGGAGGTTGCGCGGCATGCGTGCGCCGAAGGTCGGGAGGGTCGATGTTACTTCCTTCGCCAACGGCGAGGGGTCTGGTACGGGCAGGATTATGGTCAGGGGGCCTGGCCAGAAGCGGCGGAGGAGGGCGTGGTAGATTTCTGGGATTGGGTCGGTTGATGACGAGGGATAGAGAGAGCGGAGCTGCTTTATCGAGGAGATGTGTACAATCAAAGGATTGTCTGATGGTCGTTGTTTGGCGGCGTAGATGCCCTTCACTGCGTCGCTGCGTGTCGCGTCAGCGCCGAGTCCGTAGACTGTTTCTGTTGGAAAGGCGACTGGGTTGGCTGAGGTGCGTAGAGCATCTGCAGCGACTCGTAGGCGCTCAGCATCTGGCGAAGAGTTCAAATTGAGTGTCCAGTCTTCGAGGGGCAGTGATGAAGCATTTGATGGCGTATGGTCGGTAAATGTTCCTAGCTTTGTGGCGTTGATGGGAAGGATCTGGGTATGTAGCGATTGCTGTGCTTGGGCCTCGTGGGCTCCTTGTGTGGACGACATGTTCGACGAGTGCCGCGCACTCCAAGCGGTTAAGTCTACTGGTTTGCGCGAAATATGAATGCTCCTGCGAGCGCCTGCAAGGAACGAAAATGCTATAGACCTCACTGTCGAACAGAGACCAAGTACTGGTGACAGCGTGACGTTGTTTTGCGTGGGCTAGTGTTCCTGTTTCTTTTTTTAGACTATGCTTAAGCAGATATCAAGAATTGGTGTGTTCAAATAGCAAAAGTTTGGATAGTGTGAAGAATATGGTATAGAACATAGATAGACTCCTGCGTCATGCTAAAATTTAATCCACTTCTTGACCGGATCTTATCTCCGGATCTCCAGGAAGCAAAAGTCAAAGCAAAACGTACAGCACCCGGGATTCGCTGCTGGTCACCCACGCAACTACTAATCGAGCGTTTGCTTGCTTAACGTGTGGAGAGCGGACGGGATCCAGTGTTCTCAAGCAACTATGGCCGT
>Ga0058702_10000098_pt1 | contig 79320 bp, 59 predicted proteins | sample AgamicOrSfe_FD_83781 | JGI IMG/M metagenome (GOLD analysis project Ga0058702, IMG submission 83781) | Agave microbial communities from Guanajuato, Mexico - Or.Sf.e | ecosystem: Host-associated > Plants > Phyllosphere > Phylloplane/Leaf | place: Guanajuato, Mexico | collected 2012-05-30 | reverse complement strand
CTTCTCCTTGCCAGAGTGGTGTTGACTTTCTAGGTGTGGATCACGGTCGCGGTTCATATATATATATATATATATATATATATATATATTTCGTTGTTCAGAGCAGAGGGCACAACCCATATCAATAATCAAGTGCGTCTTCAGTCGCGTTTCTGCGCCCCGGAAAATGTAGCAGATTGCGGATGACCATGGCGGCCAGTCTTTGTCTCTTCACCCGTAACTAGGTGTGCCATAGAGACAACCTAGGGAGGGGGTATGGATCGTAGTCTGTATGCAGTATCATTCAATGTTGTTGTCTAAAGACTTGTAGTCGGTCGAATCGACGTGAGGACAAGCGCGTAACAACCTTGAAGGGAGTCAGTCAAACAAGCTTCCAGGCAGTGATCTTTTCGCAAACGAGAGCAGCGTTTCTTGTGCGCGCCTGAATTTGGCAGGCTTCGAGAAGCATTCCAGAATGATAAAAGAAGATAGAAGAGGCTTGCTCTACTGGTTAGCACAACGTGATGTGTGCCCGGGTTGCGTGCCCGGCGAGCGTGGGTGTAGGGTACGCCAGTGCAGAACAGGTGCGGCGGGAGCGTGGTCGGCCACTGTTGCAGCTGCTTGCTTTGAACGTTGGAGCCTCTGCGGAAGAAGGAAGCTACGACTGCTGCGACCGTTGTCGTTGCTGTGTAAAAGAGGAAGGTGAGCAACTACCCTACCTACTTCAAACAGCTGGACGACGATAGCTCAAGCTGCTCTTCGACTCTTCTTCTTCACCTTCCCGTCCCATTCACTCACATCAAATTTGTTGTTCTCTACTCTCTTTGCAATTCGTCTGTTGATTGATCTGCCACAGCATCGACTTCATCAAGTGGGCCAGCCTTCGTCATAGCGTCGGAAGCTTCCACTTTCGCTGCACCGAAACCCACTTTCGCGAAGAAGGCGGCAGCAGAAGAAGCAGGCAGAACACCAGCAACAGAACCTGCCCTGGAAAAGCCCCTCAATCGCGCTTTCCCCTCCTCGTCCAGGTGCCTGCCCGTCTGGCTAGCTCCACTACCAGATTGATACCTTAACTTAGCTGAGGTATCACTCGTACAATCAACAAAGAGAGCTCTCAAACCACACAGTAATAACACTCCAAACGAGCAGACTGTGAGAGCGACAAGCCGTTTCGTTTATTCAGCACCTCACTGACTTCTCATCCCGATAGGCCACCGACTAGTTTGAGCTGCCGCACGAGTCTGTGTCGCGTTGCATTGCGGTACACCACAGCACATCACCTGCACTTGACCCCGTACAGTACGACCAGCTAAACCCTACCTGGAATAACGTTACTTGTGCGCTTGGTACGAGTACCTTACCCTGGCTGGTCTGATTCACTACTTGCGCAATTGTCCCTCCACAACCCGCATTTGACCTGCCTGTCTTAACTCCTCCCAATGTCTCTACCGCCTACTTTGACCCACGAGATTGCTTCGCTTGAACGCGAGGTTCTCAAGAGCAATCCCTCCGACGTCATCCAATTCTGTGCAGAGTACTTCCAGCGTCGTCTGGCCAGTCAACGCGCCGAATTCCTCCTATCTCAGCAGCATTCCACCAAATCAGGGTCTGGTATGGCCGAGAGCACCTTTCCAGGCAGCAACCCCTTCTCTGCTGGTACCAACAATAACACCACCGCCAGCACTGGCAACGATAACAACATGTCTCGTTTGGAAGAGGAGGAAGAACATGATCACTTTGCTTCGCCAACCTCATCCAACTTTCCTCGTCATGTAATGGACGACGTCGAACCTGGCGATACCACGGGAGCTTCTTCGTCCGCTTCGCCATTTGGCAACTTCAACTTTGCTCCAACCTCTGGCGGCAGATCAAACCCCCCTCCATCTGCCAGCTCTGGTGCCATGGAGACGCCTCAATCCTTCCCTACAAATTACAACCTCAATCGTCGCACATCCGTCTCGGCCGAGTCACTCGCTCCGTCATCCACTGACGAGGGCAACTGGAAGCCACCGAGATACCCAAAGACCGCCGAGCAGGAGCAGCGCCTCCGTACTGCTGTCGCCGCCAACTTTCTCTTTACCCACCTCGACGACGATCAGAGCGATCAGGTTTTAGGAGCTCTGCAAGAACGCAAGATTCCTGCAAAGGACGTCACCGTGATCACACAAGGAGATGTTGGTGACTACTTCTACGTCGTCGAGAGTGGCAGCTTCGACATCTACGTCAACGCTTCTGGCAAGCGCGAGCCTGGTCCCGACGGACTGGGTAAAAGAGTTGGAGCATCACCATCAGGTAGTTCCTTTGGTGAACTGGCTTTGATGTACAATGCTCCTCGTGCCGCCAGCGTTGTCAGCACCGGTCCTTCGATCCTCTGGCAACTGGATCGCATAACATTCCGTCGCATTCTTATGGATTCGGCGTTCCAGCGTCGCCGCATGTACGAGTCTTTCCTCGACAGTGTCCCTCTTCTTTCCACCCTTACCACATACGAGCGCAGCAAGATCGCCGATGCACTCGAGACTCAAAAGTTCCCACCAAACACACACATCATCAAAGAGGGTGATATCGGTGCTCACTTTTACATTCTCGAATCCGGTAGCGCTGCCGTCTATAAGCGAGGTCACGAGGAGATGATCAAAGAGTACAAGAAGGGCGATTACTTCGGCGAGTTGGCTCTGCTCGACGACAAGCCTCGCGCTGCCAGTGTCATCTCAGAGACCGAGGTCAAGGTTGCCATGCTGGGCAAGGACGGATTCCAGAGGTTGCTTGGTCCTGTTGAAGGCATCATGAGAAGGGATGATCCAAGCAAGAATGCTTCAGACAATGTCGACCCTTTCAGCAGAGGTTAGACGTTCAAGGGACTGGTGGACAAGAGCTCAACCAGTGTGAAGTGCATTGATCAGCGTAAACGATATCATATCAGACAGATGTTAACTTATGGGTGCGAACAATTTGTTGCTCAATGATCAGGCTTGCTTGAGCTTGACTTCAACCGGCCGTTGAGATCCTGCCAGACTATCTTAGTTTCATAGTCTCATGAATCGAAACGAGTGAACAAATACTGAGTTCTGTAGGCATCACACGTGAGGTAGATATTCAATGTGCGTTGGCCACGACGAGCAATGATTGTTATTTGAAGACTTCACCGCAACAGATTCAATTCGAATCACCATAATATTGACCCAGCTTCTCGCTGTCCTGATGGCTGACCATATCGCTGGCGATGTCGCTGTCGCTGGCGGTGTCGCGAATGTGAATTCGGGAGAAGTCTGGCGGGGCTCGCAGACGCCAGGCAGCGCTCCTTCTCCAACCCAACCGAGACGCGTTTGAGGGTCGTGCTTGCCCATCGAGTTTGACAGATACATGTAGGTAGGCCTGAAGAACTTCCAAGGTTGTCATTGTATTCCTCTGGTCCATGGAAATTACAGTCCGACCACTCACATGTAGTATGTAGCCGCCGGAGCGAGGCTGGCGCTTACACACCGCCGCACTTACAGTAATGATCAACTTCATCTTGGCCAGAGGTCATGCAGATAAAACAAGCGCAGTATTGATCATAATCGAGGTAATCGAGTAAGGTGTTCTTCATATCTGTCAACCCGTTTATCTCGCTCTTGCATTTTATTTCTCTTCGAGCTACTGCGTACCTACCCAAGCCAACTTCTTGTCATCACCCGCAACATACCCAAATCCCGAGAGTGAGAGCTGTCAATCAAGAGGCAAAATGTCTGCAACGCAGCCGCAGTACTTTCCACGTAAGTTCGACTGAGTAGCGTATCTCTGCATTCTCCCAGACTGACCTCGACACAGCTCCTCCTCAAGGTAAACAACCTCGATACTTCGGTAAGCCGAGACCGATACTCAACCTATACAGATGATCAATCTTCCCCTCCGCCCCCGCAGCAGACATATTATGCGCCACCAGAAGCGTTGTCAAACGAAGAACAACACGTCTACTCATCTCCTCAGCCTCAACAGCAGTACTACCCACCACCTCCTTCTTCGTCGGGTAACAGCTACGACCATGAGCCAGTCTCCCCGGTTCCTCCTCAGCATCACTATCCGAGCCCTCCCCCGCAATCCAGCACGCCCCGAAGTCTCCCCATCTACTCAGGCCCGCCTCAGCCTGCCCAAGGCCATCTACCCACACCACCGACTCCCCCGAAAGCCACTCCCCAAGCCGAAGATGTGGACGTGATCTCATCGAACGCTCTCGCCTCAGGGGCAACCCCTGTCGCTCACTTCATCTCCGCTGGCTCCCAGATCGACGACGTGGGCACCTTCAACGGTGGCTCCTTCCGCATCTCCCACCGTGACAGCAACACGATCCTGACCCTTCAGCTCGCAATTGGCTGTCCGCTGACCATCAAACCCGGCACCATGATCAGCATGTCCCCCACCATAACCTTGGTTGGAAGCGTCAAATTCAGCGTCAAGAAACTCGTGGCCGGTGCGCACTTGAACCAGACCACCATCACTGGTCCAGGCGAAATACTACTCGCGCCGCACACCTTGGGAGACGTGACCGTTTTGCGCTTGAACGAAAACGAAGGGGACAGGGTGTGGAGGGTCGGCAAGGATGCCTTTCTGGCGTGTACTCAGGGCATCGTCAAGGACCACAAGACCCAGACGATCAGTAAGGCTTTCTTTTCCGGCGAGGGATTATGGACTTATACCATGAGTGGCTTCGGATTGGTATGGATCTCCAGTTTTGGTGCGATCATACGGAAGGATGTGAGTTGACCATGTCCTCGTCCTCGTCCTCTACGCTAGTTTCAGAGGCCCTTTAATAAGTTCCAAAGCTGACAAGTCCCAGCTCCAGCCTGGCGAAAAGTATATCATCGACAACGGCCACCTCGTAGCCTGGAACGCAAAGTATGTTGTAGAGCGCGTCGCTTCGGGAGGCATCATCTCCAATTTAGCCGCTGGAGAAGGCCTTGTCTGCAAGTTCACGGGGCCGGGTACAGTATTCATGCAGACCAGGAATGCACAACACTTTGCTCAGTGGTCTGCTGGCATCCTGGCGCAGTCTTAGCCCGGATACTCAAGTGAAAGGAAAACGGGGAGTCAAAAAAGATGGCACTTCCATGATTTCCCAAAGAACGTCATCACGATATCGATACCTTACACTCTGTGCAGCGACTGATACCGGTGCTCTTATCTCTGTAGAAGGGATCAATACACGTAGAGTGCCAATATCACAGCACGGTCCATCGTGGATATCATATATTCATTTGCAAAGGGGCTAATATACTGAAGTCCCTGGCTCCTATACGTGCTGAGACGTTGTCAAGCTGTTTCGCCGTGATCAGGCTGTGCATTCTACTACACAAACGTAAAATGAGGCCGTTGCACCTAGTGCATCATTTGACCAGATCCTTGACCATCGTGTGCAGTAGTCCCGGTGACAGACCTCTGTTGTTGTTGTGCCACAGCATGGCCATACTGCTGCATGAGCATCGCATTGTATTCTCCAGCTTGACCATTGTAGGCATGGGTAGCTACTCCTGATCTCGCAGCTTCAGCTTGCTTTCTACTTTCCATCTCCATCTTCTTCTTCTGGACCAATGTGCCTTTGACGCCTGTCAGGTATCTTCTTGCCTCCTTGACCAAGTGTCCTGCTTCGGGGGACTCTTTGAGCGCGAGCAGCATGTTGCGAACTTGAGTTTCCGAATTTATATGGGGGCAAACGCGCTGATGGCCGAAATGTGCAATGCCGCAAAGATTACAGATCTCAACTCCTGCTCGTTTGAGGGCGCAATTGCCTTGTATGTGTACTGATTGACACGCTACGCAGCCGATAAGTTGTGGTGCATCGTGTTCGTCGTTATAATCAATCATTGGCTGATAAGTTACTCCTGGAGGTGTTGAAAGGCCACCGACCGTGGTAGAACGTAGAGGTGCTGTGAGGTTGACGCGTTGGAAGACGGAAGCTAATGCTGTCAGCGGTCGGAAGTTCATTGCATCATTGCATCAGACGAGGCCGCTTCTGCCAGGTCAACGTCAAACATAGTAATGTCAATGATCACCACTTTCTGCGAGGAAGTAGCTGGGAGTGGGCTGGGTTCCTTCGCTTTGGTAGTGGTTTTGACAGACTTGATAGTTGGCACCTTCACAGCGGGCTTGGGCTTTCGTGAAGGATCTTTCAACCCAACGGAAGATTTGTTCGGGGCATTCTTCATGGTGGAAGCAGAAGCCTCGATGAACATCTTCCGGGGCGCAACCTTTTCCTTGATCGACTTCATTGCAGGTCTCTTCCGCTTCGATGAGGCTACCAAAGTCTTGGGAGATCTCGATAAGATCGCGGAAATCGTTTCCGTCTGCTTGATGCGCAATTTCAGAATGAGAGAACACTTACTAGACTTCTTTCTCGCAACATTGTCGAGCTCGTTTAGATCGACCTCATTTGCGTCAGGCTCATCAGCACCGTCATCACCGTCACTCGATGCTTGAAAGTCGGTGTCGCTCTCTCGGTCTTCTCTGATCTTCTTGAACAGCTTCGAAGTTTGACTTCCGTCCTCACCATCGTTGGCTGCGGCTTCTTGAGTCTCGGCTGTCGGCGCGTAGACAACGTTGATCTTGGCCCTTCGTCCTCGTCCAAGCGTCTCTTCGGCTTTGGCAGCTTCGGCAGCTGCTGCACGCTCTCTCTCGCGTAGAATCTTTTCCCATACACTAGGATCTGGTGCGGCGTCTTCAGCTTCCGCGCGTTGCATAGTGTCCTCGAGTTCGTTGTTCGCCCAAACTCTGGCGAAAGAGAATTGAGTCTCTGCAGTCTTGTCGTCGCCGGCTCGAGTGTTCTCGATGTGACTTCGGTCGAGAAGCTTATCGATCTGAGCGTCGTCGTACTTGACATCTTTCTCGCCATCATCATTGAAGATTTCAGAGGCACCATATTTGAGAATAGATTCGAGATCCTTGTCACCAGCATCTTCGGCATCCATTTGCTCGATGAGAACGTGGTCAAGCGCCATCTTCTTCCTTCCCATCTGCATCATCTTCTCCTCTGCACTGGCTCGTGTCACAAGGTGAAAGCAAAGCACCTTGTTCTTCTGACCAATTCGGTGAGCTCTACTGAGAGCTTGAATGTCTTGGTGAGGGTTGAAGTCGGGGTCCATGATGATGACTGTGTCAGCAGTCGCCAGATTAATGCCTACACCACCAGCGCGAGTAGATAGAAGGAAGGCGAACAGCTCAGAACCGGGCGCATTGAACTCGTCAATCCTTTTCTGCTTCTGTAGGGTACCAATAGTGCCATCGAGACGTTGATACTGGAATCCGAGACCGTCCAGAAAGTCCTCGACCATGTTCAACATGTCGAGAAATTGACTGAAAATAAGGACTCGATGACCACGTTCCCTGAGCTTCGGTAACAACATTTCGAGGAGTTGAAGCTTACCACTTGCCTCGACCAGATTGCGGTGACTCACTGCTTGTGAAACGTCTCTCTCCTCGATGCTCTGGCTGTAGACGAATGGATGGCAGAGGCATTTGCGCAACTGCATGAGGATGTTACTGAGGGAGGCACGTTCCGAAGACTTGAGGTCTCGCTTCTCAGTAAAAATGGCTTTTAACAGATCTGGGTTCTTGGCGAGGATAGATCTGTAGAGCTTCTTCTGGACCAGTGACATGGAGACGGGGAGGATGATCTGAGCCATTGGTGGCAGGAAAGTCAAAACCTGTGCTTTCGTACGGCGGAGGAAGAACGGCCTGATAAGGTCATGAAGCCGCGGAACGTTCTCTGCGGTAAGGTTTTCGTACTCGGTCTCGAGCTGGGCAGCGTTAAAATCCTCATTCAAAAACTGGAGGAGGTTGAACAGCTCTCTTGCGTTGTTTTGTAAAGGAGTACCGGTAAGCAGAATGCGGAAAGGCACCTTCAAGGCAGAAAGAGCACTGTAGAGGATGTTCTTGTCGTTCTTCAAGCGTTGTCCTTCATCAACAATCATTGCTTGCCATGGCACACTGCGGAAAAATCGTCGGCAGTTCTCATCTTGTGCAGCATCGTACGATGTGACGACAACATGGCATCGCAAGTCTTTGCTTCCTTTTGGGTACAACTCATATCTGTAAGCCATATCTCTAGACTCTTTCGAGCCATAGTACGCAACAACTCGCAAAGATGGCGCCCACTGCTTGATCTCTCTGCGCCAATTTGGACAAGTGGAATTTGGAACAACCACGAGGAACGGGAAGCAGTTCCATTCTTGGACCAACGTCGCGAGAAATCCGATGATCTGGATAGTCTTGCCAAGTCCCATTTCGTCTGCAAGAACTGCGTTCTCCTGGCCGAACCATTTGTAGTATAGCCAATTGACACCTTCGAGTTGATATTTCATGAGCTCTCCACCTACAAGGTTGTCAGGCTGCTTCTTTTTCTCCAGCTTCGTTGCGAAGTCCATGGCGCGGGCCCGTTCGAGACGGTTCTTGAGAGGAAGAGCTTTGGGAACGTGGATATATTTTCCAAGAACCCAGTCGTTATATGCGACAACGAAGTCAGTCCAGCGATCTTCGTCTTCTGGTACAGGAGGCTTCTCCCAGACTGCATCCTCATAGCCGAGACCTTTGAACTTGATGAGAGCTTCACTGACTTCGCGGATACGAGCTTTGTCAATTTCTTCGCCTTGAATGTCAACGTAGCTGGTGTACTTAACATCCAAGACGATGTCGGTTCGCAAGAACTCTTCTGGAATCGCGTCTTCAGTTCTCATCTTCGGGACTCGGGCTTCGTCACGACGAGCAAAGGCCTTGCGCATGCTTCCAGCAGTGACCCCCCATACCCAAGGACCTGGCATCCAGGTAGCGCGGAAATACGACTTGTTCTCCCATCGAACAAGATAGGTCTTTTCGTCCTCGTCGATCTGGTCAATGCTCTTTGAGGGATCATAGTTGTCTTCGTCGATGGGCTTCCAAGCGACCAGACCGGCGACTTTGGCGGTCATTGATGCACAGTCCTCGCACTTCCAATCTCTGGCGTATTCTGCAAAGCGCTGATTCGCAATTGAATCACTGTCGACTTCCATAACATCAGATCGCGGCGGAAGATCCTCGAAATGAAAGCCTCGAAAGCAGTTCGTACAACGGAAAAGGACGTTGCTTGCATTATTGATAAGCTGTGGTGGTATCGAGTAGCTCGGATCGTCACCCCCGTTGTCTTCTCGCTCTTTCTGCTCTTGCGCGGGAGATTTGCGAGTCCGGAATGGTCTGCAGCCTTGTCCGGTCTGTTTACAGTCCTGACACTTGGATTGATCCGGGGCGGTGGGCTCCTTCTTGCGCGGGAAGGCAACACAACGTCTGCACTGAAGAACGAAGTCGCCATGTCCGATCTTCGTCACCAGGTGCTCTCGGTTGGTGCGATGACCGAGGCAGTTCTTATGGTATGCAAGGACACAACCTTGGCAGTAGATGAGAGGTGCATAATTAGCACCATTGCCGCAAGTGTCGCACTGCTGGACATGGCGGGTTCTGAAAGGATCGGTACGGGGCAGATCTTTGAACACTTCTTTCGCACCGATTGCTTTTGGAGGCGCAATCGGTCGAGGGTCCGAATCGGATCGGTAGATGTCATTGATACCAACTTCACCCATCGCTCCCTGGTGGCGTGTTGAGCGTCCAGATTGTCTCGTACCAGCTGCCCGAGACGGTTGATCAGAAATAAGGACATCATCATCGTCATCTCCATTAACTTCCAGGTACTGAGGCATGGGCCGTTTCCGCTTCTGTGCGCGGTGGGCCACGTCAGACCTCAGAACCAGCTCATCTTCTTCGCTCTCATCAGACTGAAGATCGTCGTCCTCGTCCATATCTGGGGACGGCTCGCGTCGACTTCGGAGGCGAATACTGCTCGGCTTGTTATCGCTCAATCCGGTCCTGCGGGATCGTCTCGTAGCAGGGCCGTCTTCTGATTCATCGCCTGAGCCATTGTATCCAGACTGCTTGGTCCGAGCACGTAGTGAGCGTCTCGACCTAGGTGCAGATCGTTGCTTCATACTGCTCGCGGGTTGCTCATCGCTCTCATCACTGCCATCGAGAAAGGCAAGCGCGTTTGCAGTGTCTACAAATCCATTGCCTCTTGTCCGGTGCGATGAAGGGCGTGTCGTCGACATGGGTGAGAAATTCTCGTCGTCGTCTGATCTCGTCTCGTTTCTAGTGAATGCTTCTAGAGCTTCTTTGCCGCCGTCAAGGCTTCGGACGATGTTCAAAGTGACCTGAGTATCTATGGATCAGCGGCTGCGAATGAAAGATACGCAGATGTAGATGAAGGGGAGTGTGAGGAGAAGGTAGAATACGAAGGTCTGGTTTGCCAGAGGTATAAGGTGAGAGGTGGGAATTGAGAAGTAGAAGGTAAGAGAGAAGGAGAAAGGTGTTTGTTGAAGGTGAGGCCTTATATAAAGACGAAGACGCAGCAGATTGGGGAGCACCGTGGTGAGGCTGACAAGACGCGCGCTGAAGTAAAAGTGAAGCCAGACTGAGCTTTCTCCTCCCAACGAGTCAAGCCCAGATCAGAACTCAAAGCTCTTCGAGCATGCCTTTATGAAGGAACAACTTGAGAACTGCGAGCTTGCTCTTACCTTATCCACATGACCATCTTCAAAAGCAACGGTGTATAAGCCGGCCGCCTGCGATCGGACTTCCGCAACAACTTCCGCCAGATGTGTCAAATCCTCAAACTCTGCAGGATCGAAGCCTTGTGGAGGCTCGACCTGTACCCGCACGTCATCTGGATCCAGAAAGGGCGATGATTCGACGCGTGTAATGTCGTGTTCTACCACCGAATTCTGTCCCTCGTTTTCAACCACGACTGCACCTCGTGTTGATCTGGTCGTGTTGATTGCTCGCCATGCGGATATATCGCCAGCACGGAGATCGTCGGAATCTGAGGTGGCCGACATGATCGGTGTCGAAATACTGGACGTGTATCGAGGACCGACGCGGTCTGGCAACCAGTCGCCTTATTGATTACTCGCGGACTGGATGTTGTAATAACGAGCTCCGGGTCGGTGCATCGAGAAATGGAACAGAACGCGCGACACTGGTCCTGTCGGAGAAGAAAGTGACTATATGCTTGATGGTGAAAGGTGAAGTGGTTCAAGCAGTCGCGTCCATCTGGGACGACGCGATCCGTTTGCGGAGAGTCGAAATTGCCAAGGCCTGCTATAATTTTCTTAACTCCGAGTGCAATCACTTCTCCATTTTGGGGAAGTGGCCATTATTCTATAGTTCACCATCATGCTTCTCCAGCGATGATCAGGTTATTACGCTCAGGTGGAGTACCATGGCTCCCTATACAATGCACGCCAGCCTCGTTTCGCAAGGCCTCGGCTCTCTCTGCTATCAAAACTGGGCTCAGGAAATCACAATCGCTGGACGAATCCCCAAGCCAGCCCGCACAATTGAGTCCGTGGCGACAGAAATTAAAGGAGAAGCTGGAAAGGAGACATAGCAAAGCAGAACCAGGTCGACCCCAATCCGTTCGACCTCATTACGATTCTCCAGTACCCCTAAGACGCGGCAAAAGGAACGACAGACCTCTAGAAGAAGTCCGGGCCCCAGTCCGGGCCCCAGTTTCTTACCCTTCCAGGAACTACCTGAAAGACAAATGGCGCAAAGGCATTCATGATATCTGGCAGAAGCTCAACATCATGATGCGAAAGTCCGCCACCTACGGGCTCGATGTTCAGAGTGACAACATTCCAAAGCTTAAAGACGAGTATGTTGAAACCAGAGACCAGCTTAAAGCGCTCGCCCAGTGGTATGAGGATGCGCTGCCCCCTATCTTGGATGTGGGGTCTCGCATGGTCTTCGATGAGGATGAAGCATTCAAAAGCGAGCAGCGGGCAATGTGGGACCGCCTCTTTGAGGAGAACCCTGGTATTTTAGGGGATATCAAAAAGGAGTTCCAGGTTAAGATACGGCATTTACAAACTCTACTCGAGCTGCCAGCCATCAAACGAGCGGAATTCCAGCATCGATGGATCGTATTTGCAAAGCGATCACACTTGGGCAGAGATCCCGATGAGGGAACACCTGCTAAACGTGCTCTTCGAACAGCTTCTCGCAACACTGGCATTCAACGAGCAATCAGAATTAATCAACAGGGAAGCCAGTTCTACCGGCAGGAAGGTGTGACCTGGGACGATATTGAGAAAACGTCCCTGGGATACGCTAATGAATTCGACCGCGACCAAGGAGATCTTGGCTTCGGCTCGGATAAGCAGGCTGGACGATTCGACGAAGAGCGCGAACGTACAGGGACCAGGGCAGCAGGACAGTACGATCGCGAAGCAGAACAAATAGCTGAGCTCGAGGACGATGACGACTCGTACGTGCCTATATCATATACACGGGCTGACAGCGAATTTTTGTACGGTGCCAACTCTGTCCTTGCCGCGCTGAAAGCGGGCCGCCGCAGCCTTCACAAACTCTACATTGATCCTACTTCGCAAACCCAGGAAACTCGTTTACGGAGAGATCAGATTCGCCAACTTGCCAGTGATGCTCGCATTCCCATCGACACAAAAGACCAGCCCGGAAAGCGACAAGTCCTTGACAAGATGTCACAAGGACGCCCGCACAATGGCGTGGTCCTCGAAGTATCCCCACTCCCTTTCGCTCCCGTCGAGCGTATCATGTACAACAGTGCTAGTGAAAGCATCCATCTGATGCCACAGCAGCAAGCCGTCGGCACTGGGCCACCCTATCCTCGGATCAACGCTGTTCGCCATGATGGTTGGCGCCAGCCCTTTATCCTTCTACTGGACGGTATTCTGGATCCAGGGAACATGGGGAATATCATACGCACGGCACACTTCTACTCCCTGACCGCTGTAGCAATCTGTAGCAATACTTGCGCACCGGTTGGCTCATCAGTCACAGTGAAGTCTTCTTCCGGTGCCATTGAAGCAATTCCTCTCATCAACGTTCCGTTTCCGGCAAACTTCATCCGAAATGCAAGAGAAAATGACTGGAATGTATTTGCCGCGGTTGCGCCACCCGAACATTGGAAGCAGGCCTCGAGACAGACTAGCACAGATCGGATTTTCCTGACGACCGATACTCTCGATTTTTTGGCTCAGAAGCCAGCCATACTGATGCTGGGTGCTGAAGGAGAGGGGTTAAGAAGTATCATGATGAATAAGGCGACGCATAAGATCTCCATACCTGGTGGGGGAAGGAAGGAAAACGATGTCGGTGTTGACAGTCTGAACGTTGCAAGCGCCGCTGCGGTGCTCATTGACGCAATGGTTAGAAACCCGTCATCCCAACGGGCAGAGACCAGACACGCTGGAAGGCTCGTGACCAGACATTTTGACGAGACGCGTAAACACGAAAGTGAGATACAGATTGTTCAAAATAGAGATATAGAAGGACTTCAGGACGATCAGGAGCCAGCTGACGAAGATGAGGAAACTGACAAGGAGCACGGCGCACCTCATTCAAGGCTTGGACCGATTCTGAGTGTCAACGAAAGAGGGAAACTGGCAGCTGCCGAGCAGATCGAGCAGATCAGAGCATTGAAGAAAGTGAACCGCGAGAAAATTGCAGAACTGAAGTTGGAGAGTCGGGAAAATAACAAGCTTGAGATCAAGCGCTTGAAAAAAGAAAACGAGAAACATCACAAGACTATCCAGGAGATCAAAGCGAGAAAAGGATCGAGAATGAACAATCACGACGTCAAGGCGCTCTCTAATATGATACAGCAACGTGCGAGCAAGCTCCGAGCGCAGGACGCCCTCCACGTTTCGCCGGCTGACATTGCCTCTTCTCGGCCCACCAAGCCTTTCTCGACGGCTAACGAACCTATCATCAAGCCTTTCAAAACGCTAACTGAGTCGAGTTCTTTCGAGGACACTCCCGAAACATCCCGCGGTCGCCGAGGAGGGAAGGGAGACTCTTCAGATGTCGACGCCGCAGGAACCTTTCTAGATAGCCCTGCGGACGTTCCCTCTCCTCGTATTATCAGGCATTTCTCGACGGCCAAGGAACCTATCATCGCGCCATTCGTCACGCTAACCGAGTCGAGTTCTTTTGAGGACATTCCCGAAACATCCCGCGATCGCGGAAGAGAGAAGGGAGACTCCTTGACTGGCGATGCCGCAGAACCCTTTCGAAATTCGCCTACCGACGTTCCCTCTCCGCGTATTTTCAAGCATTTTTCGACGCCCAAGGAACTTATCATTGAAGGTTTCAACTCGCCACACGGGTCAAGTTTGTTTAGGAATAATCTCGAGACACCGCGCGTTCGCGGAGGAGAGGAGGAAGACTCTTCATTTGACGATGCCGCAGGAGCCTCTCCAGATCTGACCATCAAGCAACCCCCAACGTCTGACGAGTCGATTCCTTCCGGGGAAACCCTCCAGCGGCCTCCTACCGGATCGGAGCCCGCGGAAACTGCGCCAGGGAAGATGAGCAAGCTTGAACGCATTGCCGCGTCAAAACGGAAGGCGAGCGCGATTTTCAATCGGATAGGCGTTTGAGTTGACTGACCACATGGGCTATGATATGAGCCGACGAAACTTGTGGATGAATACTCTAGCATATTAAGATACCACTAATTCACTCATCTCCAATCCATCCTTCCGAGATTATTGTATGTACCAGCATGATAATCTTCCAACGCGGTTCAGCGCTTGAACACGGTCCCATTAACGCCGCCGCAATGACAAAACAGGGTATTTCGAACGACAGACATCCTCCTATATCAGGCCCCCGAGAAGGTGTACAGAAAGGAGTTGTATGAGCACCACGTCCTTCTTTTAAAGTGAGAATACCACCTTACCCAAGATCCAACCCGCCTCAAAACGCGCTACCCAGTGTGGCAGCTTCGGACAACGCACCCTCGAAACCGCTACCCAACTTGAAAGCAGGGATCTTAAAACGCACTTTACCGGCCTGCTGGATTACAGGCGGTGGCTTGAGCGTTTGTCGAGACTCAATAGTCTCATAATCTTGAGCCGACGACGGAGCCTCTCTCGTTGAAGAAGGCGAGAGCTCCTCCATCGTCGGTAATTGTCATAACATGGCTTTTGGAACAATATCCGTACCGGTGGTTTCGGCGTATGAAGAGGTCGAGGAGAAGGATGTGGAGCGGAACGAGGGCGCTTGGCAGCGGGTGGAGCTCGTCACGTATCGTGCGGTGAAGAAGCCCTTGACAGCATTGCTGAGCCAGATGGTTTCGTTATGGACGAGACTGTCGACGGTTACAATGCCAAAGTTGCACAAGTCGTGATCGAGGGCCCAGCGGCGAGTGGCTCCTGTTTGGCCGCCGCAATCGTTGTGCGGGGTCACCCACTTTCCATTACGGAAGAAGTATGGGGTCGAAATAGAGGCGTCCATAATTTGACCGTCACCGTTGAAGAGAAGCACTTCTTTGGCGTCCTGATAAGACTGGATACTCGCGCCGAGCCGAGCGTAGTCGTACATGTGTCGCCATTCTGTCTTATCCTTGGTGTGGAGACACCTGTTTGTGGGAAGAGCGTCCAGAACAACCTTGAAGACGTCTGCTCGCCGTGAAGCAGGATCTGGGTGTGAAGAAAGTCGAAAGGTAGTCGGATAAAGACATGGATGTTTGATCGAAGAGATTTCCGGTAGGACTTTAACTTCGACATTGCCGTGATACCTCAGCATGACTCGCACTTTAAAAGGCCCTTTGCTCCCGGTATCCTGCATCAATTTCTCGACCTCTCTTTGCACTCGATGATAAAGATCGATGAGCTTCTTCATGGATGCTGATTTCACAGCATCGTACCAACCCCGGTGCTGGGCAGCGTTGTATAGGCGATCGTAATGGTACTTGAACAGGTAGACGCATTTCATCTCTTTGGTAGAACCGATGTTTTCTTTCGAAGGTTTTGCCTTGCAGTCCCATCGCATCGAGGTGAAGACGTATTGGTCTTCGTCTTCTGCATCCTCGCTGAGGCCGAACCATGGTTGGCGCCGACCTGCCATGCTCATCGAAGCAAACTTCTTAGCATCGGAGTCTGTGGGCGAATCCCGTCGCATTGTGAACGCGGGGTCGAATTATGACGAGTCTATGGGTGGATTGGAAGGTATAGTGTCAAGACTGTAATCGCCCTGAGGATCAGGATTGTGAACGCCCAGAGTCGGCTCGAGGTGCGAGGAGTGATGTTGCCATTTCGCTATGCCATACAAGCCGACGGTGAATGAATTGTCTCCAGTGATGGACCGGAATAGAGAGAACCTTCAAAGAGAGAGGAAGGACGAGGGATCAGAGAAGAGCCAAGTAGAAAAGAGGTCAAAACACCGACGGGCAGAAGTCGAGGGTAAATCAGATGCACCCCACAATGATGAAAGTCAAGAAGGGTGGGTGTCTGGTCTGTGTTCTACCCACTGGTGGGATGTAGGGTGGTGGCCGAGGACGTGCACTGTCGGATAATCGCCGAGCGCGCGATGGAAGGATTTCTCGCGGCAGATCGGCTGTGTCGTGCAGGTTTGTGTCGCATCCACGCGAAATTGTCGCCATAAAGTTAAGACAATCCTGTCAGCCAAGACGGCGGTGCAGGGCTAGAGTTCCAAGACGGACATAGGTGTGGTGGGGGTCAGGCAAGACATGAGCAAAATACAGATCCTTTCTCGACGGGCGGCTTGTCGTTGATAATTATTATTATCAGACTCGAGATGTGTCAGTATGAGATCTGCGTTAGAGGTTGTTACCGTACTTTGTTCATACACGACAAAGAGCGCATCAAGTGAAACAAGCGACGGCCAACCGCGTGAATTATCTCGGGTCCGACAGTCCGTCGAAAAAAGGTCGTCAGTACATGGAACGGTCTCTTCGTTCAGCACGCCTTCGCCAACATTGTGCATCAAACATCTGCGTTGAATCAGAGCAACTACTATTCCCGCGAAGTACAAGCGCTGGATTAGTGCTGTACGCAATTACCGTTATGTTGTCATTGAAGCGTCCTTTGACCTTTGCGCTTTCCCGAGTCATCGCATTCTGCCGTCCGTCCCTTCCATGAAACACGCCGTTGAGATTCGGGTCGAGTCATGCGACTGTCGATGATGAAACTCCATGATTCAAGGCAACTCATTGGGCTTGGAAAGCTTCGATTTGAGAAATCACGAGCATCACGCATGGAAGAAGGCCATCTCACGACACGCCAGACCATACTACTCTTCTCTATCGAATAGAGAACGATCCTGCGATTTCCTTCCTCTTCTAGTACACTTAATTCAGAAGCAAAACATGGCCGACACACTGTCACCAGGCGCGTCTGCGCCGCCTGTCATTGATACTACGTCAATTCCTACCTCAGCAGCATCTTCGTCATTATGGGACCGCGCTTCAAGATGGGCCTCAGACAACAAGGCAACCGTCTACACGATAGCTGGTGTCACGGTAGTGGTAGGCGCTGGCGCCATCTACTACATGTCCTCGAGTCCACCCAAAGTATCAGAAGAAGCCGCAGCAGACAGGAAGAAGTTGCGAAAGGACAAGAAGAAGGCCAAGAAGGAGGCCGAAAAGGGTCCTGTCCTGGAGAAAAAGGCCGAAGAGGGTACGGGCATCGATGAGTTCTGGTTGCGAGTTGGCTGACATGGCATCAGGAAAAGCTACGCAACCTACCGTGGAGACTTCGTCTGAGGATGAAGTGCCCGAGATCACAGAAGCTAGTGTAGCTACTCTGTCGGAACAACAGCGCAAAGACTATGCTCAGAAGTTGAAGCAATCGGGTAACAAAGCATATGGCTCCAAGGACTACAACAAGGCTATTGATCTCTACGGACAAGCTCTATTGTGCAAGGCCGACCCCGTATTCTACTCGAATCGTGCTGCTTGCTGGAATGCCATGTCAAACTGGGATCGCGTCATCGAGGACACCACAGCTGCTCTCAATCTCGACAACGAATACGTCAAGGCTCTGAACAGAAGGGCAAACGCATACGAGCAATCCGAGAAGTTCAGTGAGGCACTGCTGGACTACACGGCTAGCTGCATCATTGACGGTTTCCGCAACGACCAAAGCGCACAGGCCGTCGAGCGACTGCTCAAGAAGGTCGCCGAGTCCAAGGCCGCTTCCATCATGCAAGGCAAGCTCAAGAAGCTACCAAGTGCGACTTTTGTCTCCAACTACCTCCAGAGTTTCCGACCAAAGCCGCTCCCTGCTGGACTCGAAGAAAGTGTAGAGCTAGACGAGAACAGTGGAAAGGGCCAGTTGCGCAAAGGTCTCTTGGCCACGCAGAAGAGGACCGCCGAAGGTTACAACGAGGCTGCAGAGGCGTTTGACAAGGCTATCGAAGTTGGCGGGCTGGAAGACCACGAGGCGCTGGCATACAACTGGAGGGGAACTTACAGATACCTCAAGGGCGACAACACCGCACTTGATGATCTGAACAAGGCCATTGAGCTCGACCAGGGCTTGACTCAGGCCTACATCAAGAGAGCCAGCATGCACCTCGAGTCTAGTAACCGTGAGGCGGCCAAGAGCGACTTTGAGCTTGCAGTCCAGCAAGATGACAAGGACCCCGATATCTACTACCACCGTGCACAGCTCAACTTTATCCTTTCCGAGTTTGGTGAGGCGGCCAAGGACTACCAAAAGTCGATCGACCTTGACAGCAAGTTCATCTTCTCTCACATCCAGCTCGGTGTCACACAGTACAAAATGGGCAGCATTGCTTCCTCCATGGCTACTTTCCGACGATGCATGAAGAACTTCGACAAGGTGCCCGATGTTTACAACTACTACGGAGAGCTCTTGCTTGATCAACAAAAGTACCAAGAAGCAGTTGAGAAGTTCGAGACTGCGGTCGAAATGGAGAAGAAGGAGCATGGTACGGGCATGAACGTCCTGCCGCTCATCAACAAGGCGCTGGCCCTTTTCCAGTGGAAGCAAGATTTCAAGGCTGCCGAGGACTTGTGCCAGAAGGCTCTCAGCAGTAAGTGTAGTCCTGGTTTACCAGTATACGTATACTAACGACTTGCAGTTGATCCAGATTGTGATATCGCCGTGGCCACCATGGCTCAGCTCCTCCTTCAGCAGGGCAAGGTCACCGAAGCTTTGACTTACTTCGAGCGCGCCGCCGAGCTCTCACGAACCGAGGGTGAGATCGTCAACGCTCTTTCCTACGCCGAGGCCACCAGAACGCAGCTCGAAGTGCAAGAAAAGTACCCACAATTGGCGAGCAGGCTGCAGGGAATGGGTGCTGGCATGGGCGGTCCACAGGGAGGAATGAGGTAGATGGTGGAGAACGCGTGCAATACATGAGAGAAAAGTCGGTATCGATACACGACTTGGCGAAGTGTCGTTGTCGAGCGCGACAGAATTTGTAATATCCCCTTACTCCTGAAACAGGAGATCAACCACAATGGTCGCCGCATGACCTTGGCTGTCCCTTTCTGTACTCTACTCTGGTATTGAAGTAATACATACCTCGACCTGACGTATCGTGATGTGATGGGCTCTCGCTGTTCACTATGATCTACCGGTACACCATAAAAGGAGTTCAGTAACGTGGGGGCAGACAATTCACGCCGACGCAGAAGAGTGAAGTGCGTGGGCGGGGTTGCCTCTTAGGGTCGAGCCGCGCCGGATATATTTGACCTTCGAGTCATTCAAGCACATCACCATAGCATAACTTTACCTCAAAAGCAGTTGCACACCGTAAGGCGACACATCCATGCGGTCTTCTCATCATGGTCAAATGTGTTATCCTCAAGCTTATGCGAATTGCCCGTGTCGGAGCAGTCTCCCTTCCCGCGACGGAGCGTTTGCCAGTGTCGAGATGTCGACGAAGACCCTCGTCTGGTCCACGATTAGCGATCCGGGTGAATGCATTTCCACACTTTGGGTTAGTCGCGTTCGGCGGCGCCTCCTCGTCACTTTTACAAAATGTCACAACCTCTATCGCTGGACGAAGGTTTCAGCAAGACCAACAAGAACACTCGGCGCCGCTCACCGGGCACGATCTTGCGGTCCCTTGGCGGATCAATAATAAAGCAACAAGAGACCACCGCCCGGGAGGATCTCGGCTGACCAACACGAGGCCCTAGCAGAAATCGGCCCGTACGCTCAGACGACTAACGATGTCCGTCACCGCGGACTTCCACTTTTCACCGTCCGCTCAGGAAGATCACAGTGAGCCGGACTACCCTATCAGGCAAGCCGATCGTCTGTCAGCGAGCCATTCCTCTGACTTGCTACGACACTCCCCGGGCTCGCGGTTCATCCTGATACAGCCATTCAAACCGTCCGTGTCCGCCTCTTCGGGAGCTCATGTGCTCGGCATAGTCGAACCACTGTCGGTACTGCAGGACGTCATGTTGTCTATAAGTCGGGGTCTGTAGCTAACGGTTGTCACTGAACTGCAAACACTAAGCCCTCCTATGTGGAGAATATCAACATGGTCCCCTTGGGCGCGTTGGTAATGTCGTTGTGTTTGACTTTTGCCCATCCCCAGCATCCCACAATCGAGCCAGGTAGGTTGCATATAAACTTGTGGGCTTCCCCCCGGGGATGGCGGGTTCCTGTCTTTTGCTTGTTTCCTTTCTCCTTCTCTACTCGTGTGTCCTTGTTGAGATATACGCATAAATCAGCATCATGTTGGGCAAGAAATACTATGGCCTCAAAGGCTTCCACCTCAACCTTGCCATTGGTATTATTGCAGGAATGGATTTCTTGCTCTTTGGTTACGACCAAGGTGTCATGGGTGGCCTGTTGACGCTTCCTGTCTTCCTGAATCAGTTCCCGGAGATAAACGATAAGAACCCTCCTCCTGGTGTATCAGCATCACATACATCGACTATCCAGGGTATCAGTGTGGCCTCCTACAATCTTGGATGCTTCGCCGGCGCAGTCGCAACTATTTGGCTCGGGGATCGTTTAGGTCGTAAAAGGATGATTCTCATGGGTTCTGCTATCATGGTCATCGGCGCGATCCTTCAGTGCTCTGCTTTTCAGCTTGGTCAGCTTGTCGCAGGCAGAATCATCACAGGAATCGGAAATGGTATGTCGGATCCGAGACCCATGGTACTCTCGTCATTGACAATCGCAGGTATGAACACCTCAACGGTTCCAACATGGCAATCTGAGACCTCGAAGAGTCACCGACGCGGACAGCTCGTCATGGTCGAGGGCGCCCTTATCACTGGTGGTATCATGATTTCGTACTGGCTCGACTTTGGCTTCTCCTTTCTTGCACCAAACCCTGTAGCCTGGAGATTTCCTATCGCCTTTCAAATTGTCTTCGCTCTCATTATTTTGGCTGTAATTCCAGGCTTGCCCGAATCGCCACGTTGGCTAGTACTGAAGGGCAAGGAAGACCAGGCGCTACATGTTTTGTGCGCCCTTCACGACAAGGAGTCTGAAGACAACTACATCCAAAGCGAGTTCTCGGCCATCAAAGATACTGTAATGGTCATGTCACAAGGCAAATTCAGCGATCTCTTCACGATGGGCGACGACAGGAACTTCCACCGTGTGGTTCTGGCTTACGTGAATCAGATGTTTCAGCAAATCTCGGGGTACGTCGGCCGAGTCTCATTCGAAAGGCATAAGCTAAATTTAGTCCTAGTATCAACCTCATCACATACTATGCGGCCACCATCTTTCAACGTATTGGTCTCAGTGATCTGCTGTCCAGGCTCCTGGCCGCAGTCAACGGCACCGAATACTTCTTGGCTTCTTGGATTGCGGTCTTCACCATTGAAAAGGTCGGACGTCGCACGCTGATGGTATGAAACATCTAATGAGCCGCGTACCTTCATCGAAAGCTAACCAGACCTGCAGCTTACGGGTGCTATCGGCATGTCCATATCAATGGCGATACTTGCCGGAACCACCTATGACCCTTCCAATACCGCAGCAGGTTATGCAGCAGTGGTCTTCCTTTTCGTTTTCAACACATTCTTTGCAATCGGATGGCTGGGCATGACCTGGTTGTACCCAGCAGAAATTACTCCACTCTCCATCAGAGCGCCAGCCAACGCCGTAGCAACTTCCGGAAACTGGATCTGGAACTTCATGGTTGTGATGATCACACCTGTAGCATTCTCGACAATCGGCTACCAAACCTACATCATCTTTGCCGTAATCAACGCGGCGATCGTGCCATGTGTATGGTTCTTCTATGTAAGCCAATCCCCATTGTTTTCCACCTGAGCCTAGCTAACCCTTTATTAGCCCGAAACGGCCTACCGATCTCTGGAAGAGATGGACGAGATCTTCTTGAAAACAACCAGTGTCTTCGACGTCGTTAAGGTAGCCCGCGATATGCCGCGTCGCTACGGCAAGAATGGTGAATTGCTCATCAACTACGATGACACGGACACGAACATGGCCAAGCAAGTCCGCAGACGGACAAGCATTGGCGGCACATACACACCAAAGCCGAACATTACGCGCGAGGAGAACATGCACAGATCGGGTGGTATCCTGGGAGATGCAATGGGAGACCCCGAGAAAGGAATGGGCAATGGAGTGGAAAAGAGGGAATGAGCACAACACATGCCTTTCCTTATGCATTGTTTGAAGACGAGGATGCCGGACTTGATACCCCTGAATTGATGCGTAGATGCACTGAAAATAGCTAGTGTTTATATAGAGAGGGAACCTGAAGAATTCGCCCGCACACTACAGGTCTGTCAGTCGGATTGAATAGCCCGGTGGATTACAAAGGTGACCCATCGAAAGATCTTCCGCTGAAAGTCATCCTTTGTGGCATATCGGGCGCACATACTGCCTCTGACAACACGTTCGGTCGGTAATTGAACTTCCTGAAACAACCCTTTTTGTTAACGCCACAAAAAACCGTATCCCAGAGAATGAACAGTCACTGCAGAATCGAGGCTGCAAGCAACGGGTATCGAGTGGTTTTGTCACAAGAAAACAAGCAATCGAAAGTGAAGCAGAACCATCCAGGACATGGACTTAACAGCAGGCACTTTCTCCGACGAGCATGAATCTAACTTCATGGGGCTCGCAATCTAGGCATAGAACCTTTGCTCTGTCAGAAAATCCTCATCTTCAAACCAGATCAAAACTCACCAGTATTCCGCGGCGTACTGCACCGTCTGCACGCTGGCACTGGTACAAGTCGTTCCAGCACCGCTTGTGGTCTCGACACGGTAGACTCCTTTCAGCCCATTGGTCAGACCGTCGCCGTTGTCAGTCAACTGCAACCAGTCAACACTGCCTTGCACACTGTCCGCCGGCGCAGTGACATCAGCAGTCTTCTTGGCCGAGAGAAATAGTGGCGGGTCCGCTGCCTCAAGGGAGAAAGTCGGGATGCCTGAAGTGAAGTAGTGGTGGCCTAGAGTAGGCAGGCCCAGACCAGAGTGTGTCGACAGAGCGAGGGCCGAACTAGACGGGATCAAAGGCTTCGAGACGGGAAGGGCGAGGTAAGTTGCGTTGTATAGTGCTGCCATTGCACCGATCGAAACCGGAGCGGCGCCAGCGGCACTGCAGCTGTAGTTCTGGGTTCCTTGGCCTATGGCGATGTATGCGAGATTCCAAGACGAAGGAGGTGTAGGGAGCGAGCCAGTCGAGCCGGTCAGGGGAACGGTATTGGGATCTGTCGTTGACAAGGAGACTCCGAGAAGCTCGACATCGATTGTGAGTGGAGCAGCAAGAGCGAAAGCGAGGAGAGACAGGATGATAGTAAGGATGGAAGACATGTTGAAGAACTGAGAAACTTGAGGAGGATGGTATGTTGGTATTGAGGTACACTGGTTTCGAATCTGACGCCGGAGGAGAAGAGAGTTATATACTTATTACCATATATTCGTGCATTGTTGAGCAAGGACTGCAGGCGTCTCTATTTCCGTACGTACCAATTCATGCATTCTCTCGAGCATCTTGAAGCGATATGTGTTGGCATGTCTGAATAGCGGGAAGAAAATAGCAGCAGACACCGCCATGCATCGCGCCTATGCAAACCAGTAGCCGATGCGATCCAAAATTGGAAGTTGACATGCGGCAAGAGCCACCAAGCATGCAGTGTCTTGCATATCCAGACACTAACCGCTGCAGTTCTAGGAAAGGGCCATAGAGGTATACCGTCCAGTGTGCCGGGTCCGGTCCACGCCATGCATGAGGCGACTAAGCAATGTATCTCGCCGCACGATATTATAGTCCAGTCAGTGGCGCTGAATGATTGGAGAGGGAGGACGGATCGCGATAGAGCTGCAGAGTGGCGCGTCTTCGATGAGGTGGGGTTGTTTTGCGTCTTGTCGAGCCACATCCTGATGTGTTGGTCCGGCGCTTACAGATCGCTTGCTGGGAGCAGCAATAACAGGCTTCTCCAGCGGTAAACAAGGGACTAGCACCTTTAGCTGACATCCAGCAATACTCCTTTAGGTTATCTGTAAATTCGGATGTCAAGAATGAACCTGATATTATCACCGAGTCAAGGATAAAGACCGGGAAACATTCTCCACCACGGCGGTTCGACGAAGTTTATCAATTAGGCTGGCTGCAAATAGTCGTTCGATTGGCATCAGTAGCGTCCCAAGAAACAGCAAAGATCACTGAAAGAATCATGAGTAATCCACTGGACTAACCGACTTCACTGGCCGACCTTATAGCATCGACATCAAAAACTGTCGCAGACGAGCAAGAGAGCGACTAATTCATGGGTTCTCATTATATTCATATCTATATTTCGTCAAGGCATCACACTCCGTCAAGCTATGGCTACCCTGTCGAACTGTCAGCTGCCTTTTGTTCGGCATGCTCTCGCCAACTAGCGGCGTAGTGTCCCATGACCCAGAGGACAACGACGCCGCTCAGCAAGCACCATATCCCAGCAATGGTGAACAACCAACCATTCCCGATGGCGACGATCAGCGGCTCAGCTACAATCGTAGCAACACAAGAAAGGATGTTCCGAACAAAGTTGTTTACCGCAATTCCGTGCGATGACTGATCTGGCATGAACTCCGAGAGCATGGTCGTGATGCAGCCAAATATTAGCATGCTCCCAATGCCAAAGAAGAAATTGGCAATCATCGGCGCAGCAACGTTGACACCCTTGTCAGCAGTCCAGCCATACCAAATCAATGCGATCGGGTACATGAAAGCAGCCAGCCACGCGTTTTCCTTCATGCGGTCTTCAGGTCGAAACATCAGCTTGCCATGACTATCGTACCGTCCGGCTTTTCTGGCTTCCCTGTGCATAATGTGATCGATCCACTTCCCACCAAAGAGTGATGCGCAGAAGTACCCAACACTGTTGGGAATGTACAAGAGACCAACAATGATGACCGGGTAGTTGTAAGGCGAGCGTGCGAAGATTTGCTGAACGCTAATGTTGAGGAGATAGAGAGAACCAAATGTTATGCTTGCGTAGTACACGGTGATGGCGACTGCAGGCTTGCGTAGATGCAGTACTATAGTGAGAGGTTCAAGAAACACTCGTCGCAAGATTTTGCCATACTTCTTGGCCTGGACCTTTGCACTAGCTTTTGTCATTGTCCGAGTCAGTGAATTTGACGTGTCTTGTCCAGTCGTCTTCTCATGTTCGGCAACCTGGGCGGCGGCCTCTGCTTCGGCCTCTTCCGCAAGTGGCTTGCGATTGTGCAGGGTTTCTGGTAGGAAGAAGAGAATCATGAACCACAGAAAAAGACCGAAAATGGCTTGAGACCACAGGCAACTCCGCCAGCCCAGATTCTGCGCCAGAATACCACCCAGGATTGGGGCAATCAGAGGACCACACAGTGGACCCAAGTAGAAGAACCCCATCGCACGACCCCGCTCCTTGACTGCCCAGATGTCTGCGATCGTACCAGCACCTACTGCTTGAACGGACGCCGATGCACCTCCCGATAAAATTCGCATAACCACGAACATGGCAATGTTGACGGAGACAGCCGAGAGAATGTTGAACAATAAAAAGATGCCGAAAGAGACAACGTAGATTGTGCGTCGGCCAAGAGTCTCGGAGAAGGAAGACCACCAGAGAGGAAAGATGGACATGCTGAGCATGTAAAATGCAACAGAAAGGTTGGTCACCGTCGGTGTCGTGTCGAAGGCCTTTGCAATATCCTCTAACGCTGGCAAGATAATACTGCTTCCCATGGGCGCTGCGGCGGCAGCAAGAGCGACGACAGCCGTGATCATCCATTTTGTCTTGTTTGCGAGGTCCTTTGGTTCGCTGACTTCCGCGATGACCGTCACCCGAGCCAGCAGCCCTCGTCTCTCACTGCGAGGCACCTTGATCGCTTCATGGTATACACTGCTCGATCTGGACGGTGGCTGCGGACGAACTGAACGAGGTCGGTCCTTCGACCGAGATGGCTCTGCAGTTCCTCCTTCATCATGATCCTCTGCTTCTTCCAGGACATTCTCCGTCACAGCCGGGGGTGGTAGGATCGTGGAGAGTTCCGGCTTAGCATCCTCGGGCGAAGGCGTCTTGCTGAGTGACTGCGAGACGGTATAATCCGAGTCTTTCTCCAGATCCTTTTCTACATCTCTTTCATGCATATCTTGGGCAGCATGCATAAGCCGGGGTCGTCGTATGTGACAGAAAAGTCCGTGAGTGATGGTACCGGAAGAGGAGTGGAGACGATTGTCGCGCGCCTTTAGATCTTATGTGAATGATGACATGGAGTCATGTTGTGAGAGAAGTCCAGAAGTGGGCGCCATTGTTATCGAATGTGAGAGGTGGATGGATTACTTTGCATAGTAACCATACCCCAAAACTGCCGGCAACCGAAAGACCGCGGTTGTGGAGCGGAGGTCGTTCAAAGTGCTTGCAGAGGCCTGCCGTTCTATCCGTGGGGCATTGGAGGCGGTGGCCGAACTGCCGCGCCATCTTTGTCCGTAGCCCATACACGAATCTCTACGACTCAAGAATCGCACTCGAGTAATAACATGTCGGATGATATGAGGAATACGCACGAAATTCGGACGCCGTCACCTCATTGAGACGGCTCAGCAATCGGTCAGCTTTCATGTAACTTAACAAGATTTGAACATCAGAGTACAAGCTTTCGATATATTCAGAACAGCTGAGAAGGGCGACGTCTGCTACAGTGTCCAGAAAATCGCCCTTCGCGTGGGTCTTCACAACTTCGATTCATACAAGGAGCCGTTGATGTCAACACACCACATTTCATTCGATTAATTGTGAAAGCTGAAGTATACCAGCGTTATCTTGGGACGGTGGAGACGTCGAGCATAGCCATCTCAGTCCGCCAGTGATATACCCGTGCCATGACACGTCATTGGGAGAACAAATAGAGCCGTTCTCGTTGGTATGTTGTCTGTCGTTGTCCCATTGAAAGGCCTCTGCCAAATGGTAAGAACATGTGTATTATACAGTCACAGCACCGAATTCGGACTCTTGTATGCATTCGTACGATGACTAGGTGCAGAATCGCTGTGGCAGGCGGGAGTCCTTGTCTCACAAGTCGCCAGAATGAGCGCGTATCAAGCACGGGAGTGCTGTGTCCTGAATCGCTGTTTCGATATGACGTCTCTCCCTGAGTGAGATTTGACGCGAGGAACAATCAATTGAGCGAGAAGGGATACAACTTTGGTCAATGTAGTCTCGACATTCTATCTCTACATGATGTTCTCCTCCTTTAGGAACAGTAAAGTTCTTGCTTTTCCGTTCAAGAAGCCAAAAAGCATCGCTGGCATGGTATCATACCAGAACTCTCCCATTCCCAAATCCGTAATCCCACTTGATTGAGTAAATATATTGCAGAATCCATTAGACTCCATTTGCCCTGTTTGTTTCGTAAAGTCATATTATTAAAGGAAAGTAGTAGTCGACATGACCCAGGGATGGACCTCGAAAGCACTACTCTTCTTTCACACGCTTGGCTTCAGACTCTTCTGACCCGGTGTCGAGAGGTCGCTTGGGTGCCTGCGGCTGTTGGCTGGCTTGTGCCTGCTGCACGGCTGCTGGTGCTGATGCTGATGCCTGCGCCTGTGCTGTCTGTGGTGTTTGAGGTGCTTGCTGCGGTCCTTGCGGTACTTGAGTTCCTTGCGGACTTGCAGCTGCGGGTGCAGTAGTTGGCACAGGCCGAGGCGAGGCAGCTACACCGTTCTGCACAATCTGCGGATTGGTGGTCGCAGGGGGTAAAAGTGCTTGCGTATTTTGTTGACCGGTTGACGCAGATTTTGAAGCCGGCGCAGCGTCATTGTGATCAAGACTGATCGGATTAGTCGCAGTCCCTGTATTTGACACCGCTGGTTGTGGGCGTGTTTGACCAGAAGTGTGAGCGTGCGAATGCGAATATCCAGCAACATTTGTCGCAGTGGTAGAGGCGGCTGGACCAGACAAAGCTTGAACCAATTGGTCCTGAGCAGGACCTTGCCTGTTACTGACCATGTGCGCCGCAGGAGCGACTTGGTTTTGGTGGGACATTGTACCTTGTGTGGGTGCCGCTACTGGCACTGCATTTGAGCGATGAGGTACCGAAGGGTTCGAAGGGGGCGCACCTGTAGCAGGAGGACCCTGTGCAACAGCTGGAGCGCCTTGGCTGATGTTCGGACCTACTTGTGTCTGGTGCTGGCTCTGGACAGCCACGGGAGGGCGCTGTGCAGGTGATGGTACTTGACTGGCTGGCGGAGTGTTGCCTGGCTGTGGTGTATGCGGAGCTGCTTGCGCTGCTCGTGCCCGCGTGTTGCTCCGAGCGATTATCACTCCAATCTGGTCAGAAATCATCTTTTCCTCGTCATTAGAGAAAGGTCCATGGTCTTGGCCTCTGTGAATGTGCCGATTGACAGCCTTCCTGAAGAGTTGTCTTGCAGTGTCCTGCTCAGCATTTGTGCTAAATTTGTGAATGTATTGTCGGTGATAGGCCATAATCTCCTCAACAGTATCCTCGTTACCGATAGAATTCTGCTGCTGTTGCTGTTGACCTTGATTCGGCTGTGGTGTCGACGGCTGAGTTGGGGCATTTGGCGGACGAGCACCATTTGGTACCTGCTGTTGAGACGGTTGTGGGATATGTTGCCCATTCTGCTGCGTAGCTGGAGGTTGTGCATTCGGTGCTTGCTGAGGTGGTTGATTGGCTTGCGGACGGTTAGGCTGAGGTGGGTTACTGGCTTGAGGAGCTGAAGGCTGATTCGGTTGCGACTGAGCATAAGGAGGTCGACTTGGAGGTCCATACGGTGAAGCGTGTGGTTGGGCGGCAGTGTTCGAAGCATAAGGAGAATGATAAGCGGGCGGTCTCTGAGCTGTTGGTGGCGGTCGAGCGCCGTTGGGCATAGTGGTTGGTGGCCCGTATGGCGTTCCGTATGGACTAGGTCGGTAAGGTGAGTACCCTTGGTTGCTATACGGATACTGGCCGTTGGTATTAGGATAGTAAGTATTCGGATACTGCTGTCGTTCTTGTGGAGCAGGACTTGGAGCTCTCCGCTTCTTCTCTTTGTCGATCGGAAAGTTGGCGTTAATCTTCCAGAGACGACCTTTACCAATCTTTCCCGCTTCCTCAAAGGCATCGCTACCGATCAAATTGTGACGAATACTGCTCTGCCAGCCCTGTGTTGGAGTTCTGTACTTATAGTAGGGAAACATCTTCTGGATGGCATCATAAATCTGCTGTAGATCCATAACACCAGTGGGGCAGTTTGACAGAGCCTCGTGTATAAGGACGACATAAGTCTTTGCCGGTTTCTTGAGCTCCTCTTCAGTGTATTCAGATTCTGGCTTCTGAGGAGAAGGCGACTTGGCCGTCCTCTTAACTTTGTTCGCCTCGTTCTCGGCAGATGGCTGGGATTGTCTGAGAGCAGGGTCCACGTTGGCATCATCGGCGACGGCTGTGGCAACACCATCCATGGCAGTTGACGGACCTGCTTCGATGGATGGCCTGACATCGTCTTCGGGCCCACCGTCTTCTCCCTTTTCCTTTTTTGTGGTCGAACCCTCGGCACGTGCCATGGCGAGCAATTCGGCGAGTGGCGGTATTTCTTTGCCCGCCTTCTGAAACTCTTTCTTTTTACGTTTGATGATTGCTTCATCTCGTTTTGACATGACACCATTCTTCGGAGGACGACCAGGACCTTTTCTTTTCTGAGGAATCTCTTCAGGAGCAAGTCCAGCCAAGATTGAGCCAGGAGGCAGATCCTGAGGAGCGACCGCTGGTGTTTCGGAGGTGCCTGGTGTTTCGTTGAAGGGAGTCGTTGCTGATGCCATCTGCGCCATCTCTTGCTCGAGTGATTCTTTGATATCTGCGTCGGTCGGAAACTCGCGAGACACTTTCTCCGAGGTCTCTGGAACAGCTTTGACGGGCTGTTTGCCGGCTTTCTTCTCAGATGGAACGGATTTGCCGCTTGTTGACTGTCGCTTCGACAAAGATAGCTTGAGCTTGACGCGACGTTGTGGATCTTTCTTGGATTGTGATGCTTCATCTCCCGACGTTAAATCGCTTTCGTCGCGCCCGGGAACTTGTCCGGCCCGGGGACTGCTCTGCAGACTGGACAATTGACTATCAGAGTTGTAAGAATCGGGTTGTTCTTCATCGTCTCTGGCGTTGTCGGGCAGTTTAAAGACGATTCGGATTCCTTGAATCATGACTTCTCCATTATGTCGCAGCCGAACGCGCTCATTCTGCTGCATATAGTCACCATTAACAAAACAACCGTTTCTTCCCAATACTTGCAGTTCCCAGCAAGCATTTTCAGTGCTGTATTCGATCCGAATGTGTTTCCGTGAAATACCAGCCATCGAGTGGCCAGCTGCTGGATGGATCGGTACAAACTGGCATTCGTTGAAGTGGGACGTCGGTACATCTTCTTGACTAGCTCCTAAGTCCTGACCATCTGGAAAGAGATGCGAAGTAAAGGACAGGTCGTTCGCATGTGTGTGAAGGTTTGCTGGAGCAATCGATTGGGATTGAGAAGAGTCGTTGGATGTCAAGTATTTCCTTTTCTTCTTCCGCGCGAACTTGACTCCATCTTCATCCTCGGAATATACGTTTGCACCAATGATACCTCCTGCATCGCTGACATTACTTGCGCTCATGGCGGTCTCATTCCGGGCTCTTGCAACGCTGTCCAATATTGCACGTGACTCATCGCGGTTGTCTTGCTCTTTCTTGCGTGATTGTGTGCGCTTGCGTCTTCGCTCATGTCTCATGGCATCCATATCTCGACCCATCTCGACAGCATAAGTATTGACGTAAAAGTCTCCATCGTCGAATTGCAACTTCGCATAGGCCTGCATGGGCTGATTCTCCAGATCTTCCGGCGCCGCGGCGACTTCAGCTTCGTAAGACTCCAGATCTGCCTGTACTCCATTGATCATGTCCGCGGATGCTTCAGTCATATCTCCAGTCCATGCAAGAGGAGGGGCGGTGAGATCCATGGGCGTCGCCTCGATGTCGTGCCCCTGTAAAACTTCCGAATTCTGGCCAGCGTTGTCGATTACATGTGACCGTACAGCATCGGCTTGAGTGTTCGAGTTCGAAGGCATCTGAAAGCCATGATGTTCGGGAATCTTTGAATCTGGGTTCATGAATGGATCTAAGGCAGTCGCATCCGGGGAGTATGAGGGCAAGTGCGGCGCATCAAAGGCGGCAGGTGCGCTTGCTGTGGTTGCCATGATGCGCTTTGGTACATGTCTCTTTGTCTGCTGTTTATGCGTGCGGGTGGATTTGTCGAAGAAGTCTGCTTCTCTTTCTCTGAGCGAACGAAGCGATTCGGGTGTTCGAGATGGTGATCGCAAGGCGAGACGTCGTATTGTAATCTGAGCTAAGTTCGTGAAGACGGGCAGAGGAGACTCGAGCCGGCGCGGGGAGAAGAAACGAATAAACGGAGTGGTCTAGGATCTCATCTGTTCTGTTCTGATCTGTCTGTCGGTCGGTCAATCGATTGTCAGAAGTTCAGCGCCGCAACTTGCACTTGCAGTCCCGAGTGCCAAGAACATTGAAGACCCTAATCCGCAACGCCTGTCGATCTCCCGCGATATCTCTGCGCAAAGTTTAAGCGGCGGCAGGAGCTGCAGATGGAGAGGACTACACCTCGTCTGGTCCCCCTTGGCTTAAAAATGGCAGTCTATAGAGTACAGGCTCTGCTATCATTTCTTGTGCTATAGTGTCAGGTAATGAGATAGGCAAGGAGGCGAGATGGACCACCCGCTATCCACATATATGTAGGCGAGCGTGAGTGTCGGTGTTGTCATTAGAGGATCGTGAAGCCTTCTTGTTCTGCAAATTGATCCGTGTCTCATGCATTGGCTAGTAGCATTTGCATTATAATCTATTTGATTTCATGCTTTCGATTTCCGTCCGCTCCTTCCCTTTGCTCTAATCATACACGAATGGCGCCTCTATTTTGCCGATTTTCCATGCATTGAGATACGCCAGACTCCTTGCCCATAACCATGATGTTCACTCGTAAGCCATGCCAAGTATTCCGTCCCCCGGTCATTTCTTGCCCTTCTTGCTTTTGGCTCCCTTGGGCGTACCACCCGAGCCGTTGCTAACAACGCTGGCAGCACGCGAAGATGTCTTGCTCGTAGCCTTGCTGGCTTTGACCGAGTCCACGACCTTGTTCTAGTCCTGTTAGCTCATAGTCCCTCGCACGAGGAATTGCATCATCTTACCTTTGGCCCCTTGGCTTTCTTATTCGCGGGCTTCTCGTCAACACTCATCTCGTCCTCGTCATCGCTCACTCTCTTCGATCCAGCGGCAGCCTTCTTGCCATTGGTTGCTGCACCATCCATACCTTCCAATTCGCGTTGGACGGTTGTGAGCAGGGTAGTGCAGCGACGATTGATCTCTTGCGGGGTACGGGAGAGAAAGAACCAATCAAAGCGGAATAGAGGGCATTCGCGGATCTCATCACGGATCTTGTCGTAGAGGTTCTCGGTGTCGAGGCCGAACTTGTCAAGTTGCACGAGCAGGAAGCGGTCCTCCTCCTCAGTGTAGACCTTCTTGTTGGTCGTGCTGACCGTGTAGTTGAGCTTGAGCTGTTGGAGTGGCACACGGTACATTCCCAGCTTCTTGCGAAGAAGCTGTCCTTGCTTGACAACCTTGGCGGTGCGTTCTTCGCCCTCTTCGATGTTGCGAATGTGCTTCTCCCACTCAGCAATTTCCTTGTAGCGCTTCCAGAAAACTTTGGCATATTGCTTGATCTCGTCTGGGTCTTTGCTATCGACCTCCTGTGCAATGCCTTCATAGTTGGTGCGTCCAGAACGAGCCGAGCCGTTGATGAACTGCTGGAAGTCGCGCTTGTTCCATTCGCCAAACCCTTCACCCTGTAGCTTCTCCTTTTCGTCTTGCTCTTCCTGGGTCAGAGGCTCAGCGTCGTCGATCTCCTTTTGTTCCAGAGCTTGATCCTGTTCGCGCTCCTTCAAATCCTCTTCCGTGCCATCTGCTATCGGTGCTTTGATGTTGTTCTCCTTGCGGAACCAGGCAGTTTCCTTATCCTGAAGATCGGAGAGTCTAGGGTTGAAGAACTGGTAATCGTGCATCGCTTGTTGTTTCGGCGCACGTGGAACCTTCGGCTTTGGATCGGCAGTTCGTCCCCCAGTCGACAATGCTGCGCGATAGTACTTGTCCATCGAGTAAGATTGCTCTTTGCGCTCACGCTTGGTAGGGTTGATCCAATTGATACCAATGTCCTTCTTGCGAGCTTCAAAGTTCTCTCCATTCCACTCGTAGGCAGAATCGGAAGTGAACTTTTGGAGATCATCAATACCCAACTTCTCGTACTTGGAGTTGAGCATGGCGGTCCTCTCCTCTCCTCGTCTCATGACTGCGTCGAAATCATCCTCTGAACCTTCGCCAGACGTGGCTTGTGCCTGGTCTGCGTCGTTGTCGAATATCTCGGCGGCACCGTGCTGGATCATATTGAGAAGCTCATCCTTGGAATTGGCATTCTTAGTCGGTTGCTGAGAACGACCCTGCTGAATTACAAGTTGGTCAAGGCGCAGCTTCTGCGCGGCACGCTCAAGAACCTTCTCTTCAATCGCATTCTCAGTAACAAATCTGTACACAACGACTTGCTTCTTCTGACCTATACGATGGGCGCGATCCATTGCTTGCAAATCAGCCTGGGGGTTCCAATCGCTGTCGAAAAGCACGACGATGTCGGCGGTAGTCAAATTGATACCGAGTCCACCCGCGCGAGTAGTCAAAAGGAAAAGAAACTTCTCCGACTCCGGCTTGTTGTAGTCATCAATGGCAGCGATACGATCTTCGTGGGCAGTAGAACCATCGATTCTGCAGTATTGAAAGCCCCTCATGACAGAGTAATCCTCGAGGATGTCCAAAACTCTGCTCATCTGGGAGAAAATCAGAACGCGGCTGCCCTGCGCTTGCATTCGCTTGAGTAGTTGATCCAGCATGACCATCTTTGTAGCGTTGTAGACCAAATGCTCGTCGGTAGTGTAAGGAGGACCCGGCTCGGCACCGTCGAAAAGGTAAGGATGGTTACAGCACTTGCGCAGCTGCATGACAATGTTCAAAAGTCGTGTCTTGGATTCCTTCTTACCAGCAGCGTTGTTGACCGCGTCGATGTCCTTTTCCAAAATCTTTCTGTACCAGTCTTTTTGCATCTTCGACATACCAACGTACAGGTTGATCTCCTTCTTTGGCAACAGACTCTTTTCGACATCGTTCTTCACGCGACGAAGCAAGAAAGGCCTAAGAACTCTGTGCAGTTGTTGTACCACTGTGTCTTGGTCCTCATCCTGGTTGTTGAACCACTGGTCGAAAGCTTCTGAATCACCAAAGACGTCTGGCAACAGAAAGTTGAGCAACGCCCAGAGCTCGTGAAGGTTGTTTTGTAACGGAGTGCCGGTAATGAGAAGACGATTGCGCGAATTGAACATACGGATGATCTGTGAGAGCGAGGACTCCTCGTTCTTGATGCGATGGGCCTCGTCAATGATGATATACTCCCACGCAAACTTCTTCAGATGTGACTTTTCGCGGAGGATCATCTCGTAACTGGTAATGCAGACATCGAATTTCTCGTCGACTAGTCTTTCACTGATGAGTTGATGGCGCTCTTCTTTGGCGCCTTGCAAGACGAAGACATCGATCTCGGGTATCCATCTTTCGAACTCTCTCTTCCAGTTATCGAGTGTAGACTTTGGTACAGCGACAAGATGTGGGCCGTTGATGCCGCAGACGAATCGTAAATAGCCGATGAAAGAGATTGTCTGCAAGGTTTTGCCGAGACCCATTTCATCCGCAAGGATACCAGATATACCATTCTCATGAAGCGAAATCAACCAGTTCAGACCAGCGACCTGGTAGTCTCGCATTTGCCCTTGGATGTAGCTTGGCGACTCACGAAAGGTGGTTGCGGCGCCTGAGCTCGCGTCCTTGCCTTCCTTCAAAAGCTCAGCGTCTTCTTCCTTCTCGGTACGTCTCCGCCTGTCGCCTCCGGCTCCTCCTTTGCGGGCGTGTCCTTTTGTTTTGGAAGTATCGTCTTGGTCTTGACGATCGATCTCTGCCATAATCTGTTTGATGGCGGGGTTGGGGTTGGTCTCAATGAAATGGCGAAAGAGGTCGGTAAGGCCAAGTAGATATCTGAAGCGACGAATAGAGTCATCCTCTTTGGATTCGCCCAGTCTGTCGTGCTTCTTTCCAAGTACACTCTTTCTCAACGCGTTTCCTTCCCATCTTCGCTTCCTACCATCTGCGTCTCCAGCAACGCTACTAGCGGTGGTGTTTGGACCAGCTTCTGAGTCGGTGTAGTCGGGAGTGTCAACGCTGTCTGCCATAGACGTGTCTGCATCGTCGTGGCCGTTCATGTTTGTAGAGGTGGAAGGGGTAGTTTTCTGTGGTACAAATCGCCCTAGGCGAGCATAAACTGAGTTGAAGCGCGACTTGTTTGATTTGTGCTAGTCTTGATGCAAGTCTTAGAGCGTCCAGAGTGATTTGCTCAACTGATGAGCATTCGCGCGTAATCAGGAATCGACCGGGATGAGTTCGAGGAGGTGAGAGGAGTAAGGTAGGTAGGTGAATTTACGAAGCGGGAGTTCACCAGTCAAACTTCCAGTCGCGAAGCTCGCGCAATGACGGGCAGGAACGCGCCCTCATACCCGGGGATTTCCCGATTAATGAGGATGAGGATATCGCATGTGACTGAGTCAGCAAGTCCTGCATGTGACCGAACACAATGGCCAGTGCAAGGAGCATCATTCAGTGTTGCATCACTAAATCAAAGACTGTTCATGATTGAAATCACATAGAGCACTGCCGCTTCATCGCAAGGTTGTAACGATTAGGGAAAATTGTATAATGATCATGTATAGTAATACAGAACAGAAAACGCGGGTACTACCAATATCCACGCCTCCGTGGTCGTGCATCGCATACTCGTACATATACCGTCAAGAACTTCGCGCAAGATTTGTGATACCTGAAGCCCAATTGCCCTAACGCCACGCTAAACCAGAGATGAGATGCCGTGCATGACAACGATGAAGCTGAGAAGTAACCTCTCAGTCGCCGCGCCAGTCGATGTCAGGTGCAGACGATGATGCTGATGCTATCTCGTCACTTTGTACCTTCCAATCACCTTGACGGGCAAAGACGAGCTCTCGGTCTCTCCTCATTCCTTCGAGGACCCCAACGAGGCCACCGTCTCGGAGACGCTCAAGCACAACTCGCATGCCTTCCTTCGCCTTGGGCTGAGCGCCCTCTGCTCTCCTCAGACCAATTAGCTCGACCGATCGTTGAATTGAGCCAGTGGTCCAACTCTTGAAGAACCCCATAGTAGGTTGATTGTCGGCATCGCTGGCGGCGGCCTCGGCGAGTCTTGCTCTTCGCTTCCGTATGTTCTCGCCAATGTGTGAACGTAGAGCGACTGTTGTTGTGACATTGGTCGTCTCTCGAGCGGCTTGTTGCAATGGATTGGTTGATTCTCCAGTTAAGGCACCACCAGGCCTACGATACTCCTGGCTCTCAATTACAGACAGAACAGCAGTCCAGTCCATGTTCTTGTTTTCGGTCTTCATCCATCCCTCCTTGATATCAATCGTGCTCCTTTCGAGAATGTAACTCGTGCTATTGCCGTCTGAGCTCGCCCCGAGCATGCTCTTGGGAAGCAGTTTAACCACCGCAGTTGGCAACTTGCTTCTCTTCAAATGCAACCGAACCGTAGTCATGCGTTGAGTCTCCGGGTCGAAGTATCTGTCGATGACATCGGTAGAAAGCACATGAGTGCTGTAAGGATTGGGATAGCGGAGAAAGTAGGCTAGAGAGACGGCAGGGAAAGAGTAGTCGTAGTTGTAAGACGTCGAGTAAAATTTGACCATCTTTAATGCATGATCAAGCGAAAAGAAGAGAAAGAGATGGTGAGATGATGAACGTTTAGATACAGTAGATGCGGACGACCGCGGTGCCTACGTACAATGCGTAGCGGTGGTTTCGTACTCACGCGATCAAACCCGGGAAATTCAATTCTGTTCGCTTCTCTCGCCTGGCAGGTGACGTGCAGACCACTTCTGGCTAGATCGGTCGGCAATCGGGCAGTCGGGCTGTCGAAACTCCGCTGGACCTTGCCCCGCGCGGTAAAGTGTCGCATACAACGCCAGATCCAGCATTTTTACATGTAGGACACTATGTATACCATCAGCAGTCTATCATTTAACGTATAGCTATTGTATTCATCTTGTCATCGATCATAGTAAATCCCTTACATGTGAACATCATATCTATATACAGTTCCTTGAATACTAGCGTTGAACGGTCAATGGGTTACTGAGCGCCATATCACTGAGTGCCACTTATATTATCGACCGCGAGCTTGCATGACTCGCTGAACTTTCTCATTCCGACTCCAAGTTATTGCGGGGCATAATTTCATGTATTGTGTTGACTTTCGCTTTATTCTTGCGGTGACTGGGTTATTGAGTCACGCACAAGTTGCCCATTGACACCGGTTGCTATCAACCCAGACAGTGTCTCCTCCTGACGACAGTTTCTGGTCAGACAAACATATCTACATCGACATGGCGACCTCGAATGGACAACCACACACCGCCGACGCGGTTGGAGCCCCTCCCTCAGTAGCAGCGATCAAACAGGCAGCCCAAGAACAAGTCGTCGACCCCTACAATGTATCAGGCGGAACAGACGAGCATGGAAACACCAAGGCCATCGATTACGAAGCACTGCGCACAAAATTCAACACCCCTCCGTTGACTGAAGAGCTCCTTCAGCGCTTCGAAAAGGTGACCGGCAAGCCACCACACCGATTGATGAGAAGGCAGTTGTTCTTCTCACACCGAGACTTCGACAAGATTCTGGATCACTATGAGAAGTACGGCTTCTTCATGCTTTACACCGGACGTGGACCAAGCAGTGACTCGATGCACCTTGGTCACGCTGTACCGTTCCTTTTCACCAAGGAGTTGCAGGAGCTCTTCGATATTCCACTGGTTATCATGCTTACGGATGATGAGAAGTTCTATCACACACGGAACAAGAATCACGGTGAAGCCAAGCCTGGCACTATGGTGGATGACTACATCCAGTTTGCGCTGCAAAACGCCAAGGACATCATTGCTCTCGGCTTCGATCAGAAGAAGACATTCATCTACACGGACTTTACCTATATGGGTGGTCACTTCTATCAGAACATCGCCGAGTTCGAGACATTGTTAACGGTAAATCAAGTGCGAGGAGCAATGGGGTTCGATGGTAGTACCAATCTTGGCCTTAACTCTTACCCAGCCAAGCAATGCGTGGCTGCATTTCCTACCTCTTATCCCGCGCTCTTTGGCCGCGACGATTGGGATCTGGTTAACGACAAGCTTGGTCGACGTACCAAAGACATTGCTGCGATCCCCACGCTCATCCCTTGCGCGATTGACCAAGAACCATATTTCAGACTTCTTCGAGACAACTGTGGACGCATGGAATGCCCTTCACCGAAGACTGCCCTCATCCTCTCGAAATTTCTTACTGCTTTGCAAGGTCCAGGAGGCAAGATGTCTGCTTCTGACCCAACCAGCGCAATCTTCATGTCAGACACACCCAATCAGATCAAGAACAAAATTAACAAGTACGCCTTTTCCGGTGGGGGAGCAACTCTCGAAGAACACAAGGAGAATGGAGGCAACCCGGACGTTGATGTCGCATTTGCCTATCTTTCATATTTCCTGGAATCAGATGAGGAGCTGAAGGAAATTGAAACAAGTTACAGAGCAGGAACCCTCATGACCGGTGACCTCAAGAAAAAATGTATTGCAGAGCTTCAAAAATTCATCGGCGATTTCCAGGAGAAGCGATCACAGGTGACACACGAGGTTATGAAGGCTTTCATGACACCCAGAAAACTAGAGTTCAGCGGTAACCCACACATCGAGGTCTCGATACCGGCGGAGGCCCCGGTCGACGTTCAGCCAGGCAAGAAGGGAAGCAAGAAAGATAAGAAGAAGGCCGACAAGGAGGTTGGCAAGAAGGACTTGCCGATGCACGAAAAGAAGGAGGAGCCGACCTCTTGAATTGTAGGACGCATAGCACGGTCGCTTTGATGGCCACATGTTCCGTAGCGAGGCGTTAGATACCACATAGATATCAGATTATCTTTACCGACATCCGCACGATCCAGTACTTTCACTTGTTCTGCTCATGAATCAAGGTGATTTGCAGTAGCATGAATAATCGTGGTATTGGTAGTGTTCCTTGAGACATCGGCACTACCCCTGCACCGGATACTTGAAGCAATATCGTTACATTCGCAATCGATGTCGTTGTCAACCTAGCTCAGAAATACTATTCGTAGAGAAGGTGAATGGTGGTCTACTATGGCGGGAGAGGTAGCAACCAAGACGAGATCCATGTCACACGACCATTCACTATGGGTCCTACGGGGGGCAAACAAGATAGACTGCTAAGGAGTATTTCATTAAGTCGTAACATACATGTAGCTGATGGAATTCCGTCGAGGTCCAGCCTGAACGCCATCGCTGTATTGCTAGAATTTTCTTTAGCGACCTGTCTCTCGGACCCCGTCCTTATAGCCTCACAGCAAGACCATGGAGGAGACGATTGTGGCAAGCAAGACCAATACTCCGACCGGTACACCGCTCGTCTGTGAGCTTCCCCCGGTAAAAGGTGTGACGGTATAGTCTGAGCTGACCTTCATCACAGCGGTAGCGGTCGCAGTTGGTGTGGCAAAAGCGTGATCGTATCCGAGAACGATCGAGGGAGACCAGGTAGGGGTTGGAATGGCAGCGGTAGCTTGAGCGTCGTAATCAGATGCAGTGAGTGGGATCGGCAAGACACAACTGGTGGGGACCATGACGGTGCTAGGCAAGGCAGTGGAGTAGTTGTACCACCAGTGAGTGGAAGCAACGCCGGTCGTGTAAATAGCTCCCACACAGCAGCAGGCGTCTGAAATGTCGGTCCCATTGATGCCGTCAACGACGCCGGGACAGAAGTATCGGCGGCCATGGTTGATGATGTAGTGGAAGTTGTTCTCGCAGACCGTGTTTGCGGTCGGGGACGGCGCAGCCGAGATGGTACCGGTGGTTTGTCGAGGGTTCAGCGCCAGCACCGAGGTCATGAGGAGAGCAGAGACAACGATGTTGAAGAAGGCCATGCCGGATGGTCCGAGAAGTGAAAAATAAGCAAAAAGGAAACGGAACAAGAAAAACTGACGGGGTTGAAAGCTGAAGTAATTGAGAGATCCGACATCGTGGCAGGACCTCAAAGATACTTATAACGTGTTTGCGATCGTACATTCTGGTGCCATTTTTCTGTCGCGTCTCAAACTGAGAATCTATAACGATATCGTTGATGACTTAACGGTCGAAGTTTTGGATTCTGTGCCGAGTGCGAAGCCATTACTAGAGAGTGAAGACAAAGGACAAGAGGAAGAGTCGCAGCATGGAACAGCCGTTACCTAAGGTCTCAGTCTCGTCCTGGCAGTTGACCATGGTTGGAACCAAACGGGCAGCGGCGTAGAAGACACCAAGACCGGGGAGAATCATGCCTGATGAAAACCCTGTCCCTGAAACGACAGATAATTGTGCAACGGTACAAGCTGCCTTGATACCGACCATGTTCGTTGTATTCGTAGGTGACATGTTTCCATTGCTCGGGCGCCATCAAAAGAGGGGTCTCAGATCCAACGCTGATACAGGGTGGACCTTGCGATCACCAGGACGAGCTAAAATCATAACTAGGTATATATGTTTCCTGGTAAAAAATCCGATCATAATCATCCGGTTGTATGGTGTAGGGTTAGTGATCACTGTTCAGTCTGTAATCCAGAGTAAATGTTAACCTCTATCAGGGTTAGCACATCAGATTCTGATCATCAGAATGTTCTGGGGACCCCGGTTCGATTCCGGGTACGACCTTTCCTTTTGTTTTATTATCCCAACCGCTATCCTAAACGTTGTCCAAGTGCACAGGTTGAGAAATCGATTTTTGGTCGATTTTGGTCCAACAGAAACCCTGTGACCCGTTCTGAACTTTTGCCAAGCCAGGACATTACTCCAAACATGTCAAGCGAGGTGAAGTACCTAGTAGTCTGATGTTTGCCCCTACGGCCCGTCGGGAGATCTTCTACCCATATTGATAACATGCCTTTGTTCTGGCCATGATGAGGCATTTCTAAATATACGCCTTGCTTAGACGTAGCCATGGTCTTTTTGGAAGTCCGGGATTGTTTCTGGATTTATGACCACAGGCATAGGCTCTGTCTCTGTGAAAGTGCATTGTGCATTGTGCAATGAAATGCGGCCTCACTGCAGCTGTGTCCATGACCATATAATGGTGGCATGGTTTTCGAGCACAGTGTGCTGGGTTGAGGTGGTTCGAGACTCGGTGATCTAAGCCGCGAATGCCATAGGCAGGCCCGATATATTGCGAGAACCACTTCTCGACTGAGTCTGTCCATTTGGTTCGGATAGGGCATTCAACTTACACTCTACTAAGAGCCTGTCATCAATCTCAGCGAGTACGTTTCCGTAGCCTGGCAGAGTAAGCAGTGCAGTATCACAGGTCACAAAAAGACAAAGACAAAGGCAGCCATGAAGGAAGATATCAATCAGGTTGCATGCAGTGCTTTTCCTATAAGCCTAGCCATGAATGCCGTTTCGTAGCAGAAAAGCTCAAACCCGGTTCGCTTTGCCTTGCCCTAGTCCCATGCGCCCTTACTTCATTCACCCATCAACTTTCGATCCTCTATGCCCTCGACATGACACCCCAGGCGCGGATCTTGTTGTCGGTGTAACCAGCGAACAGGGTCTGGCCATCAGCGGACCAGGCCAGGGAGATACACTCTGGCTCTCTGCTCTTCTTGCCAACCTCAACGTACTCTGGCTTGAGCTCGTCAACCTTGCTCTTCTTCTCGAGGTCAAAGATGATGATGCTGCTGGAGGTGGCGGCGCACAACCAGTATCTGTTTGGAGAGAAAACAAGGGCGTGGATCTCGTCACCGGCGGTCAAAGAGTAAAGGTGCTTGGACTCGTTCAGGTCCCAGAGCATGGTGGTACCGTCCTTTCCACCAGATGCGCAGAGGGAACCGTCAGGGGAGATGGTGACGGTGTTGATGTAACCAGTGTGGCCAGTGTGGTCGGTCTGAATGCGGCAAGTAGCGAGCTCCCAAACCTGAGAATATTATTAGCCCCTGATGACCCAAAATTCATCTCCAGGTCTAGAGAAGACGAGAGAAATAGTATCAGAGCGTATGGTGATTGTTTGTCTCATCGCCCGGAGGCTCTGAAGTAGCAAATACTTTATTTCGCGTAGCATCCTTTAATTCCTGATATTTGCCCTCTCCCGACCTGAATGGGGGATCTTGAAACATACCTTGACCATCTTGTCCCAACCACCAGAGACGATGACTGGGTTCTGTGGGTTGGGAGAGAAGCGAACGCAGGAAACCCACTCGGTGTGGCCCTTGTCGGTGATGGTGTACTTGCAGTCACCGAGGGTGTTCCAGAGCTTGATCGTCCTGTCACGGGAGCCGGAAACAATTTGCCTGTTGTCGGCGGAGAAAGAGACGGAAAGAACATCGTTGGTGTGGCCGACGAAGCGTCTGGTGGTCTGGCCGGTGGAGAGTTCCCAGAGACGGAGGGTCTTGTCCCAGGAAGCGGAGAGAGCGTAGGCGCCGTCGGATGAGATAACCTATTCCAACCCGTCAGATATGATCCCCCATTCCTTCTTCTTTTCATAAACATACACAGTCAGAGACGATGTGAGAGTGACCGTGGAGCGAGCGCTTGGCGTATCCGTAGGAGGTGTCGTCGCGGGTCAAGTTCCAGATGATCAAGCTCTTGTCGCGGGAGGCGGAGAGAAGCATGTTTGGGCTTTTGCGCATTAGCATCCATCTTCTTGTCCTTGATCCTGCCATCTCTTACTTCTCCATGGAGGTGGCCAAGCTGGTGACCCAGCCGGAGTGACCCTCGAGGGTACCGCGGAGCACAAGTTGTTCGGCCATGTTGAAAGACAATTGGGATGTGGAATTGGCTGTGTTTCGTTAGAATTGTTGTACGGTCGCGAGAGTTTCTAGGTATATACCTTTCGTGGTGCTACTGCGTATAGAAACGATATCGACAATCTTCAATTTCTTTGACGGTGCTTCCCTCACGGAATTCTGCAGTGCGCACGCCAAGCGGCGACTTTCTGGGCCGAGAATGAACCGGACCGCAGCACTTTGGTACCTTGCGCTCACCGTCCACGGACGAACCATCAAGGCGATCAGCCAGTGACAACGATGCGATACCAACAGCAATCTGCTAGTAAGTCGCTCGATAAACGCATAGATCGATCAAGAGGATGTGATGTACCATACGCTACTCAAGTTTTCCCGCTCGAAGCCGCAATGTGAGGACATCTCAAGCAGAGGTTGGTGTGTAGATCTCGCTCGAGCAACAACGTAAGTAACTTTGCCCCTCACCCGTTTAGCTTCGACCCCTCGTTTGTAGAGGGAGACATCGCACGGATGGACGAGGACACCTGTAGACAAGCTTCGATGTTCTGGTTCGAGGGAAAGATTTGAAATCCTATCACATGGCGGCTTGCAATCAGCCACAGACCCCGTATTCTGGTCCGTTTCCTTGGCCAGATGGTTGTGCTTACCGTCAGTTCGGCACGATGCCCCCCGCCGAGGCAGAAGGAAAGAAAGGCGATGATCAATGAGGCGCCTATATAACGCAGACCATCTGTTCCAAACGCCCTTGTATTTACCAATCAACCACATCCCGTTCTAAAATCTCCTACATATATACATATATCATGCCTTCTGGATCTTGCTTCTGCGGCCAATGTGCCTACGAGTTCAGCGGGGAGCCAGCTGCTACTGTATGTAGACTGCATCGCAGAATGCATGTCGAGCTTGATTGACTGACACTACCAGGCGCTCTGTCACTGTCGTGACTGCCAGAAGATCGGTGGCAGCACCTACAGCACCAACATCATCGTTCCTGGCGAAGGATTCAAGGTCACCAAGGGCAACACCAAGACTTACGCCAAGAAGGCCGACAGCGGCAACACTATCACGACTCACTTCTGCCCAGAGTGCGGAAGCTCAATGTTCCGTGAGGGCGAGACCTTCGGTTCGTCCAAGGTCATCAAAGTCGGCACTCTCGACAGTCCTTCGGCTTTCCAGGACTACAAGCCTCAGGTCGAGCTCTACACCGGACAGCGTATCAACTGGGTCCCGGAGCTTGACGGCGCAGCTCAGAAGCCAGGTATGCCATAATTTGTGAATGGAAGCGCTGCAATGTCATTGGTGGAAAGCTTGTTATCTAGTCGCTGTATGAGATACCTTTCTCCAGTTCTCCGGATCTTGCCCAATTCAATAATGTATCGTGCTTAGCCATACATGACACGGCCTCACAGAAGAGATCTTCCGTTGAGGCATTCACTTGCAGATTCAATATTCTCCGGTAGCATGAGCTTCGGCATGACAGAATGCTGTCGGCTTGTAAGCTCAATCCAGTGTTTTCGTAGCTCATTCGATGTCGATGAAGTTGCCAACATTGTAAGATGACGGATGCGGCCTACGACTTCAGTTCATGTTTTTAAACCGGCCCCTAACGCGTCGTCCGCAAGTGGTGAGTCGATATGTCGAATAGTGGGTTTGTCGTTTGGGTCGCCATCACCAGTGTCTCCGCACGGCGAACTTCTGCTTGTCGAGTCTTTGTGTGGCATCAGGAAATACGGGAGATCCATTCTTAGTGAGCCTTTGCGCTATGGTTCCTGGTCGGCATATCGACAGGTGATTAATATCGATAAGCGCTGACAGCAATCCTTCACTCAGACTCAGACTCTTCGGCCTCACGAACGGTGTCTTTGAGGTAGTCCTGGAGTTTCTTCTTGAGCTCCTCGTCTTTGCCTGGTTTCACAACGATGGTCTCGTCATCGATATCTTCGATGATGTATACGTTGGAATTGTCGTTATCGATCTTGACTAGGATGGCCTTGATGGAAGGGTCACATTGGACGAGTACGCCTGGATTGTTAGTATCGCGACCATGTTCAAGCGTCTCTGAACGTCTACCTGCTGTTGCGCGCGCCATATTTCGATAGAAAGCAGAGTTCGTCCTTGCTGTGTTGCAGACGACGTTATCGATGCATGCAGGCGGCACATGTAACGTGATGCGCGCTGCATAATTCTGCACAATTCACGTGAAGGAGAGTGGGGCCTGTTTCTGACAGGGCTCGGAAGGCACGGATGACGCATATGGCTCCCGCTGACTTCGGTGCACCTCCCCACAAAGCTTGTTCCAATCTATGTATCTTCCAGATTGTGAGACTGTTCGGCTTTCGCGCCTCGCACATCTGAACGCCCATTCTACCGATCGGACACACCTGCTTCTGACCACAATTTCAACTCAAACTGTTGATATGCTACTCATCGACACCGCACCATGAAGTGGTACACAAGCTCGAGTTGATTCGCCAGAGCGTGCAGCTTCTCACACAAGCCAACGCAGTCCAATACGGTGAAGAAACGCGGTCATGCCTCGCCAATATCATTACCTCCTTTCGGTTCCTCTGGTTGCATACATAATCTCTCATGCCGTTGCTCAGATCTCGACCCCGACGTCGAGATCATCTGTCACATCAATAAGTGGCTCAACATCTCAATCATCTTCTTCACTCGAGACCACCAAATCCCACATCTCGACGACCAGGGATTCCTCGGGCAAAGCGACTACCCTACCCATCACAACAAACAGCACATCCCCTCCTTCTATCGCTCCCACGGGCAACCCAATTACCGACATCACAACTCCCCCGGTTACCAATGGCAGTCTGGTGAATTACTTCTTCATCTTCCTGGCTTTGATACTTTGCATCATCGGGCTGGGAGCCTGGCTCTACTACCGCGCGCGGAAACGCGCGGCACGTCAATTGCGAAACTCGCGCTCCAATGCTCTGGCCCGCGACCTTGACGGTCAGTGGCCGGTCGACAACGAAAGATGGCGTCAGCTGCGGCACTGGATGAGCGGACACTGGCGCACTGGAGCGGAAGAGAATCGTCACACCAGGGAAGAGGGTCTGAACGAGGAGGGAGAGGCGCCGCCGCCGTATGTCTTTAAAACAGACGACGAACAAGACGAGGGTGTTCGAAGGCCGGAGAGCGCGGTTGTGAGGGAGCGCCATGGAGCCAAGCCACCGGAATACCACGAAACGTTTGTGGGAAGTAGCAGTGATGGGACAGCTAGTGTTGAAGCAGAAGAGGAAGAAGGCGGAAGGAGGAGTACCGGTGTTGATACCGGTGGTAGAGAAAGAGACGGGAGTAGAAGGAGGAACATGAGGTTTGGGCCTCCACCACCTCCGCCCAGGAACTAATGCTGTATAATGCTGTTATGAACGGTGGGAATAGTGATTCATTAGAGCGAGGCGTCTGGTTATATCACGACAATGAACACTCAATTTAAGCGGTCTATTGATTTCGCATGTGTATTTCATACATATCATTAAGTACAACATCTCTGCAACTCGGCAGCCAGCCACGTCTATTCCGCCTCCGAGGTAAAGTTCGTCTGCGTGAGATTCTTGTCTCCGGGAAGGATGAACGGCTTGACCTTCGGCAGCCTGTTGAGCGTGTCCTCACTGAAACCCAGGTGGTCTCCAACGATCTGCTTTGGAGTCAAACCCAACCATTGAGCGACAGAAATATCGTTGTAGACGCTGGCTTGCAAGACCTCAAGGTACACAAGGTCAGTGTCACCGGTGTTCTCAAGGTAGTGAGCGTCGGGCACGGGCACGTAACCAACGTCACCGGCCTGGAAGTCAAAGGTGCGGCTTGCTTCTGGGGCGTCGAAAACTGTCAGACGGGCGGAACCCTCGAGGATGAAGTTCCACTCGTCGGAAGTGGTGTGCCAGTGAAGCTCGCGCATGGCACCTGGCTTGACAGTGAAGAGTGCAGCGGCGAACTTGGAGGCAGTCGGGAAGGATGTAGAGTCAATAAGCTTCACACTGCCACCAGGTACTTCGTATGCTTGCTGTTGAGACAAGTGGTAGCTGTAGGTGCTGCTCTGTGGAATTGGGCCAGCAGGGCCAGTAATGTTGTTCAGCGGGTCGGATACGTTCGTTGGAGCGGGTGTACCAGGGAAAATGTACAGCTGGCCATCAGGAATGTGGTCAAAAGCTGAGGTGTCGACGCGAAGATCCTTTGCTAGGACTGACTTAGGGTTACGCTCAAATAGTTCAGAGACGAGAAAAGTGTTGTCCTCGCTGAAGCTACCGTCGTCAAAGACAAGCAAGAACTCGACGCCCTCATTGTGGGCTTGGATCGAGTGTGGAACACCGGCGGGAAAGAACCAGACGTCACCAGCTTGGAGATCGTCGGTGAAAGTTTCACCTGCTTCGTTGACGGCGTTCAGACGAACAGTGCCGTTGAGGATCAAGGACCACTCGTTTGCCTTGTGCCAGTGAAGCTCACGATAGGCGTTTGGCTCGAGACGCATGTCAACACCAGCCATGGCGGTGGCAATCGGGAGGTTGTCCGTGTTCTGCTGGCGAGCCCATCCCGCTCCTTTGAGACCGTGGCGGTTGTGCGAGAGGCCCAGAGGCCACTTGGCTTGCGGTGTAGAGCCGCTGTCTGTGCCCGGCGGAGCGAAGATGTCCGAGTTCTGCTTGTCGAGCAGTGTGTTGCCTGGACTTATCAGCAACGCAGAACGCACCATGACGACTTCAATATAGCTTACGTGGACCTGGGTCCGTTGGACTGTTGTCTGGTGGTCCTCTGATAGGCTGTGGGTTATCGACATTCGAGAAGTCAAGATAAAGACCAAGATCGCTATCGGCAGTCTGACCTGGCGCTAGCTGATATTGGTTGGATGGGATGTCTGTGTCGGGGCTGGAGATTTGGTTCGATGCCGGACCAGGACCTGCCAAGTTGGTCGAGCCTCGCAGAGAGCCTGAAGAGCCTGGTGGGCCATACGGAGTCTCTGTAGGTTCGGCTGGGTTGCCGCCAGCTTGCCTGGGTTTGACAGGAGCTTTGGGGATCCTTCCGGGTGCCCCAAGTACTGTGGAGAACAGCCCAGCAAGGGCGAGAGTTTTCAAGATTGGAGCCATAGCTGCGAAATAGTAGGATGGAATGAGTAGGTTGCGGATACAAGGAGAGAAACACGCAGCCTTGATCAAGGGCAAGCCTACGTTATATCTGACGAGCTCCTGCTGGTCTCGGCAGGTGCTCTGCCGTGCGGCAACAGCATGACAAACCTTGTGAGGGGTAGTGGTCGTGGTACGCAATACCAGCAGGCCTTTGCTCAAGCCCGATGCAATAGCCGTGTCTTAGAGCGCGTCCTGGGGTCTCGCGGGAATGCTCCGGTCGAGCACGACATGCAGAGCTGTGGATGAGCGAACCCTTTCCAGGTCACGTCATAGTCATATTGGTGTAGCCGAACAATCTGTAAAACGCTGAAGGTTTATTACAGTATTTGGTAAGGGCTTCGGAATCTCTGGAACTGTTGCAAAGAAATGCCCTGAGACGTGGTGGATAAGCTCGAACGGCTTTGGCGTGTACCTTAAGAGTGACCTGTAGAGATACATGTCCCATTATACGAGGCGTAACGAAACTTGGGGCTCGATGGAGGGGTGGCGTCATCACAATATGGGCCGACGTGATGCCATATTACTTCAGCACCCGACATGGTGGGGAAACCACCTCATGGTCGCTAAGGTCAAGATAGGATCGCCAGAAAGTATTTGTCGATCTTCCAGTCGCCGAACTGGCTGCGCAGGAAGAATAACTCGAACTCGGGGAGGCCGGGTAACGGCACGGTGCCACTGAATGAGTAACATATAGTCGAGTCCTGATTCTAACACGAGATTCTTCGGTCAGTCTCGCAGTGTCAAAGGAGCCACAAAAACCATCGCGGAAATGTAAGTACTCTTCCAAACACGAAATGGGTGCATGATGCAAGCGGGTTTGCGTGTGTCTCAGATCTAGCATCGTGCGCTTTACCAGAGTGAAGATGAGGTTTAGATAAAGTGATGAGCAATTCCCTGCCAAGATGTGGGGCCACCTTGACGTGCTGTCAAATCAAGCCGAAAAGATGGGGAAAGTTGGAGCATGTCTGATTGCCGGTTACCCAAGCGAGCGGTACCGGAGATGCTTCGCCTTATTTTCGATCGTTGCAGCGCATTGCAATTAATGATACCTCAGCCATTCGGCATCAATTAAGAAGGGACTGGCCAATACCTGAAGGCCCCCAGAAGGCACGAATTCGGCGTTGCCACGACTTCAACTCTGATTGATCGCCAAGCCTGCTCAAGTCCGTGGGTATCACTGCGCGCTCGTACTCATCCAAGTAGTCCTCCCCCGAAGATTCATAGCCCTGCGTCCACTCACTTCACTGCCCGATAGTAAGGCCTTTGGTTCCATCAGGAAGGTCCACGATCTTCCAAGTCTTGCCCCATGCTTTCCACTCGTCTGGAACGACTGCAGGTGTCTGCAAGTTGTTCCCAAAGTTATCAAACCTGGTCTGCAAGCCCATACGGAGTGCTTCATTCGCATCATCTTGGCAGACGATCTCCCTCAAGCGCCACTCGGCGTCTTCATGGTTACGGTACAGCAAGCTTCTAATTCTTAGGTACGTTGCTTGCACATGCTCCCAGCATTCGCCCATATCCGCGTTGCCAACTCTCGCTTGGTCCAGGACGATGTTGGGACTTTCATCAGCTGCTGGTGCTAGTTGCAAGTCCAGCTTGCGTACGTGCTGTAACGGATTGATACCCAATGTTGCCTTGATACGTAATAGGTGGTCCACAGGTGGGAAGATGGCCGTGTATGCGAACGAGTCGACAAAAGACATGGCGTTGATGGTGTGCAAGAAGCGGTGGCTGTGGTTCGTAGTGACTTGCCCGCAGCAGCGCGGGAAGAGGTAATCAAGGAGTGATGGAGAGTTCGCAGGAGGTCCTCTCTCGGACCATGCAGGTGTGCCGTACAGGTGCAGGAACGATCCTTCGTTTAATCCAATGTGCTGCCACCTGCGCAAGTGTAGCAAGCTGTCGGGCGCGAGTCTACACGTACCAGTGGCCTTGGTGGCCAGCCCGAAATCGACATCCCTTCTGCCAACCGTCTTTGTCTTGATCGGCGTGCTTCGATCAAGTTCCAATATCTGGCAGTCCGCCTCGCTCGACAAGGGAAAATGAACGTGTGAGTCTGAACAACCTGCGATGCAACCTACGTCGATCAAGCGTCCGACGAGAACGATACGTTGGCAGTCGATGACAGACAATATCCTCGACCAGATTTGACTGCCTTCAGACGGGGTTAGATCGCTGATTCTGGATTTGCGCGGCTTAGAACCCGTCCATGAGCACAAAACCACCAGGCTCGTCACCCGGCTTTGCAGATTGTGCTCCTTCAAGAACCTTAGAAAGCCTTCCTTGTATGTGTTAGTATATGCAGCTTGTGTGAGTTGTAGAAGAACAAGAGTACTTACGGTGCAATATTCATCATGACGACCGTCGTCCAATGCGTTGTCCTTGTCAATCGATTTCTGGTCCACCCAATCGTCCACGTTGATTTTGGCATGTCGAAAAAGTAGAGGAAGAGCAATACGTCTGAGCGTCTTGCAAGTGGAGGATAAATCTTTGTATGGACGTTGGGGTGAGTCGAAGAGTGTATACTTTGGTTCGTGCCTGATATGCGTGACTGATCTTGGTGCTGCGTCCAGATACGATATGATCTGGGCAATGATCTCTTCCGGGAGATCCTGCAGACTTGCTGTGTTTGACCGCCGCGATCTGTCCGGCAATTGATGCAGAGACATGTCGTTCTTGAATTTGTCTTTATCCATTTGCGTGTCACGGTATGTGTTTAAATGTTTAGATGATGCGTGAAGGCGGAAGTGAACATACCGCACGCCAAGACTTCCATGTGATCCCATCAAGACGGCACGAGATCATGCGAGTCGGTTTCACATGGGTCGGGAACGGCAATCAAAGGGATCTCTATGCAGGACTGAGACATGTCAATCATGGGAACCAAATCGCTTTGATCATATGCTATCCAACTCGGAGATATCCAGATATACTACAAGACAATGACAAACATATTCGAGACCTAGTGTCCTTCCTCTGCTTTTGCGCCGTGATCTCCAACCGCAACGGTCTTGAACTGATCCTCAGTCACACCCTTGCCCATAGCGGCTGTGCTGCTCACACCTCCACTGACCATCTTCAACATGTCATCAACATAGTTGGCTCCTGACCATTTCTGGTGAGTCAAGACATCGACGCCGAATCTTGCCTCTGGCTCTTGGACCAACTCGCCGTACGCACGCATGCCGCGCTTCGAGTAGTCCTCAGCGAACTGGTGGGAGATAAGAGCATTGGTGTGAAGACCGGCAAGAGTGATGAACTGCCAGCAGTAACCGAGCGCACCGAGACGCTTGATGTAGGTCTCTTGGTCCTTTGCGGCCATGGCAGCCTTCCAGTTGAACGACGGCGACAGGTTGTAGGCGAGCCTGTGGTCATGTTAGCTTCTGGAAAATCGACTTAGAAAGAGATCAACTCACTTCTGCTCTGGCCAAACGGCGTGAACACCCTCGGCAAACTCCCTGGCCTGCTCGAAGTCTGGAAGCTTGCTCTCCATCCATATCATGTCGCAGTATGGAGCGTAGGCAATGGCACGGTTGACGGCACATTCACAGCCGCCCTTGTATCTGTAGTATCCCTCCCTGGTTCTTGGTGCGTCCCAGTCGAAGTGGATATCGACACCAGTCAGGCCTTTGGCGAGAGCCCTAGCCTCAGCGTTGCTCTTGCCCTTGCTTTGTTGTGTGTATTGAGCAATAAGATCGGCCTTGTTCACATGCACGCCAGCGTTGATGGTGTCGATAACCGCCTCGTTGAAAAGCTTGAGTCCAGCTTGGGCATTCCAGCTGTCTTCGATAGCTTGCAGCTCGGCTCCATTCTTGCCAGCCTGCTCAGCGGCGATCATAAGGTCGTTCAGGGGTTGGAGGGCGGTGTTTGTGGAGCCGACGATGAAACCATGGTCTCGAGGGTCGATGGTGGAGGTGATGAGGGTGGCGGCTTCAGAGTCTGTACGGGCTACAGCCAGGAGATCCGAACCCATGATGTCCGCCTGAGCACGGATGGTGACGAGACGGTTGATGTGCTCGCTGATTGGTACCAAAACCTTACCAGCCATGTGTCCACACTTCTTGGTACCTGGAGCCTGGTCCTCGATGTGAATACCAGCTGCACCCTTCTCAATGAAGAGCTTGGTGAGCTTCATGATGGCAGTGAGACCACCGTGACCGGTGTCAGCATCGGCAATAATTGGGCGCATGTAGTCGACGTTTGGGCACTTGCTGCGCTGACCTGCGGGTGTGCTGAGACGCTCGTTTCGCTGCTTGCGGTCGTGGAAGAGCTGGGCCATGAAGAGGTGGCTGACCTTGTTTGGCACAGTGGTGTATGCGTAGTCCGCGAGATCTGGACCTGGCTCGTCTGTGGAAGAAGCGGTCGAAGAGCTCTGCCATCCAGAGACATAGACAGTGTCAAGAAACTTGGCCATCTGTGTGACCATGACGGGGTCGAGACATCCGTAGGTGTAGCTGACATCGTTGTTCTGCCAATCGGTCAGTGAAGGGGCTCCAATGGCATCTGACACCATCTAGTACCTTGAATCTCTGCTCGACAATGTTCCACAGCTTCTTGCTCATCTTGTTCTGTGGGTGCTCGATCAGGATGTTACCCCTTTTCTGGGCAATCTGGTCGGCAGTATATGGTCTCTTGGTGTATCTCCATCTTGAGTCGCTCCACCACTGCTTGATGTCGTTAACCTCCTGCTGGTATTTCTGCTCTTCTGCGTCCATGTTGTGAGATGTTTTCGGTAAGATCGGGGCAATGAGTCGTTCGGCCAGTTTGACTGGAAGGGTGATGATGCAAGTTGAAATGCACCTGCTTGTTAGGAGTGGGGTATAAAAAGTAATGGAGAGTTGACAGGAGCAGAAACTGAAGGGCGGGGGGGATGGAGTAGTGATATAGTTCAGACAATTGGACCTTGATGATGAATCCTACCGTCTATTCAGAGCACGCGCCTCGGGGCCAGTCGGACGAAAGACTATTTGCATCTTGCCAATTGGGTCGTCTGGTGCTGTAGCTCAACGTGGCCGAGGCAAAGGCCAAGCGGGTACACACTCCTGACCATGGACGATGGAGAACGATGCGGAAGCGATGACGCTGGACGGAGCATCACGATCCGTGAGAAGGCCTCCCGACCCTGGAGACATCGTTCCATCTGGCCGAAAAAACAATAACGCACTACACCAAAAGCGCATTCATATGGAATCTAATATCTTCTTAAGAATCCACAAGATGCGAGGCACGAGGAATTGGGCGAGTGTTCGGTAGAAGTTTAACCACTCTCATCATTAGTAGTACATCATGCGGTACTCAAAAGACGCCGGGAAATCTAGAGCAGGACGTTGCTTGCCTACCTTAGTCCCTTATGGACAACAAGTTGACGTTCGATGCAAATAGTCCTCGCATGAGGCCGAGACAGACAGTATCTGGCTCATGGAAAGAAAAAACCAATTGCCATCTATTCGAGCGCCTTGTCAGGGAAAGGTATATCTAATAGTTAAAGTCTGCAGGGAATAATGAGGTGCGCCCGCCTTTCATTTACGACAACTTGTGAAATACCTTCTCACACGTTATTTTGGCTGGCACCATCAACTCTCAGTTTTCGCTCATCTACTTCTTACGCTGTTGTTGTTATATCCACTGTCCAGCTTTAACATCTGACATGGCCGTCGTCAGTCAACCCGAAGTGGTTTAATTACACGGACGTTCGATGGTGCCTCGCTTACACAACGGTCTGAACGACCGGATTAGGGGTTCTACTACTGTACAATGCGAGCAACATTCATTTCACCGACCCCTGCGACAAAATATCCGGTTCAAGAGGTCTCACAAGGATCCATCTCAACTCATTTGCAGTAGGTGCCGCTGCAGCTGAAAAACAGTTACTCGTTGTATCATGATATACCCGTTCTTCAGCTCTACTGTACTGCATCCTAAGAGTAAGGTACTTCGGCGGCCAGGTCAGTAGGTCATGGACATACAAATAGTAGGAGACTCCGTTTCTCATACACAAACACTATCAATCATCTTTCTCTTCCCTTCCAAGTTTGAAAAGAGATGAAGCTATCCACCATCGCCACTGCATTGGCATTATGCCTTTCGACCTCCGCATCTCCTGTTGAGGAGAGAGCGTTCAGTGAGTCAATTACCGGTCACTTTCCTCAATGACTAGATTTTGTTTACTAACCTCATGTCTTGATAGGAAACCACCCAAAGACGGTCACAGAGACGGTCACGCATACGCGCTTCAAGATCAAGACAAAGAGTGTCGTCAGCGTCCAGACAGAGACTGTGACAAGCGTCCAAACCATTGTCCAGACGCTGCCTGTATCGATTGTCACTGCCACGGTACTGGGAAGTCATGCGCCAAAGACTGTGACGAGCATGAGCATTAGCATCAGCACGCTCTCAGCCTGCCCCTCCTCTCAGGCACTGTCTTCAACAATTTCCAACTCATTGGCACTGCCTGCTTTGACACCGACCACTTCGAGCACCACTTCAAAGACCAGCACCAGCAGCACAACCACCAGCAAGGCGGCACAGGCTACCCCAACCGTGTGCTCAGAATTCGACAATTTCCCGTACCCAATGCTCTCGAAGAACTACCTCGATTGCGGTAACAGTAGTGCCAGAAACTCGTCGTACTACTATCTTCAAATTTCTGGTACCGGCACCAATATCGATGGCACCCTGTTACTGAGCTATATGGAGGGCGAGGCTCCGGATTTCTTCCAGCCATACAACAGCACTTACACCTACACCGATCCCTACAGGGATGGTCAATGTCAATATTCATACTCTCATATAGGTCCATACCCCTTCACCTGGGACCGCAAAAACAACGCCCTCCTTGACGCCTGGGGTGGAGCCTTCTCGACCTTTTACAACTCGGTAGGAGATGGTTGGATTGGAACCTGGTGGGGCAACAACTATGGTACCAGGCTTTCTTGCTATGTTACCGGATCCGACTTGCAAGTCAACTGCAACGCTACAGATCCACAATCACATATCACGTATAATCAACTGTACGTGGACAGTTCGGATTATCCAAATTCCTTGAACATAGCACAAGCAGGGTCGTCTCAAAAAGCGGTGACATTGAAACTGGTGTCTCCTTGCGCTTAAGAGATAGACGATTACATCTTGGGTTTTCTGTACGGGTGGGACTGGTGCAGGGGCATGTGAATTGGTTGCATTATCAGGATATAGGAATGAAAAGATTTACTGTTTATGTCTATTATGCTCTACTGCCTGCCTCGAACAGCACGGATTCCGAAGCAGGAACATGAATACCCACGTTTTCGTCATTGGTATTGTTCACGATACATGTATGATTTCACGAGGAGTTACCTCAATTGATTGACCGCTCGATTCGATGATGATACCTAACGCGGCTTCATGTGAGAGCGCTGCGGCCGAGCTAGCTCCGTAGAGTACACGACGGAAGTGCCCAGTCCGTGCCGATCTTTCTGGAGAAGCCGAGGCTCCCCACGTTTCATGCTGGTCTTCATGCTGACATGTGCTCAGCTGTGCTGGTCCATCACGATCTGAAATATTGAACGTGCATACCAGATATCGTCTAATAAATCCAGGATCTAGAACTTAATCACTTCCCAAGCAGATCACACTCCACTGTTTGATACATCATCCATTCAACCAAGCAGATATGTCACGAGAAACCTACCAATATCAGTACTTCAATGTCTCCTTTCCACAGGAGTACGTGGCCGTGGTGGAGATCAATAGACCAGAGAAGCTCAATGCCTTCATCGAGGTGTAGGTCCATCTCTTTTCTTATCTGTTCTTTTGTGACCACCCTATCAACAGAAACAGTGTACACCTTCGACATGCCAGGATGAGGTCTTATGCCGAGCGTAAACAGAAGAGCATGGCTATAGAAGCCCACTAACACTGGTAGAATGTGGCTCGACCTTCACAAACTCTTCAATCGTCTTTCACACGACCCAGACGTTCGCGCAATCGTCCTCACATCTTCCGGCGACCGAGCGTTCACAGCCGGACTTGACATCCAAGCAGCAGGTGATAGCGTACTCAGCAGACCTCTTCCAGACGCGGCACGCAAGGCAAACTTAGTACGACGACACATTCTCGAATTCCAAGAGTGCATCACTGCTATAGAACAGTGTGAGAAGCCTGTAATATGCGCCATTCACGGCATATGCTACGGTCTAGGCATTGATATCAGTCTGGCGTGTGACATCCGACTCGCGGCCAAGGGCGCAAGACTCAGCATCAAAGAAGTCGACATCGGCATCGCCGCGGATATCGGCACGCTGTCTAGGTTACCGCATTCAGGAGTACCTTTCAGCTGGATCAAGGACGTCGCGTTGACAGCTCGAGACTTTGGAGCGGAGGAAGCTTTAGGAGTCGGACTTGTGTCTGGTATATACAACAGCAAGGAAGATTGTTTGAAAGCTGCCATGGAAAAGGCGACTTTGCTCGCCAGTAAGAGCCCCATCGCAGTATTGGGCACCAAGCAGATTCTCAACTACTCAAGAGATCGGACGGTGGCCGATGGCTTGAACTTCACGGCCGTGTGGAATGCAGCCTATACCCAAACACGAGATATGACAGATGCGATGACGGCTAGTCTCAAGAAGAAAAAGACGAGCTTTGCGAAGCTATGAAATGCTCAGTTCTTATTCATGATTCAGCGATCTATCTGGGTATCCTCGTACCAACCAAGATCAGTCATCTCGTCCTTCGGTAGCTCCACCAGACGTAGGCAGGAGACCTTCGCTCTCTGCAATCCGGTTAGATGGTCCTAAAGTTGGGTGACCTCGAGGTCTTTGCAGCTTCTCGAGCAAGGGTGACAACTTCAGACCCCAATGCCACATCATGCCCGCGATGAAACCAACGGCATCGTTCTTAAAAGCGAGACAACCTGCCACTGTGACGAGCATGACAGCCCACCTTTCGGCAGACTCCTCGTCGGAGACTTTCTTCTGCTTCTGTCGGCCATCCATATCTTCTGACTCCCTTTCGGCCTCGTTCCATAGATCGGTACGATCGTCAAGATTCCTGCCTACTTTGGCCAGCTCAATACCTGCGGCAATGACCATTATTCCTAGTAATGACTTGGGAAATCTGTATAACAAAACCACTATCCTCTCTGCAGCGAATAAACCTAGTAAAAGTTTGATCGTGCCTAGAATGATAATGGAGCTACCACTTCGTGCTCCGAACCTGTACTGTCCAGCTAAGCCGCCGGAGCCATGACACATGGGCATAGCACCAAACCAGATCGCGACGAGATTGATGAGACCGACTGACAAGCCGATTGACGTGGTAGAAGGATACGACGGGAACGGCGGTGTCAGGCTCGCAGCCAGACTAGCGACCGCAAGCACCGAGTTGAGAGTCGTCAGAGGCAATTGCGGTAGTCCAGCTTCCAGAGCACCCTTCCTGAACTGGTCACCACCAGTCACAAGCACACTCGGTTTCCAGAACGAGTGATGTACTCCACCTTCTCCATCGGCCTTTGCGGTCAAAATCCCAGCCATGACGAGTCCCGCAGCGGTGACTATCAGCGCATACGGGACCCTCTTACTCAAACCACTAACCAGTAACCCAACGAAAGCAGCGATAGCCCAGAGCCGGTTGTCCGCCCAGCTCGGCCCCGTCCAGCGCAGCGGAACAAGCATGCCCGTTCCAGCAGAAATGACCAACGACAGGCCAGCTCCAACCTGGATACCACGAACGACAGCCACAGGTACAACTTTCGTCGCCCACCTTAACAGCCCCGTCAGCGCCAAAACAGCCACCACAGCGCCGACAAATAACCCGGCAGAAGCAGTCTCCGCCTTGGAGTAGGAATTGGCGATTGCAATCGCGGCGATAGCTTTCATTGGCTGGACAGGCAGCGGGATACCGAAGGCGACACCGGTCAGGATGTTGGCTAGACCGCTGAAGACGAGGGTCGCGGAGATATCGATACTGCCGACGCGGGATAGGGCTATCATGAGGGGGAGTAAGGTGCCGAGATCGCCCAAGGAACCAGAGAATTCGGCCAGAGGTTGTGCGCGAAGAGTTCTGAGGTTGTGCTCGTGCACATCGCGAAGGTGGGATATGACAGTGTGTTGAGCCATGGTCGGTGAATTGGTCAAGATCGTGATCCAATTTCTGAATGTAGGTCTCTCAGTTTGTAATTATATATGTCAGATGCATATCGATACCAGCCAAGCTACGCGTATGCCGTTGAGGTTGCCTGGGAAGTCATAATTCCAATGTTGAAGAGTATATTAATGATGATGGGTGGGTGACACGAGGATCAAGGGTAAGTTGTCATATGATAGATTGCGGTCCAAGCTGACACAGCGTCCCCGGTCCTTCGGCGGTGGAGTAAAATTGATAAGTAACATTGATACGCGGCACTCATTTGTTACAGATGAACATACACAAGCACAAGAATGCCAATGTCTCATGAAGATAGCAGAGCAAATGGGGTGTCCTCGTCAGTATGATTACAGGTACGAACGAAGAGAGTTTTCGGATTTGCAACGCTCTTCCTTAGCGAAAACGTATCATGCTCAGTATCAACTCGCATAGCAAAGCCCGTAAAACCCCAATCCCCTCAGCCCGGCTTATCACGTCTTCCCAGCCCTCAAATGTCAATGTCGATACCCAAGTCTATTCCAGCAATGACATCGTCATCTACGGCCTTTCTCCTGAACTGGCCAAACTTCTTCTTCTCTCCATTGGCAGCAGGTGTTCCTGCGCGCGACGAGATCCTGTTAGGAGTCGTCGTGCCAGGTGTGCCCGTCCGGCTGATGTCGCTGGCATCGCCAAAAAGATCGTCTGGAATAGCGAGGTTGCCATTGCCGGCCGCCGCTTTCTTCTCCGCTTCGGCCTTTTTCGCTCTAGCGATTGCCTCTTCACGATGCTTCTGCTCGGCGCGTTTGGCCGCAAGTTGGGCTTTACGAACCTCTTCGGTGTTGCGTTTGCGATTTTGACGATTCAGCTCGGAGAGACGTTCTTGTTGTGCAAGTTTGCTCGGTGTGTTGGGTTTGGCCTCGACCTTTGTTGATCCACCGGCATCGTAAGCGGCAAGTTCCTGGTTGCATTTTGCGACGACTGCGTCGTCACCCCTGGAAGCGGCTTCGTCCCGTCGTTTGACAATACGATTCCGGCCGTGGTTCAGGAAGTCATCTTTCATGGCGTTTTGCTTCTTGAGCTTCTCTTCGATATCCTTGTCCGTCCATTGATGGTTGAGAAGCGCATGAATATCGTCTAGCTTCCCAGCGGTGAAGATCTTCTTGGGAAACCGTATCGTCTCTGCCGCCAGAGTGCTTCGGAAGTCTGCAAATTCCGCTTCTGAGAAATGACCATCGGAACAAGCTGTGAATGGATATTCTTTTTCTTTCTTGCCCTGACCAGCCAGAACGTATTGATTCGTGTAGACCTTTTTACCCATCGAGCCTTCCATCGCGTACGGTCTGCCCTGCTTGAAACCTGGTCGCGATCAGCAGTCATCCAAGCTCCCAGAAATTGTTCATATTTACCTTTGATCTGGCACATCTTGTAAGCTTGTCCACTCTCCATGCCTACACTGACCCGGCAATAGCAGTTCTTGACGAGAGACTCGAAGGTCGGATAGAAGCAGACTTTGACAAAGTTCGATCGACCGACGCGGATACGTTCGAAGTCCTTGAGCTCCGGAGGTGGCTCTTCGCGAGCCTTTTCAGGGGTTCGCTGCCTGTCACCCCATCCTACCTCGCTTTCGCCATCCGCGTCTTCTTCGGACATGCCGCCGTCTTCTGATTGCTCTCGTTCCTTTCGTCGCAGCTCACCTCTTGCTCTTTGTGCACCCTTGAGTTCTCTTTGTCGCTTGTATGCTTCAAGTGTCTCACTCGCCTTGGTCTTCGGCCTACTGCTCTTTCGCGAACTCTCATCCAAGTCGACGTCGTTTGCCTTGCGCTTTCGGTCGGTATCGGTCGACCGCTGCTTTGACAACATTCGTCTGAGCTGTTGGTCCTGGGTACGTTTCTGTACTTGTAATGCGCGTTCGGCCAAGATCTCTTCACGCTGGATTTCGGTCATGGCCATGATCCGAGTTCGATCACCCTCGGATTGGAATTTCCCCTCGATTGGATACAGAGGCGCATCATCGTCGACGTCGTCGGCTGTGTCTCTGCGATCCTCTGATCGTGGTGAAGAAAAGCTTCGTCGCGTAAGTCGCATATATTATAGGAGCACCTGAATACTTACCCTTGATCCTCATCGTCAGAATCCGCTCTACTCTGCCTGGCTTTAGCTCTGGACTTGAGCTTGGACGCTACACCACGTCGTGGAGGTGATCTGTCTTCCGAATCTGCGCGGTCTCTTGACGCGGACTTGCGTTTGGGTGATGATCGTACATCCTCGTCTTCTGAAGAGCTGCCATCTCCACCTGCGAGGGCGAGGAGCTCAGCGTCGAGTTCGTTGTCAGACATGATTGGAACTGTTGCGTATGTGATTTACGAGTGAGGCGGAGAAGAGTGGGTTCGTTTCTCGAGGTTGACGATAGTGAGTGACTTCCGGCTCTTGTGATACTGTTGGTCTTGGTGCGATTTGACAGCTTGCGAAACTGAGGGTCCAGCAGGTCAAGGAGCTGTACCGAGCAGGTGGAACGAGAGATGACAATGAAGTCCTCGTGAGCGGATGGAGAAGCGAATGATCCGGATCCAGAAGGTGTAATAACCACTGAGTCTGCTGTTGTATGAGGGTGAATATGACAGATAGATGATACAACAGCAGTTAGGCGCTCCTATAACTTTTGAGAGTCCGTCGAGGTACAGCCGACATCTGCGACGCGCTAGCGGGATATCCCGAAAGTCTATCATAAGACCGTCGACATCATCGAGAAGTCTACGAGCGCATATCAAACATATATGTATATTGACCACTGCACACTTGTGAACAAGTACGACATTAACAATGGATTCTCTTCGATGTAGACTGCCGCGCCTCGCGACTAGGACTATCGGTTCGACTTCCTCACCACGAATCAGTAGAGCAGCCATCACGACTTCATCGGCTCCCCCGAGTACAGAGGCCAAGCCACAGGCTGTCGAATCTTCGACACACGGCAAGCGAAGGCGGCCTTTGACCGCAGAGCAGCAGCGTTTTCTTGACAGTGCGGTACGTGACTGTCCCCATCTCGTCCATGGCTCGTCTAATTAGTCGTAGCTTCGTGTCAATCACGCTGGTGAACTCGCCGCTGTTAGAATCTATAGCGCGCAAACACCTCCGGTGATCAAGGCTCATCCTCATTTGCGACCTCTGATGAAGCATATGTACGATCAGGAAGCTGGCCATTTCAAAAAGTTCAATGAAGTTCTCGCAAAGCACCGCATCAGGCCAACCGCAATGTATCCGTTATGGCAGGTTGCGGCGACCACGCTTGGCTGGACTACAGCAGTTATGGGCAGAGAAGCTGCCATGGCTTGTACCGAGGCCGTCGAAACCGAGATTGGACAGCACTACAATGGTCAAGTACGAGAGATCCTTGCGTGGATGGAGGACATGGAGAGGAGAGGCGAGGACCCGGGTGAGGAGCTGACAGAGTTGGTAAAAGATCTTCGAAGAATAAGAGATGAGGAGTTGGAGCATCTCGATCATGCAGTGGAGCATGATGCGAAGCAGGCGAACCCATATGAGCTGCTCACGGGCGTGATTCGCGGTGGTTGTCGAGCTGCCATCTGGGTAAGCGAGAAGATCTGAAGCGAGTCGTATCGCCATGATCAAGCTCAGTATCGTGATCAATTGATACTGCCATCACTATCCGCCGTGGTGTAGAATCGACGACCAAGACCACAGGACAAGACATAGAAAGCGACGGATTTGATAAACCCCACCGACTTGGCCACGACCGTCAAGGCTGGAGGTGGAGGACCTCTTCGCTCGCGGTGGGTTTCGAGGCGCCCGCCAGGTGCGAGAGCGACTTCACTTCACGACTCAACAATCGACATCAAAAATCCTTCACTTGGCGAAGTTTTTACCATTTTCTACTTTACACCGATCATCTACAGGCTTCATTACCAAATATACCGTACGGCGGATCACTACGCCGCAGCCTACTCGACCGACGCGACTGCCCATCGTGCTTACTTCTCGACTCTCAATAAACGATGAGTTCAGGATCCGGAAGCGAGGCGAAAGCTGCGCGGCCGACACGCGCAGCTCAGACAAAACACAATCCTGCACTACAAGGCCTTATCGACTATGGATATCCCGAAAAGCAGAGCAGAGCCTTCCTTGAATCACCAGATGCTGAACGACTTTGCCAGCTCCTGATCCACCACAAGCGCGCACCATCAGAATACACGTCCGGTCTTCCTTCCACCTACCAGGAACTTCACGTTCCCGGCAAAAAGAGCAACACGAGTGGGTACATAGTGTCTTCGGTCAATAAGCTCGACTGACAGAAAGCTAGACTGGGTCCTCTTTGATCCCCTCAACACAAGCAAAGCCAGGAATCCCGAGCTCTACGCCCTACTGAATAGCGCCAACTCAAACGAACCATACATCTCGATTGGAGAGCTTCGTCGTCTCCCGCTTCGTGCTTTCGTGCCCGATCAGGCTCGTCGTGCCCGTGGCGGCAAGTACCTTGAATACAATACCCACAGCCACGCGATTCGAGTGGTGTCCGTCAGCAGGCTCGGAGATCTTGGGATTTCCTCTACACGAATGTTGGGCCTCGCATGGCTTGAATGGAAGACGTGGAGCCTATTATCACCGACACGAGTCGAACGAATGAACCTGATGTCTCAGCAAGGCATTCAGCTGGGCGTGGCACGAGTCGGAGATCACAAAAGGGCTTTGAGTAATATTAAAATAGAAGTCATGAACAAAATAAGATCCCATGGTATAAATCCCTATAGTCAAAATGAATCGAAGCAAATATTTCTAGATTTCGGTCAATCTTCTCCAGAAGCGTGCTCGTCCCCGAACGGCCCTTCGCTCCTGCCTCCAAGTCCGCTGTGAAGAGGCATCCTGCTCGCCCTGCGAGTCGCCTCTATAATCTCCTTGCTCAGTCGGCCGTGGCTGTGACCAGCCGTGTCGATGAACGGACTTTGTGATGCGCCTGGGGTATCGTCGGAACTAGTGGCCGAATCCCCAGAGGAGAGCAGAGATTGGTGGGCGGGCGCATGGGCCTCATCTGTCTCGTCGTCCGTTGTGTCTGCATAGTTGTGTGCCGTCGTACTAGGTCCAGCCTGAGGTACCGAGTCATCAGATGCTGTTCGCACGGGGAAGCGTCCAGCTGCCGATTTCTTGGGTATTGTGACGGTAGTAGGCTTCACAAAGGAGCCTTTGCTGTGGAGACTTGGGGTGGAATGAGTGGACGGCGCAGAGACGAAGAACTCTCCTTCGTCCAGTGTTACTGGCGTGGCGCGTCCTGTGGCTAGCGGACTAGGTCCTTTGCTGCCGCTTGCACTTGTTTTGACGCTGACCATGTTTGGCCTGATGCGCATCGCTTGTAGAGCGGGCATTGGGTGTTCCTGGGCATTGTCGTGGAAGACTTCTGATACGACACTCTCGCGTGCCAAGCTGGCTGTGATACTAGGCCGTCCGTAGTGTGTGTCACGGTTTCGAAGTGAAGATGAGTCCGAGTATGCAGAGTTGCGGAGGTCGCCCGGTGAGAAGAAGATGGCGTCTCCATTGTGTTGAGAAGAGAGTGGGCTTGGCGCATATTTGCGTGCTGCTGGAATTGGAGGTACCGGAGGCGAGTTCGTATCTCTGTTTGTAACACCAGGAATGAAAGCGATCGGGATCATGTTCGAAGCCCTGCTTAGGACGGTCGAGGCCACCGAATGTACCGACCTGCGGTCATTCCTTTGCTCCTTGAACTGTGTTTTCGCTGCTGTCGCGTCCTCGTCCTGATCGTCCCAATCCTCCTCATACCAAGCATTTCGTTTCGGTCGGATCCAGAACCACCATATGGCGAACGTGAGTACCGCGATGAAAGCTATGCCTCCGACTACACCACCGGCAATAGCGCCTACGTTGGGTCCTGCAGACTTTGGTGGTCCTCCTCCAGTGACTCCGGATGATACGCAGACCGTATGCGCACATTGGTTGCAGGATTGTGGGATGAGAGAGCAGACCTGACCAGCCGGGCAGCTAGGACATGATGGAGAATCGGGCGGACAGCTTAAGCAGTCCCTCTTGAATAAGTGTGGTATCGCTTGTGGTAGTTCTGAGACTGGTGTGAGAACCCGTCTCTTTGGATGAAGTCCTAGAAGTATCCTACCATTTTGTGAAAAGCCCTCCATCTTCTGCTTTTATGGAGTGCTGCGCCGTTGCGACACCCCAGGTCGTTTCTGAAACGCTGATCACGTTGATTTTAATGTTTGTTCGAAGAAGTCGTGGATCCAATGGAGAATCCTCTCTGGCAAGGCTTTTGGACAATATAGTGTCGACGATGATCGAGTGTCGCCTCGTATCCTGAACCGGGAGATTTGATCTGTGTCGCGTCGTGCAAAAGTCGTTAAAATGAGAAGGTTGGCGAGCAGAAACGAATGTTGCGAAGTGTTGAACGAGTGACAGTGGGTGGGTAGTACAAAGAGGTCGTGGATAAGAAGCGAAGACAATAATACGGTGGAGATTAGGCGTTGTTGGCGATTGATTATGGGATGAGATTGAGAGAGGGGAGACGACTGGACGACTGCGCATTCCATTGCGACGACAGCCCGGGGTACAAAGTACACAAGGCAAGAGCTTTGTGTCCAGACCATTTCCGGACTAGTGCCACTTAAATGGCCGGAACAAAAGATCGTCCTTCAGGTACAAAGATCGTGACACAAGCACGGGGGACTGTCTTCTCTGTCTTTTTGTCACACTTGTTGCCCTTGTAAATACATGACCACGTGGTTAATGAAATGGTCTTGGGAGAATCAACTGTATTTGTTGCTTGTTGAGCATGCCTCTGCTGATTACTCCCTGACGAAGTTCTGAGAACCTCTATATTGACCCCACTGCCAAAGCGGAGCTATAATATATAATCCTGCACGTGAGCAACTCCATCGGATGAGTGAACTCCTGAATTTCGGTGTCCCTTCACGAGAAGATCAGAGGTCGGATATTTATGCGGCACTGCGGTGATCGAGCCGAATTCGTCCCTCTCCTATTGCTCGCATACAGCATGTCTCTCCAAGAACCACTGAAGCCCTTTCTGGCTGCGTGGTACGACCCAGTTTGGTTTATTGGTATACCGCGGTGTCGGATGAAATCTGTCTGCCAGCAGCATCGCTCCACATCGTATCCGGAGCCGATGGCACTATCTTGTCGTGCGGCTCTGGCCACCGTATGGGCGTCTGATTTCGTGTTCCGGAGCAATTCTGTCTTTTCATCTGTCTCTTCTTGGATCATATGATTGTTGGTATGGTGGAGGACCGCCCAGACCCGGAGCACCTGGAATAGGACTTGGTCCACCCATGTGCATCGGCATTCCAGGAGGTGGAAACCCCATACCACCTTGACCTGGAGGAGGGAACGGCATTCCTTGAGGCGGCGATCCAGCTGAATTCGGAGTGAATGGCATTCCTCCAGGAGGTGGGAAGCCAGGCATACCGTTGGGACCTGGAGGGAATGGGAAAGGAGGCATACCACGGCCGCCAGCTATTCATGTCAGTGTTTGCATCGCGCGTATGATGAATGTGGAACTTACGTGGTACCATACCGCCAGGGCCGCCAGGCAAGCCACCTGGTGGAGGGAAGGGAGGCATGCCCGCAGGGAAACCTGGTGGAGGACCTGGCATACCTCCTCCGAAACTAGGCTGCATCATTCCACCAGGCACAGGCATCTGCTGGCCAGCATCCGCGTATGACGATGTTATAGAATCGATGACAGATTGCGCTTTTTCGTGTCCGATTTGTTGATAGTAATCGACCACATTTCGCAAGTGATTTCTTCCACTGTTGTGCGCTTTCCGTACGCTCATCGAGTCGTGAGTGAGATAGACATCGCAATAATCGCAGAAGTATTTCGGCATCTCGTCGTAAGTTTTAGTCGACTTTAATGAGAGACTGTAGGCGGTAAATGAACAGGCTTGTGGATTGCAGGCATAAGTTGCTGTCGCGAATTGATGAAGTTCGACTTTCCCCAAAGCTCAAAAGACTTGGCATTTCCCCAATATCCTTCAGTAACGTGACACCGCGTAAGGAGTTCACCTACCTGGACACGATCTGTGACCAATCCCATATGAGCTGTCGCGATCTACTGTGAGCGCGCTGCCGAGCGACTGACTTACTACCTCATCCAAGATTCAATGTTATCTTGGTCAAGAGCTAGCTGGTAAATCTACACTGAACAATCGACACGCGAGTCAGGTCTGCCAGAATCCCACAGAGAATATGCCGTCAACGACATCGAACGGAGTGTGGCAGGCGATGAACTATACGCCGCCTCGTGGTCGATGCAATTACAAGGCCAGCCTGGTATCTGGTACTTGCTCATGCCTTCGTTTCATGCTACACCCTGTCAAGGTAAGGGCTAGCACTTTTCACACATTCACCTCAAGGAATACAAAGAATTGTTTACTGATGATCGTCCGCGGATAGGCGGCGACTTCGTTCGAATGCGATGGCTGTAGTCACCATGCGTCCTTTCACAGCCTCGAGAACCCAGCGGAAGATGCAGTACTCCAGAAATGGGCTTCGCAGGAAAAGTCTCTCGCTACTACTACGCAAACGAAGGATTCTGGGAGCAAGCGACGACGCATCGCGAGTGAGGCCTTCCAAGTTGACTAAGACTTTCGGAACTCGGTCGCGTGATGTTGCGAACGCTGCTAAATTGACTCCTCCATTCGACCAAGAGCTTGAGCTAGCAAAGCGAACGGCATCATAAACCTATCTAAATGGTCCAGCAGGAAGAGGGATACAATTTACCTCACGAAGGTGGTGTCAGAGTAGAGTTACAGTGAGGCAGGCCGTCCTAGGATTGTAAAGAAGCACAAGCGTGCACTGCACGACAGCGGCCATGGTGAGTTGCTGGTGGTCGTCTCGCATAGATCAAATTTCCCGACGTGTTGCACCACAGCGAGCAGCATGAAGCTATCCTAGCGTGCAAGCACCACAGACTCAGTCAGCATTTGTGGGCGCAAAGACTGGACAAGCACGACCGCATTGCTATCCAGGTACGCGATACCAGCTGCGAATGGTAAGCCGAGCGCTTCCGGGCGTAGTTGGTACGCATGCTATCAATACCAATACGAAGCAGTTCATGATCATCAGTGGCTTTTCGTATCTTCGATCCGATGTAAAGTAACGTATGCGTGCAACCCTACAGGGCAAACCTACATCCTGCGTCGCATGTCGTCAGCTGCGGCTGCTAGATTGGCTTGAAGCCACGACAATGTACATGTTCAGCCCCGCGGCATGAATAAGCGACGACGTAAGCGCATCGAAGAGCACGACTTGCTGGTTATGATATGTCGAACATTGGTAATCGAGCTTGTGACACTGTTCGTTATGATGTGAAGCAAAGACAAACTATGTGGGTGAGATCGTGAATCAGGAGTAAGATGATAAGAGCCTCGTACATGGAAGTGCGGACGCATGTGTAAGGTTCTGTATATAGTGCCGGATCAGCAGTCCATCAGGTAGACCTTTTCTGGATGTGAAAAGGAACAAATTTCACAACGTGATGACATCTGGATACTGCGTACAAGGTGATGGTATGCGGGTCTCCGGGCCGCCCCAAGTCGCATCTGATCTCTGATGCAATCGAACCAGGTTACGATAGCGCAGCGAGCTGCTAACCAGGTCCACGTAACCCCAGACGGCTCTTTGAAGCAGGGCAAGTTTAAGCACGGGGTCCTTGCAGCGACATCTCACAGAGGTTAGCAGCATCGGTCATGTCCGGTGCCGGTGACGGTAGCGGGAAGCCCCAGCCGGTAGCACGTAGTCCGTCCCTGGCCTGTAGGGACTAAAAAGTAGGAAGTACTTTGTATAAATGCTTGTCAAGCCGTTGCACTGTCTTGCATTGAAAGAACCTTGGAATGCTCGTATAAATGCGAAAGGGGTTCAATATGCAAAGGCGGGAGATAGACAAAAAGGCACGTGTTCGGCGAGTGTCCCGGACGATCTTGAGTTGACGTGACGATCGGCGTAGTTTAAATCATTGTCACCTCGTACAGTACAGTATCTAACTGCTTTATTCGCGTTGCGCGTAACATTGAAGTGTCTGATGGCCCGGACGAAACTTTGAATACTAGCTGTACATCGCATCATTGCTAATGTTGATAGAGAGAAGCGACGGCTCGATTCGCTGTCTGCAAGGCTCCTGGCTAGTACGAGATTGTACATATGCCCGTGTATGTGGCTTTCGTACGGCTACCGCGCTCCATTCGAATAAGACCACGACAGCATATCGAGATCCCACAGTTAGCACATATGTACGTGTGCCGTCTGCGACAACCCCACTGGTAGTCTCTGTTCATTTTGTGCAGGCTCGCGGTGTTTCCTGATCGGTCCTTTTCCGCACGTGTACCATTTATCCACGGCACGCGAGTCAGAACGCGCCGCACCCCGCGCTTTCTCGAAGCTACACGGAAGCTAAGCGCAAGCTAAAAGCACCACATCTCGTCACATCCATTATTCACCATTCCTGTTTCCTTCGTCCTAGTGAAAGTGTCTACATACCCTTCCACACCGCATCCGTAGTCGCGTAGTCAAATCAGCGCTAGAGAGTTCTGATAACGGTTCTGACGGCCCTGCCGACCATGGTGGAGAAAGTTGAGTATTGAGCATGTTATTACAGCCTCTTGTGACGCGTCAGATCTTGGTGCACTGAAACAAGGAAGAGGTCGACCGTTGTGGCTGTAGTCAGGCGGGAAGTCCGCAACGGTACACGGCAATCTACCCTGGAAGGTTGCATTTGTGATCGGGATCGGGAGGCTTGATCCTGCTTTTAGAGCCTGCTCTTGACATGGTTTTGCCATAAGCAGTATTGAGATTTTCAAGGTACGCACGAGGGCTTATCAAGAGGTTGTAGAACAGTTTTGGAATAATGAGTCTGAATAAGTGACAAAGTCCCGCTATGCGACGCAATACGAAAATAATGCGATCCGACTGTTGCATATAACTGATAGGGGTATCGGGTATAAATTCATGCTTCGGCGTATGCGATCGTGATGTGCAGTATACGCGGTAGAGGTAGAGTATGCCCTAGGCAATCCCGTTTGGTTCGGTCCCGCTGCTCTTGCCGGAGAGGCCGTAGACGTTGCAACGGTTGTGCTTCGGATCGAACTCGTGTGGAGCTTTGTAGCGGAAATAAAGAGTGGCTGCGCTTTGGCCCGTTGTAGTCCCTGAGGTTCCTCGCTGTCAGATTTTGATTGAGGTTCGGGTTTCAGCGAGAACTTTGTTGACGTCGATATGTCAACCCTCATGACACATTTGTGAATCTCGATTCGTGTTGCGTTGACAACCCATTGGTAAGTAGAACTTGGGACTGATCAACGAGGTCGCAGCATTTGTGCGATGACTGCGAGAGAAGGATCTTCCGCGAGCCATTTACCCTGGCGGGCGTCGTTTGTTCGTAAGGTGAGCTCAACCCTGGCGTCAGTGACGGAGGCGAGTTCCTGTGAAAAAGGGTCAGCTGCGTCCCTGTACTTGACGACGTCTTGCCATACGGTCCGTAGTGACTGCGAGATCTGCGAAAGAGCGCTACCGTGATGAGCCTGCGGTGGACGACCCTTGAGCATGGTGTCCCTCGCAGAAACCCATCGTTGAGCCGCATTGGCCTTCATATAGATCTTCTGAACCTTGAAGCGACGCAGACTAGCGTCCATAATGATCCTAAGCGTTCCACGTCAACAACCGACATCTCCCAAGATCTAGTGGACGTACTGCCTTAGCTGAGTCTTCTCCTGCTCTTCATCTCCTCGTGGGTGGACGGAACTCGATTGAAAAGGCTGATTGAGCATCGCTTGGGCTTCTAACATGCATTGCCGCAGTACGACATAGCCTTCCAGGTTGTGGTCCTCCGGAGCATATGTGATACGAATGCTTGCAAGATGTCTTTGGAGGTTGCGAAAGTCGGTCATGAGCTCTGCTACTCGCATGGCGCGGGCATGGTTCACTGCGTTTCTGATGAGTCGGAGTCAACCTCAAGGAGAGCACAACTTACACCCATCTGCCATCGAGGTCTTGCAGGTAGAGCGCGGGAGGTAGATCTAATGTGTGAGAGGTAGGCAGATATAGGAAAAAGTCGAATCTTATCAACGTCCATAAATCGTTGATGCCTCCAAAGAGAGAGGGAAAGGGTCTTTTTAAAGGCCAAAGAGATTTCCAGGAAAGCTGTAGCTCAGTGTACGTAACCCGCAAGACGGGCAGCGATTCTTCTTCAGCTCGATTCGACCGGAGTAGCAGCAGATAAACGAGTCGGGCAGCTAAGAGAGATATGCTTATAAAGAGTGGGTATGAAGAAACGAGTAGCTCCTGGCAATCAACAAATGAGAAGTGCTGTGACGGTATTTGGGGGCCGTTTCAGCGAAGAAAGATCGGGCAAGGCAGCTGAGATGGAAACTTAGCTATAGGATAGGATATAAATGTCTACCATACCTGGTCGCAACCGAGCACTTCCCCAGGACGGAGTGACGGTAGCTCCAACGACGGCGGCTGAGCCCAAGACATGCTGTCCAATGTTTGAAGAGATAGTGAATCTGGCAAGATCGAAACCAGACAGCGTCATGCGCCCACCAGCAAGCTGAGTAACATACAGCTACCGTTTGCGCAAGCTACTCCAAGACTGGTCCTAGCTCATGTGTAGCTGGTACGGACCGCACGCGTATGGCTTGCATATCGCAGGTACCATGCCAGGTCAGCAATATTGCTGAGGGGAATCGCGGGCACTACGAATGGAGCGCCCGAACAGATAACGGCGGGTTTTCCAGGGCATGTGGGAGTCGGTTGCGATAGTTTATCTGTGACTGTGAAATGGGGTGGTGACGCGACAGATTGAAGCCTAATGAGGGTCGTGGCTTGAGCCCCGGATAGAGTTACCTTTTTACCACCATCGGCAGTGTAACTGTAAGCTATTTCGGGCGTCGGTCGGAATCATTCTGCATCGGACTGAACGAAAACATGATCAAGCAAATTTAGAATCAGAAACAGCAAGCGTAAACGGTGCGATTCTGGCATTGAGAGTTTAGTGAGGCTTTCAAGGTCGGCCTCTCCAGGTCAATACGATCGAACCGTCGACAGATTCGCAGCGTCAGCCGCCAACCCTGTCATTCGGGAGTGCCGTCCAATCATACCCGCTGAACCCTAGCCTCATCTGACTGCGCTTTCACGTGTTGTACCATAACATCATAGATCAAGTCATAGTGCGAGCTGTTTCGTGATGGGTACTACAGACGCGCGCCATGGCTTCGGCGTCTTCCGATCGGCATTCCTGTTCAGTCCTTTTCAGCGATGGCCTGTAACCTTTCGTCAATCTCTTCTTCGGACAGCGCGCGGAATTCTGTGTCGGTTCCCTCCTTCCCATTCGTTCGAGGTCCACCAACGATACCAATCTCAATCTCATTCTTCTTGAAATCTACACTCAAGACCGTGCTCAACGCCGTAATTGCTAGCTCGACCACTTCGTCCCAGCTGCCTTCGGCGTGCTCCTTGTTCTTCAGCTTCTTCTCCAAAAAGTTGAGCGCCTCTTGCGCTTTGGGTCCCGACGCCGTTGCTTTGTAGCCGACGTAATATCCAGCTGGATCGCACTTGTACAGCTGAGGTCCGTATTCCGAATCGACTGAGATGAGTGTTGTCGCAACTCCAAGGGGGCGCATGTACGCCTTACGTAAGTGTCAGCTGCATTGTTTCTGCATGCTCATCAAAGTGTTGACCTACTCTTTGTGTGTAGACTTGAGAGATGTTGGCTAGTCTCTTCGCAAGTACGTCGCAAGGCATTTCATATCCATATTTGTATCTGAACTCGGCAGCTTCACCTTGTGCTCGGCTTACTGATGCTCTGGCGTCTGCTATCGATCCGGTCATGACGCATCCGACTGAGGGCGAAAGTTTGAAGATGTATGAGACGGTCGAAGGGTCGATGAGCTTGTCCTAATGCCACACCATCAGCCTCTGTATATGATATCGCAATCCTCATAACGTACTGGAACCTTCTTCTGCGAGATGACAACCGCGCAGTCCTTTCCTCTTACACCAACAGATGTGATGTTGGCTGCCGTGATCGCTTTGCATGCATATTCTAGAAATGTCAGGAATCCCGATATTACAAGGAGCGTTTGCATGTTGCGTACCGACTTGGTACAGGCGACCCTGGTCCGAGAAGATGGTGATATGTCTGTCATATCCAGCGCTGCCTATGGAAGATGACATGTTAGATAGCTCGTGTGATTGCGATCGTGGCCCAACTTACCAGACATTGTGGGTGGTGGTGAGCGGTTTCTGGCTTCGAGAGATAATGTCGCCTTTGTTGGAAGCAAAGTCTAGAGGATATGAGTAAGAGTGGTAGATTGATGGAGGGCTGGATGATGCTGGAGCTTGAAACGCGTGTAGGTGTTTGCCTGGATTGGAGCTGTCGGTGATCTAGTGCCAAGACCGATGACTTCAACTTCAGTCAAACGTCCGGCGAGATTTGCGGACATAGAATTTGAGCAATTCTTTGCAGCATTATTGGTTATTGTCAGCGAGCATTGTACGGCAATCGAGGTGGTGCGAGACAATGGCGAGCAGTATTTCTATAGCCTCTTCTGGCGCTCGAGTGCCTGCCTGGAAAAAAATTGGTCTCAGACTGAAAAATGCATCTGAAACTCTACCTGAAGTGAAGGCAACATCGACTGAGCGGGCAAATGAGGCAGCGAGTCCTGCACAGACTCCCACCCTTTCAAAACCGACCACTTTAGCTATACGATCACCCGAGGGCAAATCCCAGAGTCACGACAATTCAAAGAAGTCGAAGAAGCGCAAAGCCAGTGAAACAGATGATGCTGCCTCGGCTCTGAGTTCAACAGAAGGTCTGGAAAACCTATCACCAGAGGTAAACGTCAAGCAAGCCAAAGAGTGAGTCGCAACTTTTTACTCTATCGTCCATTGCGTTGTTGTTGTTATCGCTTCGAACGCATCTGTGGATGATCATCCGAACCACAGATCTGACATACATACGTTGACGGGGACGACATTGTGCATGTGAGGTCTCTTCGACTCAGTGAGAGTGGCGAGCTGACTCCAGTCACAGATCGAAGAAAGATCGCAGAGTCACAGCCGAGGAGAGATCGTCAAAGAGGCGCAAGTCTGTTTCTTTCGCTGTAGATACCAAGGTCGAGGACGGTACCTCTATCACCACGACACCGGTCAATCAGGAACTACAGGACGCGGCGGCCGAGAAGAAGGCGTCCAAGAAGGACAAGAAAGCCAAAGCTGCGCAATCTACAACGGGAAGGACCTCGGACGTCTCAACGGAAGCATCATCCAAAGCAAAACCGCGCGACATTGCTAAAGCTGTCTACTTGGAGTATCTGGACCAGTTTCACAACGACCGCGAGAACTGGAAATTCAATAAATCTAAACAGAACGATGTGATTAAGAACGTATTCAATATTTACCGCATTCCATCAGATTACGACTCGGCTCTATTGGCATATATCGAAGGGCTTCAGGGAGAGGGGGCACGCAAGCGGTTGCGCGACCAAGCCGGCAGACTCATAACCGAGCTGAAGAACAGCACGCAGAAAGACCTCCCGGACGACGTCTCTGTACAAGACATGGAGACCCGTGAAGCTCGCGCTATCGCGTACAAATTGGCCGAAGACAGGGAAATCGAACGAATGCGCTCACTAGGACTCTTGAATGATAAGAGCGAAGAGACCGTCCACGAGACTTCACGTCGGCGCCGAGCACAAGACTCTCGCGCCTCAGAAATCCTACTGCTCAATGTACTTGCATTTGAGCTCGGCAAGTCGCCGGACGACTACGTCATTACAGCTTCCCAACCTCAAGTACCCACACCGCCAAGCAGTCAGAGCACAAGTGAAACCAACACATCAACGCGGGAGAAGAGGAGAAAGCGAAAATCAAGGACCGCAGATGTGTCGAGCGACGAGAGCAGCAGCGACAGCAGCGATGGTTCGGACTCCGACGAGGAGAAGCCAGCAAGCAAGAAGAAGGTCAAGCTGGACACGAGCTCGGCTGCCAGCGATGATGAAAGCTCGTCTGAATCCGACTCTAATGAGAACTCAAGCTCCGATGACTCAGACGACTCAGACTCGGATTCGGACTCTGAGTCGGATTCCGAATCTGATTCTTCATCCCCGCAATCTGACTCGGACGACAGCAGCGATGGAGAAGAAGAAAAAGACAGAAAGGCTGACAAGTCAAAGCCTGTGGCGTTCGAAAAGGAGTTCTTGGACAAGGCATTTGGGGAGAAGCGCAAACACAGAAGGAGAGTATAGCTCGACGTAGATAAACGAGGACGATTGCATACAGGAACGGAAGTCAGCGTTGGATGGTGCTGGGTATTCGTTCGGGGTCCTGAGATCCCCCAACTCGTCTCGTAGCCAAGCTCGACATTGCGACAAAAGTCTGCTATTCAACGTCCAAGTGCGACAGCGCACTTCTACACGATAATACCGTATCTATCTAAGCAGCCTCGGCACCGGCCCTCATCTGCTCGTCCCTCCTCGGCCTCTCCCTCTCTTTACCACCCCTCTTCCTCTTGACCGGCTTATAAACATCATTGAAATTCATAACAACACCCAAGAACCTCATATCAGTATCTGGCTGATACGCAAGATCACCCAGGAGAACATCAACTCTGGCCCTGAAATCCCTCTGCAGCTCGCTCAGCCTCTCCCTCAAGGTCGCAAGCACGGACTCGCCCTCGTGGCCTGGTATAGACACCAGCGGCGCGATGCGGTCGTTGTTGTCGTCGTCCTCCTCCTCGTCGCGCTCTGTGACGCCCCATGTCTGCGCTTTTGTGCGCGCTGCGATGCGCGAGGTGCGGTCTGTTTGTTTTGTGAATTCGGCGACCGAGTAGGAGTAGAGCTGCTCGACTACTTCTTTGTAAGCGAGCATGAGTTTGAGGAGTTCGTGGAGTTGGATCGTGAAGTCTGCCGCTGAGGTTGATGATGAGGAGGTCGAAGGGGCGAGAAGACCTTTGCGGGTGATGGATTTTAGGTAGTGGTTGTGGGCGCTGATGAGTGTGTCGAGGGTTGCATCGGGCTGGCACAGTGTTAGTTGAGAGATAAGACGAAGGAAGGAGCGCGACATACCTTCTTCATCGCGGTCAACAGGCCCTCCCAGCCTGCTTCTATTACTTCGAAGAGGATGTAGTACTGTAGTTGACACACGAAATGGATCATTTCAGAGATCCCACCACGAGCGCTCTTCCACTCCTTGCCGACTTTGTCGTCGACTGCTCCCAATACTCCTCTTGTCCCGGTCATGCATTTTCGCCAGGTACTGCCTAAAGCAAACTCGACACGCTTTACTCTCCACAAAAAGTTAAAGACCTTGAGGTATTGCTTCGACGCCCAAGGTGTGACAATAACGTCCAGAGGTGAGTCCATTCGGTATTCCAGAGTAAACACATCCCATCCGATCTCGCCATGACTGAGTTCCAGCATTCTCGCATCAAGTCGACGAAGAACCTCCGGTGAGTCATATTGAGCATTACTGTTTCTGATTGCATGCTCAAGCTGTGCTGTCAAAGTGTGTCGATACTGACTGTTTGCCGGTCGATCAAGATTGGAGGCCAGCGATTCCATCAAAAGTGCTACGAAATCACCTTGTCCGAGTAAGAGATACTTCTTCAGCGCAGCGAGGTGCTCGAACAGCTTGAACTTGTCAGACATGAGATGGGTCAGTCTAGCCATGGTGCGTTTGTACGCTTCGTCGATGGATGTTTCCAGGGTTGCGGTATCTCCATATTGCAGTTCCCGCGAGCAGTCCTTGCTGTAATCTTCGACCCAGGTAGAGTCTCCGCATCCATATCTGATAAAGATCAGAGATTTGCCGATGAGGAAGATCTTTCTTGCGAATTCGGGTGTCATGATGCTGGGGATCAAATTGTCCTTCAGCGAGTATTTGTCCTCCCACACACTCGTTGCGCCTCCACGACCATCTAATCCGGCATCAGGATTCTCGAAAACGAAGAATTCGTGAAACGGGTCTTCCAATTCTCCGTCGTAGATCCAGTGTCTGAGCATGCTGTAGAATGGCTTCGTCACGTGTACCAGAAGCCGTTCCGCAAACGCGTGGACGAATGGATCACCGTGTGAAGTCGAGAAGTTGTGTATTAGCGAGATGAGCTCTCCTCCACGCTTCCCTACCGACTGCTCTACCACCATACTCATCAGCCTCAATCCCATGGTCGCTTCCCGTGTCCATATCACGCAGCGTTTCAGTGTCACCCCCGCCTTGCCAATTCCTTGATGCGGTAATGATTCATCCAATTGTGCAAGGGACCTCCTGATCTGACCCTCGAGCGTCGCGACCAGTCCGAGATAGGATCGTAGTTCCAGACCAATGGCAGACCTCAGGCTCTGTCCAACAAGACCTCCATCTGACGAGTCCACAAATTCTGATAGATTGCGATATAGTAACGAAGGTTCGGCTAGTGCGTGTAGAAGACTAATGATCGGTACTGGTAGTGAAGTTGGTAGTCGCAATGTCTTCTGGTCCGAGAAGGCCAGGTTCGTCGATGACAGGCCCTGTAACGTAAACGGCAGATCTCGCAACAATACCGCCTCTGTGGGCTCCCCAGTACCTATCGATGGCATCACCAGTTCGTCTCGTGGCTCCTCGGGCTTTGGCGCAGTCGTGGGCCTAGATGGTTTATCCTCACGGTCTCGACGTGACGCCGGCCTCTGACTCTCCGGTGTATCTGTTCTCGGTAGCCTGGGTAAACCATTCCTTGAGAACGCCTCGTTAAAGGTAGGGCTCGTTATTGAGGATTGTCGGCCTGATCCTGTCCTTTCGTTGTCGCGTTTTGTGTCACTCTCTGCTCTTGATTGAAAGCCATGTGGAAGATCTGGGCTCGGTGTAGCCCCTTGCTTCTCCAACTCGTCCAATTGTTTTCGTAGACTGTCCTTGCCAGGATCCGCGAGTTGGTAGAGAAAGTATAAAATGGCCCACTTCTGTCCGAGTACCGGCTGGGTCAGAAGTCGCGAGTAAAGGTTTGAGAATTTGGTCGCTTTCTCTGGACGTCCTGTGTCTCTTACGAGTTTCGTCCGTATTAGACTGGCGGCGTGGTTGACATCTTCAGCGACTGAGGGAGAAGGTTCGGAATCTGGAATTGGTGTTAGTCAGTATCTCCGGACGTAGCATTGTCTCCATTGCATATTTTCGAGAGCCTGGTCCTGATCTAACTAACCAATCTGGTTGCGCGCAAGCGCAATTGCTTCGTTCCATCGCTGATCGTCTATCGCTTCATCTTCATTGGGGTTCGGAGGAACAAGGCGCGAGACAAGCTGCTGTAACGCGTCATCTACACGTTGGTCTCGTGTCGCGGCCATGTGAGTCTTGTCTTGGAATTGATTGTCGTATCATTGATCCTGCATATACCGACTGGTTTCACGTACGCGCGCGCAATGGACGGAGGACGTGTTGTTTGTGGTTGATTGATTCGCAAAGCCCGATCTCCACATGATCACCTTCGAACCGCTGCAGGGTCCTTCACGTCACTTCATAGATTTATATGGACGAGTACTTGTGATATTGCACTTCATTCAACATCAAATATGGTACTGTGGTTGTACTACATCGCTGACTACGTACCACGCGTCTCTACTTGAACGCCTTATCGCCTTTTCCTACATCCTGTACTCGTCGCGTGAAAGAAGATAAACTGAAGAGGGAGTGAATAAAAATGTAAATGGTGTCATATAAATGAAAGACGAGTACTGTCCTGCCTGTGTCGTGTCGCTTTCGATCTGTTGCCACTTGTATCTCGTGCGTACTAAACACACAGTTTTTGGCGATACAAGTCCGCACAGAGCTAAAGCCCAGTCATCCCATGCTCCTTTTCGCGCCTAAAATTACAGTCAATCCTCCGGTAATCTTGATGCCAATGTCGTGGATTATGTGTGCAAGCATTCGTGAGATTATGTACAAACAATGCTGGTCGTCGTCTTCGGCATCTAGCGCATCAGGCATGGTGCCAGCAAGCTAGTGTCAATGCGGTCATGCTCGACATTCTACCTTCGTTGCATGTTCGCTTGTTGCATACTGTGCTGCTGCATGCCCTGCATACCCATGCCGTATGGGTTGCCAAACTGCTGAGGTTCACCTGCAATGTTTTGCATAGCCATGCCACTGATGCCCTGGGCTTGCGAGACCGGGCAATCTTTGTGGGCGAGGAGCAAAGTCTTCAGTCCGACGATCTCCTCCCTCAACTGCGTTACAGTAGCGGCAAGAGCGTCGTTCTCTGACGAGAAAATCTCAACCTTTTGCTGCAGATTGGCAAGCCATTGCTTCTTTCTTTGACGACACTTGAGAGCAGCGATCCTGTTGCGCTCGAGGAAGTTCTTGCGTTTCTCTTCATCGGTGAGCTTTCTGCCGTCGGCGCCGACCTGCGGCTCTTCCTCCTCCTCGGAATCTTCCTCGTCGTCTGGAGGCATGATCATGGAACCACTGTTGCCTTTTTGACGCTTGTTGTTCCCCTTGCTGGGTGTCTCCTCGGCCTTGCGCGATTTTGCGCTCTTACCGGTAGAGCCTTTCTTGCCGCCACGCGAACGTGAAGAAGGCTTGGTCTCGTTGTCATCCTCGCCGTAATCGCCTTCACCATTCTCAGTAGAACCAGACATGTTACTGGTGACAGAGTTCTTTGCGATGCGATCTTGTGCATTCCTCTGGGTTTGGTTTTGGTTTTGCATATGTGGCGTGTTCGGCATGTAGTTCATCTGAGATTGCTGGGAAGGAGCTGGGTACTGCTGTTGCTGCTGCTGCTG
>Ga0058702_10000095_pt1 | contig 81327 bp, 67 predicted proteins | sample AgamicOrSfe_FD_83781 | JGI IMG/M metagenome (GOLD analysis project Ga0058702, IMG submission 83781) | Agave microbial communities from Guanajuato, Mexico - Or.Sf.e | ecosystem: Host-associated > Plants > Phyllosphere > Phylloplane/Leaf | place: Guanajuato, Mexico | collected 2012-05-30 | reverse complement strand
TCCCCCGACCGTCTGCGACTAGCAACTCGACTCCCCTCCAAACTCCTGCCCTCCTCAAGCACACCACTAGGCCCACCGCCCGCGGTAAAAACCGGAGCAAAATACCCCTCGGGACTCGCCCATCCCTCCCTCCTGCCCCTCGCCGGCGTGGTCAAGCTGCCGCTCTTCCCCCTCCTAACGCTCGCGTGCCCCAGACTCGGACTCATGGCCGGCAATTCCAGCCTCGCAGTCATGGCTTCCCACCTCTGGGTCTCGTGCACCTCGCTCGCGACCCAGCCGCCGACGCTCTCGTAGTCGCGCACAGGCAATTGGTGCGAGGGCGTCTGCGGCGGTAGGCTGGTGCGGTGCGGCGTGCGTTGTGCGACTGGGGATGCGAAAGCTGGTGGTGAGGGGCGCTTGCGAGACGGTCGTGGGATGATCGGGTGCAGTGCTGATTGGAGCAGGGCGAGGAAGAGTCTGTGGTGTTAGTATGGTGGTGGGAAGGAGGAAAGGGGGGACGCACTCGACGTAGACGACGCTGGCGCGGATGAAGAGCGTCGATAGCGCGAGGGAGGTTGTGAAGATTGCGGTGAAGAAGAGAGGAAGGGAGAGGATGACTATGAAGGGCAGTGTGATTGCGTTTACGAGGAGCGCCATTGCATCTTTGGGGTCGGTGAGGTGTTGCAGGGATGATGAGGAGAGAAAGTGTGGAGGTGGAGAAGCGCGGATCGTTGTTGATTAGGTATGCGCCTTCTTCGATGACAACCATTAGTTACATATACAGTTCTTACTCAGACGTTTACATGGGTTTTGTACTTGGCACTTTGACTGAACTGATCGCGTCTGAATATTCGATCAATCATTGCTTAGCCTTAACATATCGTTGTTCGTATTTGTGGAAAATCACGTGTGGAAAATATCAAAGCATGTTGACCCATTACTAGAGGCAATTCGAAGAAGTATGAGGTCAGTAGATATTATGAGCCAGCAGTAACTGCCGGGCCTATGCAGCTGATTTTGGGCCATCAAAGGGCTTCGCCTATCGGCTCCTGACAATCTCTTCACTCGATATCCATGTCTCATTTACCATCATCCCAGACAGGCGGCAGTTCAGGTCGCACAAAATGCGCCTGCTTGTTCTCCTCCCACCAAGTCAAAGGCTCAAATACGTAGCTGAAGAAAATACACACCAGCGTCGCGATCCACTGCTGCAATGGGACCAACCAGGCCAGCCACGGCAACACGAACTTGATGAACTGATCCGTCTGGTACAAGTCATTCTGTGATTGGATGTACCACTTGTTCTTCGCCTGTCCGGTCGGGATGCCCGTACTATCCAGCACCGTCACGTCTTTCTCCGGACCTTGCACCAGATGCAGCACTGTTACCAGGCTGACCTCGGATCGATGTGTCGGAATGGCCCAGATTGCAAAGACTTGGGTAAGTCCTACGTACAGGACATTGTTCTTTTCGTCGAAGCTCACACTGTGGACTTTGGCGGAGATCTTGGGCGAGAGAATCTTGTACCAGCGGTAGATGCGTTCGACCTGGTAACGCGAGTTTGCAAAGTTGATGGTCCGGCAGAAGGGATGCACGAATTGACCGTCGGATGTGAAGTATTTCTCTACTGCTGCTTTCTGTACTGATGGTGGTGTTGAGACGAGATGCTGGATCACAAGCTCGATATCGGCGACTGAGGGATTGTTAGAAGGGGACAAGAACGGGAGCCTGATAGAGACATACCTGGATCATCCATTGTAGCGTGACGGTAGCAACACGAGGAATTTGATGAAGAAGAGTACCTTAGCGAATCGGAGATGCTATGAAGTTTTGAATGGATGGGAGGGAAACAGATACAGTATTCAGGAACATCAAGTGGTCAACAATCGCACCTACCTACCTTAGGTAAATGCAGCGGCTGCTGTCCAACCAAAGAAGCATGTGAAACGACGTCACTCGCGGCTCATTGCATTCGATGTGACTCGAGCTTCGGAAGTCGGACCGTGGACGGCGGGCCGCTGATGCCGACGCGGATCTTGTCAGGGTCTACTCCTCCCTCTATCGATAAGAAAAAGTTCAAGGCGGTGAATTTCTTGACCGAGAATCGACGCGAATCTACAGATCAGACCGCCTCCACTTCCCTCGGTGTACGGCATTGTCAACACAACCTCACACAAACAGATCAATCGTGGCTACGCCGTTAGCATTCAGGTTCAAGGCCGGAGGCGCCCCTGCTAAGATGGCTCCCGATTCTTTTCACCATCGCAGCACCACTAAAAGCACCCAGAAGCCTTTTAAAGCGAAGCACGCGACAAAAGGAGCGCTCAAGGAGAAGTCAAAAGGGAAAGTCGAGTCTTTCGAAAAAGGAGTTCGAAGGACCACCAACCAGCAAATGATGACCAAGCTGGATCGCCGGAACCAGGCCAAGCAGAAGAGGGTCGCTCACAATGCCGAACATGTCAGGACGAATAGTGTCTTTGCTGGAAAAGATGGAGCACCAAGGATTGCCGTCGTCATTCCTCTCTGTGAAGACATCGACAGCAGAAGCGCCGTACGAAGCTTGGTGAAAAGTGTGGACATTGAAGAGGATATGCCGGAATCAGGAGTCTGGAGACTGGATGTGGGAAGATTTAAGCAGAAGATTCAATTCGTGACGCTTGCGCAGCGCAGTCTCTGGGATGCGCTCGATGCGTGTCGGATCGCAGACTTTGTCGTTTTTGCGCTCAGCGCCGACGAAGAGGTCGACGATCTAGGAGAGAGCATGCTCAGAGCGATTGAAAGTCAGGGCGTGTCAAACGTCGTGACTGTGGCTCAAGGGCTGGAGAAAGAGGGATCATTGAAGAAGCAACACCAGGTCCAGGCCTCCCTCAAGTCCTTCATTACCCATTTCTTCGCGACTCAGGAGAAAGTTCACTCGTTGGACTCGAGACAGGATTGCGCCAATGTTATGCGATCGCTTTGCACAACCACGCCAAAAGGTATTAGATGGCGCGAGGACAGGAGCTGGATGTTGGTCGAGGATATAAATTGGCCAGCGAACGCTCCTTCAAGCACCGTCTCATTCACTGGCGTGGTGAGGGGCAAGGGTCTCAAGGCCGACAGACTGGTTCAGGTCGGCGATTGGGGAGATTTCCAGATTGAAAAAATTGTTGCCGCTCCGTTGCCGCACGATCGCAAGGCAGGCAAGGAGGCAATGGCTGTTGACGACAGTGCGAGGCAGGTCCTCGAAGAGCCATCAGCAGAGCAAGATGATTTGGCAGATCTTGCCCCCGAAGAGGCTGTCATGCAAGATGTCGACATGGCAGTCTCTGTAGCGCCTTCAGAACGAAAAGGAGTTCTGCTTGACGACCACCATTACTTTGACAAGGAGGAGGATCTCGTGATACCAAAGAGGTTGCCCAAAGGAACTTCCAAATACCAATCAGCCTGGTACCTTGGAGACATGTCCGATTCTGGTTCAGATATGGAGACCGTCAATGGCGATGATGAGGATGAGGCAATGGGTGGAAGTGGAGCTGCGGTGCCCGCCGACGGTCTGGAAGGCTTCGACACTGCGATGAGGGAGCCGACAGAAGGAGCACCTTCTGAATATCCACAATCAGAGATGTTCATGGACCCTTCACCCGACGACGAAGCTGAGCAACTTGCAGCTTACAGAGCGCAAAGAAAGAACGAAGCCGAAGAGGATCTGGAGTTTCCCGACGAGATTGAGTTGAACCCACACGTACTGGCCCGCGAGCGTCTTGCGAGATATCGAGGTCTGAAGAGTTTACGGACCAGTGCTTGGGAGACAGAAGAAGACAAGCCGTATGAGCCTCAAGAGTGGAGCAGGCTCCTTGAGATCGGCAACTACAACGGTGCGAAGAACCGCATGGTAAATGAAGCACTGGCCGGCGGTGTCGCTCCTGGTACAAGAGTCGAGGTATTCATTCGCTTGGGTGACTACTCGCTTGCCGAGCTCCAGTCTCTCCCTCGCCCACAGGGCCTCTTCTCCCTTCTCCGTCACGAGCACAAGCGCACAGCTGCCAATTACAGTTTTAACCTCAGCTCCGACTACGAGTCACCTCTTAGGTCCAAGGAGGAGCTGATCATGCAATGCGGACCTCGCCGTCTTGCCATCAACGCTCTTTTCTCACAGGCTGGTAACACCCCAAACAACGTCCACAAGTTTGACCGCTATGTCCATCCTGGTCGAAGTGCTATAGCGACAATGATCGCACCGTTAATATGGGGCTCGGTACCTACGCTGTTCTTCAAGCACAACACCGAGACTGGCGCGTACGACATGATCGCGACCGGAACATCTCTTGCGCCGTCAACGTCGCGTGTCATTGCCAAGCGTGTCATCTTGACAGGTCATCCGTACAAGATCCACAAGAAGCTCGTCACTGTCCGGTACATGTTCTTCAACAAGGAAGACGTCGAATGGTTCAAGGCGTTACAGCTCTGGACGAAGCGAGGACGCAGTGGTTTCATCAAGGAATCTTTGGGTACTCATGGTTATTTCAAGGCTACCTTTGACGGCAAGATCAACCCGATGGATGCGGTGGGTGTCAGTCTTTACAAAAGAGTCTGGCCCAGGGAGGCCAAGGCTTTCAGACCTGGTGTTGATGACCCGGTCGAGGAGCTTGTGGAGGCAATGGCCGAGTAAGAATATAGGTCACCAATTGCATTGAGACGACACTGAATGAATCGCATTGACATGACTGTCACTTTTCATCACCAATCCGTAAACCATGAGGAAGAGATGTTCGGCACTAATAGACATGCATGAGGTGGTCCGCGGTTCACAAGATAAGTGGCACAACGCCAGATTCAGCATACCATCGACCAAACCGCAGTATGGAATGGAGGTTCCATAGTGTCGACATCCCCATTTGAATATAGGTCGCCAGCGTCGAGGGCCTCGCTTGGACGGTCATCCTCGCAAGCATTGACTCGGGCAAGCTCTGAAGACTCTACCTTGTACAGCTTGGTCACTCTACTGAACCATCGACGGGCGGCGGTCATGGCGAATCTGGTCGAAAAGGGCGATGAGATTGCAGTGTGGAGCGGCATGGTTAGGCAGTCCTTGTATGCGTCGAGAATGCAGATCTATCTCACGGCTGTGTTCTCTGGACCGACTAGTTCAACATCACAATGCGAATCTTGATCATAGATCCAAGCATACAGACCCATCGACCATGTCGTTTTCATATTCGAGACCTTCGCCTATGGCCGTACAATGGCTAGGTTAGGTTGTATCGAGCAGGGGCTGAGATCGGCCATGTCCGTCACAACCGAATTCTATGATATACAGTAGCAAGGCTGCATTGCAGGACTGTGCCGCACCGTCGGCCGTAGCGGAGCAGAGACCGAGAAATGAGATGAAGTGAGGAAAAGACGGGAGCCTGGAACATGAACCCCTGTCAAACGTGGCTGAACCCCGCCATTTCGGCTGAATTGTCCTCCAGATTCCCGCCTTTTTCAACGCACAGCCACCCGTCACCGCATCCTCCGTCGTTTGCACGAGCTGAAACAAGCGAATGCAAAATAATCGCGCTACGCGTTGGCCGACGCAATGTGAAGCGCGAAAAGTAGATAGAGTGCAGCCATGACACGGCTCGATCGATTCGTCTGTAAGAGACCGCCACAAATAACACGGAGATTGCTGTCCTGTAGTGAATCTAGCTGTAGCCCTTAATCTCTCTGATCAAGACGGTGTAACGAGGCAAGAATGACACAAGAATGATATGTTCTGCACATATTGTAGCACATGCTTCGTGCGTTGGCAGCCACACGTTAATGCACTGCTTCCGGCGTCGGACAAGCGACGACTGATGACAGCCAAGTGCATGAAGAGCCACACATCGTCCAGTCAGCCAAGTCATCAAGCCTATACCATTCCCCGCGGGAAGACGAGAAACTTGGATCCTGGCAGTGTAGAAAGGTAAAAAGCCCACCCTCGAGCCTGAGCCCCATCATTGGCTGCAGATCGACATATAGCGTGCCTGCCCGTGCCTGCATTAGCTCATTCTGTCATAGCTCCACAAAAGAATAACAGGGCCAGAGTTGACAAGTGGAGAAATTCCCGACCTCACCTTCAATTAGCGCCCAGCATCTTCTCAATCTATCGCAGCATGAGCATCGAATAGCTAGAGTCTGATAGAGAGATCGAGAGACGAGAGACGGCTGAGGCGCACTGCAGACACCGATCAGAGGCGCCTTACCAATGAAATTGATTTGTCGATTACCGCTAGCACGTCTCAGATCACACGGCGGCCCGCGCCTCACACCTGGAATCAGTATGTATTGCGGTAGACGACGTCAATTGAGTTTGAGCTGTCTGCCCTGCTTCTGTGACTTTAGATTTGTGGCTTGCAACTTGGACAGGGCAGGTGCGATGCGTGACCTCAGAGACTCGCGTGAGCCTTCCTGCATAAAGTCGGTCCTTCTCGCCAACCACCTCTCTTCCTTTAATACTTCTTCTACAACGGTCTTCCTCATCTTGCAATCGTCAATCAACCTCACATTCAAGCTTCCATTCCAGCAAGCCATCCTATCACACGGCATACCTTCACTCAGCATCTTCAACTCACACAATATCAACCTGCCGTCACAATGAAGTACTCTATCGCCCTCCTCTCCGCTACCGCAGCTTTCGCTGCCGCTCAGAGCTTGAGCTCTCTCCCTCAGTGCGGTGTAAGTATCATTACTCTCAGTCAACCTTTCAGTTCATTGCGTTTTCGCTATCACTGTCGCGTCAAACGCGTCTCAATCTGTTCACTACCAGTAGCCATGAATCACGCGCTGACGATCATTTCTAGCAAACTTGCATTACCAACATGATCGGCAAAGCCCAATCTCAGTTCGGATGCGCCGCTGGTGATGTCGCTTGCTACTGCTCCAAGATGGACTTTGCCTACGGTGTTCGCGACTGCTCCAACCAGGCTTGTCCAAATGCTCAGGACGCCTCAACTGTCATCGCTTTCGGTACTGCCTACTGCCAGCAGGCCCTCCAGCCAAGCTCTTCCCAGACTATCCTCACGGGAGCTACAACTGGCTCGGCCGCTTCTGGTAAGTCTTACAATGATCAAGAAAGTTGGACACAACTAATACAACATCCAGCTGGTTCTGCCGCTGCCGCCATGACCGGACAGATGTCCTCTGCCTCTGGAATGATGTCTTCTGCCAACGCAACCAGTACTGCCACTGTCACTACCGCTGTTGTCGCTGGAGCAGGTGGCTTGAACGGCGGCTCATCGAGCACTGCCAACGCTACTACCGTCCCAGCCACAGCCATCACTACCTCCCCACTCGTCGCAATCATCACTTCCGGCGGATCCACCATGACCTCTACCACTGGCTCCACCACCATCTACAGCAGTGAGGCCATCAACTCTACTAGCGGCGGTCTTGTCGGCGGTGCTGTTGGCGGAAACACTATGATGTCCGGATCTGGCTCAATGACTGGATCTGGCTCGATGACCATGACTGGTTCCGGCTCCATGATGACCTCCACTACTTCGGGCGGTGTTGTTGGTGGTGCTGGCTCGAGCGGAGTGTCTGGTGCCTCGTCGGCCGGATCCAAAGCCACATCGGGCGCTGCCAGTGTCGGACAAGCTGCTACCTCTGGTGCTGGAAGTGTGGCTGGACAAGCTACCTCGGCCGCCGGTTCAGCTGGATCCGCAGCAGCCTCCAAGGCTCTCGGTGTCCCAATGGCCACTGCTGCCCCAATGCTCGGTGCTGCCGCCCTCGCCGCCCTTGCCTTCTTCTAGGCTATCAGCATCCCTTTCCTGCGAGCATACAGCATTCCTGATGATCTTTCACGCCCAAGATACCTTTTAGCGACATGACTTTTCGACCAGACCTTGACGCGAACCGACTAATCACTATTGAATGCGCACATGGGACATCCAGCAGAAGGTGATTTGGATGATCAACACGTGCGAGGCACGACACATTGGCCAAATACCAAGATTGGACAGTCCTCGAGGAGTCTAGTATGAAGGCTGGTCATCATTGTACCATATTAGCATCGAATCCGTAGTCTACAAAATTCACATCCTCTAATGTCTACTGCGATGCTTCTTCCAGATTGTGCATGTACTTCATAGTTGTGCCTTACATCTTCGTCCCTGTCGATCGTGATGGTCTCCTTGGCTTACGTCCACCGTGTGGTGTGAATTTGGCAGCATGACATATAAAGCGGGCCCGCTTACATCCGTCCGATGATCGACCAACGGTCCCGCACGCGGTTGCGGATCCATTGCAATAATTTCCCGACTCAGAACTCCACATATCGACCGACACCGAATTCATGACGTGTAAATACCTATATCACGTTGTGATAAACCGAGTTCGGAACGATTTGGACGATTTGCATGTTCGTTGATCGAGAGGTGGATGGGTGGGCTTGATCGGGTTTGTAGCTTGGCGATTGAAGACTTTCACTCGGCGGGAAATATGAGAGTTACCTTACCTTGGGATATAGTAGAAAACAAGTGTGTCAGAATGTGGTGAATATGGAGATCGCCAGAGCAGCGCGCGGACCTGGGCATGCTGCGATGCTACTGATCCTCCTCATTGCGCCTGGCTGCACAGTTTCCTGGGCTGATTGCTTCGCGGCGCCTTTACTAAACTCCATGTGCCTAGGAATATCCACATCCACGATCTCTCCCCCTACGCCAACGAAGTGGTCCTTCACCTCCTTGCCTCGAAGCAATGGTGCTGCTCTATCGGCGTGGGCATGATCTTCACATCCTGCAACGAGAATCAGACTTCCGGTTGTATCACATCGTGCTGCTAGAAGCCTGCATGCCTCCTGGTCGACAACAGTACCAGGGACATGCCTCCCTTGTCTCTTGTTCTGTTGTTCCTCGAAGCACGTCCGCCACTGCAGCCACAATAGGCTTGATCCAACATGTCGAGGCGTCGCGGTGGATGGCGCTCTTCGTGAACCTTGGACAGCAACTCTTGACTGCAATATCCGATCGATTGTCTTGCGTTATCTTGTGTGTTACCGGAGAGACAATTTCGAGGGTTGGCGGGAATGATGTCGTCCTTGACGCTCGGATCTTTGGTAACAGAAGGTATGATATCAGGATAGTGAAGAGAGTTCTGGCATCTACTCTCTTTCGTAGTTGTACGATGAGGTCTCGTATGTATAAAGAGGGTAGTGCGAGAATTTGCGGTGCAATGGCCTGGAGACGGGTAGGAGAGCATGTTTGAACAGGAAGATATGGACGAACGAAGCAGTATCATGTGATGCGGTAGCGAGCAAGGGCCGAGGTAATGCTACAGCGAATTGTGATGGGTGTGAGTGAGCTGTAGACAATCACCGGTCTTCCTCGCGTCGCATATTTCTATGTCATTGGAGTGGAGTGAAGTACACAACAGCACCAAGGCTTTGTTGGTAGAACTCCATGCAATGAAGCATAGCGTACACGTACCACCAGGTGAAGGTGTGATATCGTAAGAAATGCTAAGAGATGGCTTACCTCTGCGGATGTGCTTGTCAACCGGCTTCAAGGCGACCGGGCCGTTTGCTATCCTTGAGAGGCTTCCTGTAGACAGCACGGTACATGTCTTGATGATCGAGCATGACAAACTGCGGTCTAGAAAAAGATTGCAAGGCAGAGACGAGGTCGTCGTTCGCGGCGAATTTGAGTTACCGCGTCCCGCAGATCATCTCGCATCGCATCACATCGCGGGGAGACTTGCGACGACCGAATTTCTGTCCGAGATTCCATCTGTATCACTTCGCCATCGATAACTATACAACAACACCTTGCCGGCGCGTAATGGAGCTTCCTTGAAACTCGGAACAACTTGCAAATAAACACCATCGCGGATGGACAACTTCAACGGCATGAACGAGGGGCCAATGCCCCTCGGATCGGGCATACCAATGCCACCTCCAGTCCCTCAACTACCACCTCAAATGTTCACCACAGCTGCGCAATTACTCGACTTGACAGATAGTGAGACCCACCATCCTCCCTCGAACTGGAACACGCGCGTGAAGAACTCGGAAAGGCTGACCGGAGGCGTAATGCTTGTTCTACAGAAAAGCTCATGGTTTCTCTTCGCGACGGAAGAAAGCTAGTTGGTGTATTAAGGAGTTGGGATCAGTTCGGTATGGCACACAAATACAGCTACGTTGGAAGCTCGACCTAACCAGATCGGTTCAGGCAACCTGGTCCTGCAAGATACGATTGAACGCCTTTTCGCAAAGAACCTATACGCCGACATTCCACGAGGGCTGTTCCTGATCAGAGGAGAAAATGTGGTCCTGCTCGGAGAGATTGTAAGAGACTGAATGGCTTCGAATACAGATTGGCCTAACAATAGACGCAGGATCTCGACCGGGAGGAACACGTACCGGAACCATACAAGGTTGGACCCGTCGAAGAAGTTTTTGAGCTTCACAAGCAAGAGCAGGCGCTCAAGAAGCAGCAAGAGAAGCAGAAAACGAAACGCCTTCAAGGGTTGGGCTTCTTGGGCGACAGCCTGGGAGATGGTGGTCCAGCATTCTGAGCGCACAGCATCGCGCAAACTCACACCTGGGATATTCACGGCGGACGAAGACGATCCAGAGACGCAGCAATTCTGAACACTGAACTGTCTCGGACGAAAGGTTGGTTACGATGGATCATGCTACAGTATTATTGCATACCTCCACCTTCACACGCAACGCAGCAAGATTCAAGACCACTATCGATATCGCTGGCCGCTAACCACATCAGAATCAAAAACGATCGTATAGCCAGTCCATCAGCTCGACAACGACCGAGTTCCAAATCAATTGCTGAATGGCTAAATTTATGCCGGAAATAGTCGCGGTCATGTGATCGATCCCATCTGTTCACCTTGTCCTGTTGCATACATTAGCAAGCTCCACGTGCATCATCTGTCGAGCATACTTATCTGCAGATGACGTAGACTTGCAAGATCTGCGCGAGATAGTGAAATGACTGCCAAATTACTACAGTGGCTGATGACTGCGCTTGTCACACGAGCTGCAGGCGTGTTTGCGCTTTTTGGCCAATCAGGTAGCGGGGTGTTTGTTCACTTCGGGCCAGCGCTAGGACCACTTGCGACTTGCAGTGGACCTCCGCCTTTCACACCGCGCCCTCTTCACGACCTCTTTCCAACACACAACAATCCGACCACCGACCGACTGACTCTGCTGCTTCTGGATCTGGAATTCAAATAATTCAATTAACAGACTGCTAACAAATATAGTGCTGCCTTCTTACGATTACCAAATCACATACCTCGTGCCTGTCAAGCAGCACGAGGTAATGTGAGCCTCAGCTTCACAACTTTTCCTATTCATCGACAAGTATACATTACCTCCTTGGTAGCATATCGAATCGAGAAATACCCTTTCAACCAACTGTATGTATCTTCCAATTATCATCAAGCTTGCCAATATTGACATTATTGCCAGACTTCACGTCAGATCACCAGACCATCGCGATCAAGCAATTTGATTGACCACGCGTTCAAATTTTGACACGAACGACATACGTCTTTGTCATATGCAGGACATATTTTCCTTATCTAAACAAGCACGTAAGGCAAGAGGATCTTCACATTGATATACTCGTCGACTGACCATATTGCAGCACGTCAACATGGACGACCTCAATACAGCAAGTGAGATTGACGGAACAATCTCAGACATCAACATGGAAGACGACATCTCAGACAGTGACAGTACGGATACTGGCGCTCGCACCATCTCTGCTCCGCCAGAAGACATCCCTGGCAGATGGGTACACTGGAGCGACGAACTACGCCGCCAACACGAACTCCTTTTTGCTGATCAGGACATCATCAGAAGCCCTTGGAACGATATCGAGGCCAAGCTCTTGGCCAGAGATGAACAAATGCTCGAGTATCTCGCCGACTTTCCTTGTGAAAAATGGCTTCTCGGCATGGACGTCGCTGTTCCTGCTTATAAAGCATTGATGCGTCGTTGTCACCTTCGCGCTCAAGGCTTTCACGCCTTTCCACTTCACATTCCCGATGACTTCTGGCCTGTACCTCTTCGGTCAACGCCTACCCCAATCGCACAAGCTCCTCGTCACCTGATGCCATCCCCCAAAAACCGGGTCCCTCCTCAAGATCACTACCAGCCACAGCCGGCCCCTCAATCTTCCTTCGAGGCTTCCACTCAGCCTGTCGATGTGCCTGGCGCTCGCTACTCCTGGTCGGACGGACCACCTCCGATTATTCTTGAGCTTGCTGCCACCCAACAGCAGCCCACGAGACCTCACGCTTCCGCACGCAAAGTCAACGGTGATGCCACGAAGCGAAAGACCTCACGTTCCGGTCCGACACCTGCAAAGTCACCAGAGAAGACTCCAGAGGAAAGCTCAGAGGAAAGCCGTGAAGCTCGAGTTTCCAAGTAAGATATCACTACCCTCTGACAAGAATGAAGCATGCTGATCAAACCTCTTTAGAACTCCTATCACTCCGCCGGAAGTCCCAGCCCCAGATTATAAGATACACGCCAACTTCCCCACGCACGGCGATTTCATCTATCCCTGGCTGACCGACTACGCTTACGAAGTGCCGGAGGCTTGGGACGACTCAATCTACCCGCCAGGTGTCATCGACGCTATCGAAGCCCAACACGCAGACAACACCGCGCGTGTAACTGAATACGCTCGCGGCGGCTTAGGCAACCCTTCCAAGAAAAGAAGACCTAGCCCACCCAACGGAACTGCTCACCCACTCATCGATCAGCCGTCGCTCCAAGACAACAAGCCCGTAGCCAAGAGATTGAACGACAGGAAGCCACAGATGAAAGTCCGGAAGGGAGATATCGCCGGTCGTCTTCGTTTCTGCAGTGACGAAGATGAGCTTCGTTGTGAGGAGCTGGGCTTCTATACTGTCAGTGAAGCTGTCAAAGAAGCCATGCGCGACCCGTTCAACAACGACTTTGCTCACATCAAGGTTTATAACGACCCTGGCGAATCTCGGATCGAAGGCCTTACCGTTCCTGACTTCTCCGTCATGGATTTCGCTCGCACGTATCTACAGTTGCAGCATTTCGACGGTCATACCTTACCTAATGTGGCCGGCGTGAGAATGATAGACTTTTGTCCCGACATGCTTCGAGGACAGACCATCCTTCGCGTCACTTCGCACACCGCACTCATCCCTACCGACGTTCAGAAGCGCCTCGGTGTCAATGGCGCCATGTTGAGTGACAGCACCCTTACAAAGCGCATCGGGTCTGCGTGCGACCAGGGAGGACACAAGGAAACGAACTCAGCCAACCACAAGTTCTACCAGGATTGGTTCCGCAAGTTACGTGGGGCTGGGTACGCTGACAGACCCAGCACCTTCGACCTAGCCAAGGCTGCAGAGAAGTGGGCCGCCAATCAGCCGCCTGTTCTTCGGGCTTCTCCTCCAGCTGCCGCTCGGCCTCGTGGCAAGTCAGCCGCTTCTGCTGTCGCCGGTTCCTCTCGTCGCGCGTCTGCCGCCGCGACCGACGGGGCTCCTCGTCCTGCCTCTGGTCTCCCTTCGACCACAACCGCCGCTGGTCCCGCTCGTCAGCCCGCTGCTCCCACAGTCGAGGAGGCTCTTCGTCGCCCTGACGACGCTGCCCATGAAGGAACTTTCCGTCTTTCTTTCGGCGGTGCTGTGGCCAGTGCTGTCGTCGGTGCCTCTCGTCAGTCAACTGCGGCAACCATCTCTCCTGCCCCTCTCACGGCGGAAGATGAGTCAGTTATCAGGGTCGCGATGGGTCCTCCTTCGCCGGCCGCCACCGCAGCGAGGAAGCGTGCTCGTAGCGAGAGTACCCTCTCTGCTGCCTCTGGTGACGAGCCCAGCCCAAAGCGCAGGGCTTAGGTCGGGAATTCTCTTGATGCAGGAAGCGATGGGTAGTGTCTTGGAAGGTGGCCTGCTCGTTCGTTGGGTGGAAATTTAGAATACAAAATTGCTTTTGATTTTTGATGGGATGGTAATGAGACTGGGCTCCATGAGCAAAGGACCGAAAATTTGGTAGTCGATTAGCGAAGGCGTATGGCGTCAGGAGTAATTGCATCAAATTTGCTGCATATCAGATCTTTTTGCGACATGATTCCAGTGCGACTGCTGTGACAAACGTCCAAAGCCAACAATGAGGAAGGGACGACCGTATGTCGTGTCAACATTACCAATACCTCGTTCATCTGCTCAATCATCTTTGTTCTTGCTCATCGATTGCTACATCACATCGCTACATCAACATCATTCCATTCATTCATCACAATCATTATCACAGCATCATGACGTCCTCATCCTGGCACCGTCTTGCTCTTCACAATGCCTTCCTGCTGTCAACGCTGGAGCTGGAAATACAAAGCCCTCCAACCACTCCCCAAATCACCGAACCCGACCCGGTCCTCTTTCCATCCAGTCCATCATCATCAGCAGCCCGTAGCTCTACAGCTTCGGAGACCACTGGTCAAGGGGACACCATTGAGCCATCCGCTCTCCAACCTCTCGCGGGAACTCTACATCAAGCACTCAGACGTCCGGAGGAAGTCATCACGCCCGAGGTCGTATCAAATTTCGGCACGCCTCCCCGACCCATGAGGCTCCGCCGAGGCAGTGAAGTCTTCGAAAACCTTCACCAAGACGTGCAGGGCAGTCTACATCCCAGAGATGAGAGAGGCGTGGCTTCCGACTCCGATGACGAATACGAGACCAATGTGTTCTTTCGGACTTACCAACAGCAGTATCTGCAGAACGAGAGAGCGGAGCTTCTCGGTAATCGAATGAATGATCGGTAGGGCCGACCTTTGGCGAAAGATGGGCTAGAACTCACGCCTATTCCGACGGAAAGGAGGCAAAGAAAAAGGAATCGAAGAGAAGTGACTCAACAGCGTGAACACGACAGGCAAACGGACGACTCGATGGAAGAAGTCGAAGCGTTCTTTGGCGGAGGAGAAGACAACGAAGCTATTTGGCGGCTCTCACCAGAGCAGGCCGAGGAAGTTGGACATGTGGATACCGAATTGGCTGATCTGACCATGACGCAGGTATTGAGTCCAATGGGTCAGATTGAGGGCTTGGCTGTCGATGAGCAAGCAGTTCTGATGAAATACCTGAGGGATGGTGGAGTCGTGCCTGATAAGCCGTCAAAGGATGACGCAGAGCATATGGAAGGAGTTGAGGCTTCGTCCAGAGTCATAAGTGGTCCACCGACTGCGTGGCCTGCTCTTCCTCGCGCCGCTTCTCTCGATGCAGAGATCAACACCACTGGAGTTTCGGAGACACGGCGCCGCTTCTCGGATGACCCTTCTACCTTCCAGATGGCCGTCATTCGCATAATCGGACTGACCAGGGATGAATTGGAGCCTAACACGCTCACACCTGTAGAGTATGCCCGCCATGTACTAGGCTATGATTCCTCATCCGATGAAGAAGAAGGAAGAACAACACAGCGACAGGAGGATGCAGAACGCATGCAGATGGCTTCCAGAAGGGCAGCACCACGGAGGGTACCCACCCTTGCCGAGTACCAGGCTTCACTAATGGGCGACGACGATACCAGTGTTCCAGAAACACTCGAGTCCTCAATAAAAGACTCTGCCGCAGAGTCAAAAACTCAGAGTGATACTGTCATGGAGACCACAGAGTCGACTATGGGTGCACCTACAATTCCTTTCACACGATGGCAAAGGGACTCACTGCGCGAAAGGCGAAACTCCAGCCCATCTTTTAGTCCATCTCCGTCGCCAGATTTTCCCTATGGCTACACCACTGCCGACGAAGCCACCATAGTGCCCCTCTTTAACCCGCGCAACTACGGATTCGGTACAGCCGATGACGATGAAGACCAGTCTACGGGTCAAGCACGTAAACCCCTCAAGAGCAAAGCCAGGCAGCTCACCGCGCTAGGCTAGAAGGACGTTCGACGCGGGAAGGTTCTGCCGGTCGAGTTCGAGAGCATGAGACGTAACCATGCTTGCCAGAGGAATCCGAATGATATTTGGAAAGACACACTCGCAGGCAGAAATACAGACTTGATGAAAGTTCCCGAACCATGGAGAACCTCGGAGCGGGGTGCGGATAAACCGGACCAGTTTGCCAATTTGAAGGAGGAGCTAGAGATTATTGTGGGAGGCGGAGGTCCAGTGCCATCTGTGGAAGCACTCGATAAAGAGGAGGATGAGACCATGTCGGAAGCACGCGAAGCTGCATCTGAAATTCATAGACCATCCGCACCAGGGCCGATACTGCCTACTGATGACGATCCGATGGACATTGACAGTCCAACCGAAGACGAGCAGGCCATCGGCTTTGGCCCTCTGCCGCGACAGACTGCACCTTCACCTCCCGGGGATGACAGAGTGGAAGTAATGGGACACTCCTTTCCCATGCCACCAGTATCATCATCTACGAGGCGGGACACCGCTCATGAGATTCCAAAGCCGCTCGAGAGTCCCACTTCCCCAGAAGACGACCCTGAAGCGCTGGCTTTGTCACCTCCAGAGGCCGAGAGCGGTGGTCATGCGGAATCTCTCACTGGACTTCATGCCTCGCCGCCTGATGTCGAGGAAGGTATCTCCCCTCCAGCTCTCATTGTCCGAGGAGAAGACAACTCCGCGTATGCTGCTTCAAGTTTTCCTGAATCCGATGAAGCGCCAACTCCTGACTCTTTCGACGCCTTATCAAGTGAAGAGGAGGACCCTGTATCCGAAAACTCGTGGTCTCCGGACCCGTCTGACATCGACGATGATGCTGCCTTCGACGATGACACTGGTTATGACGAGTACCCTGATTCACCAGTGACGGCTTCCCTGCCTCCAAGAGTTTCACCGCTCTCGCCGCTTTCTCCAGACCCAGAGAACGATTATTTCCCAAACCTGTCGCCGGCAATGGTTGAGGAGACTGAGCCAATGGACACCTTCTCGGAACTTAGGGGCGATTCTCCCGATGACGAGCAGTCAAGCAGTCCGCCACTTCCAGGAGTCGACGAGGCAGATGACGAGGCTCTCGGGTTCACGCCTGCCGCGAGAGCTGCGTCTCAAGAGCCTATCTCGACATCGCCCGTGCAAACGGATGCTGTACGTAAGTACTTTTCAACTTTACGTACGTACTTTCCGAGCGACGATGACAACGAGGCTGCCGATTCCAGTCCAGCAGCAGGAGGCGTATCTCAAGACCCTACTTCATCGCCGTCTGCGCAAATGGAGGTTCCTCCTGCAAGGCCTGGAGACAACGAGGCTGATGAAGCTGTCGGGGTTGACCCTGCAGGAAGACATGCTTCTCGAGAGCGTGCGTCACTACCACACCCACAGGCGGAGTCTTCTCGTCCACCGTCTTCAGAGAACGACAGCGAAAAGGCTGCCAATCTTACTCCGTTTCCCGAGACAAGGCCTTCTCAGCTGTTGTATCCAGAGCTACCTTTATATCAGCCACCTCTACGTCAGCCACCATCAATGGCCATTCCGACTTCTGTGTATGATGGACCACCGCCTGTACGAGCTGAGTTCAATCCTGTAGAAAGCAAGTTTACACGAGATAGTTGCCGCCATGCAATCAAAGACGGAAAGCTTGTACCATTCATTGGTACAACTCCTGAGATAGACTACGAGACCCTTTTCCCGAACATTTTCAAACCCAGGGTGCGCTTGGAGCGACCGGAAATTCCTGAGACACACCACGAGACCATTGACGCGATCATTTCCAGGATCCAGGCGGGCTTGGGGCGACCAGACTGTGGCGAAGATACCGACGAAGATATCGACGAACTTTTCAGCGAAGATACGGATATGCCAGATGCACCAGAAGTCAGCAAAGATTCAATATTTTTTCCAAGTTTGGAGGGACTGATAGAGGCCTGCAAGCGTTTGCCAGTGCCTACTCGCCGCGATTGGGAGGAATTGATACGACCAAGGCTGTCAGAAAAGAAGAGAAAGGAGATGGACGCTGAGTTTGAACGTGACGGATTTCCGTTCGAAGGTTCTCCCCCACAAGCGAGCACACAGTCGGAAGTTGAGAGCAAGAATGCGTTCGTTCTCACGACGAGACATGTGCAGATCCTTCAAATGAGACTTCGACGTCTGGACCAGGGGCGGCTGAGAGCGAGAGCGAATGAGGTATTTGAGCAGAGGGGCCAGAGACGGAAGGGTTCCCTTTTAAGACGCGAGGTCCTTCCTGAAAACGTTCGAGAGGTTCAAGTCGCCCCGAACAACAAGGGAGGGATTCCAGAACACCGAATCAAGGAAATGATTGAGAAAGCCGACGCAGAGAAGTTGCGACAGGATGTCGAGTTGCAAAAGTCTGTCGACGAAGAAGTCGCGCGCCAGATGCAGGCGCAAGAGGAGGAGAATCTCAAAGCAAACTACGAGAACTTGGACAAGATGCATGCTGACAAGCGGTCGAAAGGTAAGCAACCGGCCTCGGATGAGATGGACATCGATCCAAGACCTTCGCCGAAACTGCGACTCAAATTCCCAGAACAAGCGTCGGCGACCCTGGACACATCAGAGTCAGCGTCTTCATCGTCTTCAACGTCTTCTTCCCGTACGGTGGAAGACCATGGTGGTCCATCATCTGTCCATTCAAACCGAACCAGTTGGAGACCTCTGGAGTCTACACCACCAACCCTGGTTAGAGAGAACGCGATCTTGCAGGAAAACAATCCGATTAAAGTCATCGATTGGCGTCTTGACGAAAGCCTCCGAACGATTTCTTACCTCGTCGTCCACCCACGTAGTACGGCTTGGTGGACGTGCGTGCAGACGCGAAACAACGGCGACAATTTCGCCACGGAACCATGGAAATGGGCAGACTATGCAAGATTCCGCTACGACGCTTTGCAGCAGTTTGACATACCCCTGAACATGGACTTGTTCGACCCCTACACAGATTGCGTACTAGGCCGCATTTTCCAAGACGAAAAGTTGTGGTACTACGTGCCTTACGGTATGGAAGCCGACACCGACGACGCTTCGCCGCGTACGAAGACGGAGGAAGCAAAAACTAAGAACAAGCTCTGGTCGCGGAAAACGTTAACCACTGAAGAGGTATCAGAATTCGAGCGAGGGAAATCGGGGACTCTGCAGGATGACTGGAGAAAGAAACTGCCTCAGAGCAGGCCGACCTACAGTGACGATGTCCCGGAGTCGTCTATCACCAAATGGGGCGCCAAGCCTAAGTTGCTCACGATAGTACTCGAGGCGGAGGAGCTGGAAGCCAAGTGTGAGGCCGGAATGAGACGATTTCAGGCCAGGGCTGAGGCGGACAAGAAATGGGAGGCGGGCAGGCAGAAGGTTGCGACGATGATGAAGGGTTGGTTTTGAGCACTATTCGTTCTGTTGATGGGATGTTGGATTATGGCGATTTTTTTTTTTTGGAGTGCATAGCTGGCGAAGCGTTCTTTGAGTATCTGTTCGGAAAAAGGGTATCGATCTTTGTCTGATCCTTCGCTTTCTGCATTGGTGTGCGGTGGTGATGTCGTTCGAGGTCGTTATATCGATGCAGTTGGCTTACGGGGGAACTGTGACGAGAGGCCTGTGACTGCAGCCTATCCCCGTAACCGCGCAACGTTGCTGTGATGTTTTCTCCATCCTTGTGGTCAAGTCTAGATTGCGGGAGTGAATGCCAGCTCGTGAGTCGTTGGTTCTACTACACACCCGCTCTCGTCACAAGACGGCCGAGTCAGCATTATCAAATCAGTCCACCGAGTAAGTCATTTTCGGTTATGGTGTTCCTTTGGCGAGGCAGAGAAGTGGTGATTTGATGATTGCTGATGCTGATGCCTGCTGCCTGTGCCGTGAGGCTGTGTATTCAGCGGCACATCATTGGATCTGCTGCTTGTTTGTCTCAGCACGCCATGGCGTAGGGCTGCATGTGAGGCGATTCGTACTTCGGGTTACTGCAGGGGGCCTGTAGAGGTCCTTCTTATAAACTGGACAGTTTCCTCTGCATCGTCAAAAAAGTTGACAATTTGTTGCTTGTTAGGGAGAGTTGTTCTTGTTACGAAATATGATGCGGAAGTGAAGGAAGTCCTGCGGCAGTCGAGCTGCGTCATCATTTTCACGGTTGAGATTTAATTTGAACGGAAGTGCGACTGATGCTGGGACTGTCTTTGCGATGATGGAGCTGTGGTCATTATTTTTCATACATTGTTCTCATTATATTTCATGACTTCCTTCCAAAGAAATGGGACAAGGGTATTGTAGCCTGAAACGCCTGCGCCGGCTATCCCAAATGATATCGAGGTAAGTACATTCCCGACAACCGTATTAACCCTCCAGAAGCAATGGCGAAAACTTCCGCGTAGAGCAGATCAGTCGAAGACCGTTTCAAAAACCGCATCAGTAAGCGTTCCGTGAGTTCAAAAGCCATTAACAGTGCAGTGTCCAGGGCCGTCAGGTATCGTAACCATTCTGCACAACCACTCTTCTAGGTCTTGTATCCCGTCTAGTTCTCTTACCATCCTGTCTGTTTCCCTGCGTCAAGAGGTATGCTTCTCCTTCACTATTCAAGCACTTGTCCACATCCAATTCCTTCTTCTGGTCTGGAGTGACGACTTTGTTGCGCCAGAGACAGTCGATCAGCTTGCTATCGGGAACAGACTTCATCGAGAAGGTTGCTTCGGCACTGTAATGTGCGAGGACGTGGTCGAGAAGACTGCTCCATGTATATTCCACTGGGTCGCTGCCCGATTTGGGGCAGTATGGACACTGGAGCGAGCGTGGTTTACGGTCGGGAATGTGACTTCCGTTGTGCTCGATCCAGTGGCTGGTCGAAAGAGAGACGAACTTGCAGCCCAAAAACTCGAAGAGGCAGCGGTATGCCGAGATCATGGGTAGGTAGTCTGCGTTGGGAAGCTCATACACCGGGTTATGAACTGAGGAGATCGGAGTTTGAAGACTTGGCGAGGACATTGTGGGAGAAGAGAAGACAAGAGAGGGAGTGGATGGCGTGGCAGAAGGTGACGACGTTGCGGGGTAGTCGACTGAGGTCGCACCTATCGTAGGAGTCGAAGAGAGTTGTATTACTGATTCGTCGGCAGGTGGGAACTGCAGAAATCGTTCGATAGCTGGTCTGTCGTTATCGGCGGCAAATGGGCGGACGAAGGCAGGAAGACCCTCGATTTGGTCCATCAGTGGAGAGCTGGATGTCTGTCGCTGTCTGTTGTCGCACATTGGAGCGATAACAGCTATAGCACTGCAGAGGTGTTTCGCACTGAAGCAGTCGCTACGCTGGTTAAATCGACTGGTTAAATCGATCTTACAATTGTGCGCTGGAGGTTCGCTCGAGCGATGAGGAAGTCGTCGAGTCCCGGGAACTTGTTCTAGAACATGTTTGCGGAGTGCCCCGTAGACAAGGAGATTGTGTGGCTATCTTGATTGTCTAGTTCTCTAGCAATGACGAGACGGGGTATCTGTTTCTTGTTGACGGTATACGGTTGTGACGGGGTGAGAGGTGAGACAAGAAAGCAATGTGACGGTGGTAGTGTTTGTATGCAACTCGCTCCAAGATGTGACGATCGGGAATAATGATGCTCTCCACAGCGCGGGGAAAACCCGCTCCACGTTCTTCACGTTGGGGGCAGTAGAGTTGCTAACAGCCAATGATAAGTGCTGCATGGTGATACATACGCCATGTCACACACTGAGGACGGGCTTGACCGCTGGCATCTACTGCGGACACCCCGGATTCATGCCCTTTTCTTCCTAATGCTAGCGGTGAGAACATCCAAAGTCATGATACCACGATCCACAACCTATCGATGTACCACGAACGTGATGTAACCGGCTATCTCGCTGCCGGGTAGTGTACAATCTTGCGAATTGTAGAGACGTACAATGCTTGGTCGATTGTTCCACCCCTGGCACTATTAGTGACCCGAGGGTTGCGCCACCTTCGACTTCATGTCATGTTTTCCGAGACCATGCTAGCACTGATCTTGCTGCTGAACATAAATGATAAGACGTACTTCTGATGGGAGATATCTGTGGTTGTTCTCCAACCTTAAGTGGAGAGTTCGCGACAAGCTTCGACATGTAACCGTCGCCGGGACGTTGCAGCGTATAAAGCATGTTTGACACTGCAGAGACCGTGATACTTGCTGGGAGCAGCTATACTACGATCCTCCGTTTAAACAGCAACGGTCCACCTCTACTACAGTGATCCTCCGCGGAAGTGATGCGGGTACTCCTTGCAGATGCGGCCACAGCCGGATTGCCGCAGCCGGCATTGAATCGTAGACTTCTTCTGCCAAATAGGTCATCACATGAGGCTCTCAAGAGTCGTCTTTGAGCTCTGCGATCATGTGGAAACATACCTGTTCTCTTGACTCATGTGGTCAAGCAAGGTGACATCGGTTACCTGACCAGAACCTCGATCACGACCCGGGTATTGTGCACTCTCCCGGTTGGTCACGTGCTTAAGAGAAGCAGGGGTATTAACGGGCCGATGCCTGGCCCGTGGTGTCGTCACCAGATCTCGGTAATCCACGAGAGGAGGCCCGAGCGTCTGTCACGAGCAACGACTTTCACATGCAAATACTCTGACTATTAGGCTCTAAGAACATTCGGCATACGGTACCTGAACATCTCATTCGAGAAACAGCTATTGCAACTCGTCTGGTATTGACTGAATGCGGCGGTTTTTCAATAGGGACAGCAAACCCCGACAATCAGACAATCAATTCAAGCAATCCATTAGGCACCGCTGACAGGTTGCTGCCTGACTCTCACCAGGCAGTCCACATTGACTTCACCACCTCTGGACTACTTATACCGACCTACGGTCTTGCGATACCTTCAACTCTCTCAGTCACATACTCTCCCATCTACAAAAGCCGAGCGGGGCTGAAGTTCCTCTCAACCCGCAACCTGACTTCTCCGAGTCCAGCCTACTCAACCACATGCTTCACGCCGGCATCTGAAAGATCATGATTAACCGCCAACCAAGAATACCTTCTTACCGATTCAACAACCCCATAACGTGCTGTCACAAGCTATTGAACACAAGAGCACGAGCATTCGGGACCGCAAACCTGCGGTAAGCCGTGACTTCGCTAGGGAGGCCGCAATGGCTTCTTCATATCAGCAGGATGGGACTATGCCATTTGGCTGTAAGTATTTCTCTGCTCGTGATTATCAATGAAGCACGTGCTGATCAGACATATCAGATATAATGCCGTCCCAAGGTGCTCCTCCACCTCCTGGATCACCACTGCTTAATACCAACGAACAGAAGAGCTTGACTAGTTTCTGGGAGCAAGGAGACATGGCATATACCGCGAACCCTTATTCATTCGACCTCTTCGGCGCTCAACCTACACCTGAGCCATATCAGTTCTTCGGTGGACCAGATCCATTCTACCAACAGCATACCCAGGACTGGCTATCGAATACCCGCGAGGGTTCTCACAACGATCTTACGAATACGAACGACAATATACAGTTTTACCACGACTCTTCCAACACTTATACCGAGGACCAAGACGATCAAGCAGCGACGTTGCTACAAGGTATGCGGACGTCTTACGAGAAGCCTTCGAACGAGGGTTTCAGTTACCATCACAACCATATACACCAACGTCATGCGAGTGGGCCCCAATTTCAGCAAAGTCAACCGAGAGTAGCCACGAACCAAGTTCAGAGGCACAGCCTACCCGCTCAGCCAATCTACAGCGAGAACTTCCTGGACCCGCCGCCTTATACCCACGACAACGATGCAAGAGTCGGCGCAAATCTGCTCGGAGTCATCAGTAGCAGCGCATATGCTTCATTACCAATAGAATCATTGCCTTTGTGGAGTGGACCCCAACCCTCATCGAACGAGTCACATGCGCACACACAGGCGGGTGTGCAGAAGGGTCCGCTCTATGACACCGAAGCGACGATATATGCCACCTTTGGCAAGGCCGCGGAACGCAATACCGCTGGAGTCAATAGACAGGAGACTACGAACCCGGAAGTCATCCGTCAGCCTGCGCCCCTTGACCCGGTGCAACCTGACCTCCAAACCCCTCGAAACGGAAGTTCCGATGCGGTACAGTCCCACGATCAAAGCACTTCCCCACCTGTACCTGCTCCGACCACTCGTCGCAAGCCGGCCAGCAACAAGCGATCGAGACGTCAAGCAAGCTCACCGGGCGAGAATGGCACAAAGCGCTCGAAACTTTCAGAACACCAGAAGCGAGCGAACCATACCAACTCCGAGCAGAGACGCAGAGACGGCATGAAGACAAATCTCAGAGAGCTAGAAGAGATGGTCCCCGCTTTGAAGTCTGCTGGTGGTATTGGTCCAGTGTCGAAAGCGACGGCCTTGCGAATGACCGTCGTCTTCCTCGACACTCTCGTCAAAGGTAACATTGCCGCTGAACGCATCATCGACGACCAGCTCGCTAAGAGGGGCCGTGGCATGGGCAACTGATGGACCAGCATCTCTACGGTTACTGACGCACCTGAAGAAGTGGTGAAACACCACAATATATACACTGCGATGACTTACGATTGCGGAACCACGACATTACACGAATGTGGTGTCACACCCCGAAACGGCATCAACCGGAGTTGGGATAATGGGCTATTCATTCGAGCACGCGTGCATTAGCCTAATTAGGCGATGGTCATCGGGACGTTGCACTTTTCATACTATTACTCGGGAGCACTCTTTTTGCATTTTCATGATTTACTATACCCCGGAGGAACGACAGGCGTAGTTTGCACATTACGAATATTTTGCCTTTGGAGGACATCCTTTTCTCAGGTTTGTAAAGTATATTTCCGATTTATCGTCGATATTAAGATCTCTCCGCTATCAAAAAACCAATTCATAACCAAGTTCTTGCGCCTTCCCATTGTGCTGCTTCCTTTACAGTCGTGCTAGTCCACATACCTAGCGCAGTCTCATTCAAATGTCGTGTAAAGCCTGCTTGAGACTCCTCCTTTCCTGCCCGGGTTACACTGTCATACCTTTCACAAGACTCCATGGTCTTTCACGGGGTGCAGTGATGCACAACGACGGTGGCTCATCCAGTCGTTTGCTTGCGAGTTGCTTGCTCCAAGCTTACTCACATGAGCACGCAATGACCAGTCGTGCCTCCTCCGTACTACCAATAGATAGCCACTCGCTTGGAGTGCTTGCAAAACGCTACTTATACGCCCTCCTCAAATTCCTCTAATGATTCTTTTTGTCCTCCAAGCAGCCTCGGACCAAGCATTCTTACGCAAGCATTCTTAGCTTCTGAGCTGCCAGCCACCACCCACAGAACACAATCCAACCGACAGCTCTTTCCACTCCTTTCACGACATAATCTCTGTTGAGAAGAAGATGTGAATAGATATACATCTTCCGCGACGCGTGCAGTGCTTACTGGTGCTACAGCGACCCTTAGCTATCGATATAAAATGCCTGCCTCGAACGGACAGCACGCCTCTTCGGCCGCTCCTGCTTCCACCATGGTCAACGGCACGCATCTCGAAGATGCACAAGCGGTGCCCTTCACAAGAGTACGCGATTTCGGGGATTCTTCTTCGACTCCTCGGACAATCATGTCCACTGAAACAGCCGCCCATGTCCGCGACTCTGTAGCGGCGTCTTTCTACACCACCTCCAGACAAAGCGTTCGGCCGTCCTCGGCGACCCCTCGACCGACTCCTTCTGGGCGGACATTCCGCCACGGCAGCAGGTACGATTGGGGAACAAATTGGGAAGAACTGTTCAGCAGCTCGGAGGGGCAGAAGGAGGACTGGGACAGCTCTGGCAAGGAGGGCTCCGAGTCGGAGGAAATCGACTATTACGATCTCTCACCGAGGAGGCCTCCTCTTGTCAATGGTCATGGGGGTCGTGGGAGCGAGTCTCGGCAGGAGTCTGATGTCCGTGTCCACGGAGAACGGGGGACCAGGGCACGCGAAGAGGTCGAGTCTACCGTGAGCGGCAACGGCAATGTGGAGTGGGGGGAGGAGCAGCAGGAGGAGGAGCGAGAGGAGGAGGAAGATGCAGACTGTGAGGATGAGGACGGAGACGACGACGCTCAGAGCCAGGATGGTGCTGACTATGAGCGCGGGCGAGAGGACCGTCGGAGCTCTCCCGAAGATCCTCAGCCGACACCACGACCACGGCCGCGCGGCGAATGGTATGACGGCACTCGGGACGGTACCATTTGGAATGCTGGGTTGAACGGGACAGGTTAACTCTCTACCAATCTGCATAAAATGTTCAGAGCTCCCCGCAGTCGTGACTTGTGTGCAATGTGACTTGTTTGTACAGCTGAAAACCTGCTACAGTAGGCGCTTGCTGAAGATTCCAGTGAATTTCGAATAGAGCAAGGACTGAGAAGGCATTCGCGTCAACGACACAGAGTCTTTCTAAAAACATGCGCAGTGAGGCGGTATCGATAGACGCAAAGAAAGTGCTTTACTCTTGTTCCAGGACGCATACACTCTTATGGAAGCAATATAGGTTCAGAGAAAGACGACTCCTTTCGAGTACCACGACACCGCCTTGGCACAGTGTTTAGTGGTAAAGACTCGCCAAACCAAAACCTTAGACTCCTGTTCGGCCCGGTTGCGTAAGGTCTAATCGGCCTACCTCACTAGATCCGCGACAGACTAGGGTTCTGGGTATCCACAGCAAGGACTCTTTTTGCTGGTTCTGCGTTATAGCCCGGTAGCTGGACTGTTTTAACCTGTTTGGTCTACGGTGGGTGCACGTATTGAGTGAAGGTGAATCTGGAGAATACAAGTGAAGTGAAGTGGAGCGGGGGAAGTCTTGATTTGGGGCTATGGATATTTTGTGGCGATACAAGGCCAGCTTGTTCTTACCACGACAAGTATGATTCTTTCCCCGTCTGCTATTACCTCAGACATTGTTGTCTTTTTGTGACTTTTCCTGACATCAAGATCCTGTGACGAACGCGATGGAAGTCACCGTCGGTGTAGCAGGCTCGGCTGTGCTGATAATGGTTTGTGTGGTGATTGATGGCAGTGATGGTGGTGTTGATGTGGAGACGACAGTCACGGTCGGAGCCGGTGCAGTGACTGTATGTATGCTTGCACTATCAGGTGTGAGACCGCCAATGATTGCCGAGATCGCAGCTGTGACGGATGTGGTAGAGGTAGAGGTAGAGACAGTATCCATTGTCGAGGTAGGATTGCCAGAGGATGATGCGGTAATCGTGATAGTCACCGGCTCGATCGTCGGTATCACTGTACTTGGTCCAGCATGGTTTGCTGTAAACTGTACAGGTCAGCCGGTGCTCAAGTCAACCGATATCTCGTACTCACGTAGACGGCCGGCGCGTCATTCATCGGACTGGTGCGGTCCACGAGTGGCATACAGTTGCGCCAGTTCGAAGCGCTCATTGGCATCCTGGTCGGAGGTAGCATATTGACGAGCCCCACGACGGTGTAGACGAAGAGGACGCTCGATTCGAAGAAGAAGACGAGAACGAAGAGAATGAAGAGCGGAGTCGGTATCCATATCCTTCGTGGTGGTAAGTAGCTCACGAACACAGACTGAGGCTCGACCGGCGGTGGATAGTACGGTGTCCCTTGTTGCGGCAGGGAAGGAAGCGGCGGTGGTGGTGCGGGCGCAGGCATGTGCTCATCCTGAAAGTCCTGATTGAAGTTGTTGAAGTCCTTTTCAAATCTCTTCTTGTCGAAAGACATGATGTATTACTGATTACGAAAAGAGTCGATTCCCTTCAGTGTGTGATTTGAAGTCGTAGATTGATAAATATTGAGATGCGCCAGCGCGGTGGTGTTGTGGCAGGAGGTAAAGACAATAGGAAGGTGAGCAATAGAAAGACTGTGACAAAGAAGGAAAAGAGCGTGAATGAACGATTGATGTGGTGAAGACCTATTGAGGACCTACTTCACCCATGAAAGCGCATGCTTAGATGTTATGTACTGTACAGGAAGCATTATCTCCTCATCAAGAACAAGCCCGTGCGATCAAGCAAGCAAGTTGTCGTTTCGCAAGGCGCATACGGATGATATCCCGATCGTCGTAGTCGCCGAACTCTCGTGCCATCTATGGCGAAAGCAAAACTGCGGTGAAGTGGTTGGCTGTGCATGCGCTGCTGTCGTCTGCAAACGCCAGCTCGGTCCATGTTGTCTCAGAATGTCGGACAGGGTCTGGGTCTCACCTTACATGACTGCAAGATATCGAAGTTGTACCGAGCTAGTCAATACCTGCTCGTATACCGCGTCCCCTTGCGCATAATTGAGGTGATTGGTATTGTATAAGTCTGAAGAGCAGAGACGCGCGAAGTGTCAGACCCGCTCCATTCACCACGCCAAGTGAATGACTACCGCGGAGAAGCGCTCTTATCGATCAGATCAATCTTATCTGGACCCAAAAATTGAGTCAGTTTACGATTGAGTCATTGTTTGTAAATTGTTTCTTGATCGATCAATTGACAGTGCTATTCTTTTTTCACATTGAATATATCGAGGATAGCCATGTCGTTCGTCATTCGTCCTGTCACTCGCAGCGCGCGCAGGCTCCGATCAGTATCTCAGATCCCAGCAAGACGCAGCTATGCTTCACCAGCAGCTGGATCAAACCTGCCACAAGGTCTCAAGGATGCCATTGAGGTAAGCGGACAGAGTCGAATGTTCCGTCATTCCTGACATATAAGCCAGAAAGAAGCCACACTCGCGACACCGGATCCTCCGTCAGACTCGCAGACTGCTCGCATGGTAGAACAAACAACGCCCTACATGGTTCCAACTTACGTTCGACCGCCGCCCGTATTCCAGCAAGGAGAAGGATGTCATCTTTGGGACATTGAGAACCGACAATACCTTGACTTTACATCTGGAATCGCTGTCAATGCGCTCGGTCACTGCGACCCGGAAATGGCCAAGTTGATGGGCCAGCAGGCGAAGACACTCATCCACACCTCGAACCTGTACCACAATCCTTGGACCGGCTCGTTGTCAAAGCTGCTGATTGAGAAGACGCAAGATTCGGGAGCAATGTCGGATGCCGCCAAGGTCTTCATCTGCAACTCGGGGTCAGAAGCGAATGAGGCAGCCATAAAGTTTGCGCGCAAGTATGGTCGCGTGACCGATCCTTCAGGAGAAAAGCATGAGCTCGTTTCTTTCCACAACTCTTTCCATGGTCGAACAATGGGCTCGTTATCAGCGACGCCAAATCCAAAGTACCAGAAGCCGTTCGGTCCAATGGTACCAGGTTTCAGGTACGGCACGTTCAACGACGTCGAGGCAGTAAACGAGCTTGTCACCGATAAGACATGCGGTGTCATCGTTGAGCCTATTCAAGGTGAAGGAGGTGTTAATGTTGCTACCGACGAGTTCTTGCTCGCCTTGAGAAGACGATGTAACGAGGTCGGTGCTCTTCTTATCTACGACGAGATCCAGTGCGGTCTGTCACGGACAGGGAGATTTTGGGCTCATAGCTGGGCGCCGAAAGAAGCCCACCCAGATGTTTTGTGCACAGCCAAGGCTCTTGGAAACGGTTTCCCAATTGGTGCGACCATTGTTACCGACAATGTATCAAGCAAGATCGTGACTGGTGACCACGGTACCACTTTCGGCGGTAACCCTCTCGGAAGCAGATTGTCTCACTACATCGTCGGCCGACTCGCCGATCCACAACTGCAGCAAGGTGTGCTGGAGAAAGAGCAGATCTACCGCCAACATCTTGACCGCTTGCGAGAGCGTTTTCCGGACGTCGTCAAGGAAGTCAGAGGTCGAGGTCTTATCCTCGGTCTGCAACTCACCGCCGATCCAACACCAGTCATCACAGCCGCCCGTGAGCGCGGATTATTGATCATTTCTTGCGGTACCAACACCCTGAGGATCGTACCGCCGCTTATTATAACCCCTGAGGAGATTGAGAAGGGTATGAACGTTCTTGAAGAGGCGATGCATGTTGTGTTCAAGACTTCAGAGCATGTAGAGGGCACAGATGGCCAGCAGGAGATGAGGGCAAAGGCATGATTTGATGTGTGATGTGAGAGATCTGAATGTAATGTAAATAATGGCATGGCGTTGGAGGGCGATGTGACGAAACTGTAGATATAAAGTAACGTCTTATGTGTTGGACAGTCTCATCTGCATTTGTCAATAATCGTGCTGTGACCTGTCCGGCTACCATAGGAAAGCTAAATGACCCAGGAAGCATGTATACGAGACACAATAATGAAAATCAATTCGAGAGACACTTCTGGATAATGTTCATGACGTCTTGAATTCTACACCTCCCATCTATTGTAGATCTCCTGCTCTCATCGTTTATCAATCACGAAATCCATAACCGGCTTTTTGCGTTGCTCATCCCAGGATATAACCCGAACGCCAACCACATGCTTTCAAAACCCGCGCGAGAAAGTGCTTCTACTCATTGGCCTGAACGACACCCTCGTCACTCTCGCTCTCGTCCTCATCACCACTGACCTCCTGGTTCTCTCTCTCCTTCTGGTCCATCAACTTCTGCAACTCAGCATCATCGTTCTCCGTAACAGCCTTTGGCGCCATTTTAACCTTGCACTCTCCCTTGGCGGCCTCGATCTTAGTCGTGATACGGTCAATGGCCATCTGCAACAACTCGATACCGACGTTCTTGTCCAGCGTCTGGGCGGTAAGGACGTACAACGGCGGCGACACAAGACGGACCTTGACGATGTTCTCGGCGGTGTTCTCCTTCTCGGCCTCGCGCAGGGCCTCCTTGACGGCGTCGATGCCCTCGTAGCCGAAACACGTGACCTCGACGTCGGAGCGCACCTTGGTCGGTTGCGGCGTCAGGCGCTTGCCGATGTAGCTCTGCAGCTCGTTCTTGATCACGTCGTTGGCGAAGCTGACCTCGTCCCACACGCTGGGGTTGGTGATGCTGAGCTTGAATGCGTCGATCGCGTGGCCGTATCGCTTGTCCAGCGGCCAGGCGATGGCGCTGTACAGTTCCTCAATCGGTGTCGATGTCTTCTCGGCGACGTGGCGCATGATGCTGTGCACCATCTTGCTCTTGTTGTATCGCTCCTCGCACTTGATAACGTCTTCGGGACTGACTCGGCGCTTCGACAGATCGATGTAGCCCTTCTCTTTGTCTACACGCAGCACGACGGCGACTTCGTTGCGGCCGACACGGATGAGTTTTTGGATCGAACGGATACGTCTTCGGGAAAGTTCTGAGAGCAGGATCATGCCGTCGATGTTGTCGTATTCGAGGAGCTTAACGTAAGCACCCATTTCGGCGATCTAATTATTACGATCAGTCTCTGCTCGTCCAACCTCATCGGTAGTCCCCTACCTGCTTGACGTTGACCATGACAAACGAGTCGATCTCTGGATATTTCTCCTCATAGAAGCGGCAGTTGGTGAGCGACATCTTGGCGGTATTTACTGCTGTATGTCTAGGTGTGAGTGGTGCTGAGCGCGAGTGTTGTTGTAAGTTCAATCCAGAGGTCGCACTTAAGAGTCATCCAATGCTTGCGGTCCATCCAAATCCCCGAACTTTTTGTCGCGGGGCACGTCAGGTCGAGCGTTTGTGGGCTTGGCACGTGACTGTAAGTGGTTATCACATTACGGAATATTACATGAAATTAATACCATTCACAAGAAGATAATTCGTGGACAAAGTGTTCATTTCATTGTAAGTTTAATTCTAGATACAGAATGGGGCGAAGAATGCAGTTGCCGCTTTCCAATCAGCTCATGTAAGAGCACCATCGTATCCCAGTCATTCAAATATCCTGGTCAACCGTCAGTCATAGCTAGTAAGAGAGTGTGACAGAAACGTGATTGATAGTTGTAAGGTCAGACAGCAGTTAGACATGGCAAATCCACATGGTGTTTCAGAACAGGTCTGTGATAATAGTGCCTTATCATCATATAAAAGGGTGTGAAGAGAAATGTAATGACTTACCAAAGCCAAGGAGTAAGACAAAAGAAGGCAGTTACGCCTTCTTTGCCCTTTTGAAGAAAATCTGAATCGACTTTTGCGAGTCATCATGGCGGGCACTTCCGATTCCGCCACGAGTTCGCTTGACACCACGAAGGTGTTCTTGCCCATTTACGATCAAGATGGTGGTGTTGTAACCCTGCAAAGGTGCAGATGATGAGACGGTCATGCCTCGTGGCGGTGTTTGTAAAGGAGAACTGTTCAAGGGCAGACCCGGAGATTGAGCGGCAACAATGAGTGCAGTAGCTGCGCCAAAAGACGTGCTACCAGGTTCGGAGCCGCTGACCGAAAATGGAGCTTGTGTATCAGTCTCGGGCGCGACTTCCGTGGGACCTTCTTCGGTAACGCCTTTCGAAGAAGACCCAGTAGCAGCGTCGACCACGCGATTATCGCTCTCGACTGCACGTACAGCCGTGGATACATTGGTGACCGCAGGGTACTCAAGCAGACTATGTCGGACCGAGAGCTCCAAGAAGCCAGTGTTGCTCCAGCCTCCGAGGTGCTCAAGGACGATTTGACCCTTGGCTGCGACTATCTCTGGCATGATCGTCACGCTCTTTCGAGGCAGACGGCGCAGAAGCGCACGCCAGAGATTCGACAGAAGGATACCATGGGAAACAACGACGACAGACAGTTCGGAGGGAACGCCATCAAAGTCAAGCAAGGGTATGATGTGTTCATCCAGAAATGAATTGCATCGAGCAGCAAGCGACTCTTTTGATTCGACATCCTGAAACCCCGGGGTATCCTTGTGCGCTTCATAATGGGTCTCTCGTCCGGTCTTGGTGGAGTCGGCCGAACGTGCATAAAAAGGCTTGCCCTCGTAGAAGCCAAAGTCTTGCTCGGCGAGGTCTTTCGACTGAACAACGGGCAGGACCAGGTCCATGTCGTCTTCGTGTCCGCCGGTTTGGGCTGATTGTACAGCGATAGCAGTTTTCACCGCTCGCTGCAAAGGAGACGCGAAGACATGGCTGAGCTTCGGTCGTGTTCTGGAAAGGTAGTCTCCAAGCTGCTTTGCTTGTATGACACCGTGATTGGTCAATGGTGAGTCTCTGCTCCCAGCACTGAAGACCGTGTCAGTATCGATGTTCTGTGAGTAAATCGCGCATGACTTACTATAGACCAGCTACATTATCAACTGTCTCGCCATGTCGAATCAAGAAGAGTCGCATCGAACTCTCCTTGAATAGCCAGCATTGTTGCCGAAAAGATGATGGAGGAAGAAAGAATTGTTCGCAAGCTGAAGAACTTGAAGCTTCAAGTGTGTGCGAACGGTCCGTGCAGAACTCTCGTCAACCTCACGCTCCATACCTGGGCTTCCATTACTTGTCATCGGCTTGCAGTAACCTACGAGAAACTTGCGACTCTTCGAGGTAAGTACAAGAAGCTGAATAGCAATGCCGGCCATCTCGAAACTTTGCCAAGATATAGAGGGATCAACAAAGAAGTAAATCGAACGAAATTGAAGAAGTAGGTATCATCGATGAAAAAGTCGCAAACATCGTGAATTCATCATGGGTCTGCGTCTTGATTCAAGACCACCTGGTTCTTTTATTAACCATCATTTCTCGCAAGCTTCAACTCTTTCTTAACCCCCATCTCAGCCGTCGCTTGCCTTCAGCAGCTGGTGCTGTGACTGATTTTCACCGTTCTATCACCGTTCTATCGCTCCCCTTATCACCCTCCTATCACCCTCTATCACCTCACTCTATCATGAACGGTCTGGAGTTTCGTTATCAATGCACAGTAGTGCCTCACATTCTTGAACTTCACACGGCACGACACTTGGTCAAATTCTTAGTAGTGCCTCACACTCTTGAACCTCTGCTCACACAGCACGACACTTGGTCAAGTTTGTAAAGCTCTGTGCTCACCACCTCCCAGCAAAAGCATTCACTTGATCATCGTCTCGGCATATCCTTAGTTATGGCTCCCACCTCTGTCATGGATTTGCAACACGATCTCTTCACCTACGTTATTGACGAATCGAACGCCGGGGGTGATACGAACCAAATTCCAAATGACGACCTTGATAGCCAACTGTCGGAGAGCGACGATGATTTTGGCTGGCAAGGCCCCACCCTTGACAACCCTCACCCCTCTAAAGTACACGAACTGAGGCCTAGGCGACGAACCGATCTACTGTTTGATGCAGCTTGGGTCGACCAGGACGAAAGTGGAACCTACGATCCAGACGCAAGTTCGGAGCTACAGGCGGCACGACGACGACGACGACAATCCTTCCGTTCAAGATGCTTGGGAGACAAAGAGGAAAAGGCGCGACAGAATGCATGGAAGGTCGAGAAGAAGCGCAGGAGACTTGAAGCAAAGGAAGCGTGTCTCCGTCGTGATCACATTGGCTGTCGCGGGGTTGTTACGTTCAAGGTCCATTCGAGCAAATTGAAGCAGCTCGTGTCGGCAATGAAGACTAACTGGCCATCTGGAGCTTGCGACATCAAGATACCTTATCTCGGAAAGATCTACCTACCCGATCCTGGACCTGATGGCGATAGAGACCGATTGGTAAAAAAGCGCACCAAGGAGGACGACGGTCGACCCGATTTGACTGGGCACACAGAAGCTCGTGGATGCTGGGGCTGTTACGAGCTGGGCATGAAGTGCTCGCTGATCAGCGATTTCCCACAGTGGCCGTGTGAAGCTTGCGAACACGATGGACACGACTGTGAGCTCGTTACCCCTCCCGAGCGCAAATTACCCTGCGAGCGCTGTACATCTCAGAGGTTGACCTGCCCGTACAACTATCTTGAAGACCACACCGAGCATTGCCGACCATGTCAGAGTGGCGGATTGAAGTGCGTTGCAGGACCGGCCGAGAACGGTATCAGGCTTCGAATATCATACGATCGAGATTGGAAAGAATACCCGGCACCAAAATTCAAGCCGAGAGTCCTGCCTCCACAAGCCTGCCCGCGTTGCGAGATGTCCGGGAAAGACTGTTCGCTTCTGAGCGGACAGGACAGCCCATACGGCTGCATTATTTGCGAGATTGACGGCGTACCCTGCGAGTCAGCAACCTCACCACAAGCACGCGATGGGGCGCACAGACACGAGAAGAACGAGACACGATCACACAAGGGAAAGGAGCGAGAATGTAGCACTAAAAGGAGAGACAGTGCAGTGCAAGGTTTGGAAGTTAGCAAGAAGAGACATTACCAGGACACGGCCGACGACGAATCAAACAACTCGGCAAACCCTTCGAAGAAGAAAAAGTCCACGTCAAAATCCCTTCCACTTCTGCCTAAAGGTGTCAAAAGTCGAGAGATTGTTACGAAGCTCCGTCATCCTATCACGTTCGGCGGCGAATCAGAGGATGCAAATAAGCCGTGCTCATTCTGCACCACGGCCAGCTACGCTATCCTTGGCCTTGGACAGAAGCGCGTCAGCGTTTGGGACTCTGGGCCAGGAGAATTCCTTACCGAGATCTCCGGAGGTCGTGCCGAAGCAGGGGAGCCACACACTCAGATCTGCGGCGACTGCACTATGAAACGCTTCAGCATGCTAACCTGCCCCGACCACGATCTTGCGCCATTCAGAACAGCCGAGAGTGCCGTCATGAACCTCAACGATGCTCTGACGAGGATGCTGGAGAACAGACCCGATGGTTCTGACATTTGGTGCTCGTTATGTCCGATGCTTGCGACATACCAGTGCAAAACTGCGGGTGCGATGAACGAGAAGGGATGCGGACTGGTGCTTTGCGAGACGTGCGCGGTGGAGATGACGGGACTTTACGATTACAATTTGATGAACATGCTTAAGGCTGCGAGGGATGAGGTGACGGACTTACGACCTCTTGGCTACAGGGCGGATATGGAGATCATGAAGCCGGGCGATGGTGCACTAGCGCGCTATATGGCTGGACTGTAAATTAGTTTCGATATTTGATCTTGAATACCGATGCGCAGTCATGTCTTACAGATCCCTCAGTGGCATTACCACGATATCTAGCACCGGTATAGCAGGTCAGTCAAGATAGCACTTATATACCCCTGATACACCGATACACACCCTCGAAACACAGACCCATGGGTAGCATTACAGACGGCAATTAAGCACAACAAACGTTTCTAGATTGGAAGGCTCAAGACCAATACCATTAGACTGCCCTGGACAGCAGTCCCTCGAGTAGCATTACATACGTCTGAAAGAAAAAAGCAAAACCAAACACAAAAACGCCCGCGGCCCCCTGAAGGTGCTACCGCATTACCCAGACGCCTAATCCACAACAAGGGTATCTCGTATACAACGCCAAAAAAACCGCCAACGAAACCGCCATAGAAACCCATCACAACTTGCACGGACCGAAGTCGTCCGTGTAGAGCGTCTTCTTGGTCCAGGAGTCAGACCGGTTGTAGGGCTCTTCCTCTTCCCCGAAGAGGTCGAAGTCGTAGCCCAGTAACTCCTCGATCACGCCCTTCAGCTCGGCCGCAGCAAGGTCCTCGGTCGCAACCCCGTAGTTGCGCAGGTGCGCGGTCAGCTGCTCGGTGGGCTGCCACTCCGAGTCGTGGTCCCAGTCGATGCCGTCGTCGGCGGCGTTGGAAGCGGCCGACTGAGAGGTTGGCGGGGTGGACGAGGGAAGGTCGTCGTCGGAGGTCAGGTCGATGGCCTCCGGGGTGTCTGGCTCCGAGGTGAGGTCGATGACTGAGGAAGAGACCTCAGGGGACTTTGGCACATAGATGTAGCCATCGATGGCCCGGGCCTTACCCTTGCCCTCGTATGTGATGACCGGCGTGGAGTCGACCGGCGTTGAGTCGACCTCCACCAACCGAGGGTCTGACATGATGAACGCCATCATGTCAGGGTCCTCGGCAGCCAGCTGCTTGACCGCAACGTCGAGCATTTCGTCGTAGTCGCTACTGCTCGGGTCCAGCCGGGCGGAGACGCTGACTTCGTCCAGAAGATCTGCAGCGACCAAGGCATTAGTCATGAGCAGTTCTGGCGAGCCTACGGAGCGGGCACGCGGACTGTCGCCTTTGTCAGGTGCGTCACGCACGAAGTCATCGCCAGTCGGGAGCTCAGAGTCTGACGTGAGGTCGACGACCTGTGAAGAAGCCGGAGGAGCGCCTGACAAAGGTGTTGCACGAGCGGCGCGACGAGCAGCCAGCGGAGTGGTGCGACGAGCGTTGTAACGAGCAGCTGGCGAGGTGTGCGGGTCCGCGGTGTGCGAGAGGGTTGGTGACGGGCCCTGAGAAGCGGAAGAGGCGGTGGCAGGGCCCTGTCGGGGTGTCGGAGCGGACGCCGCGGAGCGCGCCTTGCGAGGCTTGCAGACCACCACCTTTCTGCAGTAAGGGCACTTCTGGTCCCTGTTCAGACGTTCCTTCACGCAGGGCGTGCAAAAGCTGTTCCCTCCGCAGCACATGAGAGACTTCCTGTTCTTGAACACTTTGTATCTGGTGCCGCAGCAGTCGTATTTGGTATAGACGTCTGCGCGACGGGATCCGTTCACGAACTGGGAAGTAGTCGGGAGGCGCGGCATTGTGGGATGGTGAGAGTGGTGATATGAGTGGTGGAGAATGTGCTGGAGGTTGTGATCGTAGTAGTGGTGTGAGAGGTGGTATGAGAGGTGATATGAATCGATCGAATATGTGTAGTGTCTTTCGTCGTGGTATTGGTATGAGAATATGTGTGCAATGACAAGTGCCAGAAAATGGAAATACCAGAAACGAATATATACTCCTACCTCTCTACACAGTGGTATACCATCTACCTTGGTGTAGTTGTAGCAATAAGTACCATGGTGGACAGCCCAATATTGACCTTGATGCACAGGAAACAGATTAGAGTTCAAGGACGGGACCCTTACCTGTAACGCGACAGCTGTTTGTGCAAGACCGTGTCCCCGTAAGTTGGTATTGTGGGTCATGAAGCTGTCCATAGCGATAGTTATCAGATCCGACGCTCTTTGGCAGAACACGGAACGAAAAACCAGTTAGGAGCCCTCCATGTAATGCATCAGCTGTATGGGAGACTGCGATCCACCCTGTGCATCCTCACTATAGGCTGCAATATTGCTTATGCCACCGGTCTTTACCCTGACCCCGGTGCAGCCAGATCCCCACCGACGGTCTTTCGCAGAATGCAGGATGAAGACCTGGTCGACCTTCCTAGCGGTAATGCGATGACTGTACCAGAACTGCTGCAATGCTCTAGTATCAACGTAGATGCCGTGGTCTTGCGCACGGCCATAGTAGCCTTGATGGACGTACTACCAGGCTGTTCGGCAGAACACCAGTTGGAAATCAATATCAAAATTCTCATCAATCATGCGATGGACGTATAAAGAACAATGTAGGCTCCGAGAACGACGAACACGAATGCGATATATTTTTCGAGAATTATGAAGCGAAGAAAAAATTGAACTTACCGTATAAGGGGCGTGTTGCGGTGAGGTTGAGGTGCAGCCCGGAGCGGCTCTCTTATCGAGACGCCAATCTTGCTGCAAGGATCTCACGCGATTCTCAGTCTGCATTTCTAGAAATTCGATCACGCATTTAGTCTCTCTTTCCGACATCGTTTGCGACCAATCACGCACGCTGAACGTTCTTGCTAACTCTCCGACACAGCCATGCCGATTAATGGTGTCGCGGCAGGGCCGCCGGTTCCTCGTCTTGGCCGAAAGAGAGCGAATACCTTGGAGGATGCAATGCCGAGTGTAAGTCCATCATCTATCTGATTGTCTCTGTCAACATCGCGGGTTCTCCTTGCGCAAGATTTAGCCACTCGTCTGGCCTTGATGATTCTTCTCAAGATGATATCGATTGAATATGGTGTGGGTAGCAGCTGGAATACCGTACGCTGGAGTGATGAAGCGCATCCCGGCTCTCGGCGAAAACATGGCGTCACCTCCGGATCACTCCCACTTTGAAGGTTTCAATGCCAGCACGCGACCATACCATGGATCGCATCGACCGAGGCTGTTCTGGAGGGGAAATGGACGCCTACCTCAATTTTGCAGACCTTTCACAGCTTCAGGACCTCAGCGTATTATTGGAAGAGCATCTTTGTCCAAGACTGTACATCCAAAGATCAGTCTTCTCGGCTTGCAGCGGCCCTTGACGACCTGAACCCCGTGGAGTCGTCTGCTGCCATAAAGTGGGGTGCGACTTCCCATAACCTGCCCCACTATTTACATTGTCCAGTCCGAGAGCCTTCAACTTGAGCTGCTGCCTTTAACTTCTGCCCCTCTACAGTACAAGCTCTCCAGATCATCTCTCTCTCTCACGCCTCTGGATCTCCAAGCCTCTCCCACATCGAATCCTGGTCTTTTTTGTGTACCAGTAACCACAACTTCCGCGAAAGGCTTACGACTTGTCAACTGGTTTTCACTGTTCTGACATCAATTGGCAAACTCGACCCAATTGGAAACCCTTGGACAACTGCCGGTAGTCTCTTGACGCCCTGAAAGATGGCTCAGGATGCGGTGACCCCTCTGGTCGCAGCAGAAGGGCAATCCAGGCCGGACACACACAGATTTTCTTCACAACAGAGCACTACACACAAGAGCAGGCAGAATTCACGAGCTAATAGAATCGGCATACAGGCAGAGGAGACCAGGATATGTGTTGTTATGGTGGGATTGCCGGCCAGAGGAAAGAGTTTGATAGCATCAAAAGGTAGGTAAGGACGGACCACGGCTCTGTGATCACAAGCTGATCTACCTTCCCAGTCGTCCGATATTTGGCCTGGCTCTCGATACCAGCGAAGACGTTCAACGTTGGACAGTATCGCCGAACGGCTACCCCAACACCTACAGCCGAGTTCTTCGACACAACCAACGCCGAGGGGGAAAGGCTGAGGAAGGCAGCGGCAGAAGCAGCGGTCAATGATATGGTGAAATGGTTCGACCATCAAGAGGGTCTAGTGGCTATACTCGACGCTACCAACTCGACGAAAGCTCGTCGGCGGTGGATTCAGGAAAGATGCGACGCCGCTGGCATCGAAGCAATGTTTGTCGAGTCAAAGTGCGACGACGAAGAACTCATCATGTCAAACATACGAGAGGTCAAGCTCACCTCGCCTGATTACAAGGGCCAAGATCCAGAGATCGCGGCAGCAGATTTCCGCAACAGGATTCGCAATTACGAGAAGGTGTATCAGACCATCGACGAAGATGAGTCGGAACTCACATACTGCAAGCTGATCGACGTCGGACATCAGGTCATCATCAACAGGATCAAGGACTATTTGCAATCTCGCGTCGTATATTACCTCATGAACCTTCACATCAAGCCACGGTCTATATGGCTTTCGAGAGTACGTTTACTACCCTACTTCCTCACTTTTCGAAAATTGACACGTGACAGCACGGAGAGTCGATGTTCAATCTTTCAGGACAGATTGGAGGAGATGCCGATATCAGTGAACGAGGAGAGCTGTACGCGCAAAAACTGCCAGACTTGGTCAAGCAGTCCGCGGGAGACACCGAGCTGACAGTCTGGACATCAACATTGAAACGTACTCTGCAAACCGCTCGCTTCTTACCTTTTGAGAAACTGTCCTGGAAAGCATTGGACGAACTGGACTCTGGTGTCTGTGACGGCCTCACATACGAAGAAATCGAGCAACAATATCCTGCTGACTTCAAATCGCGCGATGCCGACAAATACAACTACCGCTACCTTGGCGGTGAGAGTTACCGCGATGTTGTCATTCGACTCGAGCCGATCATCATGGAGCTCGAGCGCGCCGACAACATTCTCATCGTGACACATCAAGCTGTGCTTAGATGTATCTATGCATACTTCATGGGATCGAACCAAGAGAAGAGCCCCTGGATGGAAGTTCCGTTGCACACTTTGATCAAACTCACCCCGAGGGCGTACGGAACGATCGAGGAGAGATTTTATGCCAAGATTCCCGCAGTCAGCACATGGAGAGGCAAGGGTAGTAGCGCAAAGCATCAGGAGACGGATGAAGTGACACAACAGGAAGGTGTCGCAGCTACGAAACCGGAATCACCAGAGACCACGAAGACGTCTTCATTTGTTCCGTCGGGAATCTGAGTTGAATCATGCTAGGTTTTCCCCACAGGCAGGTTCGTGAGGAACCGAACGTCCTGCGCATGTATCTATAGCACGGCATATAAACGCTACTCGTTTTTGTAAGCCTACACGTCAAAACACTGTCTTGTCGATACGTTTCCTGACCTCTTATGTTTTCCTCATAAATACATGTACAGTATGAATGTGACAGTCAGTCGTGTCATCCACGTGAAGTGTGACATCGATCTGTTACCCCAACGGCACGGTCCGCTAACGTCTGTGCGAAACCACAAAGTGAGAGTCGCGAACATCACTGCAGCGCGAGGTCAAAGATCTCCGCACCTTCACGATATCAATGCCTGAATAATTTCCACGACGGTCACCACATTTCTGGTTCTCTCTGGTATTCCGACAAATAACTCCCTTCTCCAGCATCCCGAAATTACGAGCGCAGCGAAAATCTCATAATAACATAGGCAGAGCGCTGCACCGCTTAGGCCTGGAACCTTGATTTTATCGCAGCTGTCCGGGAAGCTGCTGCTGACTTGCAAACGACCAGAGGCAACTTCTCAACTCGTTGACTCACTGATCCGCGAAATCAATTTGCAGCTATCTCTGGAGCCCTCAACGGAACTCATCTCATCCAGAGTCCAGTCCGACCACACGCAATCACACACCCTCCTTCTGAGTCAGACTTGGGATTGAATGCTCACCGCGGTATTGCCGTAGATCAGGAGTGATGGGGAGGATCAAAAAGTCCGCTGATGAGCGGCATAAATCGACAATATCACCTTTCATATCAGACTTCATAGATGAGTCTCTCAGAGTCCCGCTTCATCGTCTGCCTCAATTCATCGCGACCTTCCCTGTTGGCTGGCCCTTTCCAAGAGGTGACGTCTATCACTGGATACCACTTCTCAACCGTTTCGATCATGTCTTTGAGCTCTTTATCAAGCAGTACAGGCTGGACCAAGGGCCGCAAAGGCAACAATTCGAGACCAGATTACTCTTGAAGGGAGATGTCGAGCAAGAGGCGACAGCACGGCAAACACAGGAGGGAGTCGATGAGAGAATGCTGAAGGAGCTGGGCTACACACAAGAAGGAGACAGGGAACTGATCGAATGCATCCTTGACTTTTCACGGCTTCTGCTCGAAAGTTGCGCCAACCGCAGTCTTTACGAAAGTAGTGGACATCTCAACTTTCTCCTCAATTCCGTTTCGCTATCGCTGCTCAAGACCACTCTCCGTCTCGCGTTATGTCTTGCGCAGCGCTATCATAGCACCAAGGCCCGAGTAGCATCGAGCCACGTCTTGAACTCTCTGCTCGCCAGTCACTACAATCTCAATCTCGAGCGGATACAGCGCATGGCAAATGTCTTCCCGAAAAAGGCGATTTCTGCACAAACCGCTGCTTTCACTACACCTGCCAGATCCAAAGACAAGAGCTCGGATTCTGGTGCTGCAGTAAATCTTGCCGACATCAACTCCCTCCTCAAGAGCGATGATACCATGGATGGTTTCAGCAGCGAGCTTGCAGACGTGCAGATGACCTATTACGACAAACAGGCGTTGCCGGATACTGCGATGAAGAGGACAGAGTTCCAGCCAGATTCGCCTGCTAGTCCAACACCGGTGCGAAGGTCTTCGAATCTTGGTCCAGGATCCGCTTCACGACAAGATCGCCCCACTGCGAATGAGGACCAGCCGGAGACTCCGACCAAGGCTTCAAAGCCAGATTCTTTATCTGCGACAGCACCGAGAGTGCTCAGTATCGCTTCCAACGAGATTACTTCCAAGCCTGCCTGGGCCATATTGGATGCTTACATGGACGAGCTCCCATCGGACTGTCATGACGAACTGCTGCAACGTGTGAGAATAGCATCGGCCTTCACGCGTTCGAAACAAGACGTGGAAGACATCGTCTGTATCAGACTGCTTTCCATTGCCAATCTTGCATATGTCTACGGTGAAGGCCCCTTCGGCCAGAAAATTGCACAGCCAGATTCCGAAGAGCCTCGCAAAATGCAGATCGTTCAACAACTGACCGATTTGCTTCAGCCTCCCAGCGCACAATCCGGCGAAGTATCCCAGGAAATGACCACTTACGCGCTTAATGCCCTTGAGGCACTTTGTAAAACCAAGCAAAAGTCCGGTGAAGTAGCTACTGCTCTCAACATTGGCGTCAGCCACGGAATCTTGTTTTTTGTTCTGAAGAAGCTGGTATCAAGTCTTGACGCCAACATTCGTGGTGAGCAAGAGGACCAATGGCGGGAGGCGGTATTCACGCTGGTCGTAGCCTTGTCTCAAAACAATAGCCACAGCCGCACCGGAGACCAGATGGTAGCAGCTGGCTTGCTTCCGATATTGGTCGAGATGCTCCAGATTCGCAACGACGAGGCCGAGAAATACTACCCAAACGTTCTCACTTTCTTCGACACCTTCATTCACAATGGAGTTCGTGATGCATTCCAGTCACTGGTGAATGCCCAAGGTCTAGATGTGATTGCGAACCTCACAGCTCATACAGTTGAGGCTTCTTCTCAAGACGCGGCGGACGGCCAGGGTATCCCTCAGCAATATCAAACCAAAGTGATCGACTACGATCTTGATTTCTTCCGTCAACAAACACTTCGCATCTTGTTCAAGTTCATTGCCCACATGTTCCACCATAACACTGGCGCCCAAGATCGCTTGCTACGCAACCTCATCGACTCTCCACAGCTTCTCGGTGCTCTGAAGACCGTCATCGAAAATGCAAAGATATTTGGCTCGAATGTCTGGAGTGGTGCCGTCAACATCGTCAGCAGTTTCATCCACAGTGAGCCGACTAGTTACAATGTCATCGCTGAAGCGGGTCTCAGCAAAGGCATTCTCGATGCTGTCACCATGACTTCTATGGACACCGGCAAGAAGGAGACAAGTGGCCCTCGAGGTATTCTGCCCGTTTCCGAAACCATGAAGGACATCCCTATAGCATTCGGTGCGATCTGCTTGAACGACCAAGGTCTGAAGATGTTCCAAGAGTCCAACGCATTAGCCACCTTCCTCTCCGTGTTTACAAGTCTGGACCACGTCAAAGCACTTGAAGACGATCAAGAATCGGCTGGGCTGATCGGACAGTCTTTCGACGAGCTTGTCAGGCACCATCCCCCCCTCAAGAGCCAAGTTTCGAAAGCCGTCACTAGCATGATCCAAGAGGTCGTTACAGCCTGTCAAACTCGCGCGCAGCAACAAGGAATCGGCGCGAAGCTCTGGTATCAAGGTGAGCCAGGTGTTGAGTTCGTTGCTGGTGGTCAGAAGGCTCTCCGGGGAGTCTCAAGCGAGGAGCTGGAACGAGCTTGGCTATATGAAAATGCCGACATTCACTCGCGGACTCGTGACGATGTCCAAGACTGGATGGTAGATGCTCAGAACACGAACCCAGCAGCCGTCGCCTCTGCGCTCGAAAGTGATGCGCTCACAAATGGCCGAACAACTGGTCGATCCTCTTCAGATGTCATCAGCGTGGCCTGCAAATTCCTTTCCGGCTATTTCGCCAACACAGGCATGCTCAATGACTTCTGCGCTGCCAATGGTGTTGAGCTTCTGCTCGACCTTGTTACGTGCGCTTGCAACCCCTACCATTTTCATGAGCTTAGCACATTCGATGAGATGACTCGGTTATTCAAGCAGGTTGCCGAAGTCAAACCTCACTTGGTCTTGCCATCGCTGGTTCACCGGACCCAAAGAACCATTTTTGTACTCGGACCAATGATGGCGAATCAAGGTCGTGAGCGCCCATATTTCGAGAGGTTCACCTCTCCGAAAGAAGGCAACTCCTCAGCAGTATCCGAGGATATACTGTTGAACGGCACTTACACTGTCAAAGCTCTAGTATCGACGCAGCTCCTGTGCAACATCCTCGCAGACGTTTTGACAATGCCAACTTTCCAAGCGCATCGCCCGGCTCCGAACACTTTCTTCAGTCAAATCAATCTCACAGACTTTTACATTGATCTGGTTGACAAACTCGGCAAACTGCATTCCACATGTGTCTGGGAAGAGATTCTCATGCAAAATGCAATGCCTGAAGAATGGAAGAATAAAACCAAGGTCCACGGCATGCTGTACGGCAACTCTGAAGCCAACAAGGTCATGGGCGAAGTGTCCGCGACTTCGAAGCCTCGCAACCCTCACAATCAGGAAGACGGCAACACGGATGACAACAGCGCCTTGAGTGATGCGCCCGCCTCAGGATCTGAGTTTGACAAGAGATTTTCCGCCGCGTACAAGAACACTGAGACGCTGCGCTATCTTCTCAGTCAAATTCCAGCTGGAATTGCTTCATGTTATCAGTCACTTGGGAAAAGTCTCCTGCATAAGCGAGGTCTCGCGGAGGGAGTCAGCTTCTATCGACAAAATGCCACGAATGTAGCTGCAAGTTTGGCTGCAGCTGCCATGACGCAGTTAAAGTGGCCCACGCCGCCCAACACGACCGAATACCACGACAGACTCGCGTACGATATTGTCGCCCTTTCTTCGAACATGCAGATGTTTGTGGATAAGAAACACAACCGCAACGGCGGCAGTTCTATGGATATCCTGACCCTTGTCCTAGAAGCCTTCTACAGTCAGGGTGGCTTGGAAGTCCTCAATGAGCGCCTTCAGATGTATTGTGACAAGCTCAAAGAGCAAGGCAGCGCAGAAGATGACAAACCTGCCAATGGCTTGTCCAGTCTTCTTATGGCTGCGATCGAGCTAATCCTCGATTTTTACATGAGAATTGTCCAGTACAAGAACCTTCATGAAGCACAGCAGTCATCGTGGCTCAGCGAACACTCATATTCCGGGCCAACTCATGCCGATTATTTCGAAGCCAGTCAGCTTACTGTCGAAATTCGACATGCCATACTCCCCACAGTGTCAGAAATCTGGGGCGACGACGGTGTCATTGAGCTGCTCAATCCAGGTTGCGTGAAGAACGTCATCACCATTCTTCGATGGACACTAGAGGCTGATGGTGAGCACAAAGCCATGAAAGCTGCCAAGAACGAAAGGCATTGCATGTACACTGAATTGCTCAAGTGGAAACCAACTGATCGTAACGTTGAAGCTCTTACCACACTTGACACTCCTCAAGACTTGGCAATCGAGGGTTTGTTTCGCTGCAGAGACAGCTTGTCCTCTGCCAAAGATTACTGCTCTGTGCGTAAGAATCACAACGCACCACGCTTGCCGCCCCCAGTGAATGCCATTGTGCCTGTGGAAGAGCCTTCTTCGACCTCTCCTAAACAAGCGCCTTTGACCAGCGATGCTCAGACAGCGGAGCTGACGAGATCTCACTCGGTCGAGATGCGCGATGCAGATGCATCTGAGCCCCAAGCACCCGACACGGATGATTTGATGTCCAATGATGAGGCTGAGGCCGAAGGATCGGGCGCAGGAAGGCGCGCCTTGCCTATTGATCTGTTGAACGGCATGTTCAATGGCCAACAGGCCGAGCTGATGAACATTCTCAATTCAGTCACCGGCGGTCCATCACAAAGTGCGACACGGCGCGTTTCTGCTCCAAGGCAAGAGATTGAGACCAATGAGAAATTCATAACCGTCGAAGACTTGAACAAGGTGCGTGTTGGAGTGCGTGAAGACCTCATTGAGCGCTGCCTCATCGTATTGAGCGGACACACGGACGTCACGTTTGATCTGGCTGATTTGATCACCGCTGCTGTCTCAAAGCAGAAAGACGGCACCAAACTCAAGGCAGAGATCGGCGAGAACCTGGTGGTGTCCCTTTACTCGCTCCGCCCGGATGAAGATAGTCTACCTGAAGGCAAGAAGATTGCGTCTTACGCTCATCTTCTCGCCATAATCTTGCAAGAGAGGGATTTCTTCGATGCTGCTGTTCCTTCGTTGAAAGACAACTTTGAGCTTTTCCTGGACTATCTAAAAGTGCCACCAACCGCCAAGTTCGAAGATTGCGCCTCGTACATCAGCAACATCCTGCTCATCGTTGAGCGGGTCTTGGCTGAGGACGAGCAGCCTCAGTCAGTCGAGTGGAAGCAGCCCGCTGCGGACCAACCATTGCAGGAGCAGCCACCGATGAAGCTACGCGATCCGATTATCCCCCTCGAAGACAAGCAAGCTCTTTTCGACTCTATCTTGCAAATGCTCCCGCGAGTTGGCAAAGACGAGACGCTGGCACTATCGCTTGTGCGAACATTGGTCATTCTTTCTCGCCAGAGACCGATTGCTAAGCGTCTCGGCGAGAAGCAGAACATGGGTCGACTCTTCTTGATGGTCAAGCAACTTGCTGGTATCACGAACGAAAGACTTCAGAGCGCTTTGTTGATAGTGCTCAGACATGTAATTGAAGACGATGATACAATTCGTCAGATCATGCGCACCGAGATCCAGGCTGCATTCGAGAATAATCGCAGAGGTGCACAGATTGATACCACTGCATACGCGAAGAATCTATACCACCTGGTCCTGCGCAATCCGGAAATCTTCGTTGAAATCACCAACGAGAAAGTTCAGCTTGTTCGCTGGGATTCCCACCAACGTCCGCAGCCTTTGAAGCTCAAGACTCCAGATACCAAGGTCGAGGACAAGGACGCGGATCAAGCACCTGAAGAGTCTAAGGCAGAAGGTGCTGCCGTCTCGGTCGAGAAGCCGGAGGAAGCCACACCGAGACCAGGTATGGAGCGAATGAAGACCTCTGAGCTCAAGGCGCCAACCGTGGAAAATCCTGACGGCGTCATTCAATTTTTGCTGAAGAAACTGTCGTCGTACCGAGATGTGGAAGACAAGGATACAGTAGCTTCAGGCCAGCCTGCCGCCTCCGAGCAATCACCCGACATTGCTATGGCTGACACTACGCCAACCCCTGGAGCAGAGCAGTCAGCTTCTGGGTCTACTGTTGCAGCCGAACCGAAAGTCGAAAAGCAAGTGTTCCAGTCTGCCAACCACCCAATCTACATCTATCGCTGTTTCTTGCTCCAGTGCCTTGTCGAGCTCCTCGCAAGCTACAACCGCACGAAAGTTGAATTCATCAACTTCTCACCGAAGCTCGACGCTGCCACGTTTACACCTTCAAAGCCCCGGTCAGGCCTGCTGAATTACCTTTTGACAAACCTCATTCCGGTTGGGACACTTGATCACAAGGACGATATGGCCCACAAAAAGAAGCTGGCTACTTCTAATTGGGCGATCTCGGTGGTTGTTGGCCTCTGCGCAAAGACAAGCGAACACATTGGCACGACAGACCAAGCACTTTTCAGGACTGTCGAAGAGGAGCCTGATCTCGTGTTCGTCCGCAAGTTCGTGCTTGAGCAAATATCCAAGGTCTACAAGGACGCCATGTCATCTAACGAGCCTCTTGATCAGAAGTATTCTCGTCTTCTGGCTCTTGCCGACCTGCTCAACCGCATGCTCACAAACAAGCCACCTTCGGGTCACAACAGCTTCAACTCAGACTCAGTCGTCAGCTCCCAAAGGCAGCTCGGCCGACTTATGTACGAGAAAAACTTTGTCACCACTCTGACTTCTTCGCTTGCTGATATCGATCTCAACTTCCCGAATGCCAAGCGCGCTGTAAAGTACATCCTTCGTCCACTGAAGTGGTTGACAAACATTGCGGTGGATGTCAGCACGTCATCCGACTCTAGCCTTCCGGGTACAACAGACGAAGATGAGATTTCTTCCGCAACTTCCATCTCTGAAGACGACGATGAGCGCGAAGAAACCCCTGACCTCTTCCGCAATTCCACCCTTGGTCAATTCGAGCCTGGTCGCGAGGACGACGATGAGTCTGATGACGACGAAGACGAGGATGAGATGGATTATTACGGTGACGAATACGATGAGGAAATGGAGTACGAGGACGACGGTCATGATCACGACCACGGTGATGTCATCTCCGACGAAGATGAAGAACTTGGCGACATGGGCGAAATCGAAGGCATGCCCGGCGATGTTGACATGAACCATCTTGAGATTGTCATGGACGACGCAGGAGATGATACCGATGACGACGATGACGAGGATGACGATGATGAAGAGGATGACGACGATGAGGAGATTGAGATCATTGACGAGATCACCGGCGACGACGAGAACGCCAGTGGTGAAGAGGGTGACGACGACGAAGCCGACTGGGAGGATGAAGATGACCATTACGGTGAGGAATACAACTTTGGCTCACCTCATGGTGGTCCTCTCGAACAGATGGCGCGCGTTCTCGACGAAGAATCCGAGACCATAGACGTCCACGGAGATCCCTTCCATGCCAACTACGACTTGGTCGATGATCTTATGCACGAAGAAGAAGATGACGAAGACGAGGAAGATGAGGAAGGCTATGATGAGGACGAAATAGTCTACGAGCCTGAGATAGAGCCTGATGAAGACGATGAAGAGATGGGCTGGGGCTTTGATGACCCGGGTCCTGGTATGTTCCGTGGTCAAATGCAGGGTCGGGCAATACCAGATCCATGGACTCATTTTGATCGCGAGATGCGTCTTGGCAACACCTACCGTACGCACAGAGGCGCCGGTGTCACTGGACGTGCCACCGATGATGGCACAAATCCGTTGCTTCAGCGAGGTGGCACGGTTCATCGGAATCCCAGCATCCATCAGAACGGTCGTCGAGACCTCGACTTGGAAGACCTTCGTATGGGTCGTGGATTTGGTCTTGGCTTTGGCCGCCCCGGTGAAGGTACTCCGTCCATTATTAGTGGTATAATGAACACGATAGCGGCACAGGGGCGCGGTGCCGGACTGGAAATCAGTCTTGCAGAGGGTGGACCTTTCCCAGGTGGATTTTCACCGATAATAATCAGCGACGGTCCTGGCGGTCATCCTTTCATCAATCGTCAAGCTGTCCTCGAAGGGGGTAGTATCTCATCTCTGCTGCGTCAGTTGAGAGACGGTGGCGACCCTTCTCGCTCACCTCGGACATCGACCGACCCGTCCCATGCTGTGGCATTCACACCTACACTTTCAGTTCAACGCTGGCAAGACGAGGCCAGAATTCTCTTCGGCAACGGCTATGTAGAAAGGTCACTGAAGGTTGTTAACGCCATTCTCCGTCTTCTCACGCCTCACGCCATGGAAGCAAAGCGCTTGCGCGACAAAGACGAGCAAGAGCGTCTAGCCGCTGCAGAGAAGGCAAGGGTCGAGCAGCGACAGAAGGAAGAAGCTGAGAGAAAGGAACAGGAGGAGAAGGAAAGGAAGGAACGCGAAGAGAAAATGGCTCAAGAAGCTGAAGAGGCTGCCCAACGTGCCCAAGAAGCTGCAGAGAGTGGTGAGGTCGAAGCCGCTACTAAAATGGAAGGCGTTGAAGAGTCTCAGCCAGTACCTGAAGCCGCCCCGGCTGCTACTGCCGAGCCAGTACAGCGTGTAACGACCAGTATCCGCGGCCGCGAGATCGACATCACCACACTTGGTATTGACGCCGACTACCTCGAAGCTTTGCCAGAAGAGATGAGGGAAGAGGTCATTATGGCTCAATTTGCTGAACAGCGCACTCAGGCTCATCAATCTGGTCAGGCACCGACAGAGATCAGTCCAGAATTCTTGGAGGCTCTACCGCCGGACATTGCCCAGGAGCTGTTGCGACAAGAAGCTCAAGATCGTCGCCGCCGCGAACGTGAGCAGCAGCGACGACAAAACGCAGCTGCGGGAACTGCTCCAGCTCCACAGCCTGAAGAGATGAACAATGCGGACTTCATGGCAATGCTTGACCCGGCGCTTCGTCAATCTGTACTTATGGAAGCAGATGACAACATGCTTGCTGCCTTGCCAGCAGAGTTCCAAGCCGAAGCACGCGCTCTGCTTGGTGCTCGTGTGCGGCCACCAGGCGCCATTGCTGCTCGACTCAACGCGGACAGAACCGCGCAGACCAACGACCGTGCTGATCGTCCTCCAACAGCCCCAGTAAAGCAGCGCCGCCCAGTAGGACAGATTCTGGACAAGTCGGGTGTCGCTACTCTGCTCCGCTTGATGTTCGTCTCGCTCCATGGAAGTGCTCGTCAGACTATGCAGAGCATCTTGTCTGATATCTGCAAGAACGCACAGAACCGTGCCGAAGTCATCAGCGTCCTGCTTTCTATCCTCCAAGATGGTAGCCTCAGTGGTGGCGCTCTCGAGAAGAGCTACACGCAACTAACTGTTCGAGCCAAGACTCCTGGAGGACCAAAGACCCCACAACCAGCGAAGCGTGCTCTTACTGGATCGATCTCTTTGCCCACTACCGACATCTCACCACTCATGATAGTGCAACAATGTCTGTCTACCCTCACCAGTCTGGCCAATGAGAATCCTCGCGTCAGTTCGTTCTTCTTGTCTGAGCACGAAACCCTTGCTAGCCAGCGTGCCAAATCTGCAAAGAAGGGCAAAGGAAAGGAGACCAAGGCGACTAGGTATCCGCTAAACGCACTGCTCACTCTCCTTGACCGCAAGTCAATCATCGAGAATTCTGCATGTATGGAGGCTCTTGCTGGACTTTTGGTCAGAGTTTCGGAACCTCTCAAGATTCTCCTCCGTAAGGCTAAAGAGGCCGAGAAAGAGAAGGAAAAGCAGGAGAAGGCTGCGGAGGAAGCGCCTGCTGACACCGAAGCAGCAGCGTCTACCGACGTTGCTATGGCAGAAGCCGCTCCCGCTGAGCCCATCGAAGCGACCGAGGCGACCGGGACGACCGAGCCTACAGCTGATACTTCTGCTGACGTTTCGAAGCCAGACGAGCCTATCGCTGAGCCTGCAAAGAAGAAGGAGCGAGAACTGACCCCTCCTGAAGTACCGGAAGAGAACCTTTGCCTCGTCGTGAACATTATCGCTGCTCGCGAATGTATCGGCAAGACCTTCAGAGCCACCATCGACCTCATCAACCACCTTTCTGCTATACCCGGAGCTCGCAACACTTTCGGCAAAGAGCTCGTACGCAGAGCTCAGGATCTCGGTGCGGAAGTCTTAAGCGATCTCGAGCAATTACCAGGACAGATTCGAAACGCCGAGACATCTACTGATGTTCAAGGCATGGCTCTCGCTAGCTTCTCACCGGCATCTTCTCATCAGAATAAGCTTCTCAGAGTACTCGTTGCGCTCGACTACATCTTCGATCCGAAGAGATCACACGATGGACAATCGGCCCTGAGTGCGGACCACCTGCCGCAGAAGACCAAGGATGATCTTGTCTCGACTCTTTATGAGAATCAGACATTTGTCAGGCTATGGAACGTCCTCAGTGACTCTTTGGCAGCCATCCGCGAGCGCGACACCATGGGCAACGTTGCGACAATCCTCCAGCCACTGATTGAGTCATTCATGGTTGTATGCAAGAACATCAGCGCTAAGGACACAGACAAAGAGAATGCTATGGTTATGTCTCAGGATCTCGCTGTCGGCACCCCACAACCAGAAGGTAGAATCGAGAAGCTCTTCTTCCACTTTACTGATGAGCACCGCAAAATTCTCAACGACCTCGTTCGTCACAACCCAAGGTTGATGAGCGGAACTTTCGATGTTCTTGTCAAGAACTCCAAGGTTCTCGAGTTTGACAACAAGCGAAACTTCTTCAACAAGCGTCTCCATTCTCGCTCTGCGGAGGACCGTGTACCACATCCAACTCTGCAGCTTAACATTCGTCGCAGCGATGTCTTCTTGGACTCGTTCAAATCGCTGTACTACAAGAAGCCAAACGAGATCAAGTATGGCAAGCTCAACATTCGCTTCCATGGCGAAGAGGGTGTCGATGCAGGTGGTGTGACTCGTGAATGGTTCGGAGCATTATCAAGACAGATGTTCAACCCAGACTACGCACTCTTCAACCCAGTCGCCTCCGACCGGACGACCTTCCATCCGAACCCACTGTCCGTTATCAACGAGCAGCATTTGACCTTTTTCAGATTCATCGGTCGCATTATCGGAAAGGCCTTGTACGAAGGCAGAATCCTCGACTGCCATTTCTCGCGTGCAGTCTACAAGCGTATCCTCGGCAAGCCAGTTTCACTCAAGGACATGGAGACTTTGGACCTTGACTACTACAAGTCGCTTGTGTGGATCTTGGAGAATGACATTACGGATATCACATTCGAGACATTCTCCGTCGAAGTTGACAAGTTTGGTGTGACCGAGACAGTCGATCTTATTCCCGGAGGCCGGGACATTCCTGTCACGGAAGAGAACAAGAGGGAATACGTGAACAAAGTCGTCGAGCAGCGTCTGACCAAATCGGTAGAGGAGCAGTTGGAGCACTTCTTGATGGGTAAGTCGTTGCCAAATGCTTAAACTTGCAAGTACTAACACCTCGTAGGATTCCAAGAAATCGTACCAACTGAACTAATCACCATCTTCAACGAACAAGAGCTCGAGCTGCTGATCTCCGGTCTCCCGGACATCGACACCGACGACTGGAAGAACAACACCGACTACCACAACTACACGCAGACCTCGCCACAAACGCAATGGTTCTGGCGCGCGGTGCGCAGCTTCGACAAGGAAGAGAAAGCAAAACTGCTGCAGTTCGTCACGGGTACCTCCAAGGTGCCACTCAACGGCTTCAAGGAGCTCGAGGGCATGAACGGATTCACCAAGTTCAACATCCATCGCGATTTCAGCTCCATCGAGAGACTGCCCAGCAGTCACACTTGTTTCAATCGTAAGTTATCTGATCTTTTCGGAGAACGTTGATGAGGCCAGAGGCTAATTTGTGTTGCAACAGAACTCGATCTTCCGGCTTATGATACCTATGAGCAGCTTCGCAAGCAGCTCTACACGGCCATGACGCAGGGTAACGAGTACTTCGGTTTCGCTTAAGTGCAGCGTTCGTGCAGAGGGAGAGAAGGGGAGGCATTGCTAGGCGTTTGGAGCGAGAGAGAGCATGGATGGTGCAGCGAGCGTGATGGGATTTCGGGGTTCGCGCGGACGTCGATGATCGCTGAGAGAAAGAAGGGAAGGCCGGAAAGAGAAAAGAAGTACGACCTTGCCTTGCTCGGTATACTTTTTGTCGCGACAACGGGCGTGCAGGCCATGGATTGTTCGTGATGAATAGTCGCTGTGTGGGACGACGGTCTCTAGTCATGGTAGATATTAATGGTATTTTCCTACTTCATGGTTGGGTCTTGTGATTCGCGTGACAGTCAGAAATTTTATCAGGGTTTCGGCCATACTCTCCTACTTGACGACACTTGACTGCTTCAGAGGTTGCATTAATCATGATCGTATCAAACGAAAGGTCAGTTCAGCCTCGGGAGTTTGACGTGTTGAAGCCTAGTCCAGTCATTATCCTGTTGCTACACGAGAGCACTGGTATAAGGTGCCGCTTCAATGAGAGGTTGATGGTAGTCACGTCATGGTAGTTGTTATGGTTTTTCCCTGCCTGATTTTGTTCCGCGAACCTTTTCCAAAAAGGTCGGACAACCCTCCGCTACATAACCTTCTTGGAAAGGGTCTGTAGATTGATCGTGTGTATACAGTATACAATCTTTAGATCGACAATCAACTCTGTAATCGGCACAATTACTCTTCTATTCGAGCTTCATCCCCGTATCTTGTTTGTTGCGCGAGGCCGCGGTCTCATTGTTGACGTCTTCTCGCTGATTTCATGCTTTCTTGGTATACAATTCTATTGACGTTTTTTATCTCTTGTGAGATGGAGGGACTTTTCTTGAGATCGATATTTGACTCTTGGAACTTAGACAGTGAATGTTCGTCCTCGGTGCTCTCTTGGTGCTCTCATCTTGGGTGTATCAAGTCTCGGGTTGCACTCCGCCAGCGTTGCGGGAATAGCACGGATGCTTGGGTTCCATTGCCCAGCTTCTTTTGCTTCGGTCTTGGTACGGTGGATAGATTAGACGGTCATCAAGGTAGGGTTCTGTGCAAAATCATCGATTGCCAATGCGCGGTTTCTTGACGTGAAGTTAAATAATCGCAGAGGTTGCTGTAAAGACCGAGTTGGCGGACGCTCGCGGAGGTGTCATCGTGATGCTTGGATACGGGAGCGAACGAAGTCATGATCTTGGCGATTGTCTCTCTGTCGAGGTACTGAAATACGATGGAATAATGGAAACTTCACACGCGAGCGACAGACGTGAGAACGTAATGCCGACAGAGACTGTGGCTCGGTAGGCACCCAGATGTGCTGCGGCACACGTGGGCCGTATAGAATATGTTGTAACCTGTTATGGTGATCCGACGGCTTCACGGCATCCAAGAGGTACTACTGTATGGTATAAACGAGAAGTAGGTGTTTCAGGATGGAGACATGGCGTTCGTGTAGACTTGCTGCCGCATGGATACAATAGCCAAGGGCTTTCGTCCATGGCATTTCTGCTTACGGTATCGAGGCGTCGGTAGGAGTAGCCTCGTCTTCTGGGTGGTGCAGGCTACTCCTCCAATGTTCCAGGCGTTTGACCGGTCACTCATCGTTCGAGGGTGGAGGGCCCGATTCGAGAGGGGAGAATTGACCAATGAGAACGATCGTCTGCCTAGCTGACTTTGTAGCGGCTGATCAAGTTTGGATCTGATGTTATGACAAGAATCGCCATCTCAAGCGCTCCACAGCCTGGGCAACGATGCGCCGTTCCGACTTGGCGGTAAGGCTCATGGTCTTGGTTAATCTGTGCTTCTGCGGTGGGCGTTGAGCTGCAGAGATGCTCGAGGACATGCTTCTGTCTGTCTCAGCAAGGAGGCAGTGCATCGGTCACCTGTATAAGAACAGCAAGGTTATATGGATACCTGCTCAATGATGGGTATTAAGAGTCGAAGATCCAAAAGTTTGGTCGCGTTGATGAAGACGGAAAACGAAGTTTGCATCCGAACCCTGCGTCGAACTGCTTGGCGAGCAATAAAACTCGGGCTTGGCTTTCTTGGCCCTTCTCTTCCGATTTCTTTCGCCGCGAAAGTCGCCATGTCCCGCGAAGTCGAACATCGTTCCCAGCGATGCCCACGAGTCGTGGCCGTACTCTCCAGGTAGGTCGGAGTGGAAATAAGCATCAGACTCGCCCATGGAAGGTTGGAATTCTGCTTAGTGCCGTTTGTTGCTCGGCGCGGCCACTATTCTTAAGCACGCATGCATCATTGCACAGCCAAACGGCACTACCACACACTTCCTTGGCCTTTTTGCTGGGCTCGTCACACTTCGTTCGACAAGACTCTCTTGGCTTCAGCGGTTTCTGGCACCGCAAGAGTCTTGGGACCGATGAGTGTCAAGACATGAGCCTTGGTATGGACACGGCATTGTCGTCGTCCTCATCTCTTCCTACTTCTACCCTTTTTGTTATATCATACCTCTTGACTTCCGTCTCTCCCACAGTTCCATGTCATTGCCATGCCGGTTTGCGACGCTGATGCTGTCTGTTGTATGATCACCCAACACTGCCATCACGGACAATACCCGAACGTCACGACACACTACCAACACGACAGCCTTTTGCCAAGGCAGGAACACAAGGATGAGCTGGAATGAGAAATCGGACTTGAGTCCTTCCCTTCAACACCCACAACCTGCACTTACCCATATCTCCTCCGATGAGAAAATCGCAGTCGCCGCTGCCGCTGCCAGAGGCGGGTCCTGCTTTTCCGCTACAAGCAATACAAGCTGGGATACCGAAAAAGGTGTACTAGGTCGCGAGATGCGCGATGATGAAGGATTAGTCAATGCCGTCGCACCAGCACACAGGCAGGTCACCAAGACAAGAGACTTTGGACACACCAGAGATCCCGCGATACCATCACGGCAGAGTGTCAGATACTACGACGAGGATGATTACGAAGCGTCACTAGCAAGCCGACGACTGGAGAGCAAAGCGCTGAACCTTTTGGTAAGAATGCTTCTCGCTTGATGTACCAGCGTATACTGACCTCCATAGATATACTTGTCGGGACCTGTCGTTGGCGTCTCTATTTTTTGCACTGTCTGGACGGTCCTGAGCGTCGTCGTCATCATCCTTACATACCCTGTTCGACGACTATTACAGCGCGACACAACCTTGGTCGAAGCGCTCAACGCTCAGTCAACCTCGACCATGAACATACAATTGTCATGCATATATTCCGCAAAGCTGAACAATTCCGACATGTCGTTGGCCACATCCTGTTTCACACATCTTTTCAGCCCCCTCTTCGCCTTCGCGCTCATGTTATGGACCTGGGTCGCAGCGTTCTACTGGGCTGGATCTGCCATTGTCGGTAATCCAGAAGGATCCGAAGATGATGGAAGGGAGCTTATACTCTCTACAAGACGATGGTGGCGCTCATGGCTTCTCATGGGATTAACGCACTGATGTTGTCCTTTTGCCATCCGCATGTACAGGCGCGGATCTTCCCCAAAGACCTACTTTTTATGAGGACATGACTTGAAGATTGCTTTTCCGAGCGTGGCGTTAGTATGGTCTATGGTTAGCGATGATACACACTGATGTACTTTTGCAATGTCGCCTTCGACGGCTTTTTTCATTCCTGCTCTCTTTCGAGGATTTTAGATAGTGTAATCGTCTCCCCCAAAGACATCGTCATCCATAACTTCCAGCCAGCCGATCCTACGATAGGGTTTGTCCTTGGCATCGACTGGTGCCGCGTTGATAACAGGCGGCATCTGAAGATTCGGCATCTTTTAAATAGAGTTTCCTATGCATCTTTTCCAAGACTTCCGGGCGTAGACGACATGCTTGACGAGATATCTGGTTACGTCCCGGTATCCAGCTTTGTTATTGCGACACTATTATCACACAGACTCCTAACGATTATGCTTGTACGACTTGCGCAGTCGGGTAGGATCAAGTTGCCGACTGTGTATATGGTATAACGAGATTCAATTCACACGACCAGAGATATTCCACCGCCATATCGCTTGGGGTCCATCCCCGAACACGGCACACAATCCAGCAAAGAAGTTGTTTCATCCTCATTGCTAGCATGTGCGTAAGAGCTAGAAGTTGAGAACGGTGGAACCCAAAAGCCGATTGATCGAATCGCCTTTCGAGACCATAAATCCATTGAATGTGTATGTCTTGTTTACTCTGGCTATTGTAAATTGTTCCGATTAGTTTCATGCAGACTTTGATTAACACGAATATTTCCATCCTAAATCCTGCTTGACTCCAGCGAACACAATAGCTACTTCATCATCCAATGTTGAATATCCTCAGTAGTATAGTGGTCAGTATTTCCGCTTGTCATGGTCCGCATAGGATCGGTGCGCGGGAGACCTGGGTTCAATTCCCAGCTGGGGAGCATCTTTTTGCTTTTGGTCACGTCCAATGACACATGCGAGTCGTTGTCGCTTTGCCGGTCAAAGGAAGTTTTTTATCTTGCACAGTACCCACCCATGTTTTTTTGGCCAACCGCTGGTAGTTTAGGCGGCGAGCGGCAGAGGGCCGCAATTGACTTCACTTGCACTAGTGCGGGGAAACTTACCCCAACATGGACCCCTCAACTTCTTATCTATCAACACGACATACTTTCTTCCAGTAAACACACTGCTCACCAAGCTCACCACTGCATCCATACCCACACTCCTACAATGCCCCACGATCACTCTCACGATGGGCTCTCCCACTCCCATGGCGCAGTCGACCATGGGCACACCCACGAAATCCTAGACGGACCCGGCTCGTACATCGCCCGCGAGATGCCCATAATCGAAGGGCGGGACTTCCGCGAACGAGCCTTCACAATCGGCATCGGGGGACCAGTGGGGTCAGGCAAGACAGCGCTGATGCTGGCTCTATGTCTCGCACTACGCGACACGTACAACATCGCCGCAGTGACGAACGACATCTTCACGCGGGAGGACTGCGAGTTCCTGACGCGACAGAAAGCCTTGCCCGCAGAACGCATCAAGGCGATCGAGACGGGCGGCTGCCCGCACGCGGCGGTGCGCGAGGACATCAGCGCGAACCTGGCCGCGCTGACGGATCTGCACCGCGAGTTCGGGACGCAGATGCTGCTGATCGAGAGCGGCGGCGACAACCTCGCCGCCAACTACAGTCGCGAACTCGCGGATTTCATCGTCTATGTCATCGACGTCAGCGGCGGGGATAAGATACCTAGAAAAGGAGGCCCGGGCATCACGCAGAGTGATCTGTTGGTCGTCAACAAGACTGATTTGGCCGAGATTGTGGGTGCGGATCTGGGTGTTATGGAACGGGATGCGAGGAAGATGAGGGAGGGCGGCCCGACTATTTTTGCGCAGGTCAAGAATGGCAAGGGTGTTGATGGGATTGTCGATTTGATTCTCAGTGCGTGGAGGGGCAGTGGTGCGGCGAGTGTTAGTGGGTGCTGAGGAGGTGGGCGAAGAGACGGGAGTGTGGTCACACTGGTGGGAGTGGCGGAAATGAATGACATGAGACGGCTTTGTAATGCCTCACGAGGCGCGACACTCGGTCTTATAGCCATCTTGTTCGTTTTTACTCGGGGCATGACAATCAGCAACACGCAACATCTATCTGTATGCCAATCTTACAATCGTCGATGCAATTGAAGCCGCAAGGAAGACTATCTATCTCGCGATCACCTACATAACTATTATTAGGAGACTTCCGAAACCGATGATTTCGACTGCCAGCAGCAGGTGGCATCAAGACGATGTAAGTAGGCCTCTTAGTGATCTGTCAATGTATACGAACAGTCAGTTTGCCATACAAACTGTGTGAGATGGCTACGAAGTAGTCAAAGGGAAAATACACATGCAAGACTTTGACAAGAGAATACTCTGTTCACTGCAGAAAACTTCTTTGTAGAAGATTGTCAACTCAATATTCATACCATCGTTGAAACCCCGCGATATGATCTAAAAGCCCTCAGAAAACGCCAATCGTGTGTCCGCCAGGAAGCATGCCCAGCCTGACATTGACCAGCCCAGAACGCCATCCCTCAGTTGTCATAATACAGCTCCTCTTGCGCTCCGCCCTCCTTGTGTAATTCTCTCATCGTTTATCCTCCCGTCTAGTCGCTCCTGAGCATACTTTCGACCAAATCTCCCAGCGGACCAAACCACTCGCTCCTCGCCTTGGCGCCCTCATCCGCGAGTCCAAACTCTTCGACGAAAAGCACATAGTGCTTGAATCCCGTGTTCAGATGCGCCTCGAGACCAAGTCCCCGAATCACGCCGTAGTGGTGGCAGTAGATGTGGGCGTAGATGCGGTACAGTCGCTTGAAGATCTGCTTGATCGAGCTCTGGAAGTTGGACGGGAATGGCACACCTGGTTGTGTGGGGAAGAGCGTTGTGTCGGCGAGGAGCGCGCTGACCCAGGAGAGGAGGTGTGAGATGTAGGTTGGTGCTGGGAGGCGGGTTGGTTTGGGGAAATCCGGCGGGTGGTGCCAGAGGTATTCGAATCTGGGGATCGTTAGTGCTGGCGGTGGATGGAGGGGGAGGGGCGCTCGTACTCGTCTGTTGCTTTCATCTCGGGACACGATTGGGGCGAGCAGAACTCGGTGATGGCGCCGTAGAGGAGGTTGATCTGGTTGTAGAAATCGACGACTACGAATGTCAGTCCCGGTTGTAGATATTCGCGGATATACTGCACGCACCATTAACGGCCAACCACTCATCTTTGTCCTCGCCTTCTGGCAACTTGACCACCTTTTTCAAACTCCCACTTCCCAGCGTCGCTTCAGCAAACTGCTTCAGCTGCCAACTATTTGTACCCTTCTGTGTTCGCGCCGGCTTGAAAGCCGCTCTCGTCCGGGCATTTGCATTGCTATACGGCGAATCAGGATTAGCCTCCTCATTCCGTGACCTCGAATGTGAATGTGACGGTTGAGGCAGTACAGGCGGCGGCCGCCCATAGTTCGAGAAAAGGTCCTTCCCCCCAATCGGCTCCGAAAGCGCTGACAAGGCCAACACACTACGGAACTGCCTGTGCAGCGGGCTCTCGTACGTGCTGGGTGGCGAGTCGGGCCAGGCGAGCTGTATGCATGATTCGGAAGCCGCCAGGATGTTGCTGTGTAGCGGCTTCAGGGGAGAAGCCGGGTGTGGGTGGTAGGTGTGTTGATTGTGCGCCGAGCGCGAGGGAGAGGGCGGAAGAGAGGGTACTACGAACATTGTTTGCATGAACGAAGTCATGGTCTGATAGGGAGGGCGCGGAGCCTGATGGGTGTATGAGGTGTGTTGATGACCGTTGCAGCGTCAGTTGCTGAGGGGCATTCCTGAGGTTAGCTGGGTGATTATTGTGCAAGGGGGACGCGACACACTGTGAACGGCAAGGATCTGTCTACCGACTGAAAGGACAGAATGAGCTCTTTGTGAAAATGAGGTCGATTGAGTCGTTTGTGAACCTATAGATTGATTGTGCTCACGTATTATTGAGGTTGGCTTTGTGGAAGTGGGACCGATTGTTTACCGCAGCGGTGTTGAACCCTGGATTTGGAGTTGCGACTCGCTCCTGCCTTCTGCTTGACAACCAAATCGACAGCCCCCACATACGCCAAGCATTACGTACATCGCTCGCAGAGCCGCACTCTATTCATCTTCACCATCGGTCAAACCAAGCTCCCGGAACGCTGACTATATTACACTACATGTAATGAGAGGACGAAACGAAATGGATATCTCAAGCTATGTATTCGAAAATAGTGATTAACGCTCCATGTCATTACCGATGATGGGTCTCCCTTAACGACTCCTCACCCACTCACCAACCTCGAATCCCAATCGCCTCAGCGCACCGGCATCAACACCAACAACCGAGGTCTTATCACTCTTGTCACTAGCCGCATCTTCGCTCCTGGATCTTCTGACAACCATCAATCTCTTACTGTCCACGATATCGACCTGTCCCATGTCTCCGCCAGCCTTGCTGTCGACATCCTTGAGGTAGATAGTCATGTCTGGACCGATAATGTCGCGCCAGGTACAAGCGGTCCACTGCCAGTGGTTTTCTGGTCCGTACTCGCCGGTGACAGGGATACGACAGGCGAAGAGGTTCGTTGCTGTCAAACTGTGAGTGCGAAGCAGTACTATGTGCTTCGACTGTGTAGGTGTCGCAGGTGAGTCGAGCTCCATGGATTCTTGCTGGCTCTCTGTGCTCGATGTTTGAGCCGCGGAGCTGGTCTGTTCGGTGTCGTCGGCAGTTGTGGAGCTGTCGCGACGGGTCTCTACACTTTTGCGTGCGGTAGTGGTGACCATGTCCTGGATCTCAAGACTCTTGTCATCCCAATCATTGACGCAGTTGAAGAGGTCGCGTTTGCTCAAGACTTCGCCCTGTGGTACCTTGGGACCATCGACGACCGTGAGCTGGATTTCGCTGTCTTTGCTCAGTAGATCAGCCACACAGTCGGCGAATTCTCGTGCTGCTTCTGCGTCGTCGCCTTCCACGGCTATAATGGTCCCTCGTTTAGTGTTCGGTGGTAGTTTCATGTACAACTTGCGAAAGACGCTCAGCTTGTTTTCAACAGGCATTGACATGATGATCTCGGTAGAACTTCTCGGATCTGGTCTGCGCAACGTCGCCGTGGGGGGACCGGCAGAGGTCATGCTCGCAGCGGACATGATGTCGGGTCGCATAGGCGGTCCGTTGGTCTGTAGTGGTGGAAGAGTAAGACTGAGGTCGTGAGCCAAGGGCATTCTGCCTGCACTGGCTCTGTGTTGAGAATAACCCATACCAGGACGAGGTGGAGGAGCCATGGCTACGGCATGAGGTCCACGAGGAGGAGGTCCACGAATAAGTTCGGCCGCAGGGGGAAGGCTTACACGTCGGAACTGAGGCGGAGTTTGCGCATGGATAGGGCCAGCGTATTGTCGCACAGGACTCATCATCTGTTGCTGTTGCTGCTGTTGCGTAGCAAAAGGAAATGGTGTACCAGGCCCGTTTTGCACCCTCTGCGCGTTGGCCCTCATATGCGGCACATTCCCAGGGTATCCTCCGGCCTTGTCAACTCTTCGACGCTTCATGTCAGAGGCCATTGGTGGGACCATGTCTTGCGGCGATTGAGAATGAGCGTATGGTTGAGGAGGGTGACCTGGAGTCATACGGCGGCTTGGTGAATCAAGTGAGAGATTGTTCATCATCGGCAGGTAGCGAGTGGTTGGTGTGATCAACGACGATGGCGTCGGTGGAGGTAAAGTCACCGTATTAGCACGTATCGGGCGCACGATCAAATCCGTGGGGCTGCCCTCGGTTTCTCTCTGTCTTGCCTGGTACGTCGACGGTGTGCTAGGTTGTGCAATCGCACGGCCACCGCACTTGGTGCACTTCTTCAGTTCCGACCACGGAAACGGTGTCGTGTCCGAGGAAGCGCTGTTGCGACGTCTCGATCGCTTTGGCTGATAGCGATAAGAAGGATACTTGAGTTGGTGCTGAATTTTTTCTTCCTGTACTGTAATCAGTATTGGTCTCAGCTTACTACCAGATGGACATCATACCTCTGCGAAACGCTTCCAACGACTTTTCTCTTCTTCCGATTCGTTGCCCCAAAGCGCACCAATGATTTTCGAGATGTCGGGGTTGTTCACACCTGGGTTCTGCTTGACAATTTCGGCGTTGTGATGCTGGCGATAGAGGATGAAAGCTATAGACGTCAGATCAGGTCGTATGTCAAGCACGTGGCGGTCGATCTCGAAGAATGCAATGTACTTACCGTTCCTGGGCCTTGGTACCTTTGGATCAGCTCGGCAGAGGCAAGGTTGGTAGGTTTCCGAGCTTTCTCTGGAATGTGAGGGAGTAGATTGCTCTTCCTCGTCAATCTGATCAACGCTGCGCTTCTGTGTGGTGCGAGAGGGTGGTGATTGTTCTGGGGTTAGTGGTGTGCCAGGAAGATTCTGCTCATCTGGAGAATTGAGAGGTTCGGATACGATCTCTTGAGGCGGTCTTGCATATTCCCTGCTGGCAATGTTGCTACCAATAGAGACACGCTTAGACCGACTGAGAGTAGGGCTGCCACTGTCTTCGTTGTCGGAGGGCATATTTCTCTGCCACAGCTGTCTCGTAAAAGAGATCTGAGGTTGATCAGGGGCAAATTGTGCTGTGGAAGAGGAAGCTCCAAAGCCGTGCTCTGATACAGACACTCGATGGGGCGGCATCGCAAAAGACAATGTATGTGGAATGCAGATACGCTTTGTTCGGTGCAGTACTGCTTTGGTGAGAGTGCAAGAAGACTACAGCAAGTATCATCAAAAAGAGTCAACATAGGGTATATAGTCATTGATGAGCGTTTGGCTTTGTCTGCTATCGCATGTGCACTGTTGCCCAGCAATGCGGCTTTGTGTTGAACCATCGTCTCAGCTATTGCATGCGATCGTCCCTTTGGTGTGAATGTGGGACAAAAGAGATGGTGTGCAAACGCTTACCGCAAATGACTTTCTTTGTTCCATTGAGGCACGTTTACGCAAGCGGCAACCTCCGCAATCGAGCATTCCAGCTCGCGGGGTCGATGCAAGGGTGTGAACTGAGGAATGTACACTCTCGTATATTGTGCGCGTGCATCAATGAAGCGTGGGGGTTGTATTGATAGATTGTAGATGATGGCGTAGTTCGATCTCAGCACTTACCGTCTTTTACACCGCTTGTCGGGAAGAAATTAGTCGTACTCACATTTCGAAAACGAGCCGGTTTTGAACTGGCGTTTGTCGTCTGAACAGTCAATCGAATACAGACGCATTGGGAATGGAAGCCAGCCACAATAAGCCGTGACTGTCAAGTTTGTACGGGCAAGTCTTGCCGTGGGCCGCTGAGGCACAAAGAAAAACCAAGTCATTGTTCCTCATTGTTCCAGGAACAGACTGCCGGGAATGAACCTGCAATCTCGTAAAACCAGGCAAGACAGCTGTGGTCGCCGGCCCCCAATTACTCGTGTAGCATACTTGTCCAAGCACTATATCTTGCAGCATGTGTACCACGTCATGCTCATGATGGTAAGACTGCTCTCGTTGCTGACCCTCAATCGAGGGCAACAGCAGATGAGAAAAACAGAAAGTGCAAGCTTCAGTCAATCCGCCACATACCATTCTTCTTAGTACAATGTTTTCAGGACATTGATCAACGGCTCGAACTGCACTGTCGATCCTCCAGGAAGTCGGACCGCTGCTCTAGGCCGTTTTATTCTCCGGATGGTCAGTAGGCTCCCGTCCTTGGATGGCCTGCAATGAAGTCCCCGGGCAACTCTCTGCTGAGCTATTGTTCTGACGAGATGGCACAAGTGGAGTTGGGCGTCTTTGTCTGTTCGTGAGCAGTCGATACGTATAGCGTTGGCCTGATAACTCGGGACGGTTGAGCCACCGCCAGACCTTCATTGAGCACAACTCTGAAGCTGCCACTTCCAGTGAGGATGAACCATCACAGCGGTGATGGTGTTTGAGGACATGCAGCAGGCCGAAGCGTACCAACGGGGCTTAATCTCCGAAGATTGCCTGGCATGGGACAGAGTGACTGTTTCCAGCACATAGAGGGCTGTCTTAACTCAAGCGATTGAACGTGTTGCAGTAATCAAAGCAGAGAGCGATCCAAGAAGACACGATGTAGGAGCACATTGTTGATGATGATGAACGTGGCACGAAACATGAACCCAGATGCCAAGCCAAATGAATCACTGTCTTGGCGTTGTTGCACTGTTTGACTGAGAACTACCATTGCCAAAAAGGAGTCAGAACTTCACGGACTACAATAAATCGAATGGGGTATCACAATCTCTGGTCCTATGACTGAGGTCGCCGCTTCGGTGGGCCGTCCATGCATTCCTAAGCCGCGTCCTGAACTCTCAATGACCCCCTCCGAAGACACTCACGAATCCAGGCTGGGGGCTTGCGCTTTCAGCAGCCTGTGCAGTTGGGCTTAAGACCTGCGAGTTTGCGATGACGACAAGACTACCCAGCCTGACTCTCTTCGTTGGTCTCGGCGTCACGATATCCTGCCCAAGCGTTTCTACGGTATCGCCATTGGTTGGCTCCAAAATTTTGCGCTTCTTCTTGTCACCGGGTGAGACCGGACTTCTGCGTTTGCCAGGGTTCCAACCAGCCCAGTCTGGACGACTCCAGAGTTGTTGTGGTGACTCCAGATAAGCAATTTGTCCATGGCCAAGGCGCTCCTCTTCGCTGACCGGCAGCGGACGAGCAGATTGAATGATTTCTTTGATGCCACCGTCATCTTCGAGGACTTTTGCCTCCTTGTGTTCTACCCTACTCATGCGTTTGGCCCGCTCAAACATCTTTTCCTCGATAGTGCCCTCAAGAACCAAGGTCTCAACGGTTACAGGTCTTGTCTGACCGATTCGATGAGCTCGTTTGATGGCTTGTGCTTCGATGTGAGGACGGCATACTGGATTGACAAAGAAGACGCGCGACGCCGAAGTCAGGTTGAGACCAAACGCTGCTTGCTGCACGTCCATCAATAAAACCCGGAAGCTGCTCTCCAGGTCAAAGCGAACAATGTAGTCGGATTTCTGTGCCGCATTGAGTGATTTGGCGTAGATGAGATGGGGGATATGCAAGAGTTCCAGCACTTGAGCAATGTAATATGCGACGTTATCACCTTCGTAAAAGACCAAAATTTTCTCGTCTTGGTACGACTCGTAGATCTGCGATACCAAATAGCTCAGTTTCGTAGACGTAGTGCCGATGATGGCGGTCTGTCTTAGTCCCGAAGTTTCAGGCAGCTGGGGTGTAGCATCCTGCGCGATTGCCTCTCCAACTACATCGGCAGGATCGGCTAGCGCTTCTGCGGAAGCATGTTCTGGTGTCTCCGTTACCTTGCTATCAGACTTGCGTGGTTTACGAACCTTGAAAGACGACAAAACGGACTGCTTTTTCGAGCTGGACTTGTTGGTAGACGCCTTTTTCTTAGACGGTTCGCCATTGACACTGGATATCGGAACTCCGAGCTTCATCAGCACTGGTTTCTCGTCGTGCTCCTTCGAATCAGCCCCTACAGCTTTTGGGTACACATCAGCTTTAGCTCGTAGACCAGCGCCTGAAAGTCCCTCGGACGGATCTTCAGTAGTGCATCGGTCGTTCACGTGCGCTTGAGCTTCGATAAGCTGTGATGCTCCAGTCAGCAGCGGGTTCATATCGTCAAAAGTCCAGTGCTGTGCAGAGTCTGCCGGCCACTGATCAACAAACAGTCCAATCTCGTGTGAACTGCTCAGCGCTTTCCAGCCCTGGGTCGCAAGCACGAGCTTCCCTTGTTTGATGCATTCTGTGAGAAGCTTTCTATCATTTTCAGATGATTTGATATCCTCCTTTTCGAGATAGCTCTCCCCGTGCTGGACGGCCGCTTCCACATCCGATTCCGAGAAACCAGTCCAGAAGAAAGCAGATTGGCGCAGGTTGTGAATGAGCTGATATCTGGCTTTCTGACTGTTTTTGTGGAACAAATAGTCGGCATCGGTACGTTCACTTGTCACCGCATTGGCGGTCAATACCAGCGTGAAAAGGTTTGCTGTAAGCTTGTCGTAGAATGAAGGCTTCAGCCGGACAATGTTGTGGGTCAACGGTGGCAGGTCAATGTCACGCTCGACATCTTCCGGCTGTGTCTTGACAACTAGGGCTTCTAGTGTCCGACTCAACGAAGTCGAGAAGCCCGAGTACGTTCGCTTTCGACTGTCTTCGTGACGATAGATGTAGTCATCCCAGAAAGACGGACTTTCTCCTTCTCCAGCAGCCCACGGTCTGACTTTCAAGAAGTGGCTTGCAAGAGAACCTATACTCTTGATCGCACCTGAAGTATCCTCCTTGAGGTTGAACAGTTTCCGTTGATTCAAGATATTTGACCGTTCACAGCTATCATTGAGAGCCATTGGCACAGCTTCCGACGAATAGAGATCCATCTCGACACCAAGTAGATCCTTCGCAGGTGTACCACTGACTACCCATCTATGATCGGCTTCTACCAGTTTGCAGGCTACTTGAGCTGCGGTAGAGTTTCCGTTCGAGAAGAAATGTCCTTCATCGATGATGATACGCAGGAAATGCAGATGCTTCAGCGGCGAGTCGTAGATGTCGTTGCCGCTCACACAAGAGCAGTCCCTGGTCCTGCTTGAACCAATATAAGGACATCGACAAGCCAATTGTTGTTGCCGGGACAATCTGCGACCTTGACTGTCTGATCCATCACGAATCTCTTGTTCGAATCTTGACCTGCTGAAGAGAATCACATCGTACTTGCGTAGCTGCTTAGGCAACGGCAGGTCTTTCTTGGTGTCGTCCATGACGAGTACTGATATAGCATCGTCCGTTGTATGCTTCTGTAATTCAGACTGCCATTGTGAGCATAAATTTCGGGGTACTACGATAATAGTTGTAGCTGCTAGAGTGAGCACCTTGGGCGGAGGCAGCTCGGTTGCCCGATTGAATCGTAGCGGTAATTGAGGTATTTCGTAAGTTGGAGGAGATTCTTCGAGTAAGCTGATACACCGAGTTAAAGCCTCTCCAGTCTGTGCCTCGTGTTGTTCAAAGAATATTTTCCACGGTACCGAATGCCGATTGATGGCGGAGACAGCCATATCAGTCAGAGATCGTACCTTTGGAGTAGACTTGGTGTGATTGTATACAGCCGGAGTCTGGGGGAGGTGACCTTTTGTCGACAACACTAGGGCAATGCACATCAGGGTCTTGCCAAGACCCATGGTTTCCGCCAATATACCGCCCTTTCCAGTCTCATACAGTCGAGGATTTCTAAGGAAGATGACGTCCTTCGCCCCAAAGTAGTATTCGGTACCGTCTGGAGCGATCCTCTTTTCGATTCTCGGATCGAGATGTAGACGTGGCTCACTTTCACGTTGCAGCATGAGACCTGCTGAGCGCCTCTGGTATGGATATAGTGGTGTGCTCAAGCCTGGTAAAGGTGTTGAGCTATTCAGGAGACCTTCGAGGGCTTCGCGGTTGTGATGGTTTTTGATATTCTCAGCATCCGGAGCCGGTGAAGGGATGTTGTTGAACATGTAGAACAATGAGCCTGGCTCGGATGATGCCCAGACGTCGAATGGTCTTCGCCGATCGGCTGCACGCTCGCCTCGCCAGGTCTGTGGTGACACGTCAATGTTCCTTAGCAAATGCTCCAGACAGGACAATAGCCGTTTCGATTTGCGATCTATGAACCGATTTCCGACATCGCCTGGCAGCAGATAAATTCTGTAAATGCTGACTGGAGGCGTGGAGAGGCTGACTCGAGCCAGTACCCGTGTCCAGCCAGCGGTACACAATTTGCGGACATGGTCTTGGAGTGTGTGACAGACATCCTCAAGATTTGGCAGTGAGTACACCTCACTCCACAATGGCGCCTCGTCCGTGTCGAAAGCATTCGCTTTGCTGGTGATACAACCTAGGGGAAGAAAATTGGAGAGGTCCTGTAAAAAGCATCGAGTCTCGTCTTGGAACCAGGGCGATGAAGGGTCTAGGTTCTTCGGTAACGGTGAAGAAACTACGGTGCCGGGTGTTGTTGCGGGAGTGAATGAGTTCAAATCCAAATTGTCATCTCCTGCCTCTGTTTCGTGATCCGTTACTGGCGACCAGCTTGGCGTTCGGTTGCAGGCCGGATTCATTGCAAAAGCGCGGACTCTAACCGCTGTTTCTGTCGCTTCATTCACTTCTCTGACATTATCGGTTGACTTGGATTCGAACGAAAGAATTTAGATCAGGTTGAAAGCATCTTTGCATAAAACAGTAGAGTATCGATGCAGTGGACTCGAATATAAATGGAAGTGAGTCGCACTCCAGGCAACTGCGGTCCTTGCCACTTCACATCTGCAGCCTCGTCGGCGAATCTTCGGCTGCGTCAAAAGGCTGCCTTGCATTTCAGAGCAACAGCTTTTTTGTTGGCAGCACATGTCGTCGATGCGGTCAGGAAGTGTTTAGAGAAGTTCATTTTTCTCATAATTCAGACCTGCTATATTCCATACGAAATGCCTCAATCGCTGATAAACAAAAACCATACACGCCCAGACCAGACCAGACCAGACCAATTCGCGGAAGAAGATTCAGCTCGTACTGTGATTAGACTCAGAATCAGCTCTCACTGTAACCAGTCTCAGATTCAGATTATTCTCTCAGGCGCTAGATCGTAGCACTTAGGCACAGCTATACAACATGGAGGTGAGGGAGGGACTTACAACAGAGCCAAGGTCAAATCTCCACGGATACTCGCTTTCAATTCGATCTCAATGTCCAGATTCGCCTCCAGAGACAGCTTCAGTCCGTCGGACTCGTCCAGCATGCCTCGCTCCCTCTCGGGTGGTACGGCGTAGTAGGGCTGGCCGGGGTTCGAGCCACGGATGGGGATCTCACCACGCTCGGCTCGAGCCATGGTGACAGGACCGTCCATAGATGTCGAGTCTGGACCGATACGCTCGAACGGCCTCATGGCTTTGAGTTCACCGTTTGCATCTGCTTCCTCGAGTGCTTCAAGCTTGTTGGTATGCATGAACTTTCCATCGGTTTGTTGGTTCGTTATCCTCTTTCGTCTAGCACGTCGAGACGATGACCGCGATCGGTTCGACTCCTCACCTGCTAAGGTAAGCCTGGGTGTCAATGATTGATATGAGTTCGTTCGTACCCTTGATACGCGCCGTCGCTTTCACCAACTCCTCCTGTTTCTTCTTCTGCTCGACAGTGCGTTGTGAGATCTCGCCTTTACGGTCCAGTCTGGGCTCTGTGACACGGGGGATCTCTGGTGCGTCCTCGTCGCTCTCATCGTCTCGGAATTCGCGGGCCCTGTCGAGTTGCTCGACCTCGCCTGACATGATGTAGGGTGTTGTGGGTGTTGTTGCGCAGTGTTAGATAGTAAGAAGTAGAGCGATGTGTAGTTTCACGAGTGAATGGGCGGAAACAGTATGAAGATGAGTAGAATACGGATATGTCAGAGGTAACAGTTGCAAGGCGGAGACGTCAGAGAGTAAGAAAGGTACGAGCACAGTACTCCGAGGACATGCAAGTGATAGTCGAGGTCAAGGTGGGCAGCCTCATCAGGGAGCCACTCTTAGCCACGATCATCTCTCAAGCCTGCTTTCGAAAGCCACACGTCAGAGGCGCAGGGATTTGTGATCGAGCAACTTGTGCCGGATCGGACGGTGGATATAGTGGTCAAACACCTTGATTGAGCGACCGCGCCACGCGTCATGGTGCGAAGCCATGCAAGCAAAGAGGAGACAAGAGGAAATGCTCGTGTTTTCGGGGTGCTCGCTTGACTGGAAACACTTTTGCTCCGCTTTTCGCACGCTAGAAAAACGAGGCTTGGCGGCGAACGGTGTGGCTCCGTGGCTCGCGGATCGAGAAGAGGCTGACCATTCACCTTCTTCTAACCTCACCTGTGGCGTCATACCATCCTTAGCCACTCTTAGCTCGTGCAGAATCAAGCAAGGTCGGTCGTTGAAACATCACGGGGGAGTGGAGATCAGAGATTGCTGATGGAAGGTTGGCAATTTCCGGTTGCTCCTGGAATTTGTGCCTTCATGGTCCCTGAGGTGAGCAATGATTGTGTCATTGTGATTCCGCCAGGGTCCCAATAACTTCTGTTCAAGGGTAAAGATATGGATGGGAGACCATGCGACAAAGCATTCGTCAGACTATTCAAGGACTGAGTGTATGCTAAATTTTGGAAGTTGTATTGCCATATCCTAAACGCTAATAAATTACATATACAAATTGCTGCAAAGTTTGCGGTATCATCAATGCCTGTACCACTTCTCGAGTCTGACCAAATCCCCAAAGATGCAGCCAAATGATCCTTTAGTTACTGTGAAGATATGTTAGTAACTTGTCGGGTCATCAAGAATTGGAATGACTTACAGAAGACCAAGAGTGAGGTCACCGTGAATCTTCGCCTTCAGTTGAATCTCGATGTCGAGGTTAAGTTCGAGTCTGAGACGCAGTTGCTCGTTCTTCTCAGGCTCCTCCTCCTCGTCGCCGCCTTTCTGACCGCCCTTCTGGCCGCCACCAGTCAGGCCACCGAGAGCCTGGCCAGCGGTGTTACCGACTTGGTCGACTGCTTGACCGGCAGTGTTCTGGACCATGTCGCCAGCACCGTTTACGAGCTCACCTCCGGGTAGATCCTCAGTGATGCCGTCGAGTGGGCCACCGCCGCCACCACCTTGCTGCTCGCCTTGCTGCTGCTGCTGCTTCTTCTGCCTTTGGCGCTGTCTGCGTCCGCCGGTGGCAGACATGTCGCTACGGGCGACGGATTCGGCGTCGCTGTCTCCTCCTTTCCTGCTGCGACCTCTACTTTGACGACGTCTTGATTGCTGGCGGAATTGCTCCTTCTGTGGTTCGGGCTCCTCTTCGGCTTGGCCATTGGCTTGGGCATCGCCTTCACCTTCGCCATCGGCGTCAGCGGCTTCTCCCTCTTCTGGCTCAGGAGTGGGCTGCTGCTGGGGTTCCTTCTTACCACCAAGCTTCTTTGGAGTTTTCTTTTGTTGCTTTGATGACATGGACGCAGAGCCGCTGCCACGCGCGCCAGCGTCGGCACCGCCCTCAGCGCCGGCAGATACGTTGGTCTCCTTTTGTTCCGAAGACATGTTGTATCAATGTGGTATAATTTTCAAGTATGTAGACAAAATTGAATATGAGATGACTGGTGAATATGAGACAAACTTTGAGATGAATAGATTGGAGGAGATATGATAAGTTGGAAGAAGGGTGAGATAGGATTGAAATGGATGAATGGGTGCGCCTCAATTCAGGCGCCTCATCTGCGGGCGCACCGCCATGACGTATCAGCCATACATCACCAGCCACCGTTCCTTGCTCGTCTACGAAACGGGACCCTTCTTTGCATTATCCTTGCTACTGTAAAAACGATGATCGAGAATCAGGGATGTGGATCGAGAGGAACACGACACAGGATTTCCGCGATAAATGCGGGACGCTTTGCTGGCACAACGATCGGCAAATGCATGAGGGAAGCTTCAAGCGAAACTCTAACGACGTGTGGAGCCGCGCCTCGTTTCCTTGGAAGAGATGCGAAGAAACGCCTCAACCGACGCCTCAGTCCCTACTCCACCAACCCAACAAGCCACGCACCATCTCGCGCGCCATTTGTGGCTCACATACTCGAGTCGTGACGTCTCCAAGCTTCCGTCCTTTGCCAAGCAGGATTGCTGGTTGCAGACACTCGACAATCGACACAACGAGCACCTCTTGATTCGCCCACAGATCGGAACAGACGGAGTGACCCCCGCTTGACAGCTTCGAGAATACTATAGTACGAATCTACGTACCGTTTCCACCAGTCGACAAAGCAAAGACAGCCCAAGATGAATGACCAAGTGACCAAAGATGCCGCGGCAAGGGAACGTATCATATCACACATGAACAACGACCATCATGATTCGGTATTTGCCATCATCATTTTACTACTGTATCCAAGGAAGCACGACCCGCTAAACATGGCTTCAGGTTATTCGTTACATGGAGAACTACCACAAACTCTCATCATGGAGCGCGTATCACGCCAAAATCGCGGACATAACCCTGGACAAGTTGACACTCTCATGTGAAGGCAAGACATATGTCACTCCGTTCAATCCACCAATGACCTCATATCGGGAGGCCAGAGAACGGGTGGTCGAGATGGATAAGGAATGCGTCTTTGCCCTTGGTCGCAGCGACATTACCATCAGCCAGTACGCTTTTCCTACTGGATGGTATCTGGGTCTGTTCACTCTTGTGGCTACCGTCTTCGTCGTCTTCTCTACGAGACGCAACTTTGCTCCAGGCGGACTGATTGCAAGTGTCGTACCCGATTTCTTTCGCCGATTCTGCTCGGCCATTCAGCCGTACCTTTTCTGGGGTATGGTCGCCATCCATGGAACCGAGACGTACGTTTTTGTTACGAGCAGGCTCATCAAGCACAACGTGAACGTCATGAACCCAGTCTTCTGGAACTGGGCCGGTGACTGCTTCATATCGGGAGATGGAGCGTTCAACAGGTGAGCGAGACAGGATGGATGCACACCGACGATGATACGAGACGACTGACCTTGAACAGATTCGACGCCATGGTGAACCAGAAGCGTGTTGAGAAGGAGAGGCAGAAGCACTGACAGGTTTATCGAACCCCGAATGTGATCAAAGAAAGTAACCGATGATATCGCAAGACTAAGAACTTGCATATGTAGCACGATGGGCCGTATAGAGTATACAAAAATCGTAGTCGTTCGCTCATAGGTAGATTGTGACCACTCAAGAGTACTGCTTGTCAAGCTAGTGACGTCCTTGTGTGTAGTAAGCGACAGTAGTAAGATGCAGTAATAGCTCCGATGATCAGGGGGAGAGAGACCCTACTCGCTACCGCAGTTCGTAATTATACTACTGAATGTCGTGCATGCTCAGCCTTGGACGCCTAATCTCTATACCGATGGAAGTAGATCCACTCTTGATTTTGGTTTCAGATCTACTACTTCGTCACATCTCAATTGATGACACACTACATGTACTGCTGTCTTTTCATCGGTGAGACCACCGCAATGACACTGATGCTTGTCACTTATCCTTTGTTGATCTTAAGCGGGCTTATCATGTGTTCCACTGCTCGTGATGCAGCGCCGTTGTGGTACAGCGTTAAGGGCCAACAAGTGGGGGAGAAACTCCGCATCTCACGCAGTCAAATTGGTCCACCGCCTCGTTTTATCCACAAAAGCATGAGCTGCTCTATTTCTGCCTGTCCTCTGATTGGCTGAGGATCTACCAAGACTCAAACCTTGGGGAGCAAAAGACGGGCCATCTGAGACATTGATCGCAGTGCGACACACGATCACGGGAAACACGTGAACTCCTCGACACTCTCCTCCTATCGAGCGTCGTCGCTACCTCTCTTTGATCTACTCTTGGTCGCATATAGCTAAAGAGACTGACGCGAACCATCGACGCACATTGACTTATACCGGCACGACACGTTAACAAGGCCGCTGGCGGTTGAAGCAACCCTGAACCTTGAATCCGCTCACGAACGACTATCGTGAACATCACCACTCTTGTGGATTCTGGCGCGACGAGACGCATTGCAGTGCATTGCATTGCGTTAATACCCTCTTCTTCCCTAGCTACCACCGCGTCGGACCTCGACACTTTGCCCATCAATGCACGGTCAAAACACGAAAAAGCACGCATCATGTACATGAACAAATAAACATTGCGCGCTCGTCACTTTCTATGCGTTTTGCTTAACACACAGGAGTTGATCTCCCAATACACCGACAATGGCATTTCCGAACCCTACGATCAATCCACCACGATTCGCTCCGCCCACTCAATCCCAATTCGCGCGACCTCTTTCACCATCACCATCCACATCTCCAGTTCGTCGCGGCCGAAACGTGTCACAGGATGCCGTACTGCGGAATCTCTCACCGAGCAGGACTCTTCGCGCCTTCACCAATGAATCTTCTTCCTCTGCTGGTCAGAGCGAAGATGTACTGGTCAAGAGCTTGGGTAATGCTTCACCATCTGACAGAGCATTCGGAATTCGAGTAGCGCAGACATGCAAGAAACTCAAGACATGGGTCGCCGAGGTCGAATCTTGGGACTGGCCGGGCACATTCGAACCTCCTTCTGAAGGAGGGAGGGCGACAAAAAGGAGGGAGATGCTATCCGAGCATGGAGTCGCTCCATTCGCTATCATGAGTCCAGTCTCCGAGGAGAAGAATGATACCGGTGGTTTCTGGGGCTCATTACCAAAGGAGATTGTTCTGGATCACGAAGCTCGAATTGAGGACATCTCGACTGCCGTGGAAGAGCTGGACCTGGAGCAATTGAAAGAGCACGTGCGAAATGTACATTTGAGGCGGACAACGAGCGATGTTTCACCAGACGCAACTTCTAATTTTACACAACTCGATCACATGGACGATTTCACTGCCGTCATTACTGCCACGATACTGCAAGCACTACCTTACGTTTCTTGGCTGAATGGCACCATGACCGAGTGGTCTCTACGCCTGACCGTTCTCCGTAAGGTCCCTGGGTTTCTAAAAGGGCTTGAAAGTCTGAAAAAGGGCGTAGACCGCGCATGGGACAATCTGATGGTCGAGTCACAAAGAAGTGAGGAAGTTGCGGGACCACTGCGTGATCGTTTTGAAAGCATCCAATCAGCAGTTGGTCAAAAGGTCAACGCGCTTGGCCAAAGACTGGACAGCATGCTGGATGCCCTCGAAGGCCGAGCCGAAACGCTCCCTGAACAATGGATCGACAGTTTCGAGGAAGTAGAAGCCGCTTACACAAGTTGGGTTGTTCAAGGAGAAAGAATGATCATGGGTCTCACATGGGAAAGGGCAGACCAATCGGAAAAGATGAACGAGGTGGTTCTCGCTCCGTACCGGCCTTTCGAAGTTGTGGATCAGCCACAGACAAAGATCTCGATGTCCTCACCATATCTCGTATCTCCAATTAGTGAGCGAGGCGGTTACTTTCACCCAAACGACGTTGGCAAAGCGACTGGAGTCTCCCCCTCAGACTCGCTACGTCGACCGGACAGTCCTGTCTTGGGCAGTCCGCAATTTCAATTCTACCAAAATGGCGACTCGGAGTCTTCGCCAGACGAACCTAATAGGGAACGACAGGAGTCCGCCAGACCCCGTCAGAATAGCGAGTTTGCAAGACTGGTTGACGACGTAATTGATAGCTCCCAGGATCAATCGCAGATGCATGGCGATGAGACCATCGGGCTTGCGGTAGGTGATGACAACGATAATATTACCCCACCTCCACCACAAGGACTTCAATTCTTGCCGAGCCATACACTATCCAGGTCCATCTCCAACTGGTCCTTTTCTCAACCTCGTTCTCCTCCAAAGGTTCCAGTTTCGCCATCCAGAAGTAACGACCTGTCACGACCACGTAGCAGGCATACGGCTATCGATATTGAGGCTTACAAGACCACTGCCGCAAGCGCACAACCAGCATCCGTTGCCGAAGAGGTGCCCTTCAGCACAGGAAGAACCGCGTCGCTACCGATAATGCAGGAACAGCCAGCCACCACGTCGCTCCAGTCCAAACGGGCCATCTTCAATGGAGATCTCGAGCGTAAACAACAACTGCTCAAGGCTAGAAGCCCTCCAGTAGTCAGACCATTTGAACACGCTTCTAATGCTTTCACCAAATTATTTGCCGCCCACAACGCTAGATCGCAGCCCAAATCTCAGTCCAAAAGCCATTCGAGGACCAATTCAAAGTCTGGTCGAAGGTCTTCTTTACGAAACGCCATCACCCCAGCGTCTATAGCCATCAGGGACAGCGTCAGCAGCAGGGGCTCGCAAAGTCGGGATTTTGGCGATCTTATACCCGCACCATCGCGCAGCAGAAGCAGAGATGGTTCAAGGACAGATATCTACGCCACGAGATCGGAGCCCGCTGGTGAGACTCTTCCAAGCCCACCTCGATCGGAGCGCAGGCTTGTTGCAAGATCTCCTTCCCGAGGCCAGTCGAGCAATCCAAGCGAGAAGTTTGCCAGGCACGATTCGCCTTTCGTGCAGCAACCTTTGACTTTCGGTCAGAACGAGTCAGCTTTGGCTCAGGAGAGCAATTGGCCTCTACCTCAAGGATTCGAGATGCAGACTGAGGAGATCTCAAGCCCGAATGATCCTATGGTATCTGATTACTTCGAGCGTTTGTTCGTCGACAGTCTCCCTGCGAGTCCAGAAAAGCTGGAGAACGGAGAAATCGAGACCAATCCGATGGAAAGGACGCTAGAGAGGACAAACCGAAGACCGGCTACTGATCGAGAGAAATCTTATGGCAGCAGTATGCTCGACGGTGTTTTCAATCAAACCATGAATGACATCAAAGCCAAGGAGCCTAGACAGCAGAAACGGACGTGGCCTTCACTAGGCAATGGTGGTATGTCCGAAGATTTTGTGACGTCTCTGCCGGACGTCGGGACACCTGGGTCGTTCAGGTCAGCTCAATCGACACCAGAGATCCGCGACGCACAGCAAGGAGGGTACTTCCAAGCAAAAGAGGTAAAAACTCAATCCGCCAGGAACTCGATCTATGGTGGCCATTCTCGTCAAGGGAGTGTCGTGAGGTCACGCAGCTCTTCGAATGCCAATGCTTTCGATAAGTTCAATCTTGGAATATCTCCGGGAACACTCGAGAAATCATTACCGAACGACGATGTCTCGATGCCAAAGAGGAAGTCGATCGAAAAGCGTGCGTCTGTCGCATCTATTGAGCATTTTGCGCGCACGGAGGCAAGTTGTTTTTTTGAGATTGAGCCAGATCTCACACTAATATATGCATAGCTCAAAACCGTTAACATTGCCCGACACCCGAGTGACTCGTCTAACGAAGGACTTCCTATACAGTCTACGCAAGACGCAGATAAGATCAATCCTGCAAGCTACGCACCTGACGTGCCAGAAATGACAGAAGACAAGGTGATCGGCACCAGAAAGAGCATGAGGGAACACCTTGGAGCACCGCCAGCTGCTCTTCGTACTGACTCGGAGAGAAGCGTCATCGGACGCTCGTTCGGTGCATCGAAGCCTCCTCCGTTGAACATGGACTTGGTCAATAGGCGACAGTCAGTCTCGAACACCGCTGGTGCCCAAGCTGATCCCGAACGTCCAATCACACCAATCAAGTCCCGGAAGCGACGAGATAGTACCTCGTCAGCAGCTGGTGACAACTTTGATCGACACGTTAGCGACGTGCTGCAGACCCTTCCGTCCAAAATCCGCTTCTCATCACGACCATCAAACTCTACCTCGACACCTCAATCAGCAAAATCAAAGTTCACCCGGCCAGCGGATCTGACCCTTGCCCCTGCCCAGCTCGACTCTAATAAAGCATCTGCAAGTCCCAAACACGGCGACACCAAGCTCTACCACCTTTCGACTCCAGGCAAAGCCGACCCTCTGAAGCTATTCGTTCGCCTCGTCGGCGAGAACGAACGCGTTATGGTCCGCGTGGGCGGCGGCTGGATGGACCTCGCCGACTTCCTGCGCCAGTACGCCGAACACCACGGCACACGGACACTGGCCAGCTCCGGCGTCGAAATCAATGAAGCGCCGTCGTCAGGCAGCAAACCGCCCATGACGAAAACACGCAGCACCCCGCTTAGCAGGCCCGGTAGCGTGTTGGACACTTACTCACCGCGGCCGGACAGCGCGCTCGCGAAACGCTCCTCTGGCTCTGTGACGAGCATGAGGACACCTGATTTGTCTTCGAGTCCGTTCGTCGGTAACAGCTCGCCGGCGTATGTTCTCACACCGACCATGTCAAGACCCAGCACGGGTGAGAGCAGTGATGCGGACGTTGGACTGGGATTGACGGGTAAGAAGAAGGGGGAGCTAGATGAAGGGCGCAAGAAGTGGGTTGATGAGATGATTCACAGGACCAAGGCGGCGAGTGCGGAGAAGAAGAGGAATGGTGAGAAGGAGAGGCAGTGGTCTGATGTTGGCAAGGTGGGATCGGTGAGGAAGGTTGCTTTTAGAGGCGGTGCTGGCGAGAACTAGGACCGAGATGAGCCCGGGTTGTCGATGAGGAGAAGTGTGAGGCTGGCAAAGAGTTTATCCGCGAGTCGAGCGTTGCATAGCGTGGTGTTTCTGGGAACTGTATAATTTCGAGCATAGCGTCTGTCTGAGACGTGGTATATACGACTACTGAATCCGCTTTGGTATCAACCCCGTTTTCGCTCGACACTGCACGCAGAGTATTGTAGAGTATGCCGCCTAGAAGCAGACTTAGTAGGAAAACTTGAGGTCCACTTCGCTGCCGATGACGCCTCTATCCCAAGGACAGAAGTAATCTAACTTTGGCACATATCTCAGTTTATTACTATAATGATATACTTAGTACTTTTAGTCCGACTTTCAGTCTGAGTCTTTGACTCGCGAACACCTTTCAGACGCCGTCGCCGAATGTTGCAATATTTTCGTGCGCCCTCTGCTGACTCCACCGAGGGTCGATCTTGGTCTCAACCATGTATTAGGAGAATGGTCGGACGAGGTAGACTATTCTGCCAAGATGGTCTTCGCGATGCCCGGCGGTGAAGGAGTTGACGTTATTGTGGGCGAAGGAGAGGAGCTTTGCTGCTCGAGAAAAGCGGCGAATTCTTTTCTTGTCTTCTTTTGAGCATATTCATCAATCATTTGCTAGCCTGCTTGGAATTGGCTCTTCAGTTGAACTCGATTCTGCAGCCAGAAGCTGGTTTTCTTTTTGACGGTGTGGATGACCAATGTGGAGGTGGCTCAGGTGGGCATGACAAGCATACCAAGCCATCCGCCTTGGTGATCATGCAGGTACTGATTCCAGCTCTGTGGATTGTCTCTTTGTCTCACCTTGTCAGATGTTGTGACCGCTCGGCGTTGATCATATGAGCACATATATTTTATCTTCCGAAATAGGCACCGTGTGCCGGATGCGGCGACAAGGGCAACCATCTGGAAAGTGGCGTTTATGCTGCCGGGCGATATGGTTCAATGCATGTTCCGGCACTTGTACGTCTGAAGATCCTAGATCTTACGGGCCAGAAATAGTAGCATCACTAGATTTGTGTAAGCGCAAAGGTGACCGATGCTTTCCAGTCAGTGGTGCAAGATCCTGGAGAAGTTCAAATTCTTGTACCACTAAGCAAGACGTCGGCAATGGGCGCTTTGTGATACGACCGGGGCGTGTGTGCAGGAGCGCAAGATACTTGTACGGGTAAGTGGCGGTTCTCTATCAAAGAGTCGTTGTGGAATATTGAGCCATGCACAAGGATGTGAGGAGAGTCCGTATTGTCAGTATTGTCATGGACCCATGGTCCGACAATGAATTGTGACTGGATACTGAGGATGTTTGCGTCGCTCGATGATGTGTTTGGCAACCATAGCGATGGACCTGCAAAATATAGTGTGGCTGCATGACAGTGATCATGTTTACCCGGTCCCTGGAAATATGGAATGCGGATCGTAGTGTACGGATGCAAAGGGATGCAGAAAGATGCAGAGATTACGTGTAACCATGTTCCAATCGAGCAGAGACAGACGGGCAGACACTTTGTTTGCTTGCTTGCACCACAGGTCCACTGGCGCATAGACCAATATAAGTCCGAGATGCATTTGGAATCGATACGCCCGGCAAGCGAAAGACCGGAATGCAAGAAAGCGATGCGCTGTAGGCGTGCAAAGGTGCGCTCGCGGACGAGTCCAGGATCGTACGGCGCACCGAGTTTCTGGAGACAATGTCAGATGAAGAGAGACGTGTATGTAACGATCAATCTCGATAGTGTCAGTGATACCGAACCCTATCTGCCGTGCGGCTAGTGAAGCCCTGTGGGACTTGAGGATGGAGCAAAAGTAAGATGAAAGTATGGGTCAGGAGCAGAGAGGCTGGAAGAAGTTGATGCTTTGCAAATCAGATCCCTCTACTGACCCAACCTACTGGTGCATTACCGGGTCGGCTGCACGCATATCCGCATATCTTCCAGGGAGTCGATCCGTGGAAGCATTGTATGCAGAGAGCCTGCCGCGCAATGGTCGACGGGACACCGGAATGTCCCTTCGCTGCACAAGGCGCTGCTTGAGTACTCTTTTAGAGTGGGGGGGGGGGGGCTTCCACAGTATCGAATGTTCGAAGGT
>Ga0058702_10000094_pt1 | contig 82639 bp, 64 predicted proteins | sample AgamicOrSfe_FD_83781 | JGI IMG/M metagenome (GOLD analysis project Ga0058702, IMG submission 83781) | Agave microbial communities from Guanajuato, Mexico - Or.Sf.e | ecosystem: Host-associated > Plants > Phyllosphere > Phylloplane/Leaf | place: Guanajuato, Mexico | collected 2012-05-30 | reverse complement strand
GGTATCATCATGATTGGTGAGATTGGTGGTTCAGCTGAGGAGGACGCTGCGGATTTCTTGAAGCAATACAACACCGAGAACAAGCCTGTTGTCAGCTTCATCGCTGGTATCTCCGCACCACCAGGCAGGAGAATGGGTCACGCAGGTCAGTACGGGCAAATCGCACAACCAGAACATCACTAACATCATGTCAGGTGCCATCGTCAGTGGTGGTAAGGGTGGTGCTGACTCCAAGATCTCTGCTCTTGAGGCTGCTGGTGTCATTGTCGAGCGCAGCCCAGCGTCTCTAGGCAAGACTCTTCACGCCGAGTTCGTCAGACGCGACATGATCTAAGGGCTTAGATCAGAGGAGTGGTCTTCTAATTTTACTCGAGGGAGTCTTTCTGGCAAACTGTGTCTATACCATAACATTCGATCGGCTTGTGTGAAAAATGATAAAACTTGATACACAATTCCTTGGCTGACTAACGTTCTATTTAAAGAGCTATGCCAGTATCCCACCAATGCTTGCCGTTGTGCCAGACTGCGATCTGACCATACCACTGCCAGACGCCGTCATGCTTCGAGCCAAATCCGAGGCCCCGGAAAATGCTAACTGGAACAGGCTCGAACAACCAGACGCCGCCTCGTGCAAAGTCATCGATCAAGAGTGGTGCTGTGAAGTATAGCCATATATGGGCATAGGTGAAATTGACCGTTCGTACCAGCCACGGTGGACACTTCTCGGACACGCCTGCTTTCTTCAACCAGCCCCTCACGACCATTTGCAGAGCGATGCCCACGGCCTGAGCGAGGAAGAAGACCAATGGTCCAGTCAGAGGCGTCGTATGCCCAACCTGCGTATAGCTACCACAGACATGCAACATGCCACTGAGCGTAAAAGCAACCAACAGCTGCAGGAATTTGGCTGCTTGACCCTTTGTGTCCATGCCGAGAGCCTCGACCAAAACTCGGCCGGGTTCTTGGAATGAGAAGCGGAAGCTCTGATGCCACCAGCCGCCCCACCAGCCCGCGAGGCCCTTATCCAGCACGCTGGTGAAGGAGCCAAAGTGGTCGGGATACATCCAAGGCTCTGCTCTTGCGCCTATGTAGCGAGTTCCGACCAGTCCGACGAAAAAGAGCGGACCGAGTGAGAAGATAAATTCCAGTGCGTAGCTGATGGAAGCGAGACTGACAAGGAGCCTGACCATCTTGCGAGCCACTGGATACAAGCCTATGGAGGCGGGTAAGTAGCCCGGTGCTGGTTCATCGGAGATGCCAACTACGCCCCACATGTATGGATCGTGTGCTATGAGTGTTTTCATGAGGTCCAGGACTAGGTAGTTGCGAACGAAAATGTAGATGTTTTGGCGCAAGAGGGCATCTTTGGTGAGGTACCTTCTGTTTCCCAGACGGCCGACGCGTGTGTCTTCTTTCGAGATGGATTCTCCGTCGTTACGCGCGAGGTCTTCCTGGACAGCGATTGGTGGAGGAGACAGACCTGCGATGCGCCAGCTCCAGCCCATGCCGCGGAAGTTGCAGAAGATGTCTGCGACCCAGTCCAGACGCTCGACGAAGGGTGCCGTAGGGTAGCTCTGCCAAGTAAAAGTACCTTCACGCTCGGCAGGTGATTGTTGTGCTCCGGCTGGGGCACCGTTTGCGGCTGTTTTACTTCTTTGGGACAGAGTCGCTTGATTTGGTTGTCCATTAGAGGCTGATGCTGTGTCCAGGCTGCTGCTGATAGCGGAGTCTTGTGCCTCTGAGGGAGACTCGTCAAGCACTCTTTCTCTTCTTTCAATGCGACGAAAGTCTGTTTGACAGTCATTGACCAGCACTATTGTTGCAGTCCACAGCAACGACCACGCGGAGATGAGTCCGACACCAAAAGCTGCTGCAGGATTCCTCGCTCTCGTGAAGAGAATGCAATAGATCGAGAAGACCGCATTGAACAACCAGACTGGCCAGCGTAGGCTTTTGAGTAGTGGTGATGATCGGTGATCGATCAGAAGATACAAGATGATCGCAGCTGCTCCAACCGTGCCCCAAGGATATAAGAAGACAGAGAATCTACCAGAGGCGATCGCAGAGTCGTACTTGGCTTCCAGGATCCTTGTAACATCTTGAGCAGTCTCCGGTATCCGGTCAAACATGTCTGATCTGGAATCTGCGCACCCGGAGTGATTGGTTATTGTGAGTGGCGCTATGGAGAGGTTGCAAGTGGGCAAAGACGCGCGTGTAAGCTACAGAGAAGAATAGTATGTCTTTCAACTATGCGCGAATGCATACAACTAGTTTGAGGAATGCGATCGTGTAAATAGAATGTCGATTTTACCACCTCTTGCGATATATAGCAAGGTTTGGCGGTGTGTTCAGGTAGCGCCTTGAATAGATCTCGAGGGTAAAGGCGTTAGACCGGTCGTCCACAGGTCGTGTTTCCGAGACTGTTGTTTCCAGAATGGATTCTGTCTCCAAGCTCCTGTAAAGTATAATGCAGAGGTAGAAAGAAAACGTGGTCGATGGTTGATTTTATAGAAAGTATCTTGGTCACCACAGACTGGCGGCTGACGTGATTGATCGCAACGCGCTGCAACTCCATCCTGAATTGCCCCCAAAAATTCAACAGCGAACCCACCATCAACGCAGATCACCGCGAAAAGCATCAGATTTGAACGAAACTGATCGGTGATACAGCTCAGTACTAAAATCTTACTCGGAGACCATTTTGTGGCTCTTGTAGCCCATTAACCGCCAAGATGGTCAACATTACCGAAAAGATCAAGGAAATCGAGGAGGAGATGAGAAGGACGCAAAAGAACAAGGCGACAGAATATCATCTTGGTCTCTTGAAAGGAAAGCTCGCACGTCTACGAGCGCAATTACTCGAGCCTGGTCCTGGAGGCACTGGCACCGCTGGCACTGGTTTCGACGTGACGAAGAGTGGTGATGCACGAATAGCTCTGGTCGGATTCCCATCTGTCGGCAAATCGACTTTCATGGGCAAAATCACAAAGACCAAATCCACAGTCGCAGCGTATGCATTTACGACATTGACAGCAATTCCTGGTGTGCTCGAATATGGTGGCGCCGAAATTCAGATTCTGGATCTTCCTGGTATTATCGAAGGTGCCGCAGAGGGCAAAGGTAGAGGACGACAGGTCATCAGTGCAGCAAAGACCAGCGATATGGTTCTCATGATTCTGGATGCGACAAAGCGAGCCGAACAGAAACCTCTGCTCGAGGCCGAACTGGAAGCTGTGGGCATCCGGCTGAACAAGGAGCCACCAAACATTGTGCTCAAGGAGAAGAAGGCTGGCGGTATGAAGATCACGTTCGCCTCGCCACCGAAAAATGTTGACGAGAAGATGCTTTACAACATCCTTCGAGACTACAAGATGCTGAACTGCGAAGTGCTCGTACGAGACGAGTATATCACTGTGGACGACTTTATCGATGTCATTATGAAAAATCATCGAACATATATCAGATGTCTTTACGTCTACAACAAAATCGACAGCATCGGGATGGAGCATCTGGACAAACTGGCGCGCGAGCCGAATACGGTCGTCATGAGCTGCGAGCTGGACTTGGGCGTTAACGAGGTCGTCGACCGGTGCTGGGACGAACTACGACTGATGAGAGTGTACACGAAAAGAAAGGGTATCGATCCTGACTTTAGCGAGGCTCTGATTGTGAGGAATAATGCGACAATCGAGGACGTATGCGACCAAATCCATAGGACGCTCAAGGAGAGCTTCAAGTATGCACTGGTATGGGGAGCGAGCGCGCGTCATGTGCCGCAAAGGGTCGGTCTGTCGCATGTTGTGTCGGACGAAGACGTGGTGAGCATCGTGGGTACGAAAAGCGGACTGGCTGCAAAGTGAGGCGACATTTGATATCGAGATGGGCTGCATGTGGTTGGGCGACAACCCAAGAACTCGAGTAGCATGCATGCATGTTCGATTGGAAAGGTAGCAGGCTGGGGCCTAACACACGGACACTTGTCTTCGATTGACGTCTTTGCACACGACGATAGATCTATGGCTTTGCCTTCTTCTACAAGGTGGCTGGGCTCGAAGTCATTGTGCGGACGATGGCGTGTTGGGCAGCGATTCCGGTAGCCTAGCAGCTGCAGTCACCGCTGTGTAACGTGACGCGGCTCATCCTTCGTATGTACGGGGAGAGTAATGTATGCAGCTTCAGACAACGCATTCAATATAGCGCCAACCTGATATACCTGTAACCACTGGCTAAGCAAGTGTGCCAACACTCCGAAGGCAGGTTTTGGCGGTTCGATAGCCATCTTGTGTTTTACAACTCGGAGTGTCCATATAATCATAGCGTAATCACTTGCCATGCCGCTCAACACACTTGATTTTGTTCTTCATTGTAATCACCACCGCCTCGTGATCAATCCATACCTGGCAAATAACTCATAACGAAGAACAAAACAACCCATCTCGACCTATCAGGGGATCCAGAGGTTATTCCGGTCTTCTGTGCTCTGATACGCCAGCCAAAAGCTCGACCAGTCGCGAAATCGACGGGAGCATCGACACCTGACCCGATTCGCTGAAGCAGCCTCCACCGTGACAGACTGGATCGGATGCTTGGTCGACTGGAGCTGTGACGTCTGGTAAACAATCAACAAGTCTCATGTTAGTATTTTCTATACATCACACACGGCGTGAAGCTGTCTGGGATGAGCAATCAAGACACAAGGAGATGGCGAGCTCATCAATCATCAGCGTTCCCCGCTTACGCAGCAACCCGACACGCACGAGGCAGCAGGAGAAGGCAGGCGCGCGCATCAGCGTCACTTCCCCTTCCAACCTGCTCAATTATTTACGTCCCTACCGATCTACCTGCCTACCGTACTTGAAGCACGTCTTTGATGTTTGACAATTCGAGATCTCTGACACACTACACGTACCACCATCAGTCCATTGGTCTTCATTGATCTCCAATTCATTTCGAACGTGGTCACTCGGTCGAACACAAGAGATACCCACCCAAAGTACATTAACTCAACATGAATCCAACGGGCTATCCGATCCCACCACAACAGCCTGTCGCTCCACAACCTCTGCAAGCCAGAAGGTATGATGGACAAGATGGAGCTCCTCTGTACGACACAGCCACTGGTGGTCATTATGGTGAGTTCCTACGTGCACACGCGGTCGCGTCACGCGTCGTCGCATTGCATCGCGTTGCTGACAACTCCTAGGTGCAAGCTCATCGGTATGCTGTCAATCGCGACTCATCACCCGTTAACTGGCGACTAATTGCTCCAGATTGCTGCGGCCGGTGCAGCGCCGCCCGCAGAACTCTTTGTAGGTCCATATCAAAACGTAAGTTCAACCAAGTCCCACTGGAAACCAAGTCCCACTGGAGACTGACAATTACTGCAGGTGTCGCAAGGCCTCAGTCCACCGTATCGTGACATCCTCAACACATACTGGCAAAATCAAATCAATCGACTTGAGAATGAAGACCACGACTACAAGATGCACCAGCTTCCACTTGCACGAATCAAGAAGGTCATGAAGGCGGATCCGGAAGTCAAGATGATCTCGGCCGAAGCACCCATACTGTTCGCCAAAGGCTGCGACATCTTCATCACCGAGCTGACCATGCGCGCATGGATCCATGCCGAGGAGAATAAGAGACGTACCTTGCAGAGGAGTGATATTGCCAGCGCGCTTGCGAAAAGCGACATGTTTGACTTTCTGATTGATATTGTCCCTCGAGAGGATGCCACCCCTCAGCACAAGCGCAGGACCGATTTCACTCCCTCGGGATCATATCAGGTTGCAGACCCACAGATTGCGCAGAACACCACAGAGGGCCTGCCTCAAGCAGCTCCTCCTACGCAACAGCTTAGCATGCCGGACTTTACGAGCATGCAGCAAATGCCACCGGAGCAATCATACCACCAGCAGACCGGCATGGCCTATGCGCCAGCTGCTCAATCACAGTATGCTCAGCAACCTCAACAGTTCGTCCCGAATACCATGTACCAAAATTTCGCCATCCCACAGCAGATTTATGCGCCACAAGACCCGTCGCAGCAATACCAACAACAAACGCCGCAAGAAGCAGCAGCAGACGACGGCGAAAACCAAGACCACTACGGACCGGCGTAGTACAGTACCACGATGGTCTACACAGCTGTATCAGGCAGTATCACTTGCTGCTGTAAACCTGTAATCATGCACTAAGATCTGCACTATCCTTGTAGTAGGCGAGTCTCAGCATTCGTCGATAGGAGGCAGCGAACTTCTTTTCGAGTACACGCTCTATTATCGCATGATCTTTCATGCTTGAGCCGACATCACCCGTGCTCGTGGCTCTAGACGTAGACGTTACTTTCCCGCACCCGAGGTATGACAACCGTACCAAGATCTGCGAACATGTGGAGGAAACTGGGCCATTATCGTGGTCATAACATGAACAGGGTGAAAGATAATATAGAACAACGCAGAATATAACATATGGCCGATCGATATGGATACACGGAGCATGTACCTCGTTAATCTAATAATAAAGTCTTCGGACATTTTGTTCCTACCGGAAGCAGGCCGCATCGCCGCATGGTTAAAAGGAAGGTGCGCTGCGTGGTCCCTCTTTCCCCTCCCCCGCAGCCGGACGGATGATGCGAGGCTTGCGAGCTGCCCTGGATGCGCCGACTGAGCACCGGCGAGGACTCAGATCACAACTCTTCAGTTTACCTGCTTCTCACCACCAATACTTTCCTCTATACTCACTTTCTTGACTCGCCCGACTCAAGACTCGACTGACACCCCTTAATCTCCCCTACAACCACAAATACCTCCATCAACATGAAAGTCGGTAAGTGCGGGGGAGCTCATCACGATCGCGTTCGAATCAGACAATGACTGACTATGCCTCACAGTCGTCGCAGGTGCTTCCGGTGGCATTGGCCAACCTCTCTCCCTCCTCATGAAGGCTTGCCCTCTTGTCGACAAGCTCGCTCTCTACGATGTTGTCAACACCCCAGGTGTCACCGCCGATCTCTCCCACATCTCCTCCATTGCCGTAAGCGACCTTCCGAGGCTGAAGAGTAAAGAGAAGACACTGAGACTGTGGTAGCAAATCGAGGGTTACCTCCCGGCAGACGATGGCATGAAGAAGGCCTTCACTGGCGCCGACATGGTCGTTATCCCAGCCGGAATTCCTCGTTCGTACCACCGCATGTAATCCTGTGGTGTTCCAATGCTCACACCCCCACAGGCAAGCCAGGTATGACCCGTGACGATCTCTTCAAGATCAACGCCGGCATCGTTCGCGACCTCATCAAGGGTGTCGCCGAGCACTGCCCAGACGCCTACCTCCTTATCATCTCCAACCCAGTCAACAGCACCGTCCCAATCGCTGCCGAGGTACTGAAGGCCGCCGGCAAGTTCAACCCAAAGAAGCTGTTCGGTGTCACCACTCTCGATGTCGTCCGTGCCGAGACCTTTGTCCAGAGCATCTCCGGCGAGCGAGACCCACAAAAGACCGTCATTCCAGTCATTGGTGGACACTCTGGCGAGACCATTGTTCCTCTTTTCAGCCAGGCCAAGCCTGCTGTAAACATCCCAGAGGAGAAGCTTGACGCCCTTACCAACCGTACGTGAAGAGCTTAGGAACACGTGGGTAGTGCTGACCACTTACTAGGCGTACAATTCGGTGGTGACGAGGTCGTCAAGGCCAAGGACGGTGCTGGATCTGCTACCCTTTCCATGGCCTACGCTGGTTTCCGGTATGTCATGAAGAATTTCAAGACACTGTGACAACATCTGACACTATCACAGCTTCGCCGAGAAGCTGCTCAAGGCCGCCAAGGGCGAGAGCGGTATTGTCGAGCCAACCTTTGTCTACCTCCCTGGTGTCGAGGGTGGTGACGCTATTGCAAAGGAGACTGGCTGTGACTTCTTCTCCGTTCCAGTTCAACTTGGCGTAAGTCTTTCCAGATTTCAAACTGGAATTTGCCAGCTAACACATCATAGCCCAACGGAGCTGAGAAGGCCGAGAACATTGTCGGCAAGGCCAACGCATACGAGAAGAAGCTACTCGAAGCATGCTACGCTGGTCTCAAGGGTAACATCAGCAAGGGCGTTGAGTTCATCCAGAACCCACCACCAAAGTGAGTTCTACCAGCATAGTCCGTGCGACAAGGACACGAGTAGACTAACACGCGGCAGATAGGCTTTAAATGGGCCTCATCTCACATTCCAGGTTTGATAACCTTTTCATTTCTTAAGCTATGGAAGTTTGACTTGGGTCGATCTTCCTAATCTACGCGATAGCTAGAGTCGTTGAAGTTGACGAATCGAAAATGAATTCCCCGTCTGCAGTCTTCGCGTCTGTGTTCTATGTCGGTTTTGTGTGTCTATATGCTTCCTTTACTACACGGTCATGCGCTATGCTCTTTCTGGTTTGTTAAAAAGCCAACATCATGCAGCCTTGCCATCGCAGAATTGAACGACAGCCCACTTCCCACTCCATGCCCACTTCCTGGCGCCACTGTCACCGCCACCTCCCTCCATAGCCCTTAGCCTTTCGTCCTCACCCTTGGGCAAACCGACAACGACATCCGCCTTGCAAGTCCTGAGCGCCAGCGTGCGCATACCGGACTTTGGTCCAAGCGGTCCAATCGCCTCGGTAAAAGGTGTAGTCGGATCCCACATAGCCTAAAAACCATTAGCAATCTCGTCATGAACCACTGAACAGCTCGCACTTACATCACCAACCAGCTTCCTGTAGTTCAAGTCGCCCTTGAAGATAACCAACTCACTCTCCTTGAGGTCCTCAAACAACGCCGGCGCCGACGTGGGTAATCTCCAGAAACTACCTCCCTCGGTCCAGAACGCATTGGGCCGCAGGACGATCTTGCCCTCGGCATAGAGCTCGCTCCAGTTCTGCGCCAGCGCGGCCACGGCCTCCTCCTCCTCCTTGCTGAGTTCCGCAGGCTGGACGCCGCGGTCCCTGTCATCATCGGTCGGGGTCTCGTAGAAACTCTTGGCGTTGAGCAGCACAGAGAACAGCGCGGCAAAGTCCTTGGGCACGACGTCGGACACGAACCACGGGATGTTCTTGGGGTGCAGCACGATGGTCGTCGCCAGCCCGGACTGCAGCAAGTAGCCGGCCAGCAGCAGGTCGACGTAGAGCTCGAAGCCGGCGTTGTCGAGCACGATGTCGACGCGGCGGTCCGTCTTGTTGTTGCCGCTCGCTTTGGCGGCGTGCAGCGTCGCGAACGCCTTCTCCAAGTCGTTGGCGATGATGTTCTTCTCCTGCGCTTTGCGCGCCGCGCTGCCCTGCAGTTTCTGGATGTCGTCGTACGAGAGATTCGTCAGCAGCGAGAGGTCCGTCGCGTTGCCCCACAGGCAGATCTCGCACATTTCGGTGAAGAGCACTTTTTCCGCTTCGCTTTGCTCGCCGCTGGAGGCTTGGGTGCTTTTGTTTTGCGACGACAGCTGCTTCGTCAGGTCGTTGTAGCGTGATGCCAGTTCCAGCACCGCCGGCCGTGAGGAGCGGAAGGTCGATGTTTTCTGCACGGAGAAGACGTCGTAGGATTTCCAGTGCTGGGAGAGGGCGAAGAGGGTTGCCATTCTTCGGTAGAGGTAGCATTCCGAGAACAACCACGGGGCGCTGTGCCAGTTCGGATTGCCCAATTGCTCGATTTGCTTGTTGTAGCCTACGATGTCTGGACCACCATCGTCCTCGAGTGGTCTATGAGTGTCAGTCTGTTCGTGGCGGATTTGGGAGACTGGACACCGTACGTGAGTTGACGATTATGCTGGACCTCATATTTGAGTTTGGCGATCCCCTCGACAATCTTCTTGCCTTCGGCTTCTACCTCTCGATCCGTAGCCTTCATGATGGCCTTGTGCACATCGTCAATCGCTCCAGTCTGCATGCGGTCAGTGGGAGGAATAAGTATAGCTGAGGTGGAGCTCGTCGTACAAGAATCACTGGCCATCTATCACGAACAGATACAGAAGCAAACGAGGTCGGATCGTTGTTCATAGATGGTGCTGAATTGTCAGTCACTGTCTGCTACTGTATTTCTAGACTCTGAACGTACGTGTCTTCGTATCGTACTCCATTTTTGCTTGATCTACGTGCTGTATGATATGAGGCAGATTACGTTTTTGCTCAGAGTGAATGAAGAGAGTTATTGGAGGTACCGAACAACAAAAGCGGTTGGTGATGTTCGGATTCTGCCAGTCTACTGTTATTATTATACGAAGCTCTACCGCAGACTGCACGTTCACATCACCAAACTCAATTCACTCCATCGACGGACCTACTACTTTAGGCAGAACCGCAACCGTCATTGCAGTCGACTACGTGCACATCACCTCTGTTCGAGCAAGAGCAATCGAATCGCAAAAAGAACAGCTAACGAGAAAGATGAACCGAAAGACTGCAAAAGATCATGGACTGGCTGGGAGTCGAACCCAGAACCTCCTCCAACTTAGTACAGAATAGGATTGACGTGTATACACGATGATCGTGTTTCTTATGCTAAGAAGGCGTCATACCGCTAGACCACAAGCCCGATGTGCCAGTGCTGAGAGTGAGCAAGATTTACATTACAACTATTGAATCATGAAAGTGAGCAGACTACCGTGCCCCAACCTAGATCCCTGCCTCCAAGTACGTCGCTCGGGACTGTCGAATGCGTCTGTCGCATATCTTCTCTCTGCGCAGTTCTCGAGGCCGCCTCGTGTTGGTCCCCTGACGTACGATCTACAAAGTTGCCCTAGTAGGATAGAGGAGGATTGGCATGCAGGAGCAGATCAATTCGAGCACTTTAACACCACGCTTCGCGTCTCCCACTTCACCTTCCGAGGCCGACCTCTAAACAGCTCACGACTAATCTCGTCAAATGCATTGAGCCACGACAGCACTCCAATACAAACCGAGCATAGCCTGACTTCGTCTTGCACAACCACCGACAATGTCACGAACAATCCCCCTCGACGACGACGTCCTGAACCCGAAACTCGCAGCCTCCTGCCTTGACTTCCTACTAATCGAGCTTGTCCCCCTCGCCTATCGCATCACAGCTGAACTGACAGCGCGAGAAGAAGCGTCCATGACAGCCGCCAGCCGGCAACACCTCTACGGCACGAAAGCCCTTCCCGACCGCTCGTCGCAGCTCTCAGGCACAACGACAGCCGCAGACGCCGACCAGAACGCCAGCGTCGTAGCAGGCAAGAGCTCCGAAGCAGCCAGCGGGCCGGGCATAGGATTAGGCGGCAGCGACGAGGACGACGAAGCAGTGCGCGAAGCTGTGTTCTACAGACTGGATGCGCTGGGGTACAGAGTAGGACAAGGGCTCACGGAGCGGTACGTGGACATCACACGAGACAACAGCAAAGGCCATACTGATACGCGCCAGGTTCTCGGCTGACCAGCCACGGCCGACGACGCAGCTTGACAGTATCAAGTTTGTGTGTAAAGATCTGTGGACGAGGCTGTTCAGGAAGCAGATCGATAACCTCAAGACGAATCATCGTGGCACGTTTGTCTTGACCGACAGTCGCTTTCAGCCGCTGCATCGCATTTCTGCGGATAGGAAGCTGGGTCCTCGGGGCGTGGATGTTGCGGTGCAGAAGGCGCAGGCTGTGAGCTGATTCTTGGTTGTTTGCGACAGAACGTATGGCTGACGAAGTGTAGTTTCTGTGGTTCCCATGCGGTGTCATCCGAGGTGCTCTATCGGGACTGGGTATGGATGTGACGGTACATGCGGAGAGCACTGATCTGCCGGTCGCTACGTTTCAGATCAGAGTCGTCGGATCGAAGCCTTGAACGAACGCCTAGGATCTGGAGATGGAAGATAGACACCACTGCCGAACCGACGGTGCGCCCGTCCGGGAGCCGCATTGACTACGGTCTGCCAGTATCGACGCATCGTTCATGAACCAGGGACGTCGAAGCCACTGAGACTCTACCGGGCTCCGCGCGCACCCGCTAGATACACGCCTGAGGACAAGCTTCCTACTCGCAGTAAGGAGACACGCTCAGGCACACCGACAGATGCTCCTATTGACTCCGGTCACAAGGAGAAGCCAAAATGTGACAAGGAGCAATCAAACGCCCGATAGATAAGGAAGATGGTAGTGATTAAGGTTTTACTACATGAATGAAAAGCCACTAAATCCCATGCTCACAAGCCCAATGAGCATTCCGGGGATGATCCGGGCGCCAGATAACGTTTTCAATACCTCCAAAATGATACAGGTATGAGCGAGCATAAGGTCCGTGGAGCAAGTCCACCAGTGCCAATCTTGATACCCACATCTGCACCAAACTTTCTCCAGATAATTTGCACATTCGCTTGGTGACAAAGGACCACGAATCTCGGGTCTCGCTATCAAGAGATCAGGTCACAAGCTAAACCTACGCGTGTCCTCCATTTGCTTCCTGGCATAGCCCACCATCTGCAAGTGTTGTAACCGCCTTTGCGCCGCTGTTGGCAAAAGCCTCCAATTGACATGAATGCGCTCCTATGCGCGATATGTAGAGTATCTGAACGTTTCGTCAGCGCTGTGCCAGATTATTCACACCGTCGTGTATTAACATACCTCCAAATCCTTGCACGCATGTCTCCACTGCCAGTTGCGAACAGACCTCCCCTCGCCGGACTTGGTGCGACAGAGATGACAGAGTTCTTGTGACCTTGAAGCATGAGCTGAGCCTCACCAGTGTTGGGGTCCCAGAACTGAACACCCCGGTCCTTGGAGCCAGAAAGTACCCAAGCGCCATCAGGAGATAGTGCAACACTCAGCACGAAATCGTTGTGGCCTTCGAAAACCTTGATGCACTTGCCGCCCTTTGGTCGTCCGTCGCGGACACCTCCATAGTGCGGTTGAAGCTCCCACATACGAATAGTCCTGTCCAAACTGCCGGAGACAAGGTCTTTGCTCGTCGGCGAGAAAGCAACCGAGTAGACACTGTCCTTGTGCCCTTGATTTCCGCCAGCCTCCTCAAGACGCTCCAAAAGGTCACCCGAGTGCATGTCCCATACACGCACACTCTTGTCCAAACTACCAGCAGCAAGGAAACGGTTGTCTGGGGAGATGGCAACTGTCGTAACACCGTCTTCAATCGCAAGACTCAAAACGCACTGGTTCGCGTTGATATCCCAGAGACGTACTGTGCGGTCGCCCGATCCAGAAGCAATGTAGCGACCATCTGAAGAGTAGTCGAGCGAGTAAATGTCTTGTTCGTGGCCGCTAAAGTGATGACGGATGACACGTGCAGCAATGTCCCAAATTCTGATGATCTTGTCCTCGGCACCGGTAGCCAAATGTGTGCCATCAGGACTGAAGCAGACACTTCGGATGTAAAGGTCGCCATCTGCTGGTAGGCTGGTGTCTTGGAGGTGACTGATTTGCTGACCAGACTCGACATCGAAGATCTGAGCAGATCTATTGCAACCAGTCGCTACATGCTTTCCGTCACGGCTGAAACGGACGCAGCAGACGACACTAGGATGGGCCAAGTTATGAACCAGCTCTACGTCAAGAACACGCTGTACTTTTGGGTTGAACACGGCATACCAGTCATCGCCTTCGCGTTTTAAGTTAGATGGCAGACTTTCTGGGGAGAGCTCAACCAGCCTGTTACCAACGTCTGGTATTTCTCGGTGGTTCGGGGCAGGGTGAGGGTAGTGTTGTCCTGGTGGTGGAGTTGGGCGAGGGACGGCTGGAGAATCAGGGTAAGGGTTTGCGCTGTTAAGCTGTGGTGTAGCTGGGCCACCTGGTGGGCCACGGGCATTTGGACGAGGCTTTCCCGGACCTGGCGACGCGGTTGGCTGAGGTGGTCCGCCGTACCCGTTCACACCTGGAGCAGGTCCGCCGTAGCCACCAAATGGCGCATGCTGTGGAGGGCCTTGTGGCTGGGTCAAGGCCGGAGGACCTTGAATATGAGCCGGCATTCCTGGCTGGGCAGCCTGTTGCTCTGGAGGAGGCGCAAGACCTGGACCGCCTTGAGCAGTCGCGCCAGCCATGATGCCCTGGAAAAGATTCGCTGGGCCATGGCCAATGGCTGGTGGTGGTTGTTGAGCAGGACCGGTGTGCAATGGCTGGCTAGGGCCACCACGAGCCTCGAGTTCTCGTCGCAAGCGCGCAATATCCTCCTCGTATCTAACACGTGTCAGTAAAGCGCAAATACCGCGGACTAGACCAGAAACGCTTACTTGTTCTTCATTTGCAGGTGCGTTTGCTCGAGTTGGAAGACCTTGCCGCGAATGAGTTCCATTTCTTGGATCTGCGCTGTGACTGCAATGTTGAGTTAGCCATTGTCCATATCGGTCTGCGGGCCAGTCTCATCGTCAAGATTGAAGATGATGGCACATGCGGGGCAATGCATCAGTCGTGACGCCTGTTCTAGATGGATGCGCCCAATAGACCGTATTCATGGTGGACGCGTCGACTGGGCGCGTCGGTCTGAACCAGACAGCTGACTGTCAAGTGCCTGAGAAACGTGGATTACTCACGTTGGTGCTCGTAATCCGAGGTACGTCCACCCTGGACATCGAATTCTTGACGGACTTGGTCAAGGAGTTCAGCGAGGCGGCTCGATGGTGAGGGGCCTGCAGGTCCCGGAGGTGGAATGCCTCTGTGTGCGTTGTACATGTTGGCGGTGTATTTGAATAATATTCAAAGATGTCTTTCAATATGCGCCGACTCTTTCAGATGGGTGTTATGGGCAGTTGTGCCTAATTGTCTGAGCTTGGTGTGCTGCAGCGCTCACGACCGAAACGCGAAGCTGAGCACGAGCGGGAGTCCGTCTGGCTGATGGAAGAACAATCGAATCGGCAAAGCGGAGAAAGAGGTTTAGAGGACGAAGCACTGAGCTATATCGTCCAGCGCTATATCGATGTGTGAGGTAGTATTTGATATGACGATGCGACGATGACCGACAGGTGGACTGGTGGTGAGAGAGGAGAAAAGCTGTGAGGAGGTAGAGTCGCGAAGTCAGAAGCGACGGTTAAGGTAACGGTGGCTTGCCAAACTGTATTTGCGGCTCGGCCGCGGTTCCCTTGGAAGACAACGCAAAGCTTCTCAGCCCACTGACTTTCACGGTAGAACCACACAGACCAGAGACAGATGATCGATGTGACAAGCAACGAGCGCGCTGGGCTTGGGGGGAATATCCGACTAGCGGGTGTGCGTGACGGAGTGGAGCTTCCCATTTAAGGTCGAAGACTGGTGCAGGCGCATGCTCCACTCTTCCCGGCGCACGTCGGGAAGGAACGACCCACCTGCACAGTGACCTTGCATCCCAGAACCCAGAAAGCCACCTGCCTTCATGGCAACCGCAGCCTTGTTCGGGAGTAGTTGTTCCTCCCCGCATATTTCGGGAGATCGCCGTTACTGGATCGCAATATTTGAGTATCGACGAACCACAGCATCCAACGCCTATATGTTACCGATCGCTCCATTATAGACCACCATCTTGAGATCGCACTCACGAGCTGGCACATGTCTTGGTTGATAATTGCATAATGTCAAGGCTGACAGGCTGCATATAAGCACACGTGGAGGTCCTGACGGGATTTGTGCATCTCTGATGTCCTTGATTGATGCTTCAATCAGCTCACGTGCTTTGTTCGTACAAGCAGACACACAAGATTCCAGATTGGGAATGCACGGATCGTCTCAGTAGCTGAGCCATTGTGTTTATAGCCGAAGCAAGAATGAGGCTGTCTAATAGAAAAATCGATCTGTAACGCAAGTACTTCATCAGGTCATCTGTGCCGCGTCGTAAGACTGGCGGTATCTTGGACCCGTTCCACTACCATCTTCCGTGTTACTGCGACATTTACTCCACATTTTCCTTGCCTCTCAAATCACCACCCTGCTTCATCTTCTCGATCTTCTCCTGGCCCTCGATAAGTGGCTTCTGTAACACATCCTTAGTCTCATCCTCTGCGATATCAACGCCTGCACATTTCATGATGAACTGCGAAATTAAACCTTCCGCTTTCAAGCTGTTATTCGACAGGGCATGGTCGTCCCCTTCAAAGAACTTGATCTGCCTGTCGCCATCTCTCATCGAGTACCCGTACGAGTCGTACAAGTTCTGGGAGCACCTGGGACTCAAGGTCTTGTCTCCAGTACCGTGCAAGAGTAGAATCGGAGTGCCCTTACGACCAACCTCACGGATACCCTCGGTGTCTGCAGTTTGACTGGCGACTGTTGCGCATCCGACGACACGATCATCTTGGCCACCCACAGTGAATACGGGGGCTCCTCCGAAACTCCATCCAACAAGCACATACCGAGAGACGCCGTATCCGGTGTGCAGGTAGTCCATGGCTGCGAGTACGTCTGGGACGCAATACTTGTTTCTGGCTGGAACTCGGTAATCCATGCGTAGTACCGGTATGCCCTTCCTGAGGCTCGCGAGTTTGTCGGCCATGCTGAGATACATACTGCTCGGACCAACTACACCTCCGCCGGCTCCACTCAGAAGAATGGCGGCCGTCTTCTCGCGACCTTCTGATTGCTCTCTCCGGTAGTTTTGTGGCACATGTAGGAATCCTGGTACTTTGCCGTCGACTCCATCTTGAACCTTGATCTCGACTGGCTTTACGTTGCAGAGTTGCTTCTTCGCTGCTGAGAGCGCATCTACAGCGGGTGGATGCTCAAGTCCAGAGTAATCTGATACCCTTGCTGGGTGGTGGCCATCTGGCTTTTCTCCTGCCTGTGAAAGTGAAGTGTTGTTTGCCGACGCCATTCTGCCGATATTACTTCGAAGATTGTAGAGAAACTGGTTGACGATTGGGTAACGACTCATGTGAGAAGAAGAGACAAGAGAATAAACTTGAGATTGTACAAACCTTTATTCGAAGATGAACGGTCGAAGAAGAAGGAACTGTGAGGTTACAACCACCGTCAATATGATGTCAAACATGGGTTTGTACATGTGGTCAGTGTGGCAAACATAGTAGAGGCTTACTGGTCACTCGAACTACATCGCAATCACTTGCAACATCTAGAACAGCTTATCCCTGATCAGTGCCATCCGAATTCAGTGCCGCTCTTATTCACAGGGAACTTCTGCATCCTGCTGTATCGATACGTAGAAGTGCAGCGCGAGAGTATGGTCGAACACCGGCATATGCCGAAGCGCGGAGATTGATCGTCAAAGTCAAAACGTCGATCTACGGCTTCGATGCTTCGTTGATATGTCGCATCCACTTTAACCACGATTCATTGGTATTCTACATCCCGTTCACACGAGGAAAAGAGGCTCACTATTAATTGCACGCCGAAATCTTGACACAACCACAACCACGACGACACAATTCCCACCATGGAGACGCTCTCCAAGATCGCAGGCGTACAAGATGCCTCACAACACATGCAACCGGGCACATCAAAGAATGAACAACACTCAGTCCCCCAAGCCGATCTCGAAGCGCAGAATGCGCAACAGCTCACTCGACGGGCCTCACGCTCTTCTCTCCCTCTGGACCGCCGACCTTCGCGCAAGTCACTCCATTCAACCAACTCTGTCGCGCAAATAAATGAGGAGGTCCCACCCGTGCCCGGCATGCCACAGTACACGGCATCACGGTCTTCGCATGATGACAGACACTCTGCTACAGGCACCGCCGATGAAGACGAGATGGCTTGGGGTCCTACGCATCCTTGTTTCCCTCATCCGAATCCACACGTCTCGACCACGTCAGCCCTCTACAGGACAACGCGAATCATTAGGGTACAGCGCGACTGGTTGGTAGCGGGCGACTTGTACCCGGCGCTGCAGAACATGTACCCGGAGATTCTGGCCGAGTGGGTCAGCGAGAAGGAGTTCAGAGAGCTGATTGAGACGATCAATGGCATGCTCGAGAAGGCCTTCTCGCCGCTGACAACGAGGGCGGTGGTCGATGGATGGTTGAGCGTCTTGACCGGCTCGTTGTGGGATGATGCTGGGTTCGCTGGGAGCAAGGCGGGAGTCAAAAGGTTGGAGAAGTGGATGGATGCGTGGAACAAGAGGAAGCGGGAGCAGAACAATGAGGTCAGACTGGTGCCTCTGAGGAGGACTGGGTTCTTGAATCTGGATATCCAGATCCCGGATCCAGAAATCGATGTGCCGTTTGAAGACGGTCCGCAGCTTGCGGTTCCTGAGGCTGCGCACCTATGAGGGGAGAGAGGACGAGGAAGTCGGATTTTCACAAGCACGTAATGATACCCATTGAGCGATGCCGTAGTTTTCGATACATCATCTATTTACACTTTACACCATTTCTCATTCTCCGAGCCACTTCCTTCGTTCCTTCTGCCGGACCTCTTAATGCGGTACGTTCTGGTCGTGCGGTGCGCGCGACACGCTGACTCTACCGGAAGCTCGCGCTGCCAATTGCCGGCGGCATTGAGGCGGGTATCAATCGTATGCCAGTGACATGAGTGTCCGCTGATTCGAACTCGTTTGGTGACGTACAAGCCTTCTGTCAGCAACGCTTCATTTCTTCCCCTTGGCCACCCTCTTCTTAGGGAAAGCCATCTTGTTGGTCGTCTTTACCCGCTGCTTCTTCACAATGCGGTTCTTCTTTTCCTCCTTCTTTCGCTTCTCTGCCTTTCTTGCGCTCGTCCGCAGGGTCTTCTTCTCTGTGCCATCGACGTCCATGGTCGCGTCTGAAATCCCGGCAAGTCAGCCTCAGTCAGATAGAAAATATAAGCCAAATTCATGTTTCCTATCTTCAGGTGCCAAAGTTGACCATGAGATCTCCTCTGTCATCGAAGCCGGCAATGTCCGTCGCACAACCAAGAAAGTGGTAGAACAATTGCTCGCTGGCCACCCGCGCATTGTCTGCGTGATTTGTTGGTGACGGAAAGCTGTCAACGCAAAAGGTGGGCGGTGAAGGTGGCGGTGTTGGGAGTTGGGTAGTCTGCTGGGGAGAAAGCAACGACTCTGGGATAGGAAGTGAAAGAGAAGAGCGCGACGACGCACCATCAGCTGCGGGGCCAGTCTCTTTGTCTTCCACGTCCATGTCTTTTGCGTCTGTGTCGCTTGTTAGTTTTGAAATTACTCGACTAGATTTGCACAGAGTATCAGTACCTGTGGTTTCTTCCACGTCCATTTCTGGCCTCGGCGGCTTTGGCTGCGACGCCAACTCCATCAGCTTCTTGGAAAGTCGCTCTGCTCTCGCCTGTTCTGCTGGTCCGAAGACCTTCCTCTTGAGGGCTTTGCGGTTGGTCTTGATGACGCTGGCTCTTGAACTTTTGGCCATTTTGATTTCGGTATCTAGGAGAAAAGGATGAGTTGTTGTGATTCTCGGTGAAAAGAAAGCGGTCGGTAAAGTACTTGATGATCAAAAGCGGAAGAAAGAGCGGGATAGCGGGAAGTCCTGCACGGCAGGAACTAGTTAACTCGCACCTACTTTCATCAGTCATCCACCAAGCGGAGGAGATCAGCTGCCGACGCACAGTCGCAGTCATGTGCTTGCACAAGCCGAATACCTGTACATTCGCAATCAATTCGCTCGATTTCTAGTCATTCAAGAGTTTACATACATATCGAACAAACACGTGAGACGATTCAACGATCTTAGACGGGTGATAAATTTGGGCTGTAGAGCATCTGTGAGCGGTGAAAACGGGCTCGGCATCTCCCGTCCTTGGAGTAAGGTAGTTTGAAGCGGGAAACACGCGAGTCAAGTGATGATGTACTTTGGTCGTTCCCGATTCGTTTCAGCATGGAAGTGATAGTGACTTCTCCAGCGAGATGATGGCCGTACTTCTTCACAATGGCTGCCATATACTAGCTCAAAGGTCTTCTGAAAGCTACGAGTCGTCGCGGTATGCTTGTGGCCGCGCGGGGTATCGGGTCCTCCACGTAATGAAGAGGCTTGTCATTCACATTGAAAGTGAACTTTTCCGGCGACAGTGACGAGCACACGATCTTTGCGCTTCCCTCACCTCGCTTTCACAGACGATCTGATCAGTCCGATTGATGCATAAACTACGACCTGATCCCTCTAGTCAACTACCTCAAGAGTGTTCGCAACCTCGAACCTTTCACTCGGACCCTGAATCACTTTGATCCTCTGTCCGGCGGTTGCGATTGAAAGAGTCGGACCAAGGCTTCGCGCCTTCTCATCTGAAGAGATGAACTACAACATACCGCAGCGGCGGACTCAGATCGAGACGAGACTCAAGACGCTCACGAATCCCGTGTTGAAAGACATTCTCGGTCACTACAATCAGAATAAGACCGGCGTCAAAGCCACGCTCCAAGCACGCTTGATCTTTCTTGTGAACGACGCAATTCAGAACAACAACCTCAAGCAATTCGACGATCTGTCGTACATGATTTCCAACGGAGGAAAACCACCGCCCTCCTCGAGCAATCCACTCGCGAGCAGCAACAGCTCGACACCAGTCCCACCGAGTCCTCATGGACATATGCCGCCTGCAGGTTACGCCGGCCGGCCTACACTAACGCCATTAGGCGGTCAGCGGAATTATGGTCAGACGAGTAAGGTTTACGAAATGCAGGATCAGACCAAGACTGACGAGTCTAGCTCATCTGTCGTTCAAGCCAAGTGCCTTTTACAATGTCGAACAGGCCCTCACCCCAGTGACAGACCTTCCAGGTGAGCCGCTTCACCCGCGATATCGATGCACAAAAATACTAACACGGATGACGCAGAAATGCCGTCGAACAGGCATACAGTCAACCACCTGCTCACGTTGACCGACCCAGTCGTTGCGCAACTCAAGTCCAACCCGAGCTTCCGCATCATGTTATACTGCGCGACTTCGACGTTGCTGACTAACTATGAGCGTGTCGACGTCGCCTTCCCAAATCAGCTCGAGGTTCGCGTGAATCAAGAAGAGGTCAAGGCGAACTACAAAGGTCTCAAGAACAAGCCAGGCACCACGAAGCCAACCGACATTACCGATTTCGTGCGCAAGCTGGTGGGATACCAGAATCAATTGCAGATAACATATGCACTGACTTCCAAGGTACGGCCTCCTTTCCTATCATGTGTAGTTCGATCGCTAATTTGCATCTAGAAATTCTCGTTCGTGGTAAACCTCGTAAGGAAAAGCTCGGCAGAAGAGCTCACCGAAAGGATACGAAAAGGCAAGATCATTAGCAAAGACCATGTCCTCCGTGAGAGTAAGTGCGACATTCAGGGTTGCTTTCTAGACATCCTAACAATAGTGTAGTGAGGAGACAGGCTCAGGATGCAGACATAGTAGTCGAGTCTACGGTCATGTCTCTCAAAGATCCCATCTCGACTTTGCGAATCTCCATACCTTGCAGATCGACCGTCTGCGCCCACAACCAGTGCTTCGATGCATTGTGCTTCATACAGCTGCAGGAGCAGGCACCGACCTGGACTTGTCCAATCTGCAACAAATCCATCTCGTACGAAGCCCTGGTAGTTGATCAATACTTTCAGGATGTCCTGCAGCAGACGGATCAGTCGGTGAACAAGGTCACTATCGAGCCTGACGGAGAATGGAGAAAGATCGTCGAAGGCGAAGAGAACAGAGGTGGTCCCAACAAGGGCAGAGCCACCTATGACAACGACAGTGACGACGATCTCGTTGAGATCCCTTCAGAAGAGCCTAGAGTGGCCCAAATCAAGAATGAGCCGCAGTCAGCGACACCTGGATTCGCGCAACACACACCACCGCTGTCTTCTCGTGAGCCGTCGATCTCGAACGCTTCTGCCACGCGCCCTGGCCACGGTCAAGCCAACGGCTTCAAACGACCATCATCTGCTGTTGTTGATCTAACACTCTCCGATGACGATGACGAGCCCCCAAGACAAGCAAAGCGCACTTTTCCGGCTCGACCAGCAGCTTACAACACGCCGGCCAGTATGTCCGAGCCAAAGGCTTCCGAAATTTCCAATCACCCTCAGAATCAGGACATGAATCAGAATCAGGCTACACCTCGCTTTGGTTCAGTATCACAGCCGAACAATCCTTACAGCCGAATTCAGCTGCCGCGTCCAATGCAGATGCCTCAGTCTGGATATGGTCAATCGCCCAACATATCAAACAACACTCTGAACAACGGTCACCGTCTGCCATTCCCGTCTGGCGGTCAAAACTACCCATTCGGTGGTGGAAACTTTCCTGGACCAAACGGCAACTTCAACGGAAGTCACAGCCCAACATAGCCTGTTTATCACAGGATCTGATATGGCTTATGCTGGCCATCTTTCACAGTCAAGCTCTCTTGACTTTCTCTACTGCGTATTTACAAAGAGCATGGAGTTGGGGTCCTCTCTTTCTTCCCGGGCAGGAACGCCGGGATTTTACTCGATTTATGATGGGAAAAGCATGGCGTTATCTTGAAGGGCGCATGAATAGGAATGATACCATGACAAGGTGATAGGGTGGAACACTGCTCTTAGCGATGTACAGGTTTACATATTCAGGGCATGGCAGCCAGCCACCACGGGAGGCAACGCGTTTCTCGGAGTCGCATCCGGATGAATGAAGTCACATCTTCGTAAGCAAGTCTACGTAAGTATGAGCTGATATAAATCAATGGCACTTGCCAGTCCAAACACGTGATACAACGCACACGTCAGCATCGTGCTTTGTTCCAGTCGCCTGGGTGGTGTGATAAAACATGTGAAATATACAGTACCGTTATATCCGAGCTTATTTCGCGTCATCTCCTGTTTTGACCCGGTGTCGGGACGGCAAAAAGAGGAAGGCGCGCTAGCGCGACCCTGGAGTTCATCTCAACAAGTCAATTCGTTCCTTCCACGTTCATTCTTTTAAGGGTCCTCGGCGAACTAGACGCGCCAAGCAGGTCCGCTGCCCCACTTTGACATGTTTCTCGCGAATGAGAGTTGCCTCTAGCAGTCGCGGTTTCCGCAATCAATCGTACGACAATTTTTGTGCGCCGCGAATGTCGGCTTGTTAAGGTATTCATGTGAACGCCGCCTCTCCAAGGCGCTTTGACGCTCGCGTTCTTGAAGATACCTTATCACTGTGTAGAAGCTCGCCTTGAATCTTTCTATAACCTACCCACTACTTCAAAATCACTAATATAACGACAAGTCACTGGAATTACCAACCATGGATGTCGTACTCGAGGTCTTCGACACAATCGTGTTCGACCGCTTATACGCGAACTTATTACCACTCACACCGGCCCAGAGGACATGGTCTGCCGTCGACAGTCTTATCACAGAGCCAAATGCAACATGGGCGAGCATGAGAGAAATGCCAATGCCGGCATACACATTCAAGGCGGCCAGTCAATATCTTTCTCTCGAGCCAAGCTCGTTCGCGTACATGAGCCAGATGCCTAGAGACAACGCCATTCGCCAGGGAATTAGTCTCTTCCTGATCACTTGGTATGCGCGACTCGATCAATACTCGTGAAACCACGACTAACAAAGTTCAGGATCTTTGGCGCCGTCCTCTACTTCTCTATGGCTACCGCTTCATACTTTTTCATCTTTGACAAGGCCACTTTCAACCACCCTAGGTTCCTCAAGAACCAGGTCAGGATGGAGATCAGACAAACCATGGAGGCTATGCCGATCATGGCCCTTCTCACCGTTCCTTTCTTCCTTGCCGAAGTGCAGGGCTACTCGCTCATGTACGACACGATCCCAGAGGGCGCTTGGTGGGCACTCGGCGGCTGGTACAACATCCTTCAGATTCCGCTGTTCCTGCTTTTTACCGACTTCTTCATCTACTTCATTCACCGCGGACTTCACCACCCTCTTATCTACAAGCACCTCCACAAGCCACACCACAAGTGGATCATGCCAACTCCATTCGCGTCCCACGCTTTCCACCCCCTTGACGGATACGCGCAGAGCGTGCCATACCACGTTTTCCCATTCGTCTTCCCACTGAACAAGTTCGCCTACATCGGCCTGTTCACCTTTATCAACGTGTGGACCATCATGATCCACGACGGTGAATTTGTCGCCAACAACACCATTATCAACGGCGCCGCCTGCCACTCCATCCACCATGAAGGGTAAGCTTAACCACTGCAGTTATTCTCACATTTGTCTAACACACTCCAGATTTAACTTCAACTACGGACAATACACCACACTGTGGGACAGAATCGGAGGCAGCTACCGCGCACCAAAAGCCGAGATGTTCGACAAGGAGACCAAGATGTCGAAAGAGAGATGGCAACGTCAAGTCAAGGAAACCGACGAGATCAAGAAGCAGGTCGAGGGTGTCGATGACAGAGTCTACCTCGCGGACGCAAAGAAGAACGAGTAACCGCTCGATATGAACACATACTTAGTTGCATTGCGCTGGCGTTTGGATACCTCAAGGGGATAACAGGAGGGAAAAACTCGGGCTCGACTCAATTGATAGGTTTCAGGCACGCTTGACTGCCGTAATGTACAAAAACATTCACTCCAGGCCTTTTCCAGGACGTGCGAGGTCGTGCCAGTAACAAAACGGGCGCGGAAGTGAGAAATTCATGAGTAGAGCAAACAGGGTTGCCCTGCGACCAAGCATCAGAACCCTGGCAAGGACAACACTAGACCGAACCCTGTCATCTACAGGAGAAAACATCAGTCAACTACTCGCGTATATCGGTATAACACGACTGCACCCAGAGAGACGACCAGATAACTCGAGTATCCGGATCGAAACCAACGCAATATGCGCACTCGATCGGTCCAATCTTCCGTCGATCTGGAAACAGAAGGCTGTCAGCAATTGCAGATGGCCATGAACGAAACCTCCCCATTGATCATTCATGCCTCCGTCCGCCGGCTTGGATTAATACGGTCGTCATCTCTGCCTCATTCTTCCTTGGACTCATGATTGGTGTAGAACATGAATTGAGGGATATCCGTCTGCGACCTGGTTGGTTGGGTCTCTGTATACGAAGCGATAGTCAGCCTCGGTCGAGTCAACACACTGTCGCAGCCAAACTATTTCCTCGTAGCCTTGGGACCGACATAGAAACCGCAATCCTAGAACTCCTGAAGGAGACACAGTTGAAACGGGGTCTGGACCCAAAAACCTCTTCAAGCTCACCAGCGAAACCATCCTCTCAGTCTCATCCGAGTAACTCCTGTCTAGACTCTGATGACGACAAACCGCGTCCCGTCAGGTTTTCGTTAACCACTTGACCAGCTCGTTGGAGGGACGTGGTGACGACGAACGCGACGGCTTTCGTATGTTGTCACTGCTTGGTGTCACTAGTGACATTGTTGGTTCACGCTTCGGCGTATCGAAATGTCCATGTGTAACCCTGTCCACTGATTTCTCGAGGTCCATGAAAGTGTTCTCAAGCTCTGAATCTCCTTGATCTTGCCCGCTGGCTCCAATTCAGCATCTCCTGTTATCCGTTTGCAATGTGCATGGGTGGCATTCGAATTGGCACGGTGTCATGCCGCCTGAAGCATTGTTGTCACGTCCGAGGTCTCGTAGCCATGGTTCTGCGCAAGCTGCATTGGTTTACTGCGGATGTTGGGTATCACCAATGTGGAGAGGGGTCAATATATCGTTGAACACTGTTCGAGCTCTGGAGGAAGACCCATAGTAAAGCACGAAGAAGGCACGCTAGGAAGTTAGACTGTACCGTCCGGCTTACCTTGATTGTACTTACAATAGAAGTCGTCGCCCAGTCTGCCAATTCTCACCCTCGAGTCTTTCAATATCCGTACTTCCATATCCACAACCTTCGATCTAAGGTGTGAAGGTCTTTCCCAGGTGTGCCACCTTCGTCGTTTTATCGTGGCACCAGCGTGACCGTCATCCTGGCCGGCGAACTTACGTATAGAAGTACCTGTTTTCTTGGGTACGTGGCCAGGCCCTGGGGTCACCTTCTCCGCAGGCTCTGTCGACTTCAGCCTCCGAGTCACAGACTGTGGAGGCTGTGAGGAATTTGCAAGTCCCCGTGATAGACTCTGTTTGAACGTCGTCGGAGTAGTTGCCGCGCCCTTGTCTCTTGCTGGATTGAGCACGCCCTTCTGGGTAGTTTGGGTAGTGATTGGGACGGCTGTTCCAATTCGGGCCTTTACTTTCAACACCACATCAGGTTGCACGATGATTGCCCCCTCTGGTTGATACGTCGTCAGTCTGCACTCGAATTCCTGTCGTAATTAGGTCTTGCATCGGCAATTATTTCTTGATCGCAGGCTTTGGTTCGCTCGGTCTATTGATGATCTTGAGTTCGACGACATGACGGAGTGCCGCTGCCTTCAGCGACTTCGCGGGTGGATGTGAGTGGCCGTTGTTTCTGAAAAATTCGATCACCCACACTTGTTGACTCTTCAGATCCGTTTCTTGACATAGTGTGAGTGGTTTGCATCGTCATGCAAGCTGCAGCAGTATATTGTGGCTGCCTGGAGGCATGACGGACGCCTAACATGAGAACATTTGGAGGTGAAGATCAGATGGTTGATTGAGGTAAAGGTCATCTGAAAATGCTGTGGATCGAAGAAAGTCTGACTGAAGAGAAGCAGAGACGAGCAATGGAGAATTAGAAGAGGAACCAGACATGTAAGATGCGAGGGAGTGGCAGATTTAGCAGATGTGCGATCCAAGGAAGAAGGCACGACCACGACGTGCATTACACCACACTTACAAGGAAGGCACGACAGAAAGTTGGTATTGCCAATCTCAGTCCGTCGACATTTGTGTATTTTTCAATGCTCTGTCCATTTCGTCCAATCCTGCTTGCTGGTAGCCATTGATATAACGGCCAAGATGCCTTGGCCCAGTAGCGCTGGCTCACAAGCATCCACTAGTTGAACTTCGTTCTGCCGCTTCTATGAACGTTCCTCGGCGCCATCACTGTATTCCAACTACATGTATCGACAAGACACTTTTGTTATTCATTACTGAGCTGTACACAGTACATTATATTCAGTCCTCAGCGACGTCTAGAACACCACACTGCAGTCGCGCTCTCGCTCTCGCTCATTCGTTACTGCCGTGCTTTCCTTTCGGACCTGACTAGCGAAGTCCGTATAGTCGGGTATAGTACTAGTGGGTCCGGAATTGTTAGCTTGGTAAGCCGGGCAGTCGTGAGAGCGTCATGCATGTGAAAAGGCATTCAACAGCCCCCTGCGCTGCCTTTGCAACTCCTGGTAACTTATACCTTGAAGTTACGTGGTTCTTTCGGTGAATAAAGATTGTTAATGCGAGAAGTGAGCACTACCACGTTCCCTGTGTCCTGATAGGTTATTTTTCTTCATCCTACGACCAGCCCTATCTCATCTCGACGCACAACATCCAAGGATTAATACCTCGTGGAACGGTGCAATTTTTTTTGGGTTCGCGATCGCGAGCCTTTACACTCGGCGCGCGCAATCTTCAGTACCATTGACAGCAAAAACACACTGAAAACACAACAATGGCAGACGTCGAAAAGAACCAACCGTCTGTTGACGACAAGTCAGACATCGATCCCAGCCATGATACCAGTGCAATAGCTACACCAGCAGAGCCAGCAGAAGAGTCGCCGCGCGAGTCTAAAGAAATCCCCGAAGCTCTCGCAGAAGGCGACACGAGAACCATTCATGGATGGCGATGGGCAATGGTATGCGTGATATGCTGCTCGAGCGCTTTTCTCTACGGTCTGGACACCACGATAGCTGCCAACATCCAAGGACCTGCGGTCGAAACATTCGGTGCTGTCGACAAGCTCGCCTGGCTCGGAACTGGATTCCCTCTTGGTTCTGTCGCTGTCATTCTCTCGGTCGGAAAGGCGTATGGCACCTTCAACATGAAGTGGCTTTACATCGCAAGTATGATCATGTTCGAGGCCGGTAGCGCCCTCTGCGGAGCGTCTCCAAACATGTCCGCGCTCATTGTCGGCCGTGTGTGGGCTGGTATCGGTGGCGCGGGTATTTACCTTGGAGGTCTTAACATCGTCAGTCACTCTACAACCCTTCGCGAGCGTTCGATCTACATTGCGATGATTAGCATAGCCTGGGGTGCTGGATGCATTCTCGGTCCTGTCATTGGTGGCGCTTTCGCCGACAGCTCTGCCACCTGGCGCTGGGCTTTCTACATCAACCTGGTCATCTTTGGTGCCACTGCTCCCATTATTTTCTTCCTTCTGCCATCTGTCGACCCGAGGCCGGATCTTACATATATGCAGAAGCAGGCCAAAATCGACTGGCTTGGCTCTCTTCTCAACGCTGCAATCTATGCCACCTTCGTGGTCGCATTGACCTTCGCCGGAGCAGGATGGGCCTGGTCCTCTGGTAGCTTCATCGCTTGCATCGTAATGTGCCCGGTTTCGATCGTGGCATTTGGCCTCCAGCAAAGGTTCCTTATCTTCACCACTCTCGAAAACCGTATCTTCCCCCTCGACTTTCTGACGAACCCGCAACTCATCCTGCATTACGTCCTCACCACATGCGCTGCTGCTGCCGCTTTCATCCCGCTTTACTACATCCCAGTGTTCTTTGGATTCGTCGACGGCGATAACGGAATCACGACTGCAGTGCGTGTGCTACCCTTCATCTGCACCTGGATCTTTTGCTGCATGTTCAACGGCGCGCTCATGCCGGTGTTCGGCGTATACTGGCCATGGTATTTGGCATCCAATTTCTTCGTCCTGGTCGGCAGTGCTTTGTTCTACTCGCTCGTCGGCGTCAATACAAGCACAAGCACCATTTACGGCTTGAGTGTCATCATCGGCATCGGCGGCGGTCTTTCATCCCAGTCATCGTACAGCGTTGTACCCGCAAAGGTCGAACCTCATCGCGTCCCGGATGCGATTGGCTTCATCAACACTGCTCAGATTGGCGGCATCGTCATTTCTCTTGCCATCTCCGGCACGGTGTTCCAAAATGTCGCGTATCAACATGTCGCACAGGCCTTGGATGGTCTCAACTTTTCACCTGCGGATATCCATGACGCTTTAGCCGGTACGGGTAGCACCGTCTTCACCAACACAACACCTCAGGTCAGGCAACAAGTACTTGAAGGGATTGTCAGTGCTATTCAAGATAACTACATCTTGGTCATGGCAGCTGGCGCTCTTGGTCTGATCTGTAGTCTGTTTCTCAAGAGGGAGAAGCTTTTCCTGGAGATGGCGGCTGGTGGCTAGAGGAGGGTGATAGATTGTTAATAGCTTGGAGTAAGAGACCGATAAAGTGTTATAGAATAGATAGATTGCGTTCCTGCAGATAGATTGTTTTGAATACCAGGAGATACCCTAGCGAGTCCTGTTGTATAGCATACTCCTATTCATTAGACACGTATATGACTTTCCCATGCTAGTTCCTTTCGGTCTTAGATGTGGACTGTGTCTTTTCCAGAAAGTAGCACCACTTCAGGCTGTTCTAGACGTGACCGAGCAGGAGATATGAAGCGAGTGGTACGACCTGTGATCCAGGAAGGCAGGTGGCGATACTCAGCTTTGATAACGTGCGATCCTGGTTCGAGTATTGTAGTGCTGCAGTCATAGCCACTGTCCACTTCGAGCTCACCTACATCGTAGACCTGAGGCTAGCAGATGCTCTTACCATTCACGTCTGAATGGTGGACGAGAGCTCGCCTCAAGATTTGATCTGTGGGACAGCTCGAACACGAGGTCAGAGTGATGTTGTAACTCCGGGTCGGTGCGGTGCCTTCTTCATTTGCTTGGCACGCCGGTGGACAGAATACAGTCTGCGAAGGTTTGTGGCTCTAAGAGCCTCCCGGGGCTACCAATGGACAATGTTACCCGGGTGAGGACAGTCTCCAGCGCAGGTCTTTTATGACGGTATGACGCGCTCTGTGGAGGATGAACATTGTGGCCTGTCCGGATAGAAGGGTGCTAGAGGTCAGTCAATGGTTGAGCGGTATTGGCGTGTTCTGAGAGCATTGTGAGGTAAAAGACACACAAGCATATGCTGTCCAGCTCGACCCTGATGACGTGAATTCTGCTTCGGTTATGGACGCGACGATGGTGTTCTCGGAGGTGGATTGCTGCCCGATATGGGATATGGGTCAATTTCAACGTCGTTCTTGAAGAATTGCGGTCAGCTTTCCTGACTTTCCGGTGACGAGTCATGGCAGGCATGTGCATCGAAGATATCCGCCGGCTCAGCAGTGTGTAGCGCCTTTCCTGTTGAAGGTCGAGGATCGTTGAGGTGATGCCGCATAGGCTGCGATCATGTCAGGAGCATAACTTATAGTTCATGCTTGCAGTAGAGCCTTCAGAGCGCCAGTAGAAGCGAAGGGTCTGGGTGCGAATGATGTCGAAGGGTCCGACAAGCAGGGCCTGAAAAGGCATGTTGGCGTTGCTTTGTCCTCTTTCAGGTTAGGCGAGATCCGAAAAGACGTGCGTAGTGAGCGTCGGAGTCGGTAGGGAAGCAGGGAGGAACCATAACCCGGAGAGTCAATCATATGTCGGTCATGGTGATGCCGGCTATAGGCTACACGGCATATGCATGTGACCCATGCAAGTTATATCCTCTGGACGTTCAATATCAGGAAAGTCGACCCGAGTGCTTTGGAGTTAACGCAGATCTTGCGAGGAGAAGAGCGGGATTTAGAATAGACGTAGTCTTCGAAGTTGAGCGCATTGAAAACCGAATCGCCAGCGGTCGTTGCAGGTATTTCAAGGATTCATGTACTTCGGAGTACAACCTCCGAGACCAGGATGGCGACCGTGGTGATAGCCACGAGTACTGTACAGTAAGCAAAGCTAGTGTGAAGCTCGAGCTCTTCTCCAGATGTGGGGTTGGAGTTGTTGGTCAAGTCGTGCCTCTTGCCCAAAATCGGCAGTTGACGGCGAAGCGAACCGAGGTGGAGATCAGCATACCGTCAGGTGATCGTAACAGGCTTATCGCGCCGTACCTGTACATACTGTACTGCTCTACATGTACATAGCAGGAACAGATGGGGATATGCGATGGGTTGTGCTTGTCGGAACGGAGATCGCTGCGACGGGTCGAACTCAGGACAGTGCCACCGTTTGCTCGACGTTCGGACTCGGTGCGAATGGACTCTCTGAAAGGAAACTCAAATGGCATATAGGCAGTGGGTCATCGTCTTCGGAGACGGATTGATGGCCGTCGAGACTGTTTCAATCCTAACATGATTGTGCTGAAGCCCCAATGTTTAATGCTCATAACCATGAAACCCTTGTCGGCCGGTCCACCTGAAAAACTTCAATGCTTCGAGACCTCAAGTGCAGAGATTTGTGAAGAGAAACTTCAGCAACGGAGTCTTTCCACAATCAGGAAACACCCGCTGTCAGCTTGAGCCATGATGTTGGTGGCGGACAAGGTACATGCGAACAGCCGCAAGTACTGTACCGTGTCATTCTTGGGTCATATCAGTCGTTGTATAGTTCGCGTAGCTTGGCGCAAACGTGAATTCGCATCACGGCATTGATATTCTGTCATCTGCAGCATGGGCGGAATTTGGCATGGATATTGAGAGTGGAGCGTTTGGAGTCATGCTCGTATCCTGTTAAGCCAAGTTGGGCGAGATAAAGTCGATAGTCGTCCGAGAGGCTGCACAATGCCTGTCCCGTCCCGCGAACGCTCGAAATACTTTGATGAGAGCCGGGGGGTTGAGAAAGTCAATGGGAGGCTGCACTGCAAGAAGAGGGAGTCGAAATAATTGTCGAGTCTGACGACCTGCATATGTGATTGTGTTAAGGTTGCGGAACATCCTTCCCAGGATGGTAGTCGCGCTAGTGCTCGGGACTGACTCGTAAAGACCAACGACCGAATTGGGTGGGGAACAGATGACGGAAGCCGTACTAAAATATTCGACTTCAGCGGACCATGCTACATGCAGATCGGACGACAATCGGATCCGCCTGATGAGTTTCTGGTCTTTGGGGCTGTCTCCTGCGGGTCTCGAGGAGGTCAGCACAGAGGAAGGTGCAATGATGGTAAGCACATCTTGCATAATATCCCTATATAAAGTATATACATATCTATAGATCGAAAAAGACAAAGGTGTATAAGGTGTATGCGCTTGAAACAGGCTGTCGTTGAGCACTTCATAACAGCCAACAGCCAACCCCTGCATCTACCATATCATCGTTTCCGTGTATTGTCATAAAGCAAAGTCATAATCTAGAACATAGCTGTGTTCATGGCGTGAAATCTTGTCGTGTTGTAATGTGTCGGACGAGCTGTCATGCCGGTGAATGTATCCATGGCAGCTGGTGGTAATTGCTCGTTGGAGTAGAAGCTCGAGCTCGAATCCGAATTGCTGGCGTAGCTGCCTCTTCGCGAAAAGTCCTCGTTCTTCATCATGTCTAGTCCAGTGTTGCTGATGCGACGATCCTTTCCTCGACCTTTGATGCCTTTGTTACAGTTCTTGTACAGGTCGGAAAAGTACTCCCACATTTCCTTCTCGAAGTCGCTGACCACGTCTCCGGCTTTGAAGTTCTCAAAGATGTGCCTGAGGTTACGAATCGTCTCCGCGTGGAACTTGTTCTGGTGGCTCTTCAGGTTACCGAGTTGGGTGAATTGTTTGTTGCACGAGTCCAGCTTGCAGGTAAAAGGCTTGGCCGAGGTGTGAACAATCTTGTGTGCGCGCACGTTACCCCGCTGCGCAAACGTCTTGTGACAGATGTCGCACTTATAAGGCCGCTCTCCAGTGTGTCGTCGCTCGTGTGTCTTGAGGTTACCCAATTGAGAAAACCGCTGACCACAAGTGGGCTCGCGGCATACAAATGGCTTGATGCCTGTGTGGGCGCGTGTGTGGATCTCCAAATGTGTCTTTTGGTAGAACGACTTGTTACAATCAGGCATGGCACATCGGTAGCGCTTTCCCTTTTTGGCGGGACTTGATTCTTGACGAACCTCCTCAATGCTTGACTAGTAACGTGTTAGTCAAAGTACATGTTGGGCGGCAGCTGAGCAAGTTTGAACGTACTCTTCGGCTTTCGTCCTCACTTCCACCCTTGCCTTTTGATTGAATAGCTTTCATGAGGACGTCAATGTTGGTCGAGTATGGGCCGCCTTTGGGCTCCTCCAGGTCTACTAGCTCAAAACTTCTTGGTACTGTCGATGACCCGTACGCCATCTGGATTGGTTGCAGCGGAGAGGTTTCCTCCGACTTGATGATGGGAGAGCTTGAAAAGGCCGACATGCTGCTGTTCCGCATATGCGTGGCTGGCGCCGACATTGGGACGTACTCCATGTTCGATGCCCAATGGTTGCTGCTGTGGTGATCGAATTGTGGCATAGCAGAAACGCTACCGCCATAGGACATGGGATATTGGAAGCTGCTTGCGAAGGCTGTGTTCAAAGCTAGAGGATTCGATTGTGAGGGCGCCATGGCTTGCGATTGTGGTGGTCCAGATTGTAAAAAGTCGATATCCATCTGTGATTGAGTGTAGGGTTGAAACCGAGGGATGTTGGACATCATCTGAGGCTCTGTCGACGGAACATCGACTTGACGGGCGTATGCTTGACTATCCGGACGGTCCATGAAGCTGTGCGTGGGCACGTAGCCCATGTTCACAGGCTGAGAATAATGTGATTGATTCATGCGGCGTTGTAGCAAGTTCTGAGAATGCTGTGGTTGAAGTACGGCAGCCATGACTCAATTATGATGCTGCTGCCTGCAGAGTGAGAGCCTGGGGAATCGAGACTCGAGAGTGGTTGTGCGGGGAAGAGGTAAGAAGTAATGCAGGAGTTTGCTTGGAAACACTTTATGCTACAAGAAAGAAATGATGGGATACAGCACAATGCAGGTTGTGTTTGGCTAAATGCAAATGCTCAAACAATGGGAACCGTGAGCTGCCGCAAAGGGACAGGGAAGGAACCATATACCATATATGTAGGAGTATCGGCTGGCGTCCTTTTTCTGGTAGGCACGCTGATAGGTTGATCTCGGCATAGACTCTCTCTCAGACGAAAGCGGTGGACAAGGTTAGCACCAGGATGACATAAATCAGTGTGGGGAGAACTGCAGGCGTCCCATCGAGATGGATGCGCCATACCGAATGGATGGCACAGTTTCGAACCTAAAGCCGATCGGCTAGTGGCGAGAACAGCATCCACAGATTGTTGTGGAATAGAGTCGGGTCAAGCGAAGCGAGTCTACGGCTCGAGTTGACGGCGGCAGCTTGCAGGTGGCTGCAGTAGTAGATCGAGATGCTCGGGACGGGCGAATCATGCAAATGTGCTCAAGCGTGGTTTGCGAAGAGAAGCCTGACAAGATGATGGAATGCTGCAGTTGCAGAAGCGCCCTAAACTCGACTCGGAAATGGTACGAGTAAGGTACCAGTACGGTACGCGTTGGAGCCAAGAAAGAACCGTTTGTCGAGGGCATCCGCAGATCAGCCTTCTGCACAATGCGATTGGCGTGAACAAGGGCGTAGAATAGCTATTAGCGCGTCCCGAAATGGGGAAGATCGCACCAAATCAGCTTTGGATAGCTTCGGGTCTGCGTTGCAGACACATGCGCTCGATGCGAGACCAGAATGCGAGCGCCATGAAGCGAACATAGAGCCGAGCCGACAGTAAAAGAGGTGTAGTAGATGTTGAATATTGCTACTGTGCCGCCGGGTGACAAGGGAATGGCGGAAGAATTCCCAGCACGTGGTGGTGAATGCCGCTTTACAGACGGCACGATTTGAGGAAAGGAAACTTCTGTCAGGCTGGATAGCTGCGTACCCTAGGCCGGCAAACTTCAGCTTGTCCGTGGGTGCGCTTGCGGAGAGAGTCGGTCGAGAGCGATGGCATCTGTGCATTACCCTTCCAGCTAGCCATTGCGCGATGGACTCTTGCTCTTACGCAGGGAGTCTAGTCCGGTAGAGTAGCGTATGAAGCTATTCGTGGTTGATGGTAAAGTTGGGTATGCTGGAAGAGAAATTACTGGAATAGAGGTAACCTTCGAGGCCAGAGCGTAGAAGAGATGCAGAGAAGCAAAGGAACATTGAGGCATGCCTACGCGTAGGTACGCCACCAAATCCCAAAATGCCAAGTCCAGCTCCTATTGCATGTGGCTTACGGCACGAGTCAGGCAACAACGGTCGAATTTTTTCGGCGTGGCAGAGAACAGTCGTTGTGATATGAGGATGCTCCAATTGGTAGCACAGAAAGAGCATGAATAGGCGCGCACGTATTGAAGATCGGAGACTGGGAGTGCTGTGTGTGGAATGGTTTCCGCCCGCCGGTCGATCTCCTGTAAGATAGGCGTGTAGAGGGTACCTGACCGAATACAGTACAGGCAGTTCGAAATGACGTTGGATTTCGCGGCACAAGGATGGAAGGAACCAATCCGCCCAGACAGTGATTTGCGCCTACTTTAACATGACTGAAGACTTCAGATCTTCCCCAATTAATGCCTTCTGAGTGTTCGTAGAGCTCAGATAACTTCTAGATACTACACGTGCTTCGTTGTCGGCCCTCTTAGCCTCCATTGCAATCCTGCTCGAGGCTAAGAAACAGTGAGTGACTGGATACCATCGCAATCAGGTTGGCTTGTAAAATGTTAATGCCGGGCGATCTGCGAGCCACGCCGATCATGTTCATCATGCGGAGCATGCCCGGTTCAGATTGCATACACCGACTGCATCACTCAACAGATCAGACGTGCGATCTGAGCGACGCATGCAAATCGTAGCGTACCAATCGATACTGTGGTTCTCAAATTCTAGCATTTGAGAGGATTGGTATGCGCCTTATGGTATCGAAGTCTGTCGGCTGATCTGATCTGATCTGAACTAATCTTGTCCACAGTGCCGGGTGTCATCAAAGCACGTGTTCTCGTGCGTCGGTGTGTCGTCGGCTTTGACCGAGGTACCTGTGTCGTATACACCGCCCGTCATGCTCGCATCCATTGTTCCTTAGTACCACACCACCACTAAGGTACTGATGGCTGCATCGGTTATATCATAACCTCAATATGAATTCGCAAGTCTTCGTGGCATGACTCGGAAATACTGCATGTGATGTGAATGCGAACGGTGGTACCTTACTTCAGGTACCTAGTTCACCCAGTCCAGTGGTAACTTCTCCCTACCTGTCGACGGTCGTCTGCCGTATATTGCCGTCAGTCTAACACAGCAAGAATAACGAGTCGAATGTCCAGAGCACAAAGATGGTTCAAATCTGCGCCACTCCGTATGAATGCCTAAAACCCAAGATCTAGACCACTGATGTATGAAAAATCTTCTCAGACGACAACTGAGCCATGTCGAGAGCCTTGTCAAGTCAGGTCGAAGCACCAATTCCTCTGCCAAGGACTCGACCGTAAAGCGTGCATAGCTGACGTCCTCTGATTGGTACATCTTCACGGCAAGCACTCTGCACCGAACCAAGTGAACCTTGCCCAATTCGAAATCCCATCGGACGAATGTCGATATCTCCTCGGGCATGGTTCCCACCTGGTCTGCGTAGCTCCATCTACTATACCATCAGCTCGGAGATGTCGACCATCTCCTTGGTGCTATTTCAAATCTAGCTGCAGAATCAATCTATATGTCCAGGATTCCTGGCATCAGTGCTCGATGAGAACCAGGTCTGCTGGCTTAATTATAGCCATCAATTTGTTGAGTGTGATGGCGCAATCCATAGACCGGGACATGACCGACTATCAGAGACTATCGTCTCTTGCACTGGAGAGGGTTGCAAAATACTGTAATACCATCCATAGATGCAACATATGCACTGCTGCAGAGTCTTCGCTAACATGCTGATGGCGCAGTAACCTACCCCGGTCATGGCCGGAGAACTGCAGTATGCGCGGTATAATACGATCCAACACGAGCCAGACCATTCAAGCGCTGATTCCGGAAACAGTGTGCTCTTGGAGGATCGAGGCGCATTGTCAGATGGCAGTCTACCGGATCTCTGCAGCTAGAATCAATTCATGAAGTTTTCTCAGGGTGCTTGCATGGTCGAGCAGCCAAGCCGCATACATGTCATGGCGCTCACGCATGCTGTTCAAGATATGCAACGGCCCTTTGCATCGTCCAGATCCTTTGGGTCGGTAACCTGTCGGACTGCTGCCTCACAAGCATATTCGGAGACGCATTGGAGGCACAGATAGTCGACATAATTATGCACCAACGATGTAGGTCAGGAACCGTGACGGACCGACGTGAATACTCTAGACCCTGCCAAGCCCCGGCTTCGCTGCTGGGACAACGTGCTGTGTTTTTGACGGCATCTTGGCTGCAAATATACTTGAAAGACGGTCACACAGATAGAACGCATACACTCACTATCACATCATCAGACAACCAGACATACAAAGCACAACTATCATAATCCACAGCAAATCAATCCACATGTCTTTCTCCGATGTCCTCAAGAGCCGCGACATGAACGCGCAGCAACCACCAAGTCCAACCAAGTACACCAACGCAAAGCCGTCAAACAATCTCCACCGTCAGGCGCTGAACAGCAGCAACAACAGTAGCAACGCGAAGGAGAACCAGGGGTACGCCTTATTGTACCGCATTCGAACAAGAAAGAGCACGATCTTCTAACACAACTACAGCCAAGCATACGTCTCACCGTCAGACGCGATCATGAGCCCTGCAAGCCAGAAATTGTCCAGCTTCAAGCAAAAGCAGATGAACAAGTCAATGCCCAAGCCACGGTCGCTGTTCGCAAAGACGGTCACGACGAGGGCGAAGGACCTGGGACCTGTGGTGGACGAGCAGAAGTAGAAGGCCATGAAAGCGAGATGTCGTCGGAAAGGAGCGCAAATTTGTGAGACATGACTTGTATCGATACTTTGGCGTTCAGGCGCAGGTGTATGGCGACGTGAGTAATACCTCCGTCAAATGCCTCACTCTTTGGCTTTTGCTTTGTTGGGTTCTAACAGGGGATTGGAGTTATTGGTTGGGTATATCATCAGTGCTTTAGGAGTTAGGCCTGCTACACGCGGGAATACTATAATCAGACGAACCGAAACAGGGTGCGAGACTCTTCGTAGGTTGAGCATAAATAGTGCTTTCGTCTCGTATCTACCAGACGGGTATCGTAGTTTCCCATTATTTTTTGCTAAGCCACCCTGAGTTACCTTACGCCAAACGCCTGGACTCTGTATGCATCTACGCTGATTACGCAAACAATTCCCTCTCGTCCAGTGCATTCCTTGGCTTCTTCATGCCTCCTTGTGTGTTCAGACCCAGCTCTCCCCTCCTGACCGTACGCTCCACACCAGCCTCGCTCCTCCTACCAAACGTGCTCGCCTTGGCCAGTCTAAGATCCCTTCTGATCTGGTTCGGCGAGACGAACTCCTTGTTCTCGTAGATAATCGGACCACCAAAACTGCCCTCTTGAATAACAATCGGCGTGAGCACAAACCGGGGTCCGATCTCAATCAAACTGAGCTTTGTCTCGACCTTCTCGGCATTCTTCCTAGGGCGTGTCTTGTCCTCGACCTCCTTCTTCTCCTCCTCGTCACCCATCTTGCCGTTCGCCTCCGGAATCGCATTCGCTTTGCCCGCCTCCGTCTCGTTAATCTGGTAGCAGCGGATCCACACCTTGCCGTCGGCGACGGTGAAGCTCATGACGTGGTCGACGAAGGGTTTGCTCTTGCGCGCGCCCTGCGGCACGCCGAAGACGTGTGTGAAGAGCTCCTTCATGACTTGCAGATGCGGTGCGCTGTCGAATGTGGCATCGAAAGAAAGGATCGGTCGTGAGCCTTTCAGGCAGTTGCCTGTGAAGTGTAGCTCTTCCATTGTGTGCAGGTTCTGAAGATGCATCTTGACTGTGGGACCGTTTGGTGGCTTACTCATCCAGAGGTACAGATCTTTGCCTTTACGCGCTTCGAAGAAGAAGACGTTGTTGCAGTTGTACATGTCGGCGAGCTCGTTTAGTTGGTAGAGTTTGCTTTTTGTGTCGAATTTGGCATCTTTGCGGCTGTGTGGGAGGAGCGAGTAGAGATCATTCAGGAGATGGCGGTGTCTGCATGTTATTCATCAGCCATGTGATCTCGGCGACAGAGTAAACTCCGCATACCTCTGTGTCACACCTCTTGAAGAGAGAATCAAGACTCTCTGTCTGTTCTTTGGTCCATCTGGAGCACTTGCATCTTTCGATTTGCCGCTAGATTTCGACAATGATTTGTAGACTGAGGCCATGATGAATGCGCGATTGGTTTGACGACGGAAAAGGACTATTCTTTAGTTTGCGCCTGATTGTTCGTCTTGGTGAAGTCCTGAACTTTTTCCATCTCAAGATCGGATAAGATTATGTCCAATTATGCTTGGCGTTCTCGGATCGCCGGCGATGTCTGTTTAGTTTCTGGTTGAAGCGCATCAATCCTTATACGAAAATACAACCAGCATGTCAAATACAAGCCTCAAGGCGATAGGGACGGTACGGATCTGTGTAATTTGAATGGACAACATTCTAATAATGAATTGACTGTCAAGATGATGTACGAGCACAAGTTGGCCTAACGAATTGTCGATCGCGTATCATAATTCGTCCGAGCTTCGAAGCACAAAAGGTGGAGGAGGAAAGCCGCCGATGCTCAGAGGTCAGGGAAGTTGGGAACGCTTTGAATAATGCCTAGATATCGGATGGCAAAGGTACCGCACTGCACCTTTGTACAGCATCAAAAAGCGAGCAGAGTAGAGCGAATGGAATATCTAATGAACAAAACAATCAAATAGATGGAATCTCAATATAATAGTGCATTACCACGCCTATACGCGAAACCTATTCTGAGCGCGCCATAGAACGCGATTTGTGCATCGAAGCAGACATGACAGCAGAAGTCAGCGATAGCCTGCCAGACTGCCGGAAAAGCCAACGACACCAAATCAGCTGCCGTCGTAATCGTAATGAAGCCAGTCACAATGAACTCTCCACAACCATCCTTGCTCATCCCTACATTCCATCGTCACCAAGATTGTTACACCTCATCGTCGCCTCGGTTTGATTAGCATCTGCCATATCGCGAACACGATTCGCCAATTTGCGGCTTTACGAATACCACCGCTGTCACGTCAAGGGACTTTGCGTCTCGACACGAGTTTGAGCTTCACACACAATCCACATCTCGCCATCTCAAACCCAACGTCTGTAACTGCGGTCATCAATTCCCATCGCGAAGTTACCCTAGCCATCCCATCACACCATACCAACCAGAGACTGGATTTACCAACATCTCAAGAATCGGTACATGTTCGCTTCCAGCTTCAGCGCTCATCACTAGAAAAAGGTGGAAACATCTGAGGGAGGCCTAGGCCACAATGTATCCATCTCAGAGGTCTGGTGGTGAATACCCACCATCAGAATATCCTCCTCATCGATCAACGGCGCAAACACCAGGTCAAACCTACTCGCCCACAGAGAACCGAAACAGATCTCGGGTTTCTTCAATCAGCGGCGCTCCACACTCACCACAGTACAGCCGCGGTTACCCTACATCGCCCATCGCCTCTCGAGTTGCGATAGCCCCTTCACACTCCCATGATCGAACAAGTACCGGCTACTATGATCCAATAATGGACGGAAGAGAAAGAGCTCTGGACCATACACATCCTCGGATACAGCCTCGCTCTCCTGTAGAGAGTGTTCGTCACACCCAGACATCCTTTTTTTCCACGGATATATGTACTGACATGTCCCAGTCGCATCCTGCGCGTCTTTCAGGAGATCGCTACGGCGAAACGAACGGACACCGTCTTGATGGCCCTCCACCGCTTGGACATCTACCAGTCGCCGCAGACTCTCGCGATGAGCCATTCATTACGCAAAGATCACCACCTAATGTAAGCTCAACCCGAAATTCCAAGATCGAGACTGACAACTTTCGCAGCCCCCACGAGCAAGCAATCCCATGTCCATGTCCAATTTACTTTCGGACACTGGACCTGCTGAGCCAACACCGACTCCCGTTGCTGCTACTCCCGTACCGCTTGCTGCGCCTGCGCTTGCGCCCTTACTCGCACCAGCGCCGCCGCTCGCTGCAGTACCAGCTCCAGACTCTGGCCGCAAGTCTTCGAAAACGGCCGAAAGCGCACACGTACCAATCAAGGCCGCACTGCCACCACCGGTAACGCCAGTGCAAACAAACGGACACGGTTCACGAAAATCATCTTCCAAATCTGCGCATGATACGATCTCGGTACAAGTCTCAGCCCGATCAGCTCGTCCCTTGCCTGCGACAGCCGGTCCTCCAGATCTCACAGTGAAGGATACCGAAGAGTGGTTCGCCAAGATCAACGCAGAAGAAGAGAATGCATTTGACGTCCCAGGCATCGATGTCGCTTACGAAGAAAAGCAATGGACGGAAAACTCGCGCAAGCGCACGCTGAAAATCGAACTCAAGGAGAGCAACAAACGCCAGCGCAGAAGAAATGGTTTCATTTCGAGGATTGCGGACCAATTTACCGTCAGTGCGAATGAAGCGCGCGATCTCTACGTAATGACACATGAGCGAGAGGCCGAGGAAGAGGTTAGAAGCCGAGATATTGAAGACGAGAAGGAGCGCAAGAAGGACATGCAACGCAAGCGTCGCCGCGAGCGCACTTTGCAAAACGAGAAAGAAAAACACGCCGAGGCTGTAGCCAAGCTCGAAGAGATCGAGGATCAGGAGGAGCGCAGCAGGCTTATGAAAGACGTTGTGAAGGCCGGCAAGAAGATCCGTAACACCGAGGACCTGCTTCAAGGTCGCACTCCCGCCAAGGAAGTCCGCGTGGAATCTCCCAAACCTGACAAGGCTGAAGCGCTAGCTGTGCAGGCCAACGATGAGGTCGAGCCTGGCAAAGGAAAGAAGGGCTCCAAAGGCTACAGACCACGCAAGAGCAAAGAGCAGAAGCTCGCCGAGAAGGAGAGCGCTGCTGCAGGTCAGGCTTATATCGACCGAGGCGATGAACTTCCACCGCTGGCACCGAAGGAAGAGGCTCGACTGTCGAGAATCCAACGCGAGTCAACGACTGACATCAAAGATCCCGACCCCAAAGGTCCCGCTCCTCTACCCTACACTTCCAAAGGCTACATTCAAATCTACGACCAGATCTGGAAGGACCTGGCCAAGAATAACGTCAACAAGGCTTACCGTATTCGCAACCAGTCTCTTGACATCAAACAGTCCAACTTGCGCAAGACAGCACAGCTCGCGTCAAAGGAAGCCAAGCGTTGGCAGCTCCGGACGAACAAGAGCACCAAGGATGTACAGGCAAGGGCCAAGCGCAGCATGAGGGAGATGCTCACGTTTTGGAAGCGAAACGAGCGAGACGAGCGTGATCAGCGTAAGATGGCCGAGAAGCAGGAGCTGGAAAATGCGAGAAAAGCCGAAGCCGACCGAGAAGCCAATCGACAGAAGCGCAAGCTCAATTTCCTCATCTCGCAGACGGAACTGTATTCTCACTTTATTGGCAAGAAGGTCAAGACTGCCGAAGCCGAGAGTGATGGTGTCACTCAGTCAGCGCAGACAACTCGCGATGGTCCAGACGGCGCTCACGAGATCGATCTTCCAGACAGCAACGCAGACTTGTCTACCAAGGTTACGAACTTTGAGGATCTCGATTTCGATGCCGAAGATGAGACTGCTCTTCGCCAGGCCGCCATGGCCAACGCACAGAACGCTGTCAAGGAAGCACAGGATAGAGCACGCGCGTTCAACAACGAAGGAAAGAAGGAAGACATTGATGAGGATGGAGAGATGAACTTCCAAAACCCTACCAGTCTTGGAACAATGGACGTCGCACAGCCAAAGATGTTGACGTGTCAACTCAAGGAGTACCAGCTCAAGGGTCTTAACTGGCTGGTCAACCTCTACGAGCAAGGCATCAACGGCATTCTGGCAGATGAGATGGGTCTGGGAAAGACTGTACAATCCATCTCTGTTATGGCGTATCTGGCTGAATACCACAACATCTGGGGTCCTTTCCTCGTCATTGCTCCAGCATCGACGCTTCACAACTGGCAGCAGGAGATTGCCAAGTTCGTGCCTACACTCAAAGTACTTCCATACTGGGGAAATGCCAAAGACCGAAAGATTCTTCGAAAGTTCTGGGATCGCAAGCACATCACCTACACCAGAGACTCACCCTTCCATGTTCTTGTCACTTCATACCAACTTGTGGTGCAAGACACACCATACTTCCAGAAGATCAGATGGCAGTACATGATTCTGGACGAAGCGCAAGCCATCAAATCTTCTCAAAGTTCCAGATGGAAAGCTCTGCTCGGGTTCCACTGTCGTAATCGACTTCTTCTGACCGGTACGCCAATTCAAAACAACATGCAGGAACTGTGGGCTTTGCTGCATTTCATCATGCCTAGCTTGTTCGATTCACACGATGAATTCAGTGAGTGGTTCTCTAAAGACATCGAAAGCCACGCCCAGAGTAACACGAAGCTCAATGAGGACCAGCTGAGGCGTCTCCACATGATCTTGAAGCCATTTATGTTGCGTCGTGTCAAGAAGCACGTTCAGAAGGAGCTTGGAGACAAGATCGAAGAGGATGTCTACTGCGATCTTACCTATAGACAACGCGCGATCTACGCGAACCTGCGAAACAAGATCAGCATCATGGATCTAATCGAGAAAGCCGCCGTCGGTGACGACCAGGACACCGCTACGCTCATGAACCTGGTCATGCAGTTCCGCAAGGTCTGTAACCATCCAGATCTGTTTGAGCGTGCCGAAGTCACGTCTCCAATGTCCACGTCTAGCTGGGCAGAGACTGCATCTTTCATGCGCGAGGGCTTTAATATCAATGTGTCGTACTCGGTGCGGAACATGATTGAGTACTGGCTGCCAAAGAAACTCGCCTCTGGAGATGGTAGGATCGACCTCCCTGGACCGGACAACTCTCAAGCTGGATGGCGGAACAAGAACCTCCATCACTTGATGAGCATCTGGAATGCCGAATACGTTCATGACAACTCAAAGGGCTCCGGCGCATTCTCCTGGTTGCGATTTGTCGACAAGTCTGCTAGTGATGTGTCTAGGCTGGCCCGTTCGTCAATCGTGCAAAGCGCTATTGCTATGCGTAAAGCTGGCGTCAAAGTGACTCCCTTGGACCTCGAGGATGACCGACCATACGTTGCAGTCCACTCCATGCTCAACATCGTTCGTCCAAATGTACGGGAGCCTCTTTCCGATATCACAGAAGAGTCGCATCTGCAGAACCTCTTCAATATCTCCCGCGTTGTCAACGATGAACAAGGCCTTAACGTACTCGAAAAGTGTGCCATGCCCAAGGCTACTGCTCCTCCGATCGAGCTCGTCTGTCCTAGTCAGCAAAGTTTGGTCGAGAAGGACGAGGCCTTTTTCAACGTTCCGTTACGACGAGCACTGTATCCAATCTCAGCCAAGACTGAGTTGGCTCTACTGGAAGCTAAGGTACCTGTGTCCGAGTTCCCTGTCACCGGTATGCTGCCAGCACCAGAGTCGGCCAAACAACGATACACGAGGATCCAGGTTCCAAGCATGCGTCGCTTTGTGACAGATTCTGGTAAACTGGCCAAGCTCGACCAACTCCTGAAACAGCTCAAGAAGAATGACCATCGTGTTCTGCTTTACTTCCAGATGACACGCATGATCGATATGATGGAAGAGTATCTGACCTACCGCAACTACAAATTCTGTCGCCTGGATGGTTCGACCAAGCTTGAAGACCGAAGAGATACTGTCTCCGCTTTCCAGTCAGATCCTGAGATCTTCATCTTCCTCCTCTCCACTCGTGCAGGTGGTCTTGGTATCAACCTTACCTCGGCCGACACTGTCATCTTTTATGACAGTGATTGGAACCCTACGATCGATTCTCAGGCCATGGATCGTGCTCATCGTCTCGGTCAAACGAAGCAAGTCACTGTTTACAGACTCATCACGCGTGGCACAATCGAGGAACGAATTCGCAAGAGGGCCCTTCAGAAGGAAGAAGTTCAACGCGTTGTCATCAGCGGTGGTGCGGCAGGCGGCATCGACTTTAATGCTCGCAGCCGTGAGAACAGGACCAAGGATATCGCCATGTGGCTCGCAGACGACGATCAGGCAGCGGAAATTGAGAAGAAGGAGGCCGAGCTCGCAGAAGCAGAGGCGAAAGAGCCCAACAAGTCCAAGAAGCGTAAGGCTCCGGCTGCCAAGAAGAAGGAGGTTAGCATGGACGACATGTATCATGAAGGTGAGCAGATATCTAATAGCCTTTAACGTTCATCGATGGACTAACCAATGTCACAGGCGAAGGCAAGTTTGACGACGACAACAGTAATAAGCCTTCTGGCGCCGCGACTCCCGTGTCTGCGGCAGATGGCCCGCCTTCGAAGAAGAAAAAGGGTGTTAGCAAGAAGGCGAAGACCATGGAGCAGAGACTTGCACTTGCCGATGGTGGATTTTAGGGTCGTCAGGAACACGATGGACACTTGATTTGGTACCTTTCGAGCAGGCGTTTTATGGGCTTCCAAGCATGGGTAAGAAGGGAACAGCGCCATTGCGTGGATAGAATTGAACTGCATTTTCAGGTCATGACAGTGAAAGACGCTTTTCTAGTGGCGGTAAAAGGAATTATCAGATGCATATCTCTAGTTTCCTCGTAACCACTCGTACTCTGCGTTTTGCTTGAATAATGTCAGCATACGTGCTACCCTGGTCGCATAACTGTTTTTTCGCTCTCCGTCACAGCATAGAGTTATGAGCTTTGTCGAATTGATGCGTGATTTTTATGTCCACAGTATATACGCTTCCGACGCCGAATGCCCAATTATAGGCAGCAGCCCTATATCACAATCCTTCGCAAAGCAGATATGATACCAAACCGATGCAGACCATTCTCAAACGCCAATCATACCTCTTATCTTTCGCCTCATGACAGCGCGATTGCGCCCCTCCTCCTCTCCCAGTGATGCAAGAACGCTTGGAAACCGCAAAAGGCCAGGAAGACAACGTACACGACAACGGCACCGAAGACTGATACTGCGACCGCGTTGCCGTCCTCCGGGTCTTCTGTTGAGCCCATCATCGAGTGGTGACCGGTCTGTAGGAGGTGTTAGCTGCTATGTCCTTGATAAGTGTGTCGTGGACCGGGTAGGCGTACTTTGAACATGGCTCCGATGGCGCTGAGGATGACGATCGCGAAGACCGAGATGACGATGCTGGAGGTGTTAGTCGGGTGCTCCTGGCTGCTGATTCCGTGATGCTTTTGCTGCCTTACCATGTCCATGCGTTGAAGGCGCTGAAGACGGGCTTCATGTTGGCGTGGTCGTGATGATTCTCGAGGAATCAAAAGGAGGTGTGGGTAATTTTGTCAAGGAGTGTAGACTCGATTGTTTGCGATAGGAGGGCGTGTGGTGTTGGGAGATAGACAGGACGTTATGGCTGTACAGTAGCTCGGCGCATGGATCGCTGATATCGATGGACTGACGCAGCAGGCAAACGACTCGCCGGCCGGAGGTTTCCCGCAAAACGCCAAGAGATATTGGAGCTGCACCGCTGGGGAAACACCACGTCCATCCACTGTTCCAAGAAACGCATCTGGAAACGCATCCTTCGAGTTCAGCACGCCGTCAAGATGCTCTCGGGCATCCTGATCTTCAATCAAAAGGGTGAGAACCTCATCTTTCGCGCCTTTCGCAACGACTGCCGCCCGCGACTGGCCGACGTCTTTCGCATCCAAGTCATCTCGAATCCGCTAGTACGATCACCTATCCTCACCTTGGGCTCAACGACATTCAGCCATGTGAGGCACGAGAACATCTTCCTGGTCGCCGTGACCAAGGGCAACGCCAATGCCGCGCTCATCTTTGAGTTTCTGTACCGATTGGCGAGTTTGGGCAAGTCGTACTTTGGCAAGTTCGACGAGGAAGCTGTTAAGAACAACTTTGTCCTCATCTACGAGCTGCTTGACGAAATTCTCGACTTTGGTTATCCTCAGAACACAGACACCGACATGTTGAAGCAGTACATCACCACCGAAGGAGTAAAATCGGAGCGCATGATCGAGGACTCGTCCAAGATCACAATGCAAGCCACAGGAGCCATGTCGTGGAGGAGGGACAATATCAAGTACCGTAAGAACGAAGCGTTCGTGGACGTGATAGAAGATGTGAATCTCCTCATGTCCGCGAACGGAACCGTCTTGCGCGCAGACGTCAATGGGCAGATCGAGATGCGGGCTTACCTGACCGGCACACCAGAATGCAGATTCGGGCTCAACGACCGCCTGACATTAGGCGACGACAGCTTGAACGATAATCCGGCAGGCAATATGCTAGGGTCGAAAGCCACAAAAGCAGCAGCCGGTAGCGTCACATTAGAAGATTGCCAGTTCCATCAATGGTAAGCGCCGTATTCCCCTCCGCCCCAGCTCGTCAGCTAACAAACCTCCAGCGTCAAACTTGGCAAGTTCGACACGGACCGCACAATCTCCTTCATCCCGCCCGACGGCTCCTTCGAACTAATGCGGTATCGAGCAACTGAGAACATCAATCTACCGTTCAAAGTGCACGCCATCGTCAACGAAGTAGGCAAGACGAAAGTAGAATACAGCATCGCAATCCGCGCCAACTACGGCGCGAAACTCTTCGCGACAAACGTCGTGGTGCGCATACCGACGCCTCTGAACACGGCCAAAGTGAGCGAGCGCGCGTCGCAGGGCAAGGCCAAGTACGAGCCCGAGCAGAACAACATCGTGTGGAAGATCGCGCGCTTCAGCGGGCAGCAGGAATTCGTGCTGTCGGCCGAGGCGACGCTGACGAGCATGACGACGCAGAAGGCGTGGAGTCGTCCGCCGCTCAGTCTGGAGTTTTCGTTGTTGATGTTCACGAGCAGTGGGCTACTGGTCAGGTATCTCAAGGTCTTTGAGAAGGGGAATTATAGCAGTGTCAAGTGGGTTCGGTATATGACCAGGGCTGGCAGTTATGAGATACGGTTTTAGAGAGAGCGACTTGATTTTTCGTGGGAGGATTGTCATGTAGAACTGGATGGTGCATGGGCTGGCGTTTGTTGCATTTTTCTGGCCTTTGGTGATACCCGCCACTGTTCCTTTGGGGAAAAGAACTGAAGGGAACGGAAGTGTGCGTGCTTGTATAGCATCTTGAAATCATATCAAATATATTCAGATTCTTCCATTTCGTGACTAATCATCGTGAAAAAAAGACACCGGACTGATAGCTGAACCAACACACCTAGTGTGTTCCATTGGTACCATTTCCGTTGGTCCCATCAGTCGAACAGCATCCATTACTGCCGCCCTTGACAGCCACTCCCTCACCAAACGCCAGCTTACTCACACCGTCAACAACAGCAGCAACGCCCTTCTTGCCCGCCGCCATCTGGCTCGGCACACTGCTGTAGCTGGGCGGTACATCCATGCACGGGTTCTGGGTGAAGAAGTTGCGAGGACGGAGGAGCACACTCATGGGCTCAGCGCTGTCACGGCGTCAGTGTTTGGCTCGTCAAATGGAGAGAGGGGCAGGCTTACGGCATGATGGGATAGTCTTCCGGCGCGGGGAAATGCGTCAGTCCGAACGTGTGCCACAGCACGACGTCGGTGTTGTCGAGTGACGCCTCAGGGTCCTCGGCGACCCAGGCCGGGATACCCCTCGATGGCTCGCCTGAGGTCTGCGGGACGTGGCGGCCGGCGGGGTGGATCTGGTCGTCGTTGTCTGTGGTTTGTCAGTGAGTCACGTCCTTGCCCAGAGAGTTCGATAAGAAGTGGCCGGAAGCGGACTCACATTTTGTCACGTGCACTGCGTGGCGGGCGAAGCCTGCGCGCTTCCACACCAGACCGCCTTCCTTGGGCAGCAGCGGTGGCACTTCCCTGCTGACGAGCTTGTAGCTGACTGGTTTCTTGGAGTAGGGGTTGATTTTGGAAGTGTTGCTCATCTCCCACGTGCGGCTCGTGTCGCCGTTGTAGTCGCGCATGGCCTCCTTGGGCGACGCGAGCTTGGTCTTCTTGGCGTAAAAGGCGTTGCCGTAGAAGTTCTCCTTGCTGCCGACCGCGCCGTCGCCGCGCACGGCGTCGACTTCGAAGACGGTGTTGTTCGGCCCGTCGATGTTGGGGTCGATCCGCAGACAGAAGAGATGCTGGTGGTTGTGTGCGTTGACGCCCGGGTAGACCTCTGTGCCCCACGGCGCGGCGCTCTCGTCTGGGTAGAGGGCATAGGTGTTCAGGATACCGGTCAGCTTGATCTCGAGCTGGATCTCGCCGCTTTGGTGCAGGATCCAGTAGACGCAGTATTCGTAGTTGGCGGCGGTGAAGATCTGCGAGATGAGGAGCTTGCGTGCGCGGGTTACTGTACAGGATTCGTCGCGGAAGTCGGTGTGCTTGAACAGAATGCCTGCGTCTTCTTCGTGGATGCAGATGGCGTTCTTAATCTTTTGAGCCGATCCGGCTCTGTTGACAAAGTCGGCGTCCATGTAGTGGATCTCTCCCTTACAGTCACAGCCGAGAGACAGACTGTTCGTCATGTATCCAGCACCGTATTCACCCAAATCAAAGGCATGCTTGCGCTGATGAGGGTGTTCTGGGTTGCCGTATGGGACAACCATCTCGGCCAAAGACAGACGGTAGAATACTGGACGGACATTGCCCTTGTCGTTGAATGTGATGTTGCTGAGTACAAGTCCCTCGCGGTAGTTGAAGCCGACGTGGACAGACCAGTTTTGCCATGTCAATACTCTACCGTCGACCTTGAACGAGACGCCTTCTGGTTGTGTGATTTCGATCGGCTTAATATCTGTCCTGAAGCCACCGTCGGCTTTGATGGCCTCGGCGTGGAAGTTGATTGGCTTGGCGGTATTGAGCATCCTGCGTACGGGTGGAACGTCAATGTGAATGATCTGTTGAGTGTCTGCGTTGAAGATTGGGCAGAAGTCGAGTGGGTAGGTGTACTGGCTGTCGTCGACATGCGGTCTGTAGTACATTAGAGCTTGCTGAAGGCGGACGTCGCTGCCAAATCGCTCGTCGTATCCGATGGTCCAGGGATCGCAGTAGACCTTGTGCATGTCCTCGCGAGGGATGCCAATGATGCCGCACTGTTCGATCACGCCTGGGTCCTTTCGTACTACAGACTCGACGGTATTCAAGTCCTCCATGGTGATCTAATATGGTCAATGGTGCAGATATGGAGAGGGCATCAGAAGGACTCCTTACCAGTGGCTGAACGCCTGGTGTGAGGTCCCATCTTGTGATCTTGCCGTCGTCGAGGTCAACAAGTCCATCATATACCTTGCTTCCTCTGCCGATAGCAACGATATCAGCTACTCTATGCGGCTTTGGAGTCGACTCAGGACTCTCAAGCCAGGCCAGCATCTCGGCTTTCCTTGGCTCCCATAATGTCACGGCGTTGAAATGGAGGCCTTGATGAGCTTTGTTGACAATCGCTGTAGCTTTCTCAATCTCTGCCGCCGACAATGGGTCCAAAGGATGCATGTTGACACCGGCAGACTTGCCCATGATGTATTGAGAAGCCATGTCCTTGACGCTGTCCAGCATAGGTGCCATGATGAAGATTTTCAAGGCTGTAGGTGATGTGATAGCTGAGGGGGAAAAATGGGGGACAAGAAGGATAGCGTTCAGCGCGTACTTATCCTGATATACCTCCTCGCGATAGCAGCAGGATCAGTTGACCCGTTTCAATGACTGTACACGATATCTATTACCATACAGGCTGGATGTACTGAGAAATGTGTACCCCCGCGGTCGTTCTTATCACCTTCATCCGGATGATTTTGCCTAATCGGGCTAGAGCGGAGCAGATTGGCGGCAGGGTCCAGCGATACTGAAGTTCTGAACTCGGTGCGAATGTTTGAATGCACTGTGTAGATCCGCCATGCGTGAACTGCTGTCAGTATTGTATGTGCATTGTGTGAGTGATATGGTAGCATCTTCTGGCTTCGTGAGGAAGCTGATAGACTTCTTCATTGTAGTGTGATATCTACCTTATTATTCACGCCTCAAACCAACAATGTCGCTGGATCTCGGCTGCGTAGTACGGAATCATACCGCCGCATCCTCTGCCGATACTCTACACCTTTCGCAAGCTATACCTGAACCACGGCGAGGTGAGAATATTGTTATAGCATTCGTCGTTTCTGACAAAGGCTGAGCCGAGTCTGTGGTATAGCCAAAATAAGCTTCAATCAGGGTCAAGCCGACGCGAACGGACGCGTACGCGGTGACGACGCAGCACGTGGAACGTCGCCTAATACTGCCTCGTTTGCGCTCTGAAGTCAATTGATCTATCTCGTTGCGCCAATATCTCTGATCATTTGTGCTTTATCACTACAGAGTTGTGCAATGAGTACTAGATCAATATGCAGCGAGCGACTCCCGAAGACCTACAGGATGGACCGAGCAAGAAACGTCGTCGTAAGATACTAGCCTGCCACGACTGCAGAAGACGTAAAGTCCAATGCGATCGCAAGACTCCTGTGTGTACCAGATGTGAAAGAAGTGGTCGCGCATCGCTTTGTAATTACGATGAAGAGATGAGTGGTAATGGCGACACTACTATGGAAGACATCTCAGATACAAGTCGCCGGCTTTCACCATCTGCTGCTATCAGTGCTATGCATACTCCGGGCTCAGGAGCTTCAGCCAATGTCAGTGTAAGCAAGGAAGTTTGGGATGACCTCGTTACTCGACTCATGGAGCAGGAGAGAAGGTTGGCCAGGTATGAAGCTAAAGATCGTCCCCACCAGCGGACATACCTACACTCTCCGGCGATGCAAGGCTCATGTCAACAAGACATACCTGTTGGAAGCGCATATCCACTCCCCGAATCACTCATGTTTAGACGGAAAGGCTTCAAAGCACAACTATGGGGCACTACCGATACGAGAAAGCTCTTCTTACCCGGCGTCGATCTGTTCGCCTTTACCAGGAACCTCTACGGCAAGAATGCAGCCCTCGGTCAGCAGACCAAGGAGCTCAAAGCCGTCGATGGCATCAGGAAGGCGACTCGGTCCTTGAGACCGCCCCCACCGGCTGACCTCAAGATACTTCTACCACCTCGAAGAGAAGCCGAACACTTGATCAAGGTCTTTATCGATCGGGTCGACAGCGTCTATTCTGTGCTTCACATACCCACCTTTCTAGAGGAGAACAATCGCTTCTGGAACGATGTTCAGGGTCACAGTCCCGCATTCGCAGCTCTCCTCCTGGCCATCATGTCAGCGGTCCGCAGCCACGACGTCGTTTCGAATCGCACCTACATGTCCATGAGCTCTATTACCAGGGACATTGCTCAGGAGTGGATCGAAGCTGTCGATCAGTGGCAGTCGCGACAGAGTTTTAAACATACGTCGTTGATCCGATTTCAGATTCGATGCATTCTCTTGATCTCGAAACAGATGAACAGATACAAGTTCAAACTCCGCTGGGTCGAGACAGGTGATTTCATCAACGAGCTGATCACCCGTGGCTTTCATCGAAGTCCTGATCTAATCATGGATCGAACTTCCGTCTTTGAGAAAGAGATGCGACGAAGGATCTGGGCAATAGCTGTTGAGCTAGACCTCGATTCTTCTCTGGACTTCGGTAAGCCCTGCCGATCGAGTATTGTTAGCTGCGATGCCGAACATCCTCTGAATGTGAACGACTCGGATCTAGCACCCGGCATGACGAAAGTTATTCGATCAAGACCGCAACCAGATCTGACCAAAGCGACCTACCTGCATCTCGCACCACAGTCCAGAGACCTCCGACGACGACTGACCTGTACCCTGAACGAGCCCACGACCGACATGACCTATGCAGAAGCCATGACTTATACCAGCGACATCGAGTCGCACATCAGTACAGTACACCAATGGCGAAACGCCGACACCGACTCTCGCATCAACGCCCCTCGAACACCCGACGCAGGCCTCACAGTCCTCGAACTGCAACTACAGCAATTCCTCCTCCTTCTCCACGGCCTCATCCTCCGCCGTCCAGACCTCTCACCCTCCTCGACCTCTTTCTCAACCCTCACCTTCGCCACCGCCGCACAATGCATACTGCGCCTCCACACAGAGCTGATACAATCAGGCAACCACGCAATCCTTCTCTACCGCGAAGACCCGCTGCGCGTCATCTCCTGGGCGGCTCCTGTATCCGCCAAAAGCCTCTCGCGCCCCTTCTCCTCCCCACCACTAGCACAATGGCTAGACATGGCGTCGACAGCACTCCACCTGGTAGATTTCAAGTCACGACATCTCGGCACGCTGGAACCGCCCATCGCCTTCTCCTTCGCGAACTACGACTTCATACGTCACGGCGGAAAAGTGCCAGAGCATCCGACCCAAGGCGCATTTTTGGGCATGGACAATTTATCCGCGCTCGGACGGCATATTCTCGAGAACCAGGACGAGGCGTTCACGCAGATTGTCGCTGCGAGGAAAAAAGGGGACAGAATCGGCGTGGGTGCTGACGAGGTGGCCGTGACGAATGGCGGTTTGTTACAGTCGGCCGTGGGCGCGGTGAATGGTGATGGTGCTGCCGACTTTTCTGATGTCGCGCTGGCGGACTTCTCGGCATGGGATATCGATAGCTGGATCTTTGATCCCATGGCTTTTGGCGGGCTGCAGCCGGTGCCTGGGGATGATTTCCAATGAGGGTACGGGACTGGTTAGGTCTTGGGAGAAGCGACATTACGACATGATGTGAGGACGAATCAACGTGATCTAAGCGATGGGCGATACGGAAGAAAGACAGATAGAATCATTGTGCGAAAGTCATATATCTTCAAATCTAGGAATTCTCAACATCCCCCTCCCTCTCCTCAGCCCACCTGACCCACCGTTTCACGACCTCGTCAACACCTCTGACACCCTCCTCACTAGCCTCGACCTCAAACCACTCCCGATGCTCCTTTCCGCATGCACCGCAAAGCTGCTTGACCCTCTGTTCCGCCAACTCAAGATGCACCAACCGCTCCACGCGATGTGCATGCGGCACTTTCCTCACGCCCGGTGCGTGCATCGCCTGACTCTGATGCTGGCTCCTCACGGGCGACGACGCCGGACTGCTCGATACGTAAGGATACCAACGCACGAGGTTCAGGTCGTAGCCGCACTGCCGCGTCCACTCCGTCATGCGTCTGTGTACGTTGTTCGCGCGCCCGATTTTCAGCATTATTGTCTTTGGCTTCGATGGTGAGGAGCGGCTGCTGTAGTCGCTTACGACGTCGCTGACGCGGTGGCGCGAACGATGAATTGCTGGGGAGAGCAGGCGTGAGGCGGTTTCTTTCGGTGCAGTGCTGGAGTCGGGAGTTAGCCAGAAGATGTAGATGGCCTGCTTCGTCGTTGGCGGAAATAGGCTTGGAGAGCTCGGTCAGGAGGGTCGATGTTTTTAGGGGTGAGAGCGAGGGCGGGATGTAGGATAAAAGTGTCTGGGTGTGGGATGACGAGGGCTGTAGGTTGGATGGTCTGATTGGTAGCTCAGACAGCGCGTGTCTCTGTGAGGGAAGAGGTTTCTTTGTTGATGTTTGGTAGGTACGAGCAGGAGCTTGCATGGGATGCTGATCCCAAGCTGGAATCGGCGGATTAGGTGCTGTCCGAGGCGGGCCAGCGTAGCTCATCTCTGGTCGAGGCGTGGCTTCAGTCCGTTGCCTGTGTCTGACGATCTCGTAGCGGTCGCCATCATCGGAATGGTCCACCATGCAGCACACGGACGCCCAGAGACCAGGGTTCTTCCTTCTCCGTTGCTGGGATGGTGAGGGCATAGTTCGCGGTTGTGGTTGAGGTGCATATGCAGGTCGGACTGGACGCTGATACTGAGGCCTTGGAGGTTCTGTTCTGTCGAAAGACTGATAAGTGCGATTCGGTCGAAGCTGTTTCCCTTGATCTACATGGGCCAGACCATTAAATCTCGTATGTTCGCTGAGCGAGGCCACTCCAAGCCTTGCTACGAGACTGTCGATACTCGTCCGTTCCTGGATTGGTAGAACCGTGGTATGACCTTGTCCATGAGCGGCATTGCTTGCCTGTACAAATTTGCCTGCCTGGTCCTTGTGCTGCCAGCAATAGAATGCAGCGTCTGAAAGCCTTCCAGAGTCATTACTGACTACGGCGACAACACCACGTTCCAGTTCATTGACTGAGTTTTTGGCAATGGCACGTCTACACGATTTGCCATTTGAGGTTATGCCTCGACATGTAGATGCTGGGTTCTTCGAGTCTGCCCTACCGAGCATAGACTCGGGCGTCGGCTGATTGAAAGGCATAGCGACCCAACCCGTCGAAGACGACAGCACCGAAATACTGTTTCAATTGGAACTGTTCAGAAGTGAATGCAACAAGAATAGGAAAAACATATGCCTTGTTATTCTTACAGGAGTCGAAGATGCTAAGCCCCATCTCGACCATTGGTGCCTGGAGCAAGGGCATGACAGCGTTTTGGCTGTGGCTGGGTGTGGCGGGTGGCTGCTGAGCCCTTCAACGGTCATCTCGTGTCGTGGTATACCGGAAAGATGTCGATCGTTGGTAACACACATTTCTGAAGCACTACGACTTGTTGCAGTGAGCATTCAATAGGTTCTAAGTGAGCCCCCAATGATGTCCTTAGGTCAGGCTCGTCAGGACAGACGCGATTGCACCAAAGCGCGCGACAAACTGCGCGGTTGATCCTCGGCTGCTCCCGCGCTTGCCCTCTCCAACTTTGCGGCAAAGAATTATTTCTACCCAGTCCATTCCAAAACAGCCAACACATCTCAACATGGCTGCAGACACGGTGACTCGGAGCAGTGGTCCGACGGATGTCGAGGAAGACTTGACCGACGAGCAGATGCAAGCTTTGCTCGACCAAGCAGCAGACCGCTTGCGACAAGGCACCAGCCTCCAAACTTTCGAGGACGATGACGAGGAGAAGCAATATAAGTTCCCTAGACTTGATGTCGGAGAGATCACACAGTCATATGTCAGGCCTCACAAGGGAGTCGTACAGATGGAAAAGGTCGACAGACACTACGAGAATCAGCGAAAATCGTCGAACCAGATCCGCAAAGTTGAAGACCCAGTCGCGGTCAGGCAGAGAGCAGCAGAGGTATGTCACCTATGGTCCTTTCATTTCGCCTATGAGGAAGATATATCCCAATTACCACTTGAGCAGAGTCCGGGCACCGTCTTGGTTGCTCTTCTGCACCACTGAAAGTTTTTTATTCATAGTTACTCTGAGGCACACTTCAAATGTCTATTTTGATGAAGTTTCATGTTGCAGTTGACTGATTCTCATCTGCAGAAGAAGATAGCTACCGCCGGCGAGCGCTGGTACAATCTCCCAAAGACTGATCTCACCCCCGAGCTCAAGCGCGACCTCCAGCTTCTCAAGATGCGAAACGTCCTTGATCCACACCGCCACTACAAGAAAGACAATGGAAAGCTCAAGGCTCCAGAGTATTCCCAAGTCGGTACCATCATCGAAGGACCCACTGAGTATTTCAGTGGTAGGATCCAGAACAAGGATCGTAAGAGGACGTTTGTTGAAGAGGTTCTCGCTAGAGAATCAGAGACTGGTCGCTTCGGCTCCAGGTATTCCGATGTGCAGGCCAGGAAGACGAGTGGAAAGAAGGCCTATTACAAGGGAGTTCAGGCCAAGCGGGCCACCAACTTCAAGAAGAGATGAGCGGTCTTGTGTCTGGATTGAGGACATCAAAGTCCTTGGACGATCTCCTCGACAAGAGTCTGCTATGGTCAGCATATACAACCATCATAGTACTGCCGGACCGACTTACCTGCATGTCGTTGGCTGCTTGCTTGCCAGCCTCGAGCACCTCTTGATGGGTGGCCTTGCCTTTGCTGAGATGAGCCTCCATGTCTCCAGGCGTCATGTTCTGCAAAGTAGCGTCATCGCCACGCGCGACAGGCTGCAAGACAGCATTGTTTGTCACCAGACTCAATGCAAGGATTTTAATGCCGCTGTGTCTTGCGACAATAATCTCCGGCACGGTCGACATGCCCACCATGTCAGCACCAAGACTGTGCAGCATGCGACATTCGGCACGAGTTTCGTATGTTGGTCCAGCAACGAAGGCGTAAACTCCTTCGCGGATGCTGCGAGAGGAGTCCTTGGTCGTCATGGCGGCCCAAGCCTTGTGTGCTTTCTGGCGAAGACCGAGATCGTATGCATCTGACAAGGCCGGGAAGCGAACACCAAAGTCGTCGGCGTTCTTGCCACGCAGAGGGTGAAATCCGACAAGGCCAGCAAGGTTGAGATGCTAAGAGAAGGATTAGCAGAGTACGTGGTAGTACGACAAGGATAAGGAATCACTCACGTCGTTGAGTACGACAATGTCGCCAACGTTGTAGTCGGGGTTCAGGCCACCAGCAGCGTTGGTGACAATCATGGTCTCGATGCCCATCACCCTGCAGACTCGGGTAGCGAAGGTAACCAGCTCCATCGTGTGACCTTCATAGAAGCTGGCGGACGATTAGCTCTGGCTCCAGATGAATAGATAGGATAGTTGCAGCCACATACTGTGCTCTGCCGACCATCAATACGACTGGCACTTTCGCTTCACTCATGAGACCAAACACAAGTTGACCCGCGTGACCTTGTACTGTGACACACTATTAGGACTTATCTCTAGGTCGGAGACTCTTTACCGACCTGTAATTTGAGGAAAATGAGGGATGTCCGAGTAGTTGATCACCGTCCTCTCATTTTCGCTGATCAGGTCTGCAATACCGCCAAGGCCAGATCCGCACACAATGGCAATGCGTGGTTTGGAGAAGGGGGCAGGCACTTTTGACTGAATAAATTGTGCTGCTTCTTTCGCGCGTGAAAGCACATCTGAAGGAATTTCGGGAGCTTTGGTCTGATCAGTGACTGCAGCCATTTTGGCGGTGTTGTATGTAAATTCGGGGACGTGGTTTGTTAGTTGCTTGGAGGCCGCAGACTGTACGGTATAGATTCGGAAGCGGAAGTGAAGGTCAAATTCTCGGCGCGGAGCTTGAGCCGCATCATTAATTCACAAGTCATCGACGACATCTGGTGCAGTTCACTTCACATCACACGACCATTATGGCGGCACCCTCGTATTTACGGTCGCCTTTTGGCCTGGCTAAGAGACTGAGGGTATGGCGATTCGAATGCATAGATGCGCACACAGCGAGCGAGTACTGATCCATATTACAGATAGCCACACCGGTACCAGCACAGATCCGGACGGTATACCAATCACGACAGCCATGGCACGCAGACAACTCGCCCATGCTCGAGCACTACCGAGCAAAAGGCGAAGACTTTGATAAAGACATGGGCGAACTCGCCAAAAAGTGAGCAACGCAGCCCTCAGACACTCGTTCATAGCACATCCTAATCCCTCGTCAGCGCGCGCGGCGTCATCTCCCCAGCTCGCGAACCCAAACTACCCCCAGGGATACAAGATGAAGTCGACCTCCTCCGCCTCCCCCGCTCCGTCCAGCTCACATACATGGCGCCGCTGAAGCGCAAAGCCACACACGGGATCCCAGCCTGCGATCTGCAACTACGTTCCTACAGCACACGCAACCTCGAGTTCTTCGCCGACTTCGCCCTGCGTGCCGCCTACTACCTCAACATGCCGGCCAGTGGCCCCGTGCCGCTCCCACGCATCACCGAGCGCTGGACCGTGCCGCGGTCCAACTTCGTGCACAAGAAGTCGCAGGAGAACTTTGAGAGGCGGACGATGCGGCGGTTGATCCAGATCCAGGACGCGCATCCCGAGACGGTGCAGATCTGGTTGGGCTACTTGCAGAAATATGCGTTTCATGGTGTGGGTATGAAGGCGAATGTGTGGGAGAACTCGAGCCTGGAGGTCGGCAAGGAGATGGATGAGCAGGCGAATGAGGTTGCGGAGAGTGTGCAGGAGAGGCTGGCTTTGCTGGGTAGGAGGAGTGATATGGTTGACGCGCCGGATGTGGAGGCCCTCGTGAATGATAATGTCTTCAAGGGCGCGTGGGGTGGTTTGGCACCGCTTGGGCCCAGTGAGTATATCTCACCGGCTAAGCCGAGGACCAGCTAGAGGAAGAGATGTGTATCTGTCTATAGCATGGATGGCGGTACTGTCATGGATACCATTGTATTTCTACATATGTCTGTGCCATGTGCAGTGATGGACAGCTGCGTTTCAGATGATTCTGATAGACCCTTCCACGACCTCGAGCAGCAGTAACCTCTCGCCCTGCCATGAGCTATCTCATGGACGGCACCGAAACCGAGATTATATCTGGAGGCACTAGAGGCCCGACAGGATCCGCTAGATAGACCTGGCGATTGAACGCCGTCCTGTAGCCAGAATCTCATAAACACTTCGCCTGCTGAACCCAGCGATGATTGACAAACTGCCTCGAAGTTGGGCATGTTCATCTAGGCAGCCACGGTGGCAGACAGCTAGCTCAGTCCCAATCATCATCCTCATCGTCCTCGTTCACCTGCTTCTGAATGAACCCCCTGCGCGAGCCCTGCACCTCATCCTCATCATACATTTTCGCCCTCACCAAGACACCCGAAGCCAACAACCTAGCCTCCAATTCCTGCAGTTTGAAATCATCCGGATTGCGTCCTAGCCCCTCAAAGCCCAGGATGCGATCCACACCGACGCCATTCACAAACGCAATAACGCACGGCAAGACCTGAATCTTCAGCTTGGCGACCAGAAACGGCGCGTTCTGGACATCGACACCGACGAACCTCGTGTCGAAATGCTTGGGCGCCAGCGCCGCGAGTTTGGCATCCATGATGCGGCAGCGCGCGAAATCCGGCTTCATGAAGTGCACGACGCACAGTTTCGTCGACGTCGTGATGGCCATGACTTGCTTCTCGTCCTTGATCTCGCTGTATCGCCCGGTGTCGGAGTTGCGCATGGCTTTGGCTCGTGTCATTTCTTGGTGGAGTTGCTGGAGACGCTGCTCGCGGAAGCCATTTAGTTCGTTCTCGTCGTCGTCTTCTTCGAGGGCTGAGATCAGGGCGTCTTCGTCGTCTGAATCGTGGGCATTGCGCCGGTCGATTATTTCCGCTACTTTAGGATCGATTGATGCCATTGCTGTCTGCTGAGGTCTTCCTTGCCTGATGTGGTTGCTTGATGTACTGTACTGTACCGTACTGTACTTGATATTCCGGGTAGAGTTGCCACAGGAAGGGAATCGGGCTTCGGTATTCGCGTAGATTGACAGCGACACGCCCTGTTATTTTGAGGATTCGCGGCGACCCTTGTCCCTGAATCGCGGGTGAATTATCTTAGCGTGTTCCTTTGCTTGGGGGAAGGTGAAGTCGAGAGAGTTATAGCGATGCTAGCGAGATACGCAAAGAAGCCCTGTATAACCTCAGATATCTCTTTATGGTGGTATGCATAATCTTGGACAATTCATTTGTCGTACAGATCCATGGTACTTTGCGAGTAATACCTTAGGATCACAAATGTTGAGATGGATGCCTGACACTTTTGGGGCCCGAGATTACGAGTCAGGGTCCTTTAACTTTCTTTTCCCTTATGCAGCAGCCACGATTTCTCGGGAAGGGACGTTTGACCCATGCGACTTTCAGCTCCGCCAGCCAGCCAGCCAGCATGTGTAGCTCGACAACATCTCAACCCCCCAATTAATTGATCCTCGGAGATTCCACACCCCTTACTACTGCAAACTCGACACAAATCGAATATCCTGTAGTATTCGTTCGAACAGGACTTTACGACTTTACTTGAACGACCTTTCTTGAATACACAAGCGAAAGCTGTCATTCACGAAGAGCCTCGGTCCCTTGCATTCCACTCTCGGCACCCCTAGTCGACCAGCGCAACACTTCAATTCTTTTCACAATGGCCGACGAGAAGAAGAGAGACTACACCATTGAGATGGGCGATAAGCAACCAAATGGCCACTTTGATGCTCGACCACGAAGCCCAGCTCCTCCAATGGCTGCTGCAGCAGCTGTCAACAACCCAGTGGTGCCTATCCTCGCCTATTGCTTCAGCAGTATCCTCATGACCACGACCAACAAATATGTCTTGACCGGCGACTTCAACCTCAACTTCTTCCTTCTCGCAGTGCAGGTAAGAGCAGATCAACCATGCATACTACAATGACAGAGCTGACGGGTGCCCTCAGAGTGTTGTCTGTGTAGTCGCAATCGGCACCTGCAAATCAATGAACCTCATCACATACCGCGACTTCAGCAGCGACGAGGCCAAGAAATGTACGAAACGAACACGACCCCAGATACATCAAGAGCCAGGACCGTAAACTGACAGAAACATCCAGGGTTCCCCATCTCGCTCCTGCTGATCGGAATGATCTACACCGGCAGCAAAGCCATCCAATTTCTCTCCATCCCGGTCTACACCATCTTCAAGAACCTGACCATCATCCTGATCGCCTACGGCGAGGTGCTTTGGTTCGGCGGCAGCGTGACCGGCATGACGCTCTTCTCCTTCGGCCTGATGGTCTTCTCCTCGGTCATCGCAGCATGGGCCGACATCCAGCACGCGGTATCGAGTCACGGCTCCGAGACCGCGGCGAGTAGCACCATCTCGACCCTCAACAGCGGATACATCTGGATGCTGCTGAACTGCTTCTGCAGCGCAGCCTACGTCCTCGGCATGAGGAAGCGCATCAAGTTGACCAACTTCAAGGACTTTGACAGTACGCATCTTTCTCTTCCCCTGCACCTATTCATAGTTCGCTAACGCTCGCCAGCCATGTACTACAACAACCTCCTCTCGATCCCAATCCTACTCATCTGCTCCATCACAATGGAATCCTGGTCCAGCACCAACATCGAGCACAACTTCCCCGTCGCAAACCGCAACGCAGTCATGATCGCCATGTTGATCTCCGGTCTCTCGTCCGTCTTCATCTCCTACAGCTCCGCCTGGTGCGTGCGCGTCACCTCGTCGACGACTTATTCAATGGTAGGCGCGCTGAACAAGTTGCCCATCGCCATCTCCGGCATCGTCTTCTTCGACGCGCCCTTCACACTGCCCAGCATCAGCGCCATTGCGATCGGCTTTGTGTCGGGCTTGGTGTATGCGGTTGCCAAGATCCAGCAGGGCAAGAAGAACGTCATGTCTGCGCTGCCGACGAGGGAGCCTGTCATGAGTGCCAGTGTGCAGAGTATGAGGGACAGCTTCAAGTCGTAGACGGGATTTGGCCTTTTTCGGCGGCAAAATGTCTGCGGTCTGGAAAGACACGGTGGTTTGGTGCTTTTACTTGGGAAGAGATGGTCTTGGGGTGTATCAGAAGAGTCATGAAACGAATGGCCTTGTCGAACAGGTCGATTTGTTCGCGGATGAGCCGAAGTGCTCCAACAGTCGCGCCCTGTTCGGAGGCTGGGCCGGTGTTTGGTGTATATCATAGACATGTGTCGATGGAACAATATCTTTGATATGAGATAAGAAATAAAACAGTCACCTTTTTTCTACTCGTTTCCGGCATAAGGTAAATCTTGAGCTTGTCATGGTGGGTGGTTTTATAGGGGTGCTCCTTTCAGGTCTCGAACGCAAGTAGAAAGTATTTTGTGTAGTGTTTTTCATTCATCACTTGAACCGCACTTTGTCTACCGGCAGCCTCAGTGAAGCATCAATCGTAAACTCATGTCCATAGCCCGCAACTAGCCAGCCATCGACCTGTTCCTCAAAGAAAAGACAAGAAAGCAAGAAAAAAAGGCAAACGGCATGTCATTCCTCTGACTGCCAGGTATCACTCCTATCAACGCCGATTTGTGCCCATCCGTGCCGAAATGTGTAGAATAGTATCCACCTTTTCTGTCACAGCTAACCAGAGGGAAGGTAAGGTACCTTGGGCAGCTGAGTGAGCACCACCCTTAGCGGTCCTCGGCCCACTCGTTCTCGCGGCGGATTTGCTCCTCCTCTTCGGGCGTGAAGTCGTTCTGGATGTTGAACGTCTTGCGGATCTCCTCTGGCGACTTGCCCTTGATCATGTTGGCGACGGTCTTGCAGCCGACGTCGAGGAGCGCTTTGATGTCCATGTAGTTGGCGGCCTGTGAAGGAGTGGTCAGTAACCGAAGTGAATTATATTTGTGTAGGGGTGGAACTCACGAGGATGATCTCGAACAACATCTCCTGGTCGACTTGCATGAACTTCTGGTCCCATTCTTCGATCTCGGTCGTCTTCTTGCGGTTGTCGCTGTCGTCTTCGGTCGTTGGGGCCGGGTCCTTTTTGTGGTGCTCGCACCATTCTAGGACCTTGCGCAGGACGGTTTCGCTTACCTGCGTGAGGTGTTAGTGACGGTGAATGAGTGAGTGACAGGCCGGAACGTGACGTACATTCATGATTGGGATGGGCTCTTCGCCTGGGTTACCGAGATCCTCGATCATGTTCTTGATGAGCATGGAGCGCTCGGCGACGGCGCGCTCTGTGAGAAGTCAGTCAGTGAATTTGGGCGTTTGTGAGTCGCGCTACATACCAGTTGGGATCTCGACATTGTCAGAGCTGACGAGGATGACCTTCTGATCGTCGGACATGGTGATGGTGTCGTGTGATGTGAATGAGGTGAGGTATTGGTGGTGGTGGTTGAATGTGGTGGATGGTAGAAGAGCTAGACGAGAGTGCGCAGAGCTGAATGGTAATCGAGAGCCAAAAACTGAAGAGGAGTTCAAGGAATTTATAAGTCAGAAGGTTTGCGTAAGATGAGGTAGTTATAGCAGTTGATGGCACCTTGAAATGGTAAGATCGGCCGCAGGCTGCCATCCGTGCACGGACATCAAGGTGTACAGCGGAGCGGCTGACCGTGACTTCCAAACTTGTGCTTCTGCGGGGCTTTGCGCAACTTCCAAACTAGACACCGGCATGAAACTCTCTTTGAACATCTAACAATACATCCAGCCTTCGTAAGTTCAATTGACGGGCAATCGACAATCAGCTTGCTTGTATCACAAGCGTCTGAATGACGGCATAGGATCGTTTGCACGGTCTTACTGAGACTTGAAGCTAGATTGAGCATTGACTTCGTTATAAGCTCGCCTTGCATCAATCATTGCACAGAATCATTGTCATGCACAATCATATCCAGTGTACCGCTTGCCTCTTCGTGACTCACATTAGCGATAGCAATTACCTCATGATCAGAGATCCGCTCGGCGCTCAATGGGCGTTACTATTGTCAAGCGCCGTAGTGACCACGCTTGCAAAGTAATCTGCGACTGAGGTGGCTGGTCAACAGCATCGTATGCATGAAGATGTGTTTCAGGTCGTCATCTAGAGACATGTGCAATAGCTTCGAGGAGCTGGGCAAACAATGCTGAACGTAGACTCAAGTCCGATCATTGTTGCAACCGACTGCAGCTCGTCTGGCTTGACGCGTAAAGTGCTCCTTCTTCATTCGCGCGACGTCGCTGACAAACCTTTTGTCCCATGCATCAATGCTCACATCACCTATCTTCGGTCATCAAACTCATCATGCTTCTTTGTTCCAATTGACCATATACATTCATTTAGTCGCTATTTACCACAATGTGGAGACGCACATATCTCGCTTTGATCTTGGTGCGACTCTATTTTGCGCTGTCTCCGAGCTATCTCCATCCAGATGAGCACTTCCAAGGGCCAGAAGTTATTGCAAGTAAGTGCTCGATAACCATCTGAAGACCGTAGACTGACCATAGGTAAGGCCATATATACGGATACAAGCCGAATTTGACATGGGAATTCACGTCGGACCATCCTATTCGAAGCATCTTCCCGCTCTGGATCGCATACGGCTGGCCGTTAACGCTCCTTGAATGGCTCTCCGAAGGCTTTGGATATGAGAGTGTTTCACCCACAGTCGTCTTCTACGCTCTTCGCATTGTCATGTTCACCAGCAACTTTGTGCTGGAAGACTGGGCTCTGTACGAGTTGTTACCCAATCCGCGACAACGTCGCGTTGGCATCCTGCTGGTCGCGTCCTCGTATGTGACGTGGACATGGCAGAACCACACGTTCTCCAACTCAATCGAGACTCTCATTCTCCTCTGGTGTCTGGTCCTCATCCAGCGCATCAGAGACGACGATGACCGTTCACACCAGCTGACCGCATCCTCTATTCTCGCCTTTCTTGCCGTCCTCGGAACGTTCAATCGCATTACATTTCCTGCTTTCCTCGTGATACCCCTGCTTTTCTTGCTGCCGCATTTCTACCAGCGTCCGTTGTCTTTCTTTGTAGCAATCGCCTCGGCATTAGCTACTCTGCTTCTTGCCATCACAGTTGACACGCAATGGTACACGGCCGGAGACGTCAGTCTATCCAGCTTTGTTCGGTCCGTCGTCTTCACGCCATGGAACAATCTCGTCTACAACTTTGACCCCAGCAATCTCGCTCAGCACGGCGTCCATCCGTACTATCAACACTTCCTGGTCAACCTCCCTCAACTCCTCGGTCCCGCAACAATACTCCTTGTCCTCTACTTCCGCCCCACGATGCATCTCTACTCAGCACTATTCGGCACCCTGGTCCTCTCGTGTTTCAGCCACCAAGAAGCTCGCTTCCTCCTGCCGGCTGTACCCCTCATACTTTCATCAGTGGACCTACCGCGTCGTTTCCAAAAAGTCTTTTTCGCCTTCTGGCTCGTCTTCAATCTCGTCCTCGGTGTCTTGATGGGCACATACCACCAAGGCGGCATCGTATCTGCCCAACTCTGGATCTCGCAGCAGCAACACATCACACAGGCCTTTTGGTGGAAGACGCAGATGCCGCCTGGCTACCTCCTGGGAACGCGCGCCAAAGACGTCGATGTTCACGATCTCATGGGCAGCCCCGGTGCGGGCATGACTGCTGCTGTCCTCGCGCACGTGCGGTGCGACTCTGCAGGATCGGTTCTCGTCGCTCCTCAGAGCGCAGTTTACCTTGACCAATTCCTCCAGAATAATGCGACCACAAGCAAGGACACAAAGTTCACGCTCGAGCAGCTGTGGACGTACAGAAACCACCTCAATCTCGACGACATGGATTTCGAGGATGATAGCGTAGCCGGTACGCTGGGGCGAGTAGTAGGACGTCGTGGACTGGGGATATGGAAGATCCACAGGGATTGCTAGGTTGCTAGGTACTATCGAAACACAAATGCTATCTAATGCATCAATTCTCGTCCCGTCGTGTTTCCCATGCTATGTACACACCCCTAAACCTCCTCGTCACTCTCATCACCAAGCAACTCGCCCTCGTCCTCAACAGCAGCATAGTCGCCTCTGGTCCGCTGGAACGAGCTCCTGCTCGTATACGGCCTGGTGTACCCGCCTCCTCCACCACGTCCAAAGCGGCCACTGACAGCCCGCCACGCCGAGCCCGCGAGCACAGGCAGCGCGCCCGCAACAGCCACCAGTCCACTGAGCACGGCGATGGGGATCTTGACAAGCGGGCTCTCGCCATCGAACGCGCCGCCCGCGCCGCCCATGCCCATGCCGTCGCCCAGCTGTATGCGCCCGAACTTGCCGTCCCAGTTGCGCCACACCCAGTAACCCACCGCAGCGGCCGCGGCGATGGGGATGACGATGGCGAAGAACAGCCCGACCCCGCTGATGCCGTTCTTCTTCTCGTACTCCACTTCCTTGCCGGGACACGGATGTTTCTGCGCCGTATAGTCCATCTCCTTGCCGCCTTGGCACGTCGTGAGCGGGATGCGTCGGTAACCCGTGGGCTCGTACCACTCGACTGCGTTCTGATCGAGAGAGCATACGGCTTGGTGGTCCGGTGGTGAGAGGCCTGGCACCAGTGCGCAGGAGCCATCGCGTTGCCGCTCGTAGTTGTAGTCGCATTCGAAGTCCTGTCGTGTGCAGCTGCAGTTGCGCGCCACGTTGTGGAGGTGCACCACGTCGCGTCGGACGCCCACGTAGCAGTCTGCTTCTGGCTTCTTGCGGTGGTATTCCGAGACATGACCGAAGAGGCAGTCGTCGTCGGAGAGTGGGTGCTTGGGGCTCCAGAGGAAGTAGTCGTTCTTGGGGTCGTCCGGGTGTTCGTCGTCGAGCTCGCACTTTCTGTCCGTCAGGCCGGTGAAGTCGAGGTTGATGGTGACGAGGTTTCCTTCGTCGCGACCCCAGAGCAGGAAGTTGCGCGAGGTGTCTGATGGCACGGTCGAGATGTCGTCGATCAGCATCGGCGTCTTGCTGAATTCGTATGCCTGCCAGGTAGAACCCTCGTCTCTGGAGTAGTAGACCTGCTTGACTGGCTCGCCCTCTTTGACGATGACAATGACGGATCCCTGGTCTCCAAACTCCCACATGTAGGTGCCTTTGAAGACTTCGTGCCAGGTGATGCCACCATCGCGAGTGATGAACGTGTCACCCTCTTTGTATGGCACGAGGTTTGGACCGACGTTACCAACACCTAGCATCATGCCCACGGCTGTTGCTGACGAAAAGGTATCTCTTGGGTCCTTCCGTTCAGTGTATCCGTGGAGGTGGAGCGAGCATTTCTCGAGGATGGAGTCCTTGCAGTCGAAAGACTTCTTATCAGAGTCTTGAGCCGGAGGCGTGATGAGCTGCCACTCGGCGCCATCGTTGTGAGTGATCATAGTCTGCAACTTCTTTGATGCCCCACCGTCGACCTCCTGAGGATTGGACACAACATTGACGACCGCAACACCCTCAAGGCCCTGCATCTTCTCAAAGTCGACGTAGCCAGGTGTATTACGATTGACGTGAGTGATACTAAGGACGTAGGATGTACCGTTGCTGTTGGACTTGATGATGGATCCATATTCCTGCTCAGGCCTGTTGTTGACTGTTACGTGCAGGAATACTGAATGCGTAGAGCTGTCAAGGACTGTGTAGGCCTTCTGGTGAGGCACCTTGAAGTTGCTAGGGAACTGTGCGTTGGCAAATGTTACGCCGTCGAACTGGCATCCACTCGCAGCGTTTCTTGATCAGTATCGCGCAGTGCGACGATGATGAATTCTTGCATCGTCGCAAAGCTGATGACATCCTTGAAATGAGAGGTCTTGTGCTCGAACCAGTCGTTACTCGAGACCAGCTGAAGTCCGTTCTTGGGATCCTCGTCCGCATATTGCTCACAGTAGACGAGCTTCTCGCTGTCTTTGCGGTCTTCCCTCGACACAAACTGACACTTTCTGACATACGGCAGTAGAGTCGTCCACTCTTCGCCGCCCTTGGTGGAGACGTGGGCAACTGAGTGGCAGTCTCCACTAAAGTCAAAGAAGCCGCACTCTTTACCGCCGGTCCAGATGAGCCAGTCCTTTTCCTCCGGGTGGAAAGCCAGTATCTGCACGCTGTTTTGATTGGGCGCTTCGGGAGCGGTGAAAGAGTTGATCTGCTTACCACGGTTCTTCGAGTAGTAAACGCGCTTTGAAGACGTGATGAGATAAACGTAGTCGTTGAAATATTGGTGAGGATAGATGGCAACAATCTCCTCATCAGGCACGACCTCTGTCCAAGTCTTGCCGTGATCGTGGGTGATATAGGTGAAGCGGTTGTCGGTTCGCATAATGATGGTCTCATCGTCTCCTTGTGCTAGCTCGGCACGTTCCAGATAATAATATTCCTTGACGGATTTGGCTCTTGGGAAAGGCGTACGTTCGTGAGATACCATACCAGAAGCAGGCTTCTTCTCCGTATCCTTGCAAGGGCGCTTGATTGGCTCGTCTTTGATCACTCCGCCCTTCCTGATGCAGGTGTTGCCGGGAATCAAGCGGTAGCCTGAGCTTCCTTCGAAAGTCTCGTCATCGCCCTTGCAAACGTCCTTTGGTGCTTTGATAGGTCCTGCAGGAATGCACTCCTTGCCGTCTTCGGACTTGACAAAGTTGTAGTCGCACTCGTAGTCTTCGTCAGTGCAAAGACAATCCTCGAATTCAGGCTGTGGATCCTTGAAATCTTCCTCGACAAAACAGTCCGCACTAGGCTTTCTCCTCCTGAAGAAAGTCTTGTGACCCATCAGGCAAGACGGTTCACCCTTCTTGTCAACTCGAGCAGGCCACTTCTCAAAGTCTGACTCTTTGCACTTTCCCTCGTGTAGCTCCTCAAAGTCCAAAGCGATTGTGGAGTATTTCATCGAGGACGCACCGCCCCTGGACACGGTCATGATGAATTTGAGACTGGTGGAACCCGGTACTGTCTGAAGAGTCAAGGCACGGACCTTGTCATCGAGCTTGGTCGTCTCCCAGTCCTTGCCATGGTTGATGCTCCACTTGACCTCGTCTGTCTCTGCATCTTCGACAGCGACTACGATAGCTCCTTGGTCGCCCATTTCGTACAGATGGGGCCCTTTCAAGGTCCTTGACCAAGTCAAACCGGCATCATCCGAGATGTATGTATCACCAGCCTCCCACTCTTTGAGGAAATCGCCGGTGTTACCCACGCCCATGATGATTCCCGGAGCTGGGCTGGAGAAGATGCGACCGCTGTTGCGTTGACGCGTAACAGAGTGGAGGTGCAGCTCGTCATCTTTGACCATCAGAGGCTGCCATGTCCTACCATCGTCGAATGAAATCCTTGTGACGAGCTCTTTGTCAGCGAGCCACGACTTTTCGATATCCTGCCAGTTTGACACCTGGTTGACCAGCACGATTCCTTGAATGTTCTGGATCTTCTCGAAATCGACGAATCCGCGCATATTTCTGTTGGTGTGTTTGATGTTTTCGGTAAAGTATGTGCCATTAGAATTGCTCGTGAACAAGGCTCCCATGGGTGCTGTCATACCGCTTGTCATGACATCCACTTGAATACTGTAATTCGTAGACTCCAAGATGGTGTAAGCATCCTCTTCCAGTGTCTGTTGGCCAAATTCTGCGCGGTGCCAGACTGAAGTATCATCGGTGACATACAGAGCCATCTCGCTCGTACCCTCAGACTTCGCTGCGACGGCGAAATAGCCCTTGACTGCTGCCAGATTGACGATACCCGAAACTGTTCGTCCAGGCTCAAGTGGAGCTTCGGCTTCGGTTTCGAAGTAGTCGTCACTGATGAGAATACGGTTGTCCTTGATCCAATTGGAGTATTTGCCCTCTACCACACACATGACCTGATCTCTGTCCAGCGCCTTGTCACCGGTTGTAAAAATATCCGTGCTCTTTGCCCATACACATGAAATGACCTTGTCGCGGAGTAGCTTGATCGACTCGAAGCCGTCGGTGGTATAGTATGCCTGGTTGCGTCAGCAGCGCCTTGTTGTCCCGATGATATGCGTACCTTGTTCTTGCACGTAAAGCCCTCGCAGTCGGAGATCAGGACGATGACCTTGTCGGGATCTGTCGCGTGATAGTTGATCGGAGCTCTTCCGAGAACAGGATTGCCATTCGTCTTGAAGGTCTTCCATGTCTTGCCCTGGTCCTTCGTGATCCAATGCTCTTTCGCAGTGCCGAGTGCCACGGCGACCTGATTGTTGTAAGGATGAGGTAAGACTTCCAGAGATTCGCTCTCCTTGATCTCGTCGACCTGTTCCCACGTTGCGCCGGCATCTGCTGATCTGTAGATGATGCCGGGAAGAGTATCTTGAACGATCACTACATCGCTGTCCTCGAAGTAGAACAGATTGGTTGGTAATGACTTGAATTTGGTTTCCTCAATGTCGGGCTTATCCTTCTTCGCCAGTACTGCTGTCAAGCCCAGCAGCAGCAGGCTGACAAGGTTGAATAGCCGGCTCTTCATGATGAATCAGATACTACGCAATGCATCGAGATTGGGAGGTCGCTTTCACGTCGTCGGGAGAGTCAGCCACGCGCTGAAAAAGAAAGCTGGCAGTTCGTAAGGTAATCCGTAAGGCACACACTATTCGTTGGAGAATGACGACGCCCCCAACTCGGCTTTGAGGTGCCGAGCAGCAGTCAGGAGCTCATCCAGATCTGACCGCTGTATCTTATCTTATCTGAAGAGCCTCAATTCATCTTCCGAGGTCGCCTTGATATTGTTCGGTTGCTTGCGTCTAGCCTTGCGATACGCGTCCACGTTTCTGGCAGCATCGAATCGGCCCCTCGTGTTATCTTGGCCTGATGAAACAAGCTCACGTGTCCGCTCCGCTAGTGTCCTAAAACAGCACACCTCCTCCGTTGTAGACTCGATACCACCACGATGGACGTCTGTACACCGCTTCACACTACCTGGTGACCACGATGACGGTAAGGAAATTTGCTTCCAAAGACAACTTAAGTATCAACTCTCTGCACATTACTTCACCTCTTCCACTGTCTACCAGCGACCGTCCCAACCTTGAGCGCTCCATCTATCCTTCTCATATCCCCTTAAGCATCAACTTGCGACCGGATCCAAGCCTACAGCATTGAAATCTTCAGAGACGATATCATAAACTTCGAGCACCTCGAAGCAAGCGATGTATCAGTCTTCGGTCCTAAACACGACCTTGTCGATGTCCTACCCTGCGGTCCAGCGAGGCTTTAGGTCGGCCTGCGAGATCTATTCACTCTTCACCCGAAAGAGGACCTGACCGAACTTATGATGGATGCATGCCTTGGTGTGCTTACTGTCCTCTTCCCTGACGTCAAATTCTTCAGCTGCGCGGGGCAGACGATGTCTTCAACCCCGACTTCACACCAGAGATAAGGTACGAATGCTTCAATGCCTATCTCCAGAAAGAACACAAGCGTAGCCTTATACCATGGCCTGTGACCACACACCGCTTAGGAAGGTTCAAGACCTGGACCTTCATCTTCGTCGACGCCACTACATCACCCATCACGATTCGCTCTGCGCTCCCTATTAAGAATGCTCAAGCAGACCTACCAGTTTGGCGGGCTCGTGACATCCGTCGAATGTGCGAGAAGGCATGCCTGGACCCTGATTCTCCATTCCATGGGAATCAAGTCCGTGAGCACGACCGTGCCATCGGCCACAGCTCGATGGAACACTTACCGCGAGAGTGTCGTGTTAGGAAAACGAGAGACGGTGTCCCTATCCTATTCATGATGGCGGAAGCATTACTATCCGGATCGGAACCCATTGTTGCGCAGGCTGTATTGAACATAGATGACATCCAGTCGCACATCGTCAAGAATATTCTCTCACTCTGCAATCCGGATCCACGCTTGTGGCGGCCTCGCCTGCTTCTGCTAATGGTAACCATGGCTAATGACATGGGCCAGCGACCGGCTCAATCCAATTCCGCCAATTCCGCCAATTCCGCCAATTCCGCCAATTCCGCCAATTCCGCCAACGCCGCCAACGCCGCCAACGACGATGATGTTGAGATGGATCTACTCGCTTAGGAGCTGGGCCACTGCCCTAAACAACTCGACCAAGACGCCGAGGAAGTCGAAGAACATCACCCAGCGGCTATGGGCGAAGATGAGGATGAAGCATTCAATCTTCGTGACGCCGAATATGCCTGTCAATTTCGCTGCGGTCGCGCGTTTCCAACGGAATTCCTGCTCAACATCCATTATACATCTGAAGAGTGCAAGAGGAGGCTAGAGCTCAAGATTCGGAAGGGAACAATGACATACGAGCCTTGCGGCCAGTCATGGGACGGGGTAAAAGCGTACGCTCGCCACGAGACTAGTCAACATGCGTCAAGCCGATATGACAATGATGATCCCGAAGCTCAGTGGAAGTGTCACCCTTGTCGCTTTGCCTACAAGACTGAGAACCTGCTCTACGCACACCTCCGCAACATGAGTGACGAGAAGACCCATCTCACGACTCCAGCTAACTCTGAACCACCCGCCTCTTTGTTCATGACCCCCCTCGGGCCAGTGAAACAGTTTGTTGTCATCTGGAGGACCAGCGACATCCACGCACGTGAGAGCTTCTTATCGCGCCGTGAACAGGAAGCGAGGACCATCGCCAAGAATTTGTTAGAGTATGCGGGCTTTCGAACATCAAATTCAAAGTCGTAGGAGGGTCGGCGTAGTCTAACTGCATGCCCAATATTCGCGACCAAGAAATCGAGAATGTGATCCGCAGAATCGAGCCATGGCTCAACAAAGCAGATGCGGAACACATTGGATATGTGTACCGGGCCTCGCTGGAACTCACCGACAAAATTCGACAAGCCTTCACAAGGCAGACTGGTCCTCGCTTGGCTCTCATCGCAGGCCTGGATGGGTATGTGACCTCGTGGTTACGCTTGACGACCTTCTGCAAGGAGGAAGAGCCCTTCTGGATGCTCATACGCCATCGCGTCTGTGCAGGCAGTCGTCATATCCAGGATCTGAGAAAGATCCTTCCCTACGGTCCACTCGGGCAAGGTCAGTATGATCGATTCTACTCTAGTCGGCTCTACTCTCAAGGGTTCCTTCTGAGCCTATTGAAGCTGCATATAAAAACATTCAGGGACCACATCGAGAAACTTGGCCATAACAAGTTGAGGTACCACGATTCCAGGGCGGAAGTGCAATGTCCACAGGGATTAGAGATCGGGACTTCTCCTACTAAGGTGAGAAATGAGTTGTGGCAGAAGACAATGCCTGTAGGTCACTAATGAAGGATGAATGACGACTCCGTGTTGAATGAGCCAAAGTTACCTACCCCCTTTTATCACACAATACACGCCTTCCTCAATAAAACTGAATCATCTGTGTAATATTGCAGCCAATCAAGAGCAGTGCTAATGATACAGTATTATAAATGCTTGACAAACTTTCGGTGTAAATCATTATCCAAACAAAGATCGCATCAATGGCTTCATCGCTCATGAAACTCATACATCCCTCGCTAAGACATCTTCATGCCGTCTGAAATCTGTTTACAATCACTTCTTGACAGGCTTCACTGTGCCGAGTGGCGTCTTTTTCCCAGCAGGCTTCTTGACAGTTGGGTTCGATGGTGCAGCAGGAGTAGTAGTCTTTGGTGCTGGTTTAGGTGTGGCAGCCTTGGGAGCGGTGGCTCCGGTGGACTTTGGTGCTGAGACGGGCGCACTTGTTGTTGATGGGGTAGACTTTGTGCCAGGTAGAGGCTTCACTGTGCCGATTGGTGTTCTGGGTTTCGTAGATTTCTTGATTCCAGACACTGGAGTTTTCGCTGGAGTGCCAGAGGCGGGTGTGGTAGGAGTCTTCTTGACTGCCGACGATGCAGTGGACGATGGAGTGCTCAAGGGCTTGGTAGAAGATGGTGCACTTGCCGGCTTGGGAGGATTTGTTGATGGAGTCAGCTTTCTTGGAGCTTTCTTTGCGACAGGGTTGTTGGTCGCACCCGTGGCCGTTTTGGTTGCGTTATTCGCAGCGTTCGTGGCTGCGCCTGTAGCCTTGCCCGCCGTATTCGTAGCTGCACCTGTCGACTTGCCCACAGTGCCCTTTGCGTTTCCTAGGGTATTCTTGACCGCGCCTGTTGCAGTCCCAGTGAGTTTTCTTGTCTGACCAGTAGCTTCGGCTTTGCTAACTTTCGCTCCGGTCCATTTGTTGATGATGTCGCCGCCTTGATCGATATATCCGTCCAGATATCCATTGGCTGCATCGCCAGCGCTGTCCACATACCCATTGGCCATTTTGCCGGCCTGGTCCACGTAACCGTTTACGGTGCCGCCTGCTCCTTTTACAGCATTGTTCGCGTAGTCTTCGCCTTGCTTCAGGTAACCGTTCGCGGCCTCGCCACCGGCTCTGCGACTCGTTAGCTCTTGACTGTCCTTGACCATCTTTATGCATTTCGTCTTGCTTACTGGACACCACTTCCGACCGCTTCCTTGCCGCTGTTGTAGTACCCCGTCGCGGTGCTTGTGACAGTGTCTTTCAGGCTGGTGAGGTAGGAAGTCATCTTGATGATTTGTACGAAGGTGTAAGTTGTGTAGGCCAATTGATGTTCAATAATATTTGGGCGAGCTCGGGGTATGATACATGTAAACTTATATCAGGATAGATTAGGCCCCGCGAAGGGCCGAGGGAAGGAACCTGGAAGGCTGGAAGGCGCGTAACACAATGACGTAGATGTGGTTATGGTAGCTTATAATTAGTACTGCCAGTAGTATAACTCAGCACAGGGTATACATATAGTCAGAACTTCGACCTCGGACAGCAGTCGTTGATAAGTATCACGTTCAACGATAGAATTATAATCAGGAACTCAATACTGGATTACTTATGGATGATTACGGGACTCTGAGCTTCGAGCTTCTGGGGACACAAGACATACAATTTTTGAAGGAGTTATGTTACGTATACAATAACCGAAGTGCAGCTGTTCTTAGCTTGTTTTATATGCCTGCATGTATACCACAACTTGTCACCTTGGACAATTGATTGCTGCTGAATCCCGTCTACTTGATCACCTTACCTTCTGTATATGCTGGGCGTCCGTCTGAAGAATAGATTGGCTTGACGCACCAGCCACGGTAGTTGGAATCGCCTCTTGAGAGCATTCTGTACACATCGTTTTCATGGTCGAGATGATTCAGTACTGATTTTATCAGCAGTACTGAGCGAATAGCGCTGCGTTACCCTACAGTGTGCCGACGACGATCAGATGTTTGTTACTGTAGCAGTCCGGTAGGCTGATATGCGTCTGTGGACCATTCGATTAGATATCCAGTAATGAATAACGCGGACTGTAAATGTGAAGCAGGTCGAGTGAGACTGACTCGCGCAAGGGTTGTGTTCATTCCGCTTTGTGGAGAAGCTGCCAAGAACCTTGGAAGCAACGTGGTAAAGCTCCCAGACTCCAAGTCCAGAGTACGTGTACACCATTTACCCGACTGACGAACAAGGGAGGATACAGGTTGCTTTCAATTGAGCAACTTCCTTCTCACTCGACACAATGGCGCCCAATATCGGGAGCCAGTTCTTCGAGGGAGAGACCGGACGCAACACCAGAGGTCTACTCCGGCTCATCACCCTTTGCTTCATCGCCGCGGCCGCCATCTCGAGTCGTCTCTTTTCTGTTATTCGATTCGAGAGCATTATCCACGAGTGCACGTCTTTTCAATGCTATTAGAGTATGGTACGAAGCTAACATAACTTCTAGTCGACCCGTGGTTCAATTTCAGAGCAACAAAATACCTCGTCGAGCATGGCTTCTATCCGTTCTGGGATTGGTTTGATGACAGTATGCCTCACAACGCGCTTCTAAAGAGATCGGGAAATATCAGGTAGCTGACAATGACCAGAAACATGGCATCCACTCGGACGTGTCACTGGTGGTACTCTCTATCCTGGATTGATGGTCACCAGCGGCGCCATCTACCACTTCCTCCGCTTCCTCACCTTCCCTGTCGACATTCGCAACATATGTGTCCTTCTCGCGCCAGCATGCTCGGGATTGACAGCATTCGCAAGTTACCTCTTCACCTCTGAAATGGTCGACTCGCCGTCTGCTGGTCTCCTTGCCGCAGTCTTTATGGGAATTGCTCCAGGTTACATCTCTCGATCTGTCGCTGGAAGTTACGACAACGAAGCCATTGCCATCTTCTTGTTGGTCTTCACCTTTTACTTGTGGATCAAGAGCGTGAAGGAGGGATCAATCATGTGGGGTGCTCTTTGCGCGCTCTTCTACGGATACATGGTCGCTTCTTGGGGAGGTTACGTCTTCATTACCAACATGCTTCCACTGCACGCCTTTGTCCTGATCTGCATGGGAAGATTCAGCCCACGTCTATACGTCAGCTACACGACTTGGTATGCTCTTGGAACGATTGCAAGCATGCAGATTCCTTTCGTTGGTTTCCTGCCAATCAGGAGTTCCGACCATATGGCCGCTCTTGGTACATTTATTTCTACACCATTAAACTTCACCATTACTAACAATATTAGGTGTCTTTGGTCTGATCCAGCTCGTTGGATTTACCGAGTACGTCAGATCTCAATTGCCAAGCAAGCAGTTCCAGACGCTTCTCCGCGCGCTGGTTCTTGTGGTCTTTTCTGTCTCTCTTGGTGGCTTGGTCCTGCTCACCGTTTCTGGCACCATCGCTCCATGGTCAGGACGTTTCTACTCCCTCTGGGATACTGGGTACGCCAAGGTACACATCCCAATCATCGCATCTGTGTCTGAGCACCAGCCTACCGCCTGGCCAGCATTCTTCTTCGACCTGAACATGCTCATCTGGCTTTTCCCAGCCGGTGTCTACATGTGCTTCCGCAACCTCAAGGATGAGCAGGTCTTTATCGTTATCTACGCTGTTCTCGGAAGTTACTTTGCCGGTGTCATGGTTCGTCTCATGCTTACCCTCACTCCGGTTGTATGTGTTGCGGCTGCCATGGCTCTGTCTTCCATCCTCGACACTTTCCTGGTTACAAAGACGCCGGAGCCACCAGCTCAGGAGAACGGATCTACGGACGTCGCAAAGACTGCTTATTCTTTCCTTCCACAAGGTCTTCGATCCACCCGCAGCCCACTCGTTGGTATCTACTCGAACTTGTCCAAGTTTGTCATGGGTGGGGCCATCACCACCTACCTGCTCCTCTTCGTCCTCCACTGCACCTGGGTCACCTCTAACGCCTACTCGTCTCCTTCTGTTGTGCTAGCCTCCAAACTCCCAGACGGATCGCAACACATCATTGACGACTACCGTGAGGCTTACTACTGGCTCAGACAAAACACTGAGCAGAACGCCAAGATCATGTCGTGGTGGGACTACGGATACCAGATTGGTGGTATGGCTGACAGGCCTACCCTTGTTGACAACAACACCTGGAACAACACTCACATTGCGACCGTCGGCAAGGCAATGAGCTCTCGTGAGGAGGTCAGTTATCCAATCATGCGACAACACGAGGTCGACTACGTGCTCATCGTCTTTGGTGGTCTTCTTGGCTACTCTGGGGATGACATCAACAAGTTTCTCTAGATGGTCAGAATTGCCGAGGGCATTTGGCCCGATGAGGTTAAGGAGCGCGACTACTTTACCGCTAGAGGTGAATACAGGGTTGACGACGAGGCCACTCCAACCATGAAGAACAGCTTGATGTAAGTTCAACATGTTCTACAATTGTTCGCACGTGCTAATAAATTTCACAGGTACAAGATGTCTTACTACAACTACAACAGCCTCTTCCCAGCAGGTCAGGCCCAGGACCGCGTTCGCGGATCCCGTCTTCCTGCTCAAGGACCAGAGCTTGACACACTTGAAGAAGCCTTCACCAGTGAGAACTGGATCATTCGTATCTACAAGGTCAAGGACCTTGACAACCTTGGTAGAGATCACGCAAGTGTCTCTGCCTTTGGAAAAGGAAACAAGAGGAAGAAGGCTACGAAGAGAAGAGGGCCAAGGGTTTTGAGAGTGGAATAGATCATGTTTCGGCATAGACGGTCTGTATAGATATTCCGATCTTCACAATAACATCAAAAGTTGACCCATCCCATCGTCGTTTCCTTGTGTCCACGCGAGGATGCCGGTTGTCAAGACCAGCACCCTCGAATGACCACGAACCGGTTTGGTCGTAGCTTCCTTGGGGATGCACGCTAGTTATAACACCCCCGTTCCGTCCCACATTCTCCTTGTTGCTTCATCCTCTCTCCCACGCAGTCCCCATTCATTCACCAAGACGTCGCTCTCCGAAGTCCTCCATCATCAATATTCGACGCATCTATCCTTTCCGCCGCAGAGCTATACGGTATTACGACATCTTCGCATCGACTCTCATATCCACCCATTCCACGGAGCGATTGTCCACTTTGACTTTACTTCATCAACAAGCCCTTTCGATTCAGAACTCCAAAAAGGCACGTTGCGAACAACCATGGAGCCTTTAGGTCACCTACGCTAACATCACGTGTTTTGATAGGCATCATGATCTGCGGCAAAAGGACTCTCGCAATGATCCTGCCAGGAGCAATCACCGGCGGGCTTGTCCTTCTCACGATTCCTTTTCTCCTGCTTCTGAAACATCGTGAAAGAAAGGAAAACCGTCGGGCTCAGAGATACATGTCTCCAACAGAAACAAAGACGGTTGTGGTGGAAAATCGCGGTCCTCTTAACGGCATCCCTGGCACCGCCGAAGTCGTCACAACCGGGCCAACTGGCACTTCTGTCGTCGCCGTTCCAACCTCAGCCTCCGGTTCGGCCGTCGTGTCTACAGCATCCGCCGGTGTCCCTGGAAATGTCACGGTTGATCAGGGGAGATCGGTCACTGTCACTGCGGAGCATCCAGCCGGCAGACCAGAGCAAGCCACTGTCGTCAAAACCGTACAAACATAGACTTCACTTCACCTGAAGTGATGCACAACTGGCAGTGACGTCCGCGTTGCCGCATTGTTACCTAGACTGCTCCTGCACTTGAGGATTGTTTGGGAATTCTTTGTTCGACTCTCCGTTCGGTTCTTTCACTCCTCAGCAAACTTGGGCAGCATCTACCTTTTTCGACCTACACCTTACTTAGCTTACATTACCTCCACTACCTTCGCATGAACATCTTCTCTTGACCTCATTGATACTCTCCTCCGCAATTATTGATGATCATGTCGTCTAATTACCCACCTGATGCTTTCATGTGCTTTCCAGGCCCTCCATATCCGCCGCCGTCGTCGCCAGAGTACTCTCTTGTCTACTCACCTCCGTCATCGTCGCTCCCAAAATCATCAAGAGCACTCATTCCCTACAGACCACAAGCTCGATCAAGATCTAACAGTCCACCGGCGTCTCTTGTCTCAAGCTGGAGAGCACAACCTGATACTGCTTCACTCACCTACCATCCGAGATCAACCTCGCTACCGCCAGATCCGCCCTTCGAAGCCGTGAAGCGTGACGGAACACCTTTCATCGTCTATCACGTCTGCGAATGTTGCCAATCTCCAAGATCGGTCAAGTACCACCTCGAGCATCCTGTTTTCCCGGGGTATCCACCTCCTGCCCCGACCATCTGCCGTCACTGCAAGAAATCATCCGACGATCGTGTCGTCGAAGAAGTCTTTGACGATCTTGCCGAATACCTAGGCAGAGATGGCAAAGAGCAGGACCGAAAGGAAAGGCGTCGCTCCTCGAAGAAGCGCGTCAAAAAGTAAAGTACAGAAGATTGACACCGATTCGAATGAAGCTGATACTTGACAGGTCCAGAAAGAGCAGATCGCGCACTGGCGTTACTGTCCACGTCAACACCAACAGGAGTTCTGCGGACGACAGCGATGTGAGCGACGCAGATGTCGGCCCGAACCCAACAGACACAGAGAGCGAGAAGACCACAACAATTTCTTACCGTCATGTCGAGCCAATCGACACACGCCTTGACAAAGCATCTATCGAGGTTCAGCCAGCTTCTTCGTCGAAACAATCCTCGTCTAAAAGAGACTTTTCACCTCGAGAAGCCACCGCAGAACACCGATCAGATGTATCTTCCAGAGTACAAGAAATCCAGAGTCGGGCCAGGTTTGTGCAACAAGAAGCTTCCAAGATTGCACCTGCATGGATACCATCTGCGTCTGTGCGACCATCACCTCCTAAAACTCGCCTGTCACAAGAAGACGTGCGCAGGATAGCACGAGAAGAGATCAGGTCACGCAGTAGCGCGGAGCGTCGACTGAACGAACATCCCCGTGCATTTACATATGGAAGATTCGTGCCGCTTGACGACATTCCGAATGATGATGCTTCATCAAGCCCGAAGCCAAAGTCCGGGAGAGAGGAGGCTACACAAAAGACCAAGGTTGGTGTTTCAGACAGGTCTTCTGTGCAAGATCGAGATCCGTCATCTTCGGGTTCATGGCCAGTCAGGAGTTCCAAGGAAGCAACCGAGCCAATACCCAAGACCGGCCTCTCACAAGATACCATAGTAAAGACTACGGTCACTTCCTCTTTCGACACGCGATCAGGGAGAGCGAATGCATCCTCGAATGCTTCGTTCGAACAAGCACAATGGGAAGACGAGTACGACTTGTTTCTGGAGCAGTACCCACCCAATCTTGATGACATTGATCTCTCGACGACCCGCACCCAGCCTCGATCCAGCTTCGACGGGCGCAAAGAATACCGCAGAAGGTACGACACAGACGTTACGATTCAACCCCAATCGTCTGTCAGCCAGCGTCCCGAGATGGGAGCCTTGATGGCGAGCCTTGGGAAGCGGGACACTGCCACAGCGCCTTCAGAGTCACAGCGTTTCAGTAAAGAAAAAGGCAAATGGCGTCAATCAGATCCGGAAGAGGTTTATGGAGAACAGGAGTTTGCGATCAAACGTACGGTGGGAGATGATTCGCCAAGCCGCAGGGATGCCCCGGTTTCGTCTGCACCACCAGTTCCCAGACCCCGTATGTCATCAGAGCAACCAATACCTCCACCGCCAGTCATCACACCAAAGACTGCACAGAACACTCGTTCTGGCGTCGCAAAGTCTAAGCCATTCAAATGGAGTGAGAATTACGAATCCGTGCCGCCACCGCGGCCGTCTTCACCTTCTCCGGAAACACGCATTTCCGAGGCACGCAGAATGTATCGAGAGCCACTCAGCCCATATAGGGATCGTTTCGTCCAAGAGCGATTTATACGTGCTCGACTGCCTCAAGAAGCTCAACCGACTTCTTCTCGCCGTCGTCAAGAGTCTCCTAGGAGAGAACAACAACCTCGCGATGATAGAGGACGCGCGAAGACTCGCGAAAAGGGAGGTAAGCCTGACAAACGTCTACGTAGCATTTTGAGATCTTCGAGCCGATCAGCATGGGAGAGTGACCGTGAAGGGTCCCGTGGCAGGAGGGTATCGTTCTCCAATGCCATCGACGTTGAAGTACTCTCGCCTCCACCATCGGTATCAGACGTCAGTAAGATCACCTCCGATATGTCTCGTCTCGACCCGTCTGGTAGAGGTAGACGACGTGACGATGCTGAAGAGAAATACTATTACGAAAACACCCGCCGGCCAGACCCTCAGCGGTCGGCCAAGTATGGAGATGATTCGGACCCGGATGCGGAATATCGACGACGACAGATGGCGCGCGCACTTAGCGAGTCGCCGTCTCGAGAAAAGGGCCTGAAGATGATGAGAGGAGAGTCACCTGAGCCTCGGCGCAGGGAGCGGCCAAGAATGCCATCCGAGTACTCTCCACCATCGCGATATGACACTGTCAGACCAGTACACCCTCGTGACAAACCCCACGACAGTCAAGCTGACGCCCAGGACCCACGAGACCGCTATCCTCCACCTTCCACCAGAGGCAGTGGACGCAATGATGCTAGGAGCAATCGCGGACCTGTCATGAGCGGCGCCCTTCCCGATAACGATAGAGACTATCGCAGAAATGATCGGGACCGGGGAAGCCGCGGTGAAGGACGCAGAGAAGCGAAGCCTGACCGCGACGATCGTGGTGACTCCCGCAGACAGGCAAAGTCCGACGGCGACGATCGAGGAGATGGTCGCAGACAACCAAGATCCGACCGTGACGACCGCGCCGACCCTCAATCAGCACCCAGGTCAGTCCGTCCCCGTGAGAAACCGCGGTCAGGTGACACCTCCGCTCCGTCTGCTGCAGGCACTTCTGCCTTTTCAAAACGACAAGTCATCATCGACTCGAATGGCCAGAGGAGGATGGCGAACGTGGTCAGAGAAGGTCGTGACAAGGACGGGCGATGGATTGAGGTCGAAGAGGAAGTTGACTATGGCGGTGATGGCAGGAGGCAGGGCAATTGAGGGCTCGGAAACGGGTGTGATTGATCAGGCCGACACTACAGCATGGTGTGCAATGACGAGGTGGGCATGAGTTATGATATACAAGTAGTAGCAATGATACGACTTTTCCTCCGGATATTTCAGTGCCTTCGCTGTCACCGTCTTCTACAAAACGTGCCATGCTGCTTGTGTGCTATATAAGTGCTTCCCCAATTCGCAGACCAAGAACAGATGCAACAAAAAGCTACGATGAAGCCATCGGACTCTCTTTGCTGAGCATCAAAAACAGCCATATAAAAGAAAGACTAGGGCTCTCTCGTCCTGCAAAACAGCAAAACGTACAGCACCCGGGATTCGCTGCTGGTCACCCACGCAACTACTAATCGAGCGTTTGCTTGCTTAACGTGTGGAGAGCGGACGGGATCCAGTGTTCTCAAGCAACTATGGCCG